>Ga0209605_1001715_pt1 | contig 23175 bp, 12 predicted proteins | sample AD_UKC035_MetaG_FD_184408 | JGI IMG/M metagenome (GOLD analysis project Ga0209605, IMG submission 184408) | Active sludge microbial communities of municipal wastewater-treating anaerobic digesters from USA - AD_UKC035_MetaG (SPAdes) (version 2) | ecosystem: Engineered > Bioreactor > Anaerobic >...
CCTCCGGCTTCTCGAACAGGTCGCGGTAGAACCGGCGGACGTAGCCTGCCGGCACCTTGTCCACCGGGTAGGAGCCGTGCATCAGCACGTGCACCCAGCGGCCGTCGCGCTTTTCCAGCACCCCGGTCTGGAAGACGTCCTTGAGACAGAACTCTTTCCCCTTGTAGGAGCCGCAGTCATCGAGATGACAGGAGTACCAGGCCACGTCGCCGGAGCGCGAAAAGACGATGCGCAGGTCGCGGAACTCGAAGCGGGTGCCCCGGAAGTCGGGGTCGCGCCACTGCTCCGCGTGTTTCTTGAAGTTCTCGAGCCCGATCACCTGGCTGTCGGAGAAGAGCCAGAAGTGGAACATGTCGTCGGCCCACAGGCGGAACATGGCGTCGAAGTCCTTCTCGATGGCCCAGCCGATGGACTGCTCGATGGCGCGTTGCACCGCGGCTCGGTCGGCGGGGTCATCCGCGGCAGCCAGGTGGCCCACCGCGAAGACAGCGGTCAAAATAATTGCAAGCCAGGTCGTGCGGTATCTCATGAGTCCTCCCTGATTTCAATGCGATCCTTGTCTCCCCTTCTGGACCGGCACGAACGCGGCCCAGCCGTCCCAGGCCGGATCGTCCGTGAGGCGGACCGGGTGACCGCCGTCGGCGTCGATCCGGTACACCTCGAAATTGCCGTCGCGGACGCTCTGGAACAGGATGTAACGGCCGTCGGGCGACCACATGGCGTTCTCGTCCCGGGTCTCCACCGCCGTGACCGCCTGGTCGCCGCCGCCGTCGGCGCTCATCACCCGGATCATGCCCTGCATCCGGCCATCGGCCCTGAATTTTTGGGAATATGCGATCTGCCGGCCGTCGGGGGACCAGGCCGGGAAGATCTCCCACTCCGGCGTGTTCGTGAGGCGCGTCTGGCCGCTGCCGTCGGCGGCCATGGTGTAGATCTCGTAGTTGCCGTCGCGGCTGGACATGAAGACGATCTTCGACCCGTCGGGCGACATGAACGGCCGCTCGTCCCGGGCGGCGTTGTTCGTGAGGCGTCGCGGATCCGCGCCGTCGGCGGCCATGATCCAGATCTCGGTGCGCTGTTCGTAGTCCTTGACGAAGAGGATGCTCCTCCCGTCGGGGGTGAACTCGGGGTGCTCCTCGTTTTCGGGCGAGGCGGTGAGCCGGCGGACGTCGCTGCCGTCGACGGCCATGCTGTAGATCTCCATGTTGCCGTCCCGGTCGCTCAGGAACGCGATCCGCCCGCCGACCGGGGAGGCGGCGGGGCAGAGGTCCTGCGCCGGGTGGCGGGTCAGGTTCACGGGCTCTTTGCGTCCGGGATAAAGAATGTAGACCTCCTTGTTGCCGTCCCGGCCGGAGTAGAACGTCACGGCGTGATCGCCGCCGGCCGGCTCCTTCGGAATGCGGAAGGCGTCCTCGGCGAGAGGGACGTTGAGCTCGATCTTCTCAATGCGTCCGGTTTGGACACCGGTCCGGCCGGTGTAGGTGAAGCAGTGGGGGAATACGAGCCCGTTGACGGGACGATGATCGCTGAGGGCCCGATCGAACGTGTATTCCTTTCCACCGAGGGTGAATTCCGCGGTGATCCTGACCACAAGGTCCGTCGCCGCATCGAGGAAATAGGTCATCCGGGCCCCGCGAGGCAGGGCGACGCGGAGCTTGTGGGCTTCGCGACCCTCAACGGTCTCGGCGCCGGCATACTCGGCGGGATAGTCGAAGAACGCGGGGAAAAACCAGCCGATCTCCACCTCGAAGTCGACGAGCTCCTCGGCGGGGACCATTTGCGGGCCGGGCTTGCCGTCCCTGCCGTTGATGAAACAGGCCCGCGTTCCATCGAAAACGAGGTCGGCCCGGGGGCTCCGGCTGCGGTTGGGCCGCATGATCTCGAACAGGATCGGCGTGTCGCCATGGTCCGGGTAAATGGAATGGAAGCGAAGGGTCTTCAATCCTCGAATCGCCTCCGCACCGCCCATGGCCCGGGCGCAGCGGTCCACGAGTTCCGCCGCGGTGGGCGCACGGCCGGGCCGGGCCTTCTCTATGACGTCGGCGCGGACCCAGTAGGCGTGGCTCTCGCCATCGCGCTGGCTCAGGAAGAAGATGTACTTGCCGTCGGCCGTGACCATGGGGCAGAGTTCGATGGACGGGCTGTTGATCTCCGGGCCCAGGCGGACGGGTTCGGACCAGGCCCCGGCGGCGTCGCGGAAGCTCGCCCAGATGTCGTACTGCCGGGAAAACAGGAGATAGCTCCCGTCCGGGGCGATGAAGGGCGAGTTCTCGCCGGCCGCCGAGTTGACGGGTGCCCCCAGGTTGACCGGCGGCTCATACGCGCCGCCGGAGAACCGGGCCCGGTAAATGTCGTCCAGGCCGTGGCTGTCGGTGCCCTGTCCCGCGAAGTACAGGTTCCCGTTCCGGTCCAGCGAGAACTGCCAGTGCATGGGGTGCGCGTTGACGGCCGGATCGAGCGGGCGGGGCTCGGACCAGCCGGCGGCGGTCCGGTTGGCAAGCCAGATCTTCTCGCTCCCCGGCTGGCTCTCGCCCGGCAGCGGGCGCTGAGAAATGAAATAGAGCCGGCGTCCGTCCGCCGAGAAGAATGGAACGTCGTCCTCGCCGCGGGGGCCCGAGAAGGGCGCCCAGACCGGGGCCGTCCACCGGCCGTTCACCCGCTTCATCATCTGGAGGCCCCCCCGGGAATAGACCTCCCCCGGGAACGCCATCATGGGCGCCCAGTAGACTTCGTTCCCGTCCGGCGAAAACACCGCCGTGCTGTGGAGGCCCCAGATCGACGAGATGATGCCCAGGCCGAACAATTCAGCCTGGTCTTTCGGTGGCGGTTGGCCCAGGTAATCGCCTTCGAGGACCGGGAACCGGATCGCCGCGGTGTCGGCGCCCCGTTCCGCCAGCAGGGCCGCCGTGGCGGTCATCTCCCGCTCCCGGGCGACGTTGTAGGCCGTCTGGCCCATGAGGGCCCGGGCGTCGAGGGGGGCGCCCCGCTCGATGAGCATCCGGGCGGCCTCGGTCCGGCCGTCACGAGCGGCGTAGTGGAGCGGCGTCCAGCCGAACCGGTCGGCCCGGGCGGGATCGCATCCCTTGGCCAGGAGGGCGGAGACGATCTCGGCGGAACCGCCTGAAGCCGCGGAGTTCAGGAGGACGCCGCCCTCGGCCGCATCCTTCAGGTCCGGAATCCGGTCGGCCAGGCGTTGAAACAGCCCGGTCAGCCCGTGAGAGGCGGCTTCCGCGATCAACTGCCGCCGCTCCGCCGGGGCTTCCGGCAACCGGGCGCCATGGCCGAGGAGCAGGTCCACGAACTCCTGCTTCCCCCGCCAGGCCGCCAGGCCGAGGGCGCTCGAGCCGAACTTGTCGACGGCGTTCACGTCGGCCCCCGCCTCGATGAGCACCCGGCCGGTGGCCGCCTGCCCCCGCTCACGCGCGCACAGGATCAGGGCGGTGCGCTGGTAGTCGTCCCGCGCTTCGATGGCCGCGCCCTTCCGGAGCAGCGCGGTCACGGCCTCGGTCCGGTCGTTCATCGCGGCGAGGTGCAGCGGAGTCTTGATCCGGGCGTTCTGAAGCTCCAACGGGGCGCCCTTCTCGATCAGGGCGAGGATCAGTTCCACGTTGCCGCTCGCGGCGGCGATGTGCAGGGGGGTGTTGCCGCCGCCGTCGCGGGCGGTAAGGGCTTCGGGGGACCGCTCAAGGAGCGCCCGGACCGCGGCCGCGTCGCCCGCGCGCACCGCGTCGAAAATCTCCTGGGAACGCGCCGCCGCCATGGTCAGGAAACAGAGTGCCGTCACTATCGAAAACGTCCGCCATGCTCTCATCTGCTCGCTCCTGTCTCAGTTTTTCCAAACGAGCGGCGGCCGGCCGGCGCCGGCGGGCCGCCCTCACATCTCGACGATGAACCGGTCGCCCTCGACGGTGAGCCGGGCGAAGGTCAACTCGATGGACACGTCCCCCTGCCGCACGACGAGCCGCTTTTCGCCCTCGCGGATCTCCGGCGGCTGCGGCAGTCCGTGGACGCACACCCGCACCACCCGGAGCGAGTCGTCGAACCAGGTCAGGCTGGGATGGTTCATGATCCGAAGGCTGCTCCCGTCGGCGCCGGCGACGAAGACCAGCCGGTGGTACACGCCGCCGTCGGCCAGGATCTCCATCGCCAGCGGGTCGAACAGCCGGATGCCGAAAGGCCGGGCGGCGGCCCGGATCTCCAGGCGGTACCCGGGCGCCGCGTCGTGGCGGATGAGCTCTTGCTCTTTGCGCGCCTGCCACGCGGCCAGGTCCGCCCGGGCCGCGGCGCGGAACGCCTCCTGCTCGTCGCGGCTGAAGGCCCGGAACGCTTCCGGCCGCTCGGCGAGGGCGGCGACGAGCAGCTCCTCCAGGTACAGGCGGTCGTCCGCTTCCAGGCGCGCCTTCCAGTCCGGTCGCAGCGCGTCCAGGATCATGGCGATCCAGCGCCCCGCCACGTAGCCGAGATCGCGGACGCCCGCCGGCGCGATGCCGTCGGTGATGTTCGAGGCGTCGAGCGGGTCGACCCGGCGGGCCAGCCGCTCGACGTAGTCCGACAGCCCCTCGGTGCGCTGCAGCTCCTTCTCGTACGTGACGAACGGCTCGGGGAGCGGGCCGAGGCGCTCCTGCCGGCAGTGCAGCGCCTGCCGCGCCCACCCGGCCATGGCGGCCGGCTCCGGGGCGGTCACCGCCCGCCGGAAGGCCTCCTTTTCCAGGCGCCGCAGCGCCAGCGCCTCGGCCGTCTCGGCCGGGTAGCGGAGCAGCACCCCGTCGTTGGGCCGCCAGCGCGGGTGGCGCGTCCGCTGGAACACGTGGAATTGCTCGTGCACGATGATGCCGGCCAGGTCCTTCGACGCGTAGGCCTCGCCCGTTCGTTTCGAAGCGGCGGCGAGGACACTTGTCGCCACCCAGCCCTCGCCCAGCCGGGTCACGGAGTTTCCCCGCGCCAGCGGATGCCGGCCCCGGTGGATGAACACGCCCGGGTCCGGCGCCGTCGGGGTAAACCCTTCGGGGGCGTTCGGGACGTGGAACAGGTAGGTGTCCCGCCCGTCGAAGACGAGCACGGGGATGTCCCGCGTCCGGAAGCCCGGCCAGAGGGCGTCCATCCGGCCGTCGTCCGCCAGCGCCATCACTTGGAAAACGTCGGCGACGGGAACGTCCCGATCCGGCGCGCTCCCGGCCACCATGCCCGCCGAGAGGAGAGCGACAACAGAAGCGAGCCGCCGCCATCTTGCCGTCATCAGCGCGCCTCCTCATTGCGGACGATGAACCGGTCGCCGGGATTGCCGGCCGTGCGCAGGGCGGCAAGGTCCGCCTGCTTCCGGGAGAGCTGGAGACGGACTTTCCGCTCCAGCGGTTCGTGGCCGAAGGCGAAAACGGCTTTCGGCTGGAGCCGGACCGTCTCCCGGAAGGCTTCGCGGATGCCGTGGGCGAACTCCGGGCCGATGCCGGAAGGGGTTCCGAGGAGCAGGATGTCGGGCCGGACGCCCCGGGCCATCAACCGGTCGATGACGCCGGCGTCGCGGCGCTGAACGAGATAGTTGTCGCAGATGCCGGTCAGCCAGACGATCGTCAAGCCGTCGATCTCCAGCACCGTGGCGGAATGAGCGCCGTAAGACGGGAGGGCCGTGACCGTGAGCCCGTCGAGGGCCAAGGGTTCGTTCGCCCGGGGAAAATACGCCTGCTTCAGATCGAGGCGGGCGTAGAAGCGGTCATGGGCCGGATTGAGGATGAAGGCGAGCCCGGGGTTGTCTTTCTGGAAGGAAAAGAATGGATTGGTTCCTTCGAGGGAGAATGGACGTCCGGGTGGATGGATGTCCCTGTCGACGTAGATGACGCGGCGGCCCCGACCGGCGATGGCGGCAAGGGATTCGGCCGTCAGATGGCCATTGGCCAGGGACTTTTCCGGGGGAGCGGCGCCGGTTTCCGAATAACCGAAGACCAGGAGGGCGCTGCGGGTGCTCACCGCCCAGCTCCCATTCTGCAGCTTGATGACCTCCGCTTCCCGCGCTTTAAGTTCCGCCAGCGAGGTGGCGCCGTCGGCGTCGCGGCTGGAAGGGCTGCCGCTGTCCGCTCCCTGTCCCCGAAGCAGCCGGGCGGCCGAGGCGTGCCCGTAGCGGCGGGCGTAATCGAGGGCCGTCGCGCCGCTGGTGTCTTTCTCATCGGGTTTCAAGCCGGCCCGCAGCAGGATTTCGAGGACGTCCGCGTGTCCTTCGACGGCGGCAAGATGGAGCAACGACCGGCCGAGATGCCGGTCCTTGCGGAAGGGATCCGAGCCGTTCGCGACCAGGGATTGCACGAGCGCGGAGTTCCCGTCCCGGACGGCGATCGCCAGGTGCGTCCGGTCGAGAAAATCCGGCACGTCGACCTCGGCCCCGGCCTGGAGGAGATAGTCGCAATACTCCCGGTTGTTGTTGAGCACGGCGAAGTACAGGGGCGTGGTCAGGGAGTTGCACTGCGTGTGGATGTCGGCGCCGCGATCGATGAGGTGGCGGCACATTGCGAAATTGTCGCTCAGGGAGGCGTGGATCAGCGGCGTGGCGCCGCCGATGGCCCGCGTGTCCACCACGGCGCCGTGGTCCAGCAGCAGGTCGATCATCGCCGGGTCGCCGCGCCAGTTGGCGGCATGGATCGGCGCGCGCAGGTTGTGGTCGCCCACCCGAACCGGCGCGCCCCGCTCCAGGAGCAGGCGCGCCATCTCCCGGTTGCCGGCCGAGACGGCGGCGAACAGCGGTGTGCGGCCGGCGCGGTCGGTGGCGTTGACCAGCAGCGGGTGCGCGTCCAGCAGCGCCGCGACCTGGGCCGACTGGCCGTCCTGGATCAGCCGGAAGATGTCCGGATCCTGAGCGAGGCCGAACAGCGCGATCCCGAGCGCCAGCACGGTGACGAAGGCGAATCTCATCGGGCATTCTCCCGGGTTGGATTCTGTCCCGGGCCGCGATCGCCGCCGTCCGGGTGGAACAGGTAGATGTACAGCCCGTTGGCCAGCAGGAACGTCTCGGTGCGCGCCAGCGTGAAGCCGGCCCGCTTCATCGTCGCGGCCATCTGCTCGGGCGTCAGGTATTCGCGGTCCGGACGCGGCGCCCACTCCACGATGGCCAGCTTGCCTGATCGCTTCAGCGCCTTGCGGGCGTTGCGCATGAGGGTGACGGGATCTTCGAAGTGATGGAACGAGGAGATGATGAAGATCAGGTCCAGCGAATCCGTGGGCAGCCGCGGGTCGTTCACTTCGCCCAGGACGGTTTCGACGTTCCGGATGTTCCAGCGGTCGCAGCGGGCGCGCAGGTACTTCAGGGCAACGGCGTCAATGTCCTCGGCGTACACGCGCCCCTCGGCGCCCACCCGGGCGGCGAGCTGGACCGCGTACCGTCCGCGCCCCGCGCCGATCTCGGCGACCACCTGGCCCGGCGCCACGCCCACGGCGTCCATCACCCGGTCCGGGGGCTGCAGCCGGTTGAGCCGGGCCTCGTTGTCGTTCTCCGGATCCAGCATGCCTGGGGATGCCGGTGACCCGCCGGCTTCCGGCCAGGCCGCCTTGCATCCAAGGGCCAGGGCGACGAAGGTGAAGATGACGACGAGACCTGCGGCGACGATGGGTTTGTGGTTCATCGAGCTGTCCTCCTAAACCCCGCCGCGCTTGCGGGCCACCATCCGGACGTGGGGAGTGGGCGGCCCGCCCCAATCGCCCGCGAGGTCGGCCTCCCGGTAGGTCACGATTTCAAAATCTCCGAACAGCGCCCGCAACTCGCCGGGCGCCAAGGCGTGGACGCCGGGCGGGAACGGGTCATCGGCGCGCTGCAGCACGTGCTCGAACACCACGTAGCCGCCCGGACGGATCGACCGCTTCAGGCGGTCCAGAAATGCGGGCTCTTCCACCGGCGCCCACGACAGAATCAAGGCCATGAGATCCCAGCGTTCCCGGCCGAAGTCGTAATCGGCGTAGGACGTCTTGACCGTCTGAACATTCAGGCCGGCTTTGGCGGAGTCGGCCTTCAGGACCGCCAGGCCCTCGGCCGACAGGTCGATCGCCGTCACCGTCCAGCCGAGAGCCGCCAGGTGAACGGCGTTTCGGCCCATGCCGGCACCCACGTCCAGCGCCTGGCCGACCGGCGGGATTCTTTTCATCGACTCGACGAGAAAGACGTTGGGCGCGGTCTTGAAGCCGTCTTTCGCCAGGTCACCGGTGAGAGGTTTGCCGAACATGGGATCGTAGATCATCTCGATTCCTTCGGGCTGCTCGGTGAACTGGCCCCGGATGACCTGCAGCCGGCGCCGGACCTCGGCCCCGGGCACGCCCTGCGTGTCGAGATGCGCCGCGTAGTCCCGCAGCGACTTCCGGCCGCCGAGTGATTTCGACCATTCCAGGTAGTCGAGCCACAGGGCGCGGACTTTCACCCGGTCATGCGAATCGGGCGTGTCGGGCACGGCGGGGCGGAGGATGAAAATGTTGTCCTCTTTTAGTTTGTCCTCGATCACCGCGTCCAGGACGAAGCCGGCCGCCCGCGCCTCCGCTCCAACCGACTCCCGGGTCAGCCGCCGGGCCTCTTCCTCGGAATGCGCTTCCGGCTTCGGCTCCGCCATGGCCACGACGCCCCACGGCTTCAGGCTGGGCAGCAAGCTGCGGAGCAGGGGCACCGGCGCGTCCACGTGGTGGTAGACCCAGGCCATGAAGACCAGGTCGAGGCTGTCCTTGGGGAAGCAGGCGTCGTCGGTCCGGCTGAGGATGGTTTCGACGTTGGCCAGGCCCAGGCGCCGGCAGCGCGCCTTCAGGTATTCGAGCGAATCGGCTTTGATGTCGTTGGCGTAGATCTTACCCGTCGCGCCCACCCGGTCCGCCAGGTGGACCGTGACCCGGCCGCGGCCGGCGCCCACCTCGCCGATGACCATGCCGGGCCTGACGCCCAGGATGTCCATCACCAGCCCCGGCGGTTGGATCTCGTTGGCCCGCTGCTCGCGATGTTCCGTCAGTTGCCGGGAACCGGAATCGGATTCGGCGGCATGGGGCAGGCAGGCGGGAGTACCCGATAACGCCAGCAGGAGGATCATCCAACCGATACCAACCCGGGCCGGCCGGATCCGCGAAGTCCTGTTCGTCCTGTGCGATCTCACGTTTCCACCTCCGGAATTTTCACCGATCCATCCATCCGCTCTGTCGCTCCGCCCATTCTCATCGGACGGGGACCGTTCCGGCTGCCCAACGCCCCCAATTCGGCCGGCCGTCGATCCCTTGGTCGTTGGTTAGCCGCCGGGCAGCACCGCCATCGGCGTTCATCCGGTAAATCTCGAAATTGCCGTCGCGTGATGACTGGAAGACGATCGCGACGCCGTCCGGAGACCAGGCGGGATACTCGCTGATGCCTTCAGAGTGGGTCAGGACCTGCGTGCCGGTCCCATCGGCGTCCAGCGTGGCGATGTCCATCCGATGGTTCGGAGGGAGACCCGTCATTACCGCCACGGCGATGCGCCGGCCGTCGGGCGACCAGCGGGGATACGCCGCCATCGTGCCATCGATCCGGGCGATCCGGCGCGGGTTGCCGCCATCGGCTCCCAAGGCCCAGATTTCCGAGCCGCTGGCGCAGAGAATGGTTTTTCCGTCGGGCGAAACATCCGGCGCCAAATAACGGACCGATCCGTTCGTCAGCTGCCGGATCTCGCCGCCGGCGACGGTTGCGACGCAGAGTGCGGTTCGCCTGTCGCCGATCTCCTTACGGAAATAGACTCGACTTCCGTCGGGTGACCAGACGGGATCGACTTCCGCTCCCGCGGTGCGGGTCAACCGATGCGGACGACCGCCGTCGATTTCCATCAAGTACACCTGATCGGCGCCGTCCCGGTTCGACACGAAAGCGATCCGGGTGCCATCCGGAGACAGGGCCGGACCGACATCCGCCGCGTTGTTTCGGGTCAGGCGCTGCACACCGGCGCCATCCGGTTGCATGCTGTAAATCTGGAACGTCCCGCTGCGGTTGGATTGAAACACGATGCGCTCGTTCGCTCCCGCCGTGGCGTCTGGAGCGGGGCGTCCGACGAGGGTCAGGCCGACGAGACACAGAAGCGAACCGGCGATCGAAAGGAACCGACGGCTGGTGTTCATGGCGTCGTCTTCTTCTCCTCTGATTGCGTCAGGCTCTCGAGCAGGCGAGCCACTCGGGGCATGTCGGGTTTGAGCGCCAGGGCCTTGCGGAGCGCGGCGACGGCCTCGTCGACCCGGCCCAGCATGCCCAACGCATCCCCCAGGGCGGCATGGGCGTCCGCCGAATCCGGATAGAGCGACACGTTCAACCGGAATATGTCGAGCGCTTCCGACTCCCGGCCCCACCACAGCAGGCAGTGGTAGCCCAGCCAGCGGAGCTCGTCCGTGCCGGGGAGCGGGCCGGGGGGATCGGCGGCGCGCTGCTGCTCCATTGCCGCCCGGGCGGCGGCGGGGCCCCCCTCGATGAGGCGGTGCATGAGCGTCGACGCGGAAGGGGGCGGCGGGAGGCCCTTCTTCCAATCGACGGATCCCGGGGTTCCGGCGGCGCCGGCGGCGGCGGACTTCAGCGCCTCGGCCGCCGCGGGATCGCCCTTCAGCGCAGCGTCGAAAAATGTCCCCGCCAGCCGGCAGATCCCGTCGTGGAGTGCGACGGCATCATCGGCGACGGGACCCCAGTAGCCGGGGACCGCCGCCCGGATGCCGAAGCGGGCGTACGAGGAGAACTGCCCGTGGCTGTCGGTGGGCACCGAGACGAGCCAACTGTCGCCGTAGATTTTCCGGTTGTAGAGTTCCCGGGTTTTCGCCGTGTCGGTGGACGGCGCGATGAAGCGCGCCTGCATCATGTGCATCCAGGGCACGGTGAAGCGGTCCTCGCGGTATTCCGGCAGGCTGCCCGGCAGGCCGGAGTGGTGGGGCGACAGGATCCCGGCGTCGAGGGAGAGGAACGCCTCGACGGACGGGTTACGCATGGTGAGCACCAGTCCGGCCATCCCCCCCAGATCGTAACCGATGACCCCCAGGCGGCGGGGGTGGACGCCCGGCCGCGAGCGCGCCGCGGCGATGGCGAACTCCATGTCGCGGATTTCGGTCTCCAGATCTTCGACGGAGAGGTTCACCAGGCGGTACTGCGTGCCGAGGAGCGGGCACGTGGCCACCACGTACCCTCGGCTGGCCATGTGCTCGGCGAGGTAGACCTGCGACAGGGGGGATTCGTAGTACAGCCCCTGGCCCATCACCAGCAGGGGGAATTCGCCGGCGGCGGCGGGTGCGCCGAGGCGGGCGGCCAGCGGCCGGGCCATGAGTGCGGCGCGCTCCCCGTCGTCCAGGCCCCTGGCCAGCGGCACTGGAAGCGAAGCGCCGCCCGCCGCCGGGCCGTCGGACAGACGGAAATCGTCGGCGGCCATTCGGACGAAATCCCCGATGGTGAGCGGTGCCGATCCGGCCTCCCGGGCGGGGTACCAGAGGTAGATCCGCATGGGCCGGTCCCGGAAGCCGGCGCCTTCCAGTGAGGGGAACGCGCGGGCCGGGTCCGCGGTCTGGACCAGCTCGAATCCCACCGGGTGCGGACCATCGGCCAGTGCCGTCCCGGATTCGACGGCCGGGGCGGCGACGATGCTCCCCATCAGGCAGGCCGCGACGAGGCCGGATCGGATCAACGCACTCACTTGTCCTCCTTGCCGGGCCGGAGCGACTCGAGGATCGCGGCATCCGCCCAGAAGATCTGCCGGTGCCCGTTGCGGTTGCTCGTGTAGAAAAGGTATTTCCCGTCCGGGCTGACGTAGGGCCGGTTTTCCGATTTCTCCGAATTGATCGCCCCGCCCAGGTGGACTGGATCGCCCCAGGCGCCGTCGACGCGGCGGAACGAAACGTAGAGATCGTCCTCGCCCAATCCCCCCGGCTTCATGGAGCAGAAGACCAGGTAGCTCTCGTCCGGGGCGACGAAGGGGTCCCACTCGTGCTGCGCGGTGTTGAAGCGCGGTCCGAGGTTCACCGGTTCCTGGTAGGTCCCGTCTTTCAGCGAGGACATGTACAGGTCCGACTCGCCGAAACCGCCGGGCTTCCGGCTGAAGAAGTAGAGGTTGCCGTTGGCGGCCAGGCAGGGGTAGCTTTCGTGATGTGCCGTGTTGATGGGCGGCCCCAGAGGATGGGGTTTCGTCCAGCCGGTGTCGGAGCGGGTGATCGTCCAGAGGTCTCCGGCTTTGCTCACGCTGTTGTCGGAAACACTCAACCGGCTTGACTCGAAGATCACCGTTCGGCCGTCGGGGGCGACGGTGAAATCCCCGATCTCGTAGGCGTCGGCGAAGGCCAGTGGTTCGGGTTCGCCCCAGTTCCCGTCCCGTTGCGCGATGAGGAACAGGTGGGGCTTCCGTTCGACCCAGGCCTGATAGATGAAGTCCTCCATTTCCGCGCCCCAGCCGGAACACCCGAGGCTGACGTCCGGACCGAGCCGCTCCGGCGCGAACAGGCGCGGCGTCAGGCCCGGAGGCGGTTCGCCGAGATATGACGCGGCCGCCCGGTCCCGAAGGTCGAGTTCGCGGGCGACGGCGTCGAGGATCTCCTTCACCGGGGCGCTCTCGAACCCGTCGCCGGGTGGCGGGCCGCCGCCGCGGGGGCCGAGGATGATGCCCGGCCAGACCCGGGTGACGACAGCCGGGGAGATCGCCGCGCCGTCGGCGCCGTCCAGCAGCCCCGCGGCCTGGACCACCCGGTTGCCGGTGCAGAACGAGGCGATGAGCACCCCCGCCGCATGGGCATCGGCGACGAACTGGAGGACGGTCGGATTGGCGTTGAATTTCCGGAATTGCGGGCCGCTGGGGATGATGAGGCAGTCGTAGCCGGAGAAGTCCTTCAGATCGGGGATGAGGATCTCGCTCGTGAGCAGTACATCGCGCGCCTTCTGGTAGCAGCCTCGATATTCGGCGTCGACGCCCACCCGCTTCATGGCCCAGCCGCGCCGGGCGATCTCGTCGCGCAGCGGGAAGTAGGTGTCGCCGAACCATTCGCCCAGCAGCACCAAGCAGCGCAGGGAGCGGCCGGGCGTCGCGGTTACGGTCGCGCGGGCTTTGAGTTCGTCCAGCACTCCTGCGCTGACCCAGTGGATGTCGCGGCAGGTGCTGAAGAAGATGTAGCGGCCGTCGGGGCTGACCATGGGGCAGAAGGTGGTGGCCGGCGTGTTGATGGTGTCGCCCAGGTTGTGTGCCTCGCCCCAGGAACCGTCCGCTCGGCGGAAGCAGACATAGAGGTCGCCTTCGCCCCCTTGGCCGTCGGGACGGTGGTACGAGTCGAACAGGATGTAGCTCTCGTCGGGGGCGATGAAGGCGTGGGCGGCGCCCCGCGGCGCGTTCACGCCGCCGCCCAGCTTCTGCGGCGGTCCGTACCGGCCGTCCGCCCAGGGGTAAATAACCACGCCGCCGCCGGCGGTGCGTTCGACGTCGGTGAGGTAGAGGTTGCCGCTCCGCGCCACTGAGGGGTACATGCCCGGCCCGTGGTAGCGGGCCTCGCCCCAGCCGCCGCCGGGCGTGCGCTCCGTGTACCAGATGGCCCACTCCGGGCGCTCTGCGCCGGGGATCGGGCGCAGGCAGCCGAAGTAGAGCCGGCGGCCGTCAGGCGTGACATGCGGCTCGTCGGCGGGGAAGCCGCCGGTGAAGGCGGCCGGCTCGGGCGCGGTCCAGCCGTCGGGCCCCAGCCGGGCGGCCAGCAGGATGTTCTCGCCCCCTTCGATGCGCCGGGTGAAGAACAGCTCCCGGCCGTCGGGGGTGAAGGCGATGGCGAACTCCACCGCTCCGGCCGAGGACACGATCCCGGGGGCGAACGCCGCGGGGGTCGCTCCCGGCGGAGTCTGGCCCAGGTAAGGGCCGCGGAGCCCGGAGGCGGCACCTGGCGGCAACGAGACGGAGGCGGCGGTCTCCCCGGCGGCATCCAGCTTCTTCCCCCGGATCCGGCTGATGCTATCCTGGCCGTTCCGGTTGCCCGGGTTCAATTCCACCGATCGGCTGTAATACTGCTCCGCTTTGTCCAGATCATCACTGAAATAGTATGCTTCGGCCAGGCTGTCCCAGGCGTTCCAGGACTCGGGGAAGGCCGCGGCGTTGAGTTCGAAGACGACCAGCGCCTCGGCGGTCCGGCCGCCCTGCAGGTAGCGGTAGCCAAGGGCGTTCATCTCGGTCTCGTCCAGGAAGTAGCGGTCGTTGCCGGCGATGCCGGAGCGGTACTCGGCCAGCGCCGCCTCCAGCCCGCGGGCCGCGACGAGCGATTCGAGGGCCCGGGCGGAGGACTCGGACTGCAGGCGCCACGCCAAGTCGATGTTGGCGGCGTGGAGATCCTGGCCCTGCCAGCTCCGGACGAGGCCGGCCAGGGTGGGGTACCGTGACTCGAATGGGAAGCGGGTCCGGGTCTCCGCCTGCGTCGCGCCCTCCCGGCGGGCGGCGGCCACGCCGTCCCAGATGTCCCGCAGATACGCCGCCTGGGCCCGGAACGCGTCGCCGCTCATGGCCTCGGAATGACCGCCCACCACGGTCTGGACCGCGGCGTCGCCGGTGGGCAGGGCGTCCAGGGCCCGGAATCCCGCCGGCGGATCGGCGGACGCTCCCCCGAAATCGGGCAGCCAGCCGCTGTCGAACAGGTCGCCCACCAGGAGGAGTCGGAGCTCCGGCACGTGGACGAGGATGTCGCCCTCGGTGTGGGCCCGGCCGTACCAGGCGAGCTTCAGGGTGAGGTCGCCCAGGTCGAGGCTCAGACGGTCGGTGAAGGTGATCGTGGGCAGGGTGAGCCGGAAGCGGCCCTGGCGGAAGTCGTCCACCATCGCCGCGTCGTTGGCCAGCGCCGCCCGGGTCCGGACGACGTCCGGCGAGTCGGCGGGCAGCGGCTGCAGGCGGTTTTCCTCCCGCGTACGCCAGGCGATCCGGTTCCGGACGAACGCCGCGATCGCCGCCGGGCTCCCGTACCACTGCCGCATCTGACGCTCGGCGTTGGCATGGGCGACGATGGGGATGCCGGCGAACGCCTGGTTGCCGTCGATGTGGTCGAAATGGGCGTGGGTGTTGATCACCAGCGCGATGTCCGTCCGGCCGAACGCGCGCTCCGCCGCCGCCCGCAGGGCCGGCCCCAGGGACGGCAGTTGACCGGTATCGATGACCACCAGGCCCCGGGCAGACGCCAGCACGATGGTGTTGGTGAACGACTCCCCGCCCACCTGGAGGACGGCGGCCCGGTCGCCCAGGCGGACCATCCGGATATCCGGGTCGGCGGCGCCGGGCGCGTCTCCGGCCTGTCCCCACACGGCTGCGGCGATGCAGAGCGCGAGACCAAAGACAAGGCGGGTTCTTCTCACTGTACATCTCCCCCGATTCAAATTAACCCGGTCCGACGCAGACTGCACTTCCGGCTCCATCGCATCACTGCCGGTCAAGGGCTTACCGGAGTCAGGACGGCCGGGTTCGGCTGCGCCGGAAACAGCTTGACCGGCATGCCGGGCAGCAACAGGAAAATGTCCCGGTAGTGTGACCGCACCTGATTGATTTTGCCCGGCGCATCCCCCTCGAGACGGACCGGCAGATGGGTCAGGCCGATGTGCGCCGGTCGGAGAACCTCCTGTAACAGCGTGGCGGTCTCGGGGACCAGAGGAAACCAGTAGTGCACCAACGCCAGGTCGATCGCCGACCCGCCCAGGCCGAATTCGCGGAACTCGTCGAGCGTCGCATCCGAGTCTCCCTCGTGGAAGATTTGCCAGCCGCCGAATCGCAGCGAGTACATGAGGTTCATGGGCGACTCCCGCTGGCCGCTGTGCCAGGTGCGGTAGGCCGTCAGCGAAAATCCGGCCACGGTGCGGGTCGCCTGTTCTCCGACGGCCAGGTCGAAGACAACGACCCGCGGCGCAAGTTTCGCCCAGTCCGCGGCCCGAGTGCGCAGATCCTCCACGGCGTCCGCGGGTGCCGCCAGGATAACCTTCGGAAAGGCTTCCAGGTAGTGCGCGGCCAGGCCCGCATCGAGGTGGTCGGGGTGATTGTGGGTGATCAGCACCAGGTCCACCGCGTCGAAGGGCGCCGCGCCCGCCTTCATTTTCTCGTTCACGGCCGGGTCGGGCGACCGGTATTCGGGGGGCGCCGCAGTGAAGAGGGCGTCGATGAGGACCTTGTTCGTGCCGGTGGCCAGCAGCACGCCCGAATTGGCGACATGGGTGAGTGTCAGCGGCTGTCGGCCGTCCCGGGGCTTGCCGGGAGTACCTGCTGCCCCGGGCACCTCCTGGCCATTCCGGGCTTGCATCAACATGGCCACCACGGCCAGGCAGACGATCGCCAGCGTGGCTCGATTCATCTCTTTCCTCCGACCCATCGGGCACCGACGGGCGTTTGTGATTCTTCACCGGCGGCGCGGCCCCATGCCGATGGAGCCGCCTCACTGCCGGTTGGATGCGACTGGAAGCAGTCTGCGGCCCACGGGCGGCAGGACGCGCATCCAGGCAGAGAACGGCTCGAGGTGGTCGACCTCGAAACAGGAAATCGGCGCGGGGCAGTCACCCGCCGGCGCGACCGGTCTTACGAGAACCACGGCTCCGGCCGAATGCAGGTGCCGCATCAGGGTGAACGCCGGGCCGCACGCCGGCGTTGAACAAATCACTGTCAATGAACCGCGGATTTGATCCGGACCGCTGTCACTCACTCCCAATCTCCTTTGCGGTGCGGATGCCGTAGTCGAGCCAGATGCGCTCGATGTAGTTGCGCGTCCCCGCCTTCAATCCCTCCAGCGCTTTGAGGCGCACGGTGTTGGCCGGCGCGTGGTGCGGCTCCCGAGCCAGCACCACGTCCGTGAGGTGGAGCGCCTGGACGAATTCCTGCCGCTCGATGTGTTCGTCCGCCCGCCGCACGATGGCGTCGGCGCCGCCGAGTTCCACGAGGTCGGCGTAGACGCCGGCCGGCGGCAGGGCGTACATCGACGCCGGATTCTCGTCGAACCAGCCCACCAGCTCCTGGTAGATCCCCCGCACCGTCCACTCCACCTTGCCATAGAACTGCGGCATCGCGAGCTCCGGCGGCAGGCGGACTTCCCGCATCAGGGTGTGGATGTCCTTGCCGGCATTGATTCCCCGAACGGTCTCCGTCCAGACGTGCTTCAGCGCGTCGCGGAAGCGGCCGGCCGTCTCCGCCACCTGTCGCCGCCCCGCCAGCGGCGCGCCGTGGCCCGGCAGAAAGAGGGCGGGGGCGAAGTCGAGCGCCGTGTCCAGCGCGCGGATGTACCCCGCCACCGGCCGGATCTGGGTGCCGCGGAAGGTGGAGTTGTTGATGAAATACTCGTAGTAGTTGTCGCCCACGCACACGGCCGACCGCTCGGGGATCCAGACCGTGGCGTGGTCCGGCGTCTCGCCCGGGGTGTGGATCATCCGGAAGTGCACGCCCCCCACCTCCAATTCGTAGGAATCGACGAAGTAGACGGTGGGTTCGGCGGCGGGGGGCGGGGGCGCCGGCGGCGCCGCCGGGATGGGTTGGCGGGCCCAAATGGCGTTGCGGCGGGCGAAGAAGCCGGCCAGCTCGTTTTTGTACGCCACGTATTCACGGTATTTCCGCTGGGCGATGACGGGGATGTCCGCGCCGGCCCGCCACGCCTCGAAGCCTGCCGCATGGTCCTCGTGGGCGTGGGTCAGCAGGATCGCCTGCAGCGGGTGTGCCGTCAGAAGCTTATGGAAGTACTCCGGTGCCACGTCCGCTCCCGCCGGGTCGATGAGGACGCTGCCGACCGGCGTGGTGACGAGATAGGCGTTGCACGAGCCTTCGATCCGGTAGACGCCGTCGGCCAGTTCCAGGTATTCGATGTAGGTGTCGGACAGCCACGCGCGGAGCGACTCGCCCGCGGGAATGGCACCCAGCCAATCCGGCTTTTGCTGCCAGGCGGTGTCAAAGATCACCGCGGTGACGGCGTCGAGCGACGCCGCCCGCCGGTCGGGCGCGAGCTGCGCGTGCTGGTTGAACGGGTAGCCCGCGGTCAGGGGCAGCGGCCGGAGGCGGTCCGGGGCCACGCGGGCCTGGAGCACGGCGCTGAGCGCCGCCTGGTGCAGGAAGAGCCGCTTCAGAAAGGTGGTGCAGGCGGCCTGCTGGTAAGCCGCGTCGTTCAGGAGCGCGGATAGGAGCTGTGCCCACTCGGCGCAGATTCCGAGCTCCGGATTGACGGCGTACACTTCGCAGTTGTAGTAGGGTTGAATCGGAACGGTGTCCACCACCGTTTCCAGCGCGGGCAGGGCGCGATAGTCGAGCCCGGTGGCCGCGTAGATGGGCGCCCAGTAGGCGTCGGGCGGGCTGCCGGGCAGGATGCCCACGGTGTTCGCGAGCGACACCGGCCGCACCGTCGCGTCGAATGCGCGCCCCAGGTCCAGTGCCGCCGGCGGCTTCAGGACCAGCACGCCGGGGTCCAGCCAGGCGAGGCTGGCGGCCTTTTCCCGGACGCGCCGTTCCACTTCCGCCGCAGCGAAGGCTTTCAGGGCGAGGGGGTAGTTGAGCACCGCCGGTTCCAGCGCCAGGGGGACCAGCTCCACGCCGGCCCCTCGCAGCGCCTCGCCCGGGACGCGGTCCGGATCGGTCAGGACGACATGCACCACGCTGTCGCGGTACGGGCCACCGCGCTCACGCAGGCTCCGCACCAGCGCCCGGACCGACCGGACCTGTTCCTCGGAGCCGGCGTACGTGGCGACGGCCAGCGAGGCCGGCGTCCCGGCGCCGCCGGCCGGGTGCCCGGAAACGGCCGCATGGATCAGGGGAGAGAAAAGCAGGGGCAGAGTGATCAGCAGAGCGACAGTCCGGGATGGCGGCAGGCGGTCCATGCGTCTCTCCTCCTGGTTGGCTACTCGTGACCGCTTCTACGAGGAGAGGGGTGCAATTCCTCACGGAACGAGCCTTTTCAGGGACGAAACGGACTAATACAATGACGAATCCGTAAACAGGGGACATGGGGAAACCGCCCGCCGGATTCCACCCGCCATGGGGTGACCTATCTGAAAGCAAGAAATGAAGTTGGCTTGGCGCCTTAGCGAGACGAATATTTTGCCTTGGCGAGCGCGGCGTCGAGGTCCAGCCGGAGCTGGCGGCGCGGCGTGATTACCTCGAGCTCCCCGTAGAACTCGCACCGGTCGATGAATTCCCCCGCAATCACCGCCGCCGTGGCGAGGAGCGGACCTGCGGGTCCGCCCAGAACCAGTCCCGGTAGCGGCAGTCCGAAGCCCACGGCGACGCGCAGCGCCGATGCCGCCGCCGGGCCGAGGCGGAACCCGTCCCACCGCCGCAGCTTCCGGTAGATGTACAGCGCCAGCTTCAGCGCCCCGGCGGGCACGTAGAGCCACGGATCGCGGTACAGCACGCCGGTGAGGAAAAATCCGGTGAGCAGCGCCTGGTCGCTCAGGAAATTCAGCGGGCCCACCTGCAGGGCCACCTGGTAGACGCGGTCGATGGCGATGAGCGCCGCGAAGCCGGCCACGGCGGCGATCCAGCCGAGGTGCGGCCGGTCCGGCCACAGGAGGTGCGCGCCGGCCAGCGCCAGGAACAGCGGGAACAGGACGATCTCGCGGCTCAGCCACGAGGTGCGCCAGTTCGCCGCCGCCCGCCACGCCCGCTCCTTGCGGCCCAGGTGGAACGCGCTCAAGGCCAGCGCCGCCGCCCCGGCGGCCAGGAACGGCAGCGGCGGCACGGCCAGCGCGTCGCCCGCCGACGCGGCCGCCAGCGCCACCAGCACCACAGCGGTCCAGGTGAAAAGCGCCAGCGGCCATTCGCCCCGCAGCGTGATCTTGGCGGCGGGCCAGCCGAGCGCGCCCGGGTGGAGCGCGGCCACCGCCGCCGGGTCGGGCGGGGCGGTGAGCTCGGGCGGCGCGGCGCGGCGGGGCGGAGTGAAGCGGATGGCCGGCCGGATCCCGGCCGCGGTGAACCCGGGCGCGGCCGGGTCGCCGGCGGGCGCCAGGGTGTCCAGCTGCAGCGCGCCGGTGGGGCAGCAGGCGACGCAGGCCGGCTCCCGCCCCTCGGCCAGCCGCTCGGCGCAGAAGGTGCACTTCTCCATGAGCCGCTTCTCGGTGTTGTAGCGCGGCGCGTCGTAGGGGCAGGCCCAGGCGCAGTAGGTGCAGCCGATGCAGCGGTCGGGATCGATGGTGACGGCGCCGGTGGCGGGGTCCTTCCGGTAGGCCGCCGCGGGGCAGTGGCGGCGGCAGGCCGGGTCGGCGCAGTGGTTGCACGCGAGCGACAGGTGCACCACCGGCAGCGCGGGGTGGCGGGCCTCGTTGAAGGTGTTCACCTGGCGCCAGGCGCGGCCCGCGGGCAGGGTATTCTCGTTGCCGCAGGCGACGACGCAGGCGCCGCAGCCGGTGCAACGGTTGAGGTCCACGTGGAAGGCGCGCTGCTCCGTCATGCCCGCTCCACCTCCACCAGATTGTCGTGGAAGGCGGCGCCGAAGCCCATGTCCGTCTCGCGGGCGCGGGAGGTGAGGTTCACCGCGCCTCCTTCCGACAGCCACCAGCCGTTGGTCACCACCACGCAGCCGGCGCGGAGGCTGAAATCGATCCGGGCCTCGATCCGCAGCTCGCCGCGGTCGTTGAAGATGCGTACCCGGTCGCCGTCGGCCACGCCGCGGGCGCGGGCGTCCGCGGGGTTGAGCCACGCCTGGGGCCGATCGCTGAACTGGCGGATCACCTGCAGGTTGTTGAACTGGGAGTGGATCCGGTTCTTGGTGTTGGGGGTGAGAAACTGAAGCGGGTAGCGGGTTGACTCCGGGCCGGCGCGCCGGGGCGACTCCGCCGGCTCGGTGTGGTCGGGGAGCGGATCCAGCCCCCACCGGTTGCGTGCCTCCTCGGAGTAGAGTTCGATCCGCCCCGACGGCGTGGAAAAGCGGCCGTCGGCATAGGCCACCGCCTCGGCGCCGGGCGCCGGCACCGGTCCCTCGCGCAGCCGCTCCAGGGTCAGTTCCGGGAAGGGCGCCAGGCGCTGCGCCAGCCACCGCTCGATGTCGGCGTCGGCGGGGCCGGGGATCTCCGCCGCGATCGCCTCGGCGGGGAAGCCGAGGCGGTGGGCCAGCAGGCGGTAGATTTCGGTCTCCGGCTTCACCTCGCCCGGCGGCTCGATGAGCTTCTGGCGGAGCTGGATGTACGGGTGCCAGTAGGCGCCGATGACGTCGGTCTGCTCGAACAGCGTCTTGGCCGGCAGCACCAGGTCGGCCTCGCGGGCGGTGTCGGTGAGGAACTCCTCCACCACCACCCGGAACTCCAGGGCGCGGAACGCCTTCAGCACCGAGTGAGTCTCGGGATTCTGGGGGATGGGGTTGCCGCGCTCCACCCAGGCCATCCGGAGCGGCGGATCGCTCTGGGCCAGCATGTCCGGGCCCAGGCGCGCCGTGGATACACCCACCCGCACCACGCCGTCGGGCTGCTCGGGGGGGTAGAAGTCCAGCGGATCCTTCACCGGGCTGAAGATCTGGGTCTGCAGGTTGGCGTACATCCAGCCGGCGCCGGGGCGGCCGATCTGACCGGTGATGGCGAGCAGGGCCAGCATCGCCCGCATGGTCTGGCCGCTGTTGGTGTAGCGCTGCATGCCGAAGCCCGGCGACACCGTCACCGGGCGAACCGTGCCCATGAGTTCCGCCAGCCGGTGGACGGCGGCCACGGGCACGTCGGCCGTCGCGGCGGCGCGCTCGGGCGGCCACAGGGCGGCGCGCTCGGCGAAGGCGTCGAAGCCGAGCACGTGGGCGTCGATGAAGGGGCGATCGATCCAGCCGTTGCGGATGAGCAGGTGGGCGACCCCCAGGGCCAGGGCGCCGTCGGCGCCGGGACGCGGCTGGATGAGCAGCTCGGCCCGCTCGGCGGTCTCGGTGCGGCGGGGGTCGATGACCACGAGACGCGCCCCGGCGGCCAGCGCCTCGTCCACGTGGGCCATCTGGTGGACGTTGGTCTCGGCGGCGTTCTTCCCCCACATGACGATGAGGCGCGCGTTGGCCAGGTCCCACGGCGCGTTGTGCTTCACCTCGCCCAGGGTGAGCCGGGTGGCCTCCAGGCCGGCGGGCCAGCACAGGTCGCCGTAGGTGGTGGTGCAGCCGCCGAAACGCCGCCAGAAATTCATCCCGACGCCGTTGAGCAGCCCCTTGGTGCCGCTGCCGGTGTAGTAGAGGACGCTCTGGGGGCCGGGATCGGCGTGGTAGCGCCGCAGGCGCTCAGCGATGAGGTCCAGCGCGTCGTCCCACGGGACGGGCGCGAAGCGGCCGTCCGCGCCGCGGCGCAGCGGGCGCAGGATCCGGTCGGGCGAGTAGACCCGCTCAAGGTAGCTCAGCCCCTTGAGGCAGACTCCGTTGGCCGTGGCCCGATTGTCGGGGTGGGGCTCGATGCGGCGGATGCGCCCGTCCACCACCTCCACCGTCAGGCTGCAGGTGCTGTAGCAATTTCTCGGGCACGCCGTCGTGTAGATCGCCATCTTCTCAGCTCGTGCTCGTGCTCGTGATCGTAATCGAGGCTCGAGGCTCGTTACCGATTATCGGGCATCGGGATTCGGATTAGGAACCTCGGTTCTTGGGCCTGGGTTCTGGGTCCTGGGTTCCAGCCCCCAAGTCTCAACTCTTAGGTCCCAGCACCCAGGTCCCAGGTCCCAGCACCCAGCCCCCGGGTCCCAGATCCCAGATCCCAGGTCCCCCGTCTCAGGCAAACTTCGACTCGTTTCCAAATAGCCAATTAAATATAAGCAATAATCAATAACCAATAATCACGACAATCCGAAATGCCCAATGACCATTGCTCAATGAACACTACTGTCCGGTTAAAGTTCTCGCTGATCGATAAAAAGTATTTTATATGTGTAAGTTGCACAGAAAATCCCCTGTCCACGATTTGAATCTCCGGCTACCATTCCTTGGCTATTCATCCCGATACCCAGGAATGGCTTATGAACACTGGCCGGACCGTCTTCGCGCAACTCATGGATTTTCTGCCGCACAAAACTTTCGATCGACTGGTCCACCGCTACGCCGGCGCTTACCGGGTGCGCTCGTTCTCCTGCTGGGACCAGTTCCTGTGCCTGGCCTTCGCCCAGCTCACCGGCTGCCGGAGTCTGCGCACCATCGAACTCGCGCTCAACGCCCTGCCGAGCCGGTTGTATCACCTGGGCATCCGCAGCCGGGTGTCGCGCAGCACCCTGGCCGATGCCAACGAGTCCCGCGACTGGCGGATCTTCGCCGACTTCGGGCGCGAACTGATTCGGATCA
>Ga0209605_1001722_pt1 | contig 23133 bp, 18 predicted proteins | sample AD_UKC035_MetaG_FD_184408 | JGI IMG/M metagenome (GOLD analysis project Ga0209605, IMG submission 184408) | Active sludge microbial communities of municipal wastewater-treating anaerobic digesters from USA - AD_UKC035_MetaG (SPAdes) (version 2) | ecosystem: Engineered > Bioreactor > Anaerobic >...
ACGACGCCGATGCTGATCTCGACATTGACCTGGGCGACTGGGCGAACTTGCAGAACTGCTTCGATCCCAGTGGCGCACAGGCCCCGCCGGACTGCCTGGGCGTGCATGATTTCGACGCGGCGGGGCTTGCCGACGGCGATCTCGACCTCGACGACTACGCGCGCTTCTTCGAGTGCTGGGGCGGGCCGGGGATCTTGGCGGACCGGCTCTGCGCCCCGCCGGTCCGTGGGCTCGCGCCCACGGCTCTGACCGGCGCCGATGTCCGTGGGCTGGCGCCCACGGCTCTGATGGGCGATTCGCCGGGCGCTGAGTGGAACGGTGTCACCAACAACCTGCCACCGTCGGGCACGTTCACGCTGCACGGTCGCCCCGTGGACGTCCTCAGCGACGGGCACGTTCTGTTCCACTTCCGCGCCCGGTACTACGACCCCGTGCTCGGGCGTTGGCTGCAGCGTGATCCGCTGCCGTACAACGACGGGGTCAACTTGTATGAACCGTTCCGTGGCAACGCGCTGTCCCATCTGGACCCGCACGGGGAAGGCGTTCTCACGTGGATGTTCAACGGGGACTATTCCCAGAGCGACTGGGAGTTCCTGCGAGGTTTCGGGGCAGGGCTGGCTGACAGCACCTACGGAAGTACGTGCCGCGCGGTCGGCAGACTGCAGGAACGCTCCACCGAGCGTTACCTGTTGCTCATTCAGGCCCAGGAGGCCGGTGACCCCCTGCTGCAGACCGACGCCGACGTTTTCCTGGGCGGGCTGCTTCTGGCAGCGGGCGATATCATCCCCTCAGGCAAGTTGGCCGAGGCTGCGACGGGGATCAGCACCGGCTTGAACGAAGCGCCGGGCTCCGCGCTGACATGCGGCACACGCGTGGTTCGCGGCGTGGCAGGCGGCGCGGAGACGGGTCTGTTCGCGCTCTTCTCGACCACGGCCATGCAGTCGGGTGCTGCGTCGCAGCTCGAGGCACGCTTCTTTGTTGCTACCGGCGGGCGTATGCGTTTGGGGCTTCTGACCCGCGGGCAGTTGGTACGCTTGTTGGAGTCGGAGGCGGCGGCAGGGCGCTTGACCGGGCGAGCGGCGCAGGAGACGATGGTGCTGGTTTTTGAAACGGGCGTTGAGGAGTTCGCTCTGCAGACGCCGTTGGCTGCTCAAGTGGCGGGCATGGAGGCGTTTGCGGTTGGTCGAACGGAGACTCTACCGCGGCTGCTGGGGATCTCCGGGGCGGCCGGCGAGAGGGCTGCGGCCGAGCTGCTGGCGGGTCAGGGGGAGATTCTGGTCAATACCCAGGTGCGCCAAGGGGCCGTCCTGCAGGGCTTCGACCTCCTGTCGGCGCGCCAGACATCGCAGGGCGTCGACGTGTTCCTCAACGAGATTCGCAATCGGACCGGGCTTCAGGCGCCGGGCACTTTCAGCGCATTGGGGCTGAACCGAGCAGCGACGTTCCAGCGAAACCTGAGACGCGCCGGAACGGCTGTTGAGACGCAGGTTTCGGATAGAGCCGTGCGAGACGCGATACTCGATGCGCTCAAGACCGGAGGGTTCTCTGTGCGCATCATTGGCAGACCGGGGATTCGCGTTACGCCGAGCACAAGCGTTTTGCTCCAGGACGTTACGGGTACAGCCAACCCGGTTCTCATACTGGACCAACTTCCCTAATGGCGCGTGCCAGCTATTATGCTCGCAGGTATGCGGTCTGGTCCGCAAACGATTCGGGCTGGACCCAGATCATCCGCGAGGACCGGGATGCGAAGAACTGGGGAAGACCATCCCATTTGCCCGGGACGAGCGTTTCGACGCCGCTGCATTTCGGCTTGGACTGCCTGTACGTGGGCGACGTGCAGCGCGGCCGCGTGTTCGTTGAACGTGCGATTCGCAACGCCGACCGGTTGACTGCCGAGGGTCGCTACCTGGACACTGAGATCGCCAGGGCTGGTCATCCGCGGAATCTCGCTGAGATACTCCGGGGCCGGGTCTACGCACGTTGGCTACTCGGCGAGGCGCTCGATCGACGCACGCTGCACCAAGTCGCGGAGTACATCGCTACGTTCTGCCGAACCAAGGCAGACGATCGCAAGAGCTTCAACGACTCGACCACCATGAATGACTACCTGCAGAGCGTGCGGGCGGCGCTGATCGCCTGCGACCTGGACTACGCGGGGCAACTACTCAACGTGCGTGACCGCTTCCGCTGGCACCATGGCCGCGAAAAGGACCTCTGGCTTCGCCTGGCGCGGATGCACCCGGACCTCACCGACGAGTTTGACGAGGAGTTCGAGCGCTTCTTCGACCGGGTGCGCGATCCAGACTTCCTGGATAGCGATGAGATCGGCAGGGTGCACGTCGACCGCGATTGCCTGGCGTTGGAGACGGGCATCCTGCGTGAGATGTACATCATCAACGCCTCGCCGTACGACGATCCGAGCCCACAGGCGGTGATTGATGCCGTCGCGCGCTGATTCGGCGCGGCGGAGCGTCCGCGCTACGGGCTGGTAGACTTGGCCGACTGGGCTGGGCGTCGAGCCGGCGGGTGGCGTGGGGCACGACTGGGAGCCGGACGGCGACGTGGACTTGGCCGATGTGGGCGGGTTCCAACTCTGCTTCGAGCCCAGCGGCGCACGGGTCCCACCGGACTGCCTGACCGTGTTCGACTTCGATGCCGATGGCCTTTCGGACGGCGTGATCGACCTGGCTGACTGGGCGGGCCTGCTTGGCCGCCTGCGTGGCCCCGACGTACCCGCCGGCGGAGGATGCCCGCTGATCCCTCCGCGATCCGGGCGGTCAGGCGGGGACACCGAAGGGCAACTGCCTCGCGACGGCCGAGGCGGCGACACCAGCCGCGGTCCACGTGATGGTCTCGCCGGTGAGCCCGATGCCGCGGGTCGTGGCACCCCCCCCACCCTCTGGCACGTTCGCCCTGCACGGTCGCCCCGTGGACGTTCTCAGAGACGGGCACGTTCTCTTCCATTTCCGCGCCCGCTACTACGACCCGGTTCTGGGTCGCTGGTTGCAGCGTGATCCGCTGCCGTACAACGACGGAGTCAACCTGTACGAAGCCTTCGGAAGCAATCCGGCCGCGATGACCGATCCGATGGGTACCGACATCTTAGGTTACATGATCACAGGCAGGTGGGACGTCAACGGTTGGAACTACCTGTGGAACAAGCACGGAGAGGAAGCCATCTATACTACGATCGGCTTCCTTGAGGGAGTCGACGAGGCGTGGGACAACGTCGAGACGGGGACCGCGGAGGCGGTGAAGGAGGGCGCGCTCCAGGTCGCGGACGGCACTGTCGCCATCGCCGACGTCGCCTGGACTCGGTTTGGGGGTCGCAGCCTAACCGGCTTAAGCATCGACTACCGTCCGCGCTCGCAGCTTGGGCAGTCGCCAGGGACGTACGACACGGGGATGACGGTTCAACTGCAGTTGGATCTGCTCAGCGGTACCGGCAAGAACGTCGTCACGCTTGGCGGATACAACATCTACGAGCAGCTATCCAACTACCTCGAAACCGGTGACGACGCCGCGCTGTCGCAGAATCTCGGTGCACAAGGGGTTCTGACGCTGGGCACGGTCGGTCTGAGTCGGGCTCCGCTGGGACGCCAAGTCCGTTCTCCCAACAATCTCGTCATTGGGAAGGTATCGGGGTTGCTTCCGCGTGCGGAGCCGGCCGGGCAAGGGGTTCTGACCGTCCTGCTTGACACGGAATCGGTCGGAGCTACCCTCCGAGGTGGGTTGCCGCGGCCGACAGGTGCGAGTTGGGGTGCCCAGCAGCTCATTGTTATCGATGAGTACGCGGTGCTGGCCCGGAACACGACAATACCGGGACAGGCGCACCACTTGAATCAGGCGGCTGCTTACGGGGAGGTGATTCCCGTCCGCCAAGGGATGGCGATCAAGCTGCAGGGGAACATCTTCACGGATGTCGGCGCGCCGCATACGCTGGCGCACGGATACTTGGAGAGTAACTTCTGGAATTTGTATCGCGATGTCGGCATTGCTCCAACCAACCTGCAATACACTCAGGCGTTGCAGCAATCCCTGCGAGCGGCAGGATTGCCGGAAGCACAGGTGCAGCAAGCCGTCCGGGCAGCGATTCGAGAGCGTGTGAACTTCGGCGTGCTTGGCGGTCGCCCCGTGCCTAACGTCCCCAAGGCGATCCCGAATCTACCGAGGCAACCGTGAACCTAGACAAGGATTTTCTTCCGCGAATCGTGGCGGTTCAATGGCTTTCACATTGCGGCGAGAGTTCGCGGCCGCAGGTGCGTCTGCCTACAAAGTGGGTTGATGACCGTACCGCCGCGCTGGAGTCGATGTTCTCGACGCAATGGGCTGACGCGACAACGGTCGCACAGGGGCGCCTTACAGCTCACCTTGCGAAGCATCATTACGATGCATACGACCACTGGAATACCATGTTCAGGCAGTCGCAAGCGCTTCTAAACGAATTCGTTGTCGGGCGACTGTCGGTAGCACTCAACGAAGGTAACTGGGCCGCTAGCTTGGCTCAGGCCGCGCTTCCTGAGATTGGGCCGCAAGTGAGCGCGTCGATTGGGAAGCGGATGACGGAGCTGCGTGCGGCGAAGGAGTGGGATCAATGCCTGCTTGCGAAGCTCCTTGTCAACGCCAGCCGCGCCGCATTGGAGATAACATATCGCAGAAGATTCCATAAGGCCCCCGTTTTCTTCGAGCGTCTGCTCGAGGTGTATGAGGCTGGGCGTTTGCCGTGTGGGTGGGACGGGGATTTGGATAACTGGCCGGAAGGCAAGCTGATGGTGCACTGACGTCAGAGTGATGGTGGGGCACGACCGGCGACGCGGCCGGGAACCTGACGCAGGATGAGGCCGGGCGACAGTACGTCTACGACGAGCAGAACCGGCTGACGCATGTCCGGGCGGCCGACGACACGGTGCTGGCCAACTACGCCTACGATGCGTTCGGCCGGCGGATCGCGTTCGAGGACCCGGTGGCCGGGCGGACGACGCGGTACTACTACGACGGGCAGAACGTCATCGAAGAGCGTGACGCCGGCGATGCCCTCGTCCGCTACCACGTCCACGGCAGCCAGTTCCTCGACGAGCGGGTCGCCACGTACGACGTGGCGAAAGCGGCCGCCTCCGGGAACCCCTCTCCCCCTGGGGGGAGAGGGCAGGGTGAGGGGGGAGGCCCCGGTGCAACGGGTGCTGCGCAGAGCGACGCCGCTTACGAAGTCTCCTCTCTCGCTGAGAGCGAAAGCCAGGGTGAGGGGGGTGCCCGCGACGAATCAACCCTCACCCCTACCCCTCTCCCTGGAAGGGCGAGGGGTTCAGACGCCGCGTGCCCAACTCTCCCTGAAAGGGCGAGGGGTTCAGAGACCGCGTGCCCGACTCTCCCTGGGGGGGAGGGGGGTTCCGTTGGCGAGCCCGACGCGCGTGGTGGCGGCTGGACGTACTACCTGCTGGGGCCGAGCTACTCGGTCTGCGAGACTGGCAACGCCGACGGGTCGGTGATTGCGCGGCTGGACTACTCGTCCACGGGGGACTTCGCCGGGGGTGGCGGCGGGCCGGGGCCGGCGGGGTTCTACTTCGATGCCGACGAGGATGGCGACGTGGACCTGGGGGACTACGCCGGCTTCTACGAGTGCTTCGCGGCGGGCGGGTCGCTGGGGGGTGACTACGATGCGGACGGCGATGTCGATCTGGAGGACTTCGCCGCGTGGGTCGGCTGCCTGCGGGGGCCTGGGGTGGCCGGTGGCGGCGGCTGCGTCTGGGCCGACCTGGATGGGGACGGGGACGTGGACCTGGGCGACTGGAGCGTGTGGCTCGAGTCGTTCGGGTGGAGCTTCGCGGGTGACTGCGGGGTGTTCGACCTGGACGCGGACCTGGACGTGGACCTGTACGACCACGCGGGGTTCCAGGTTTGCTACAGCGGCGAGGGCGGCACGCCGCCGCCGTCGTGCCGGCTGCCGACCAGCTTCTACCACGACGCCGATGCTGATCTCGACATTGACTTGGGCGACTGGGCGAACTTGCAGAACTGCTTCGATCCCAGTGGCGCACAGGCCCCGCCGGACTGCCTGGCGGTGCATGATTTCGACGCGGCGGGGCTTGCCGACGGGGACATCGACCTCGACGACTACGCCCGGTTCGTCGAGTGCTGGGGCGGTCCGGGGGAGTTGGCGGACCGGCTGTGCGCCCCGCCGGTCCGTGGGCTGGCGCCCACGGCTCTGACCGGCGACAACCTGCCGCCCTCGGGCACGTTCACGCTGCACGGCCGCCCGGTGGACGTCCTGAGCGACGGCCACGTCCTTTTCCACTTCCGCGCCCGCTACTACGACCCGGCAACTGGGCGTTGGCTGCAGCGGGATCCGCTGCCGTACGGCGATGGTCCCAACCTCTACGAGGCGTTCTGCCTCAATCCCCTTCGGTTCCAGGATCCGATGGGCACTGCAATCGGAGACTGGTGGGATCCCGAGACATACATCTTCGGGGCTCGCCTGACCTTCCCGGAACTCGAGCGCAGGATCATGGGGTTGTTCCTGGACCCCGAGCTCTACCCGACGCCGGAGGCCCGCGGACGCAAACTGGTAACGGAGGCTTGGCACACCTGCCGGGCCGTCGAACTGTTGAAGCAGAGGGCGAGCGTGGCTCCGGCCCTGGTAGTGATGGGCCTGACTGATCCGACGGTCCGGGCGACGGGTGTATATCAGGAGGTGACGGAGGTCACGGTCCTGCCGCTGGGGCAGGGACTGGTTAATATTCCGCAGGGAGTGCAGAATAGCGTCATCGGGCTGGCGAACACGGGCCTGGACTTTGCGGAGTTCAGAAGCCCCACCCTGTTCGCCGTGCTGCGAGTGATTGATCCGGAGAGCGAATGGCGAGTGCCGAGCCCGCAGTGGGCACAGGGGCTCGTCATCGAAACGGAGGAGTGGGCCTACGCCGGCAGCACGACGCTGGGCGGCGAGGCGGCGATCGTCCTGGCGACGCTAGGGGCGGGGGCAGTCGCGCAAAGTCGCGCTGCGGCGGGCGAGGCGATACTGGGGAGCGGGCTGCCGTCGGGGGCGACGGGCGCGGCTCGCGGCGTGCCGCTGCGGGTGTTAAACCCCGAGTTCGTTCCGGATCCGAGGATCGTGCTGCAGGGCGTGGTCACCCAGCAGAATGAACTGCTGAAAGGCAACCTGGGGTCGGCGCGAGCCGTCTTTACTCTTCAGGAGTACAGGGCCGGAACAGTGCCAAGCCGGTTGAATGCGGCGCGGTACGGACAGGCGGTGGAGCGGCTGGTGGCAGAGCAGATTCGAAGTGATCCGTTACTGTCCCAAGGGTTCGATCCGATCGGCATCTTGCGTGGCCGCGGCCCGGATATCGTCGGGATTGGGCCATTTTCCGGGCGGAACTTCGAGATTACGGTGAATTCCCCGCGGGCGATTGCGGAGCACCTGGGGCGATCGTACGGACAGGGGCTGATCGTCGTTACCTATCAGCGTCCCCCCGGGTTTTCGGTGTTCCCGCCATGACGAGAGTAATCGAAAACGGGTCATTCAGCCGTTGGCGGGATGACGACTCGGCAGCGGTTTTCGAGGATATGGAGTTCCGTCACAGCCGCTTCGAGGGCTGTGTGGTTTCCAATACGTGCGAGCCGCGGCTTCGGTCTGTGGTACGCCGCGTACGGTTCCTGAATTGTTTCTGCTGTGGTTTCTGCCTTCTGGGCCCGGCGATTGTCGAGGACGCCCTTGTAGACGGGCTGCGAACGGATGACGTGCTGCAAACACATGGCATGTCGTTCAAACATGTGACCCTACGCGGGAAGATCGATCGTGTCATGCTTGCTCAGATGATTAGTCAGGTTCTCACGGGGACCGCTCCAAAGTCAGTCCAGGTCGCCTTCGACGAGGCCAACGCCGCCTACTACGCCACGGTGGACTGGGCGTTGGACATCAGCCGGGCGGAGTTCAAGGAGTGCGACATTCGCGGCATTCCCGCGCGCCTCATCCGTCGCGACCCGGAGACGCAGGTCGTCGTGACGCGAGAGAAGGCTTTGCGCGGCGATTGGCGTAGACTCGACTTGGGCAAGACGTATTGGCAGGTGGGGATCGAGTTCATGTTGGACCGGGGTGATCCGGACGTGGTACTGGTTGCCCCGAAGCGCGCCAAGAACTTCCGTACGCTCTTGGAGGGCCTGCAGCTTCTGCGACAGGCCGGCGTGGCGGAGCCGGATTAGGGGAGCGGGTGTCCATGAGCGAGTTCGCAAGCGGGCAGTCGCGGCGTCCGAAGCTGATCCCGTTGGCGGTGCCCTGGTGCATCGACGCGCTGCGGGCGAACTTCAGCATGGTGACCGGCGAATACCACGAGCACCAGCCGACGGAGCTGGGGTTCAATGCCTATGCGTTGGGGCAGGACCGCGCGGGGCCGTTCGAGATGCAGGTGATCCGGGTGACGTTCCAGGAGGCCCTGGCCGCGCGGGTGTGTCCCTTCGAGGACGAGGACGTGCTGCTGTATGCGGAGGAGGAGCCGGCGGAGGGGCTGGAAGACGGCTTGGACGGCTTTCAGCGGAACATCCGGCGGTTCGAGGAGGAGCTGGCCCGCTGGCGACGGACGGGCATCTGCGGCAACTGCGGGTTTTACGAGGTCCAGGACAGCTTGTGGATGCGTGAGTTGGCGATCGACGACGAGGAGGTGAGGCACTACTTCAGCGTCGGGCGGCGTGTGAGTGTAGACGTGCTGGCGCGAGGGTGGAGTTGGCGTGTGGAGCGATCCGTGCCGGACGCGCCGCCGCCCCTCTGGCCGCCCGGATGAGGACCATGGGCGCGCCGGACCGTCTGGCACAGCCTCGCCGACCGGGGCAAGGTTCCCCGTCTGCTTCGATCCCACGGGGCTACAGGTCCCGCCGGCGTGCCTGGCCGCGTACGACTTCGACGCCGAGGGGCACGCTGACGGCGTCATCGACTGGGCCGACTTCGACGGCTTCGAGGCGTGCTTCAGCGGCCCGGGTGTGGAGCCGTCGGGCGGCGTGGGGCACGACTGGGAGCCGGACGGCGACGTGGACCTGGCCGACGTGGCCGGGTTCCAACTCTGCTTCGATCCCACCGGCTCGCAGGTCCCGCCGGACTGCCTGGCCGTGTTCGACTTCGACGCCGATGGCCAGTCGGACGGCGTAATTGACCTGAACGACCTGGCCGGCCTGGTGAGCCGTCTGCGTGGCCCCGAGGTGCCGGCCGGCGGCGGCTGTCCGCTGATCGGCGCAGGTTGCGGCCCGTGGCCCGCCCGCGCCGGCCTCGCCGGCCAATCCGGCCCAGCAGCCCGTGGAACGCCGCCGTCGGGCACGTTCGCGTTGCACGGTCGGCCAGTGGACGTCCTCAGCGACGGGCACGTTCTGTTCCACTTCCGCGCCCGGTATTACGACCCTGTGCTCGGGCGGTGGCTGCAGCGTGATCCGCTGCCCTACGGCGATGGCCCGAACCTCTACGAAGCGTTTACGTCCAACGCGACGCGCTTTTTCGATCCCCTTGGGCTTCAATCCGAAGACCGCGGCGTCCTCGGTACGCTGCTGGAGTGGTTCGCGCGGTTGCAAGAGGGGCGGCATCCAGTTACGGGAGAGGATTGGGTAACGCTGACGTTGCGGCGGGAAGGTGTGGATGTGGGACTGGACCCGGTTCGGGCGGGTCTGCTGCGTGAGTACGACCGGTATGGGGTGGCCGCGGACGCCGTCGCCGAGGCGATGGAGCCGGTGGTCGCACGCGGCGTCGGGGCCCTGCAGGTTGTGGGTGGAGCGACGGAAAGTACCGTCGGCGGGGTCCTTGTGTTCGGCACCGACGGTCTGGGGGCCGCGCCAGGGACTGTGTTCGTGTTGCATGGCGTGGACGTGACGCAGGCCGGCGTCCGTCAAGTGTGGACGGGCGAGTTCACGTTCACGGAGACGTATCGGGTTATTGCCGAGGCGGGATACCCGACGGCGGCGTTGGTCGTGGATTCGGGCATCTCGCTTTCGAGCGGGTTTGCGGGGCTCGGCCTGGCGGTGGAGGGGGTGGCCCTGCGCGCGCCGAGCACAGCGGGGCTTGGGGTCTCGCCGCAGGCCCTGCGCTTGCAGGCCAATATCGCACGGGGCGAACTTGGCGAGATCAACGCCCTGGCGTTACAACGTAGTCTGGGAGAGACAATCGTCAACACGCAGTTCCGCCAAGGGGCGGTTCTTCGTGGTTTTGAAAGCGTATCGGCACGGGAAGCCCCGGGGGGCCTGCGCGTGTTCGTGACGGACGTGAAAGCGATCGCGGGGAACGTCGCGCCGTCCCGCCTGAGCGCGTTTGGGTTGAATGACCCAGCCACCTTTCGCTTGAACCTGCTGCGGGCACAAGGCGCGGTTGCAGAACAGGTGACGGACCTTCCTTTGCAAAGAGCGATCCTTCAGGCATTGGAGGAGCGAACATTCACTGTGCGTATCCTCGGTCCGCAAGGCATTCGAGTTTCCCCGTCAACCGTGTCGAGACTCCAAACCGTCACGGGTGCTTCCGAGATCGAGATCGTTGACATGTTGGTTGTACCATGAGGGCGTCGTACAAGAATCGCTACCGCAAGAAGTGGGCAGTGAACGAGTCCGGGCTCGACCAACTGATTGGTGAGGACTCGTTCGACGCCCGCTGGGATCGACCGTCGGACACTCCGGCGGTTCGTGTCTGGCACGAGCTTTCGATCGGATTAACCTGTTTGTATTCCGGGGATGAACGCAGAGCGAAGGTTTTCCTGTGCCGTACAATCCGCAATGCCGACCGCCTTGAGGCCGAGGATCGCTTCCACGATACAGAGGTGGCCGAGGCGGGGCATCCGTACGACTTGGCGGAGGTAATTCGGGCACGGGCACTTGCGCATTGGCTTCTCGGTGAACCGCTGAACCGCGCCGACTTGCGGAGGGCGGCGGAGATGTTCGTTACGTGGTGCCTGACGAAGGCGGAGGATCGCAGACGGTTCATCGACTCACTAACGATGAGCATCTATCTCCAAGGCGTGCGCTGCGCTTTGATGGCCAACGACCTCGATTACGCGCGTGACCTCCTCGCGACCAAGCATAAGTTCCAATGGCATCATGGAAACGAGCGGGAGCTATGGATGCGGGTCGTCAGTGCCTTTCCCAAGATCGATGCAAGACTGCGTGAGGACATCGAGGTCTTCTTTGATCGGGTACGCGACCCGGACTTCAAGGAGGTACAAGACCGTCTGCCGACGTTTATCAATCGGGAGGCATTGGCTCTGGATACGGGCATCATCCGGCAGATGTACTTGGTCAACGGCGCGCCGCTGGACCAGGTATACCCGCAAGCAGTAATCGACGCCGTGGCCTACTGACGTGCCATACCGTAGCCCGGCAGCGTTGTGCCGCCTCCTGACGGCGATTCTGGGCGGGGGCAGCACCTTGCCCCCAAGTCCTGCATTTGGCCGGCGGATCGTGTTCGAGGACCCGGTGGCCGGGCGGATCACTCGGTACTACTACGATGGCCAGAACGTCATCGAAGAGCGCGACGGCGGCGACGCCTTGGTCCGGTACCACGTCCATGGCAGCCAGTTCCTCGACGAGAGGGTTGCCACCTATGAGGTGATTGCGGCGAACGGTGGCACCGCGGCGAACGGTGGAACCGCTTCGAGCGGGACCGGAACGTCGCTGGGCGGCCTCTCAAACCCCTCTCCCCCTGGGGGGAGAGGGCAGGGTGAGGGGGGTGCCCGCGACGAATCAACCCTCACCCCTACCCCTCTCCCTGAAAGGGCGAGGGGTTCAGAGGCCGCGGGCCCAACTCTCTCAGGAAAGGCGAGGGGTTCCGTTGGCGACGCCGCTCAAGACCCCTCTCCCCCTGGGGGGAGAGGGCCGGGTGCGGGGGGACGGTACGGCGACGCGACCCTCACCCCTACCCCTCTCCCTGAAAGGGTGAGGGGTTCAGACGCCGCGTGCCCAACCGTTCCTGGAAGGGCGAGGGGTTCAGAGGCCGCGTGCCCGGCCCCGCGTGCGGCGGGCGGCGGCAAAGCGCCCATGCTCAGCGCGTACCCCCCGGAGTTTTCCGGTGGCAGACGGCTATTGTCTGAATGTGTCGGAGGCGCACGGGGTACGCCGGGCTGCGTCCATAATAGTGGTGGAGATCCGGCAACGTGAGGAGCTCTGCGTGGATGGTGCGGACCCGGCCTTGAGGATCGACCACGTGGTCGCGAGGCAGGTGAGCGGGGACGAGGGCGGCGTGTTACGCGAGGTGCTCGAGCGTAACGTTGACGCCCTGTACCGGTTCATCGTGGTTCGCGTGCGCGGAGACCGCGACGCGGCGGATGATCTGCTGCAGCAGACGTGCTGCGAGGCTGCGCGGCACGGCCGGCCGCCAGCCGACGAAAACGAGTGTCTGGCCTGGCTGCACGGGATCGCGCGGAACCTGGTACGCCAGCACTGGCGGAAGCGTACGCGGGCGTCCGTGCTCGTCCCGCTCGAGGACCACGGGCTGGCGGCCGCACTGGTCGAGACGCTCGAGACGCGACAGTTGCCGGTGGAGGCGGCGGTGCGGCAGGAGGAGATCGAGCAGCTCCTGCTGGCCGTGACGTCGCTGTCCATCGGCGATCAGGCGCTTATCTCGGCGTACTACTTTGCCGGTCGTGCCCAGGCGGAGATTGCGGCCGAACTGGGAGTCTCCGAACGGAGTGTTGAAAGTCGACTCTTTCGGGCCCGAGCGCGGATGCGGGCGGTACTGAGAAACGGAAAAGGGCTCGGTGGAGCATGAGCGCGCAGCGCGATGCCGACAAGCAGTTTGACGAGAACCTCAAGGTGCTGGGAAGGCGGATCGAGCTGCCTGCCGGGCCGGATGTGGAGGTTCACGCGCGCTGCGTGGCCGTGCTGGCGCGGACGTGGTCGAACCGGTCGTGGAGGATTGTACAGATGATGCGGAAACCAATTGTTCTATCAACGTTGGGTGTCGCGGCTTTGGTGGCGATCGTGATGCTGCTGCTGTTTCCCTGGCACATGGGGCCGGCGGCGCAGGCCGCGATGGTCGTGCAGAAGCTGAACGAGCAGATGCTGGAGCAGCCGCTGCTCGAAATCACGTTTGAACGTTTCCAGGTGGAGGAAGTGTCCATCGACGGCAGATTGCACGTGGGAGTGGAGGGCGTGGCAGGCGACCTGGACTTGGGTATCCAAGCGCCACCGCCGGAGGGGTTGATCCAGGTGGGCGTGTCTCTGGGGATCGCGAAGAACGACGGGTGGGTTCTGATCCGCAAGCTGGCGCTGGAAGGGGGGGAGGCCCAGATGGTGGCAGCGCTGCTCTTCCCGCCCGGCACGCAAACACTCCTCAAACTGCCTGCCGGGGGTGTGACGGGGGAAGTGGGCTGCGAACTCGGCGAGGTGACGAGTTCGCTGCGGTCGGTGGAGATCGGGACGTTGCTGCGGGCGTTGATCGAGTCGCGCGAGGAACTGGGGGCTACGGTCGAGGAGCAGAGAGATGGCATGGTCCTGGTGACCCTGCCGCTAAAAGACGCCGAGGCTGTGAGAGCGCTGGCGCAGGTGTTGAAGGACGCGACCGCGCAGCCCGTGGTCGAGGCAACCGGCACCGAGGAAGAGGCGGCCAGGGAGGGTTCGGATGGGCAGGGGATGCCGAACGGCGCGGGGCCGGTAGTCGTCGCGCCGTCGCCGGAGGAGGGGGACGTGCGTGACGATAAGGAGCTGATCGGCAGCACGCTGAAGGTTCTCTATGATCCGGCGACGGAGCGTGTACGTTCGTTCAGCATTGCGAACCTCGCGGGTGGTTCGGGGCAGATAACCGTGCGCATTGGCGACGGGCCGCTCGATCCGGCGCTGCTGGATTCAAATCGGGTGATGTCGCCGACGACGCGGGTGCTGGATGTCGGATCCCTCGAGGCGATGATCAAGCAGCTTGAGCAGACAGGCGGCGAGGAGCACTGATAGAGTGGCTGCGAGACTATTGGGCGCCCGTGCCGGGTAGCAGTCCGTCACGGGTGCTCTGCTGTTTCCGGGCAGGTCTCCGAAATGAGTCCCGCCGGCGACGCGTCTTTGCCCGAGTGTCCGGCGGCGGCAGCGTTATCACTGCCCACGCGGTGTCACCGGCACCCGTGGAGGTCCACCGCCCAGGGGGTAGCCGTCGGGCCCCGCTCGCGCAGAGAGTAAGACCACGGCGTCCTGACGCGTCTTCGCTTCACACGGGCGATCGGGGGACGTCGGCAGCAGTGTCCGCATCCCCTTCCACTTTCGCCCGGCGGCCGGCTCGCTCCTGCTGCGAGTTGCCCCGCGTGGATGACTGTTCCACGATCCGTCGCCGGAAGTGATCGCCTGCGGATCCGGCGTTGTTGCCGCGTGCGGCTCCGTGATCCGCGGGGCGTCACACCGGTCGCCGGGCTCTCGGTGCCCCCCTTGTACATAGCGCTACCGGTCACCGCGAAGCTGTCGGCCAGCGGCGTGAAGTCCGTCAGATCGACATCCCGCTCGCCGTCGAAGTCGGGGTTGAGCGATGCCGGCGGGTCGAGCCCCCGCTGCCAGGGTGGCGCGCCGAAGCCGGTGGCAGGTGGCCGGCAGGTCGTGGCGGGCCGGGAAACGAGCTGCGTCCCCGTTTCTCCGTCGCGGGGGAGGCGGCGGCGGCGTATACTCACGGGTGTTCGGGGCGGCGGCCGCGGGGCGAGGGGCTCCCAGGTGTGAGCTGCCGGCGGTGCCCTATTCGCCGAGGGCAAGATTGAGGGGGCGGCGCGGCTTGAGGCGATGAGCGCACGCAGACCGACAAAGGCTGAGCTTGCTGCTGAACTGGAGACACTGCGCGCGGAGCTGGAAGGCCGAGCGGCCGGCGGAGGGCGGCCGACAGCGGCTACGGCACAAACGGAAGCGCTCTTCCGGGCGGTGGCCGATTGCACCTACGATCTGGAATCGTGGGTGAGTCCGGAGGGCAAGCTGCTCTGGGTCAACCCGGCCGTGGAGCGTCTCACCGGCTACACGGTCGACGAGTGTTTCTCGCTGCCGGAGTACCCCTTTGCGTTGGTTCACGAGGCGGACGTGGGGGCCCTGCGGGAGGCCTTGCGTGGTGCCGCCGAGGGGAGCACGGGCAACGACGTTCCGTTCCGGCTTCGGCGCAAGGACGGGTCGGTGGTATGGGTGGCGGTATCGTGGCAGTCGATTCATGACCGCCCCGGCCTGCGGCTGGGCTACCGGTCGAGCATCCGCGACATCAGCGATCGCAAGCGGGTCGAGGAAGCGTTGCAGACGCAGCGTGCCCTGCTGGACCAGATCATAGCGCACATTCCGAGCGGGGTGTACTGGAAGGACCGGCATTTGGTGTATCAGGGCTGCAACGCCGCGTTTGCGCGCGCAGCGGGGGTGGCGTCGCCGGCGGAGATCGTCGGCAAGACCGACTACGAGCTGGTGTGGGAGCCGGCGCAGGCGGAGCGTTTCCGCACACGGGACGAGCGCGTGGTGCGTACCGCAGAGGCCTGGCTGAACATCGAGGACAGCGAACGGCAGGCGGATGGTCGCCAGCGTGTGCTCCTCATCAGCAAGGTCCCGCTGCGGGGTGCGGACGGCGAGGTACGGGGCGTTCTGGGCATTGACGCGGACATCACAGAACTCAAGGAGACGGAGGCCGAGCTGCGCCGGGCACGAGACGACCTGGAGGAGCGCGTGCGGGCGCGGACGGCCGAGTTGGCCGCCGCCAATCAGGAGCTGCAGCGTGAGGTGGTTGAACGTCAGCGCACGGAGCGGGCACTGCGGGTAAGCGAGGAGCGTTACCGGCTGGTTTCGGAACTCACCACGGACTGCGCCTACGTGTTTCGGGTACTGCCCGGTGGGACGCTGCAAACCGAGTGGGTGACGGACGCGTTTGCGCGGATCACGGGTCAGGGCGCCGAAGCGGTCGAGGCGCCCGAGGGGTGGGAGCGGGTCGTGCACCCGGACGACCGCGTCCTGCTGAGCCGGCGGCGGGAGTTGCTGGAGAGCGGGCGCTCCACAACGACGGAGTTTCGGATTGTGAACGCCATGGGGCAGGTACGGTGGCTGCGGGACCACGCCCGGCCGATCTGGAGCCCGGACGAGCACCGCGTCGTGCGGATTCTGGGCGCCGCCCAGGATGTCACCGCGCAGAAGGAAGCCGAAGAGGAGGCCCACCGACACGAAGCGGCCCTCATGCACGTCGCCCGGCAGATCACCATGGGGGAGTTGGCGGCACAGCTTGCCCACGAGTTCAACCAACCGTTGTGTACGATGGTGGGCAACGCCCAGACCGCGTTGCGTCTTCTGAAGGCTGAGCCGCCCGACTTCGCGGAGCTGGGTGCGGCCCTGGCGGACATTGCGTTGAGCGGGCAGCGCGCGGCGGAGGTCATTCGCCGGCTCCGCGAACTGCTGCGCCAGCAGCAGCCCCGAATGGTCGTGCTGAATATGCAGCGGGTCATTGAGGACGTGGCCGGCTTTCTCGAGGCCGACGCTCGTCACCATAAGGCCGCGGTTCAGTTTCAGTTGAGTGCGGGATTGCCCGGGGTGTGCGGCGATCCGATCCAGCTTCAGCAGGTCATCCTGAACCTCGTCCGCAACGCCCTGGAAGCGATGGTGAACCAACCCGCGGGTCCCCGGACGGTGACCTTGGCGGCGCGCCCGGATCCCGACGGCGCGGTGGTAATCAGTGTGAGTGACGAGGGCCCCGGACTGTCCAGCGAAGCGGCCGCGCACGTGTTCGAGCCCTTCTACACCACGAAGCCGGGCGGCCTGGGGATGGGTCTGGCGATCTGTCGGTCGATCGTGGAGGCGCACGGCGGCCGCATCGGGATGACCCGCAACGTCGCCCGGGGGGCGACGTTCCACGTCACGTTGCCGGGGGTGAAGCCGGAGGAGGGTGCATGACTGCGACGGCGGGGCAGCCGACGGTCTTCGTGGTAGACGACGACGCGGGAGTCCGGCAGATGATCAGCCGGATGGCGCGCTCGGTCGGGTTGGCGGTGGAAGCCTACTCCTCGGTCCAGGAGTTTCTGGACTTATGTGACCCTGCGCGCGTTGGCTGCCTCGTGCTGGACGTGCGGATGCCCGGCTTGAGCGGGTTGGACCTTCAGGACCGCCTGCTCAGCGCGCAGGTGCCGCTGCCGATCATCTTCATCACTGGGCACGGCGACATTGCGATGGGCGTCCGGGCGATGAAGCGCGGGGCCGTGGACTTCATCGAGAAGCCGTTCCACGATCAGATGCTGCTGGATGCGATCCACGGCGCCTTGGCGAAGGCAGTTGCATGGCGGCGGGAAGCGGACGAGCGCGCGGTCGCCCGTGCCCGTCTGGCCACGTTGACCCGACGGGAACAACAGGTGCTTGCCCTGGTCGTGGCGGGCAAGTTGAACAAGCAGATCGCGGTTGAGCTGGGGACGACGGAGCAGACCATCAAGCTGCACCGCGGGCGTCTGATGAAGAAGATGGGGGCCGAGTCCGTTCCTGCCTTGGTGGTGCTTGCCCAGCGCGCCGGCGTCATCGTGCAGACGCCGGAGTGAGAGTGCCCTTCGCAGGCGCTGGTGGTGGACCGGCGTCGTCGAGCCCCGGCTCGGGTCGTTACCGACTCGCTGCCGGCCGTACTGCCGGGGTGGTTCCCGACGGCGATGATGACGGTCGTCGGCAATCGCGGCGCGGTGCCATTCCGACTGCACATTCAGCGCAGGTACAGCGTTCGCGGCGCTCGCCGGCGTCCGTGGGCACGTGGTCTTGCGAAGCCGTGTACCTACTGGTGACGGCGGTCGCGCGCAAGCCCGTCACGCAAACTGCCGAGCAGGGACGCCGGTTGAGGAAACCACGGCCCACATCAATGCCGGGAAGGCGAGGCACGCACTATACCAAAGTCTAGCGGCAGGGCAACCAACGTGCACTTGTTTCAGCCTTTTGCGCGGCTAGGCTTTGGGCAGCTACAGGCATCGGGCAACGAGCTGCTCGGCCGCAGCAGGACCGCTCGCGGGTCGTCGGCCCGACCATCCATAGGCGGCGTGTGTTTCCCCATCTCAGCGGGGGCGAGGTCGGCTTGTCCGGCGCCACGGTGGGGGGAGCGTGCGCGCGGGAAGCGAGGTTTCGTATGCATAGCGACGTCTTTGGTGATCTGAGGGAGTGGGGGCGCGTGCTGGAGGAACTGCAGCAGTTGACCCGCGGCCGGGCTCTGGACGGGCACCAGGATGCGCTACTGCGCCTGTTGCGCTACCGGGACAACTGGCGTCTGCGGGAGGCGGCCCTGGAGGCCGTGCGTAGCGTCAGCAGCCCCAGTGAGGCGCTGCTTACCGAAGTGACGCGGATCATGAGCGACGCGACTCTGTACAACGAGGTGCGTGTGCTGGCGGCCGAGGCGCTTGCCCAGTGCATCGCGACCGGGCGGGCGGACAAGGGTCGTCGTAACGCGGCGATCGAGCAGCAGGCGATCGACCAGATGCACGCCCTGCTCGACACGCAGCAGCCGCCGGTGCTGCACCAAGCGATCCGCCGCGTGCTGCCGACGGTCGAATGAGGTATCTGTTTCGACGCAACTGGAGTTGGTAGGGCACAACCTTAAGGACAAGACCACCATGAACATCGGTATTCCCAAGGAGATTCTGCCGGAGGAGAAGCGCGTCGCGGCGCTGCCGGAGACGGTCCGTGAGTACGTGGCGATGGGCTTTCAGGTGCTGGTCGAGGCGTCCGCGGGAGACGGCGTGTTCCGTCGGGACGAGGAGTACCGCGCCGCGGGGGCGGAGATCGTACCCGACGCGGCCACGCTGTACAAGCGGGCCGACGTGGTTCTGAAGGTCAAGCAACCCTGCTTCAATGCGATGTTCAATCGCCATGAGGCGGAGATGCTGCGCGAGGGTTCGCTGCTGATCACGTTTCTCCACCCGGCCGCTCCCGGCAATCACAAGACAATCCAGACGTTGCGGGATCGGAACATCACCGCGCTGACGATGGATGGCATCCCGCGTACCTCGCGGGCGCAGGGCATGGATGCCCTGACGTCCATGAGCACGGTGACGGGCTACAAGTCGGTGTTGATCGCGGCCAGCCATTTCCCGCGTTTCGTGCCCATGATCGGCACGGCCATCGGGACGACGCGGGCCGCGGAACTTCTCGTCGTGGGCGCCGGCGTGGTGGGTTTGCAGGCGATCGCCACGGCGAAGCGTCTGGGCGGGAGCGTCAAGGCGGTGGACATCCGCGCCGATGCCCGCCGCGAGGCGGGCAGCCTGAAGGGTACTAAAGTGATCGGGTTCGAGGTCCCCGATGACCTGGCGATCGCGCCGGGAGGCTATGCCCGGGCCCTGCCGCCCGATTGGCTGGCGCGGGAACGGGAGGTGCTGGCAGGCATTCTACCCGAAACGGACATCGTGATTCTCAGTGCCCTAGTGCCGGGCGAGGTAGCGCCTATCCTGATCACGGAGGAGATGGTCAAGACCCTGCGTCCGGGATCGGTAATTGTGGACGTTGCCATCGATCAGGGCGGCAACTGTGCCCTGACCCAACCCGGGCGCGAGGTCACCGTGCATGACGTGTACGTGTGCGGGACCGCCAACATCCCCGGTTCCATGGCCGTCGACGCCACCTGGTTGTATGCCCACAATATGCTGCACTACGTGCAGAACCTGTTCAAGACGGGGGCCGGGCAACCCAGTTTCGAGGACGACATCGTGCAGAACTCGCTGGTGACGCGAGGCCGGAAGATCGTCCACGCCGGCACGCTGAAGGCGCTGCAGCCGGCGTGAAGCGCGGGAGAACGGCCATGACGGACGTGTTCTTGATGCTGGTCGTGTTCGGCGCCGTGTTCGCGTTGGGTTATCTGCTGATCCGGCGCGTTCCGCAGATGCTGCATACGCCGTTGATGTCCATGACCAACGCTATCTCCGCGGTGACGATTCTGGGCGCTTTGCTCTTGTTCGCCGTGGAGACGACGCCGGTGGAGAAGGTACTTGGCGCGCTGGCCATCGTTACAGCGATCTTCAACGTCGCCGGCGGGTTCGTCATCACCGATCGGATGTTGGCGATGTTCAGGCGCAAGGACACCCCGCGAGTGGAGTTCCGACAGCCCCAGGGGCTGGAGCGGGCCGCCGCGCGGAGCGGAAAGGACGGGACGTGATGCTGACCGGGCTGCTGGTTGACCTGGCCGTCATTGTCGTCCTGCTGGCGGGGATCGCCCAGTTCCGCACGCCGCCCGGAGCGCGCCGCGGTAACTGGACGGCCGCCCTGGCGCTGGCGGGCGCCCTCGCCGTGGTGCTCTACCGGCACCGCCTTCAAGACGTCCCGCTGGTCGTCGTGGTGAGTGCGCTAGGGGTACTGATCGGCGCCTGGGTGGCCGTGCGGGTGACGATGATTCAGATTCCGGCCATGGTGGCGTTCCAGCATGGCGCGGGGGGAGTAGCGGCCTTTCTCGTTGCGTACGTGGAGCTGACGCGGAGCGGGCGGGAGCCGCTGACTGCGGCGGCGGAGATCGCGGCCCTGTTGGGGCTCATCGTCGGTGCCGGCACGTTCAGCGGCAGCCTGGTAGCCAGTGGCAAGTTGGCGAACCGCCTTCGGCAGACCCCCACGGTGCTGCCGGGACATAACGCCATTCTCGTGGCGCTGGCGGTGGTGCTGGGGGCGCTGGGGATCTGGGCGGCGTTCCTGGGGGCGGGCATTTCGCTGTGCGTCGTGCTGACCATCCTCATCGTCGGTTCCGCGGCGTTGGGGATCGTCTTCGCCGTTCGCATCGGTGGTGCCGACATGCCGGTGTTAATCTCCTTCCTGAATGCCACCGCCGGGCTGGCGGCCGCTCTCTGCGGTGTTGCCATTGGCAACCGGCTGCTCATCGCCTGCGGCGCGACCGTCGCGGCGTCCGGCTCGATCCTTACGCACGTCATGTGCCGCGGGATGAACCGGGGTTTGGCGTCGGTGTTCACCGGGATCAAGGCCCGGCCGGCGGCGGCACCCATGGCCCCGTCGTCCATACGCCCTGACCCCGCGGCCGACGTGGCCGAGGCAGTTTCGCCCGCTGGCGATGCGGACCCGATCAGCCGGTCCGTGGAGCTGCTGCGCGAGGCCCGGCGCGTCATTGTCATTCCCGGCTACGGGATGGCGCTCGCGGACGCCCAGGAGGAGGTGGTCCGGCTGGGGGAGCGGCTCGTCGAACTCGGCAAGGAAGTCAAGTTCGCCGTCCACCCGGTCGCGGGGCGAATGCCCGGTCACATGCACGTGCTGCTCGCCGAGGCCGAGGTCGATTATGGTCGCCTCTACGAGTTGAAGGACATCAATCACGAATTCGCGGAGACGGATATCGCTATCATCGTAGGGGCCTGCGACGTGGTGAACCCGGCCGCTACCGAGCGCTCGGACACGCCCATCTCCGGTATGCCCATCCTGAAAGCGCACGAAGCACGCCACGTCGTGGTCTGCAACCTGGACGAGCGTCCCGGTTACTCTGGGGTAGCAAACCCGCTGTACGGGTACGCGAAGACCGTCCTGGTGTGGGGCGACGCCCAGGAGACCATCGGGCGGATTCGTGCCGGCCTGAGTTGAAACCGCCGCTGCCGACTTGAGGCACCTGAGCCGGGGCCTTGGTTGTTGGCAGGGCGAGGCCACCGCGGGGGCGGGGGGCTCAGGTGCGCTCGTCGCGGCGCGCCCGCGGGGACGAACGGCACAGTGTCCCTGTTGGGGGCGACACTTGCCGGACGGTCTGTACCTGGCGGTGGGATGTGCGCGTGAGCGTGGGAGGTCGGGCGGACTACCTACAGGACGAGGCCGCCCGCCGGTCCGGTTGTCTCGCGGACCTCGAGGTCACGACGAACAAGGCCCAACCCGTAGACGCACGACTCGAAGTCCTCGCTGAGGTTGCGGAACAGCATCGCAGGTGGCTCGGCGTTGTCGGCTGACAGCTCCGCCACGGTCGCGTAGGAGCGCTTTCCCTGCACCACGTAGGTCGGCAGCAGATCCGGGCTGTCACAGTGCAGGCGGTGCAGTTGCTCCGGGTAGAGGCCCGCCCAGAACAACACGTAGTCACCGATGTGGCGGTAGACGATGCAGTCACGCTGAACCGGCGAGATGGGTCGCTCGTCGAACAGGACCGTCAGCATCGAGGCCACCTGCTCCAGGGACTTGCCTTGGACGTTCCGCAGCATCTGCATGCGGTCGATATGGGTGAAGCTGACGAGCAGTTCGGCAAGGTAATCGGTCAACACGGGGTCGCAAAGCCCCACGTGGGCACAGAAAGCGTCCTCCACCAGGCCGCTGAAGTACCGCCACAATGGATGATGGTGCGGAATCGGAGCCATACCACTACCCCTCGTTCCCGTGCGCCCCGCTGTTGCGGACCGCACGTTCCCCTTGGTTCCCCAATGGATTCTAGAATCCGTGCCGGCCACAGGCAAAATGATTCTCGGAACCACGCGGGTCCGCGTGCCACGCCGCCGTGCCCACGTCCGTGGTTCTCGGAGGTACCGCCGCGGTGGAGCATCTGGAAACGGACCATCCGAGAGGAAAGTCAGGGAAGCGGCGTGACTGAGCCGAAGCCGTTTTCCCGGGGACGGGTGCGTGCGTTCAGTGTGGGGGCCACGCCCTCAGCCGCCGCAGACGGTGGACGCGTGTGTCCGTTGCGGGAGCATGCTCCCCCGCGACCGCGGTCGAGGGAGAACCTTGCGCCGCTCACGCGGGAGAGGCTGAAGCCGGAGCCCTGAGCGGACCGCTTGACCGTACACAATCAGGTAACGCCTGAGCTGACGCTCGGTCGTTCGCCCGCGTTCACGGTTCGGACCGGCATCGCTGAATCGCCGGCCGTGACAGGGGTGGTGATAGAATCGTCTCCAAACGACGAGTGCGGGCAGGCCGGGACGGCGCTGCCCGCACTCTTTGCACAGCCGAGGGCTGGTGGGCGGTGCCCACCCGGTCTGACGTCTTACCTTCGGCCTTCGCCGCTTCCGCGACGCCGGTGTTCGGCCGGTGCAGGGTTGGGCAAGACCGTGATCGAGCCTCGGGCGAGACGGAAGTGCGGGCACGGGCGCCAGCGCCCATGCCGCGCTTCCTCTTGCCTTCCGCGTTCGCTATTCCCGTGGCGGGCACAGCCCGCCCTACGCCTTCCCGTTACCCTCCGGTCTCGTCATGGCTTGCCGCCGGCAATAAAAAAAGTAGGGTGGGCGATGCCCACCCTACGGTTCTGCGTTCGCTATTCGCTCTTCGCCATTCGCTATTCCTCGTCTACGGCAG
>Ga0209605_1001725_pt1 | contig 23089 bp, 18 predicted proteins | sample AD_UKC035_MetaG_FD_184408 | JGI IMG/M metagenome (GOLD analysis project Ga0209605, IMG submission 184408) | Active sludge microbial communities of municipal wastewater-treating anaerobic digesters from USA - AD_UKC035_MetaG (SPAdes) (version 2) | ecosystem: Engineered > Bioreactor > Anaerobic >...
GCCATTCCTTGGGGCGCGATCGTCGGCTTGACGGTGGTCACGGTGCTCTTTTTCTCGGTGGTGCTGGCCAAGATCGTGCAGGCGCAGCGACGCCGGCCCGTCTCGGGCGGAGATGCCCTGCTGGGCAAGCCCGCGCAGGCCCGCAGCGAGCTGAACCCCACCGGCAAGGTGTTGGTGCAGGGCGAAATCTGGGATGCCGAGCTGCGCAACGCCCAAGGGCCGGCCCCGCACGGCGCGCCGCTGGTGGTGACTGGCCGCGAGGGCTTCCGCCTTTTTGTCGAACCTGCCCCCAAGCCATAGGCGGCGCGTTTTCGCCGGTCGGCCAGCTTGCTCTGAAACGACGTTGCCGGTATACTGGCCGGCAATGGAACTATCGGACAAAGCAGATCAGAGAGGATCGCAACCATGTCTACTGAAACCGTTGCAGACCAGATGTTGTTGAACCTGAACGCCGCGGAGCTGGAAGCGGTGCAGGCATTGCAGCAGGAGATGGGTCTGGAGGACCCGGCGGCTGTCATGCATGCTCTGTTGCGCCAGGCTGCCCAGCGCGCCTTGGTGGTTTGCCCTTCGTGCGGCCATTCGGCGCACCGAACCACCGGCGACGATGCCTCGTGCGCCAGTTGCATGTCGGTGTTGCACCTGAGCGACGGCATCTGGCAGGTGATCTCCCTGCAAGCATGACCAGCGCTGCGCCGCAGCGTGAAGGAGAGAACGATGCTGAACATTTCCTGCACTTACTGTCGTGCTCCCATCAACCTGAGCGACGGCGACCTGGCGCAGGCGGTGCACGGGGCCGAAGGCAAGCGGCCTAAGTCCACCCCCGTGACCTGTCCAAACTGCCGCCGCACCAACAAGGTGCCGTTCGACCGGGTGAGGCAAGCCTATCGCCTGGCCGGCAGCCCGCCGCCAGAGGAGGCGACGCCCGCCGCCGAAGGCGAGGCCGCCGTATGACAAACAGCCGGGCCGACGCATCTACGTCGGCCCGGCTGTTTGTTTCTCAGGGGCAGCCACTAGTACAAGTTGGCGTAAATAACTCTTCAGTTTACCTGCTCCTGGCGGATCCGTGATCCGCCGGGTTTGCGCTCACAACGCCGCCGGTTCACGGAACCGGCTTGAGCAGTGAGGCGCAAATAACTTTTCAGTTTACCTGCTCCCGGCGGATCCGTGATCCGCCGGGTTTGCGCTCACAACGCCGCCGGTTCACGGAACCGGCTTGAGCAGTGAGTGAAGACCGATTTAGGCCGACGTGTACTAGAGAATCTGCGACAGGAAGAGCTTGGTTCGATCCTCTTGCGGCGCGTTGAAGATCTGTTCGGGGGCGCCCTGCTCGACGATCACCCCCTGATCGAAGAAGATCATGCGGTCGGCCACCTCGCGGGCGAAGCCCATCTCATGGGTGACCACCAGCATGGTCATGCCGCTCAGGGCCAGCTCCTTCATCACATCCAACACTTCTTTGATCATCTCCGGGTCCAGCGCGCTGGTCGGCTCGTCGAAGAGCATGATCTTGGGCTGCATGGCCAAGGAGCGGGCAATGGCTACCCGCTGCTGCTGGCCGCCGGAGAGCTGCCCGGGGTATTTCTGCGCCTGCTCCGGGATGCCCACCCGTTCCAGCAGCTCCATGGCGATGGCCTCAGCCTTGGCTTTGGGCCACTTGCGCACCCAGATCGGCGCCAGGGTGATGTTGTCGATCACCTTGAGGTGGGGGAAGAGGTTGAACTGCTGAAAGACCATGCCCACCTCGCTGCGAATGGCCTCGATGTGGCGCACGTCGTCGGTCAGCTCGATGCCATCGATGATGATGTCGCCCTTCTGGTGGGTTTCCAGCCGGTTGATGGTGCGGATGAAGGTGGACTTGCCGGAGCCAGATGGCCCGAAGATCACAACCACCTCGCCTTTGCGCACCGTCACGTTGATGCCGCGCAGCACGTGGAATTCATCGAACCACTTGTGTACATCGCGGCAGATGATGATCTCACCTGAACTGGCGTTGGTTGTCTCGTGCATCGGGGTATCCTTGGGATGAACTTGACCTGTGCGCTCGATAGCCTGTAACGAATGCTGGCTATCTCTTCCCCAGCCCCACCGCCGCCTCGACGCGCCGGCTGGCGTAGGCCATGGAGAAGGTGAAGATCCAAAAGATCAGGGCGATGAAGCTGAAGACTTCTTTGTCCAGCAGCAGCCATTGCGGATTGCTGTTGATGATTGCCCGGCCGATGGCCAGCAGCTCCAGCAGGCCCACCACGACGGCCAGGGTGGTGTCCATGAAGAGGGCGATGAACTGGCCGACGATGGCCGGGATCACCACCCGCAGCGCCTGCGGCAGCACGATCAACAGCATGGTTTGCCAGCCGTTGAGACCCATGGCCTTGGCGGCCTCGACCTGGCCGCTGGGAACCGCCTGCAGGCCGCCGCGCACATTCTCGGCCATGTAGGCCGCGGCGAAGAGGGTCATGCCCAGCATGGCCCGCAGCACCCGATCGATGCGCACCTCGGGGGGCAGGAACAGCGGCAACAGGATCGAAGTCATGAAGAGCAGCGTCACCAGCGGCACGCCGCGCACCGCCTCGATGAAGACCACGCACAGCGCCTTGACCACCGGTAGCGAGTTCTGCCGGCCCAGGGCCAGCAGAACGCCGATGGGAAAAGAGGCTACGATGCCGACGATAGCCAGCAAAAAGGTGAGCAGCAGGCCGCCCCAACGACCGCTCTCGACAAAGGGGAGATAAGGGGCCACAGCGGCGTTGCGCAGCCCACCCAGCAGCAACAGCGTCAACAGGAAGGAGACCATCCAGGCCAACGCCATCTGGTAGCCCTTGATGGCCAGCCGGCGACCGACCAGGATTCCCAATCCCACGGCCAGGATATTGCTCGCCAAGCGCAGCCGGCTGGCCAGCGGCAGGTATTCCAGGCTGATCGGCACGGTGGCCAGCACGCCGTAGGCAATGGCCAAGGCCAGGGCAAAGGTGCGCACGGCGCCGCCCCAGCGTCCGCCGCTGACGCCCATCAGGAAGGAGACCATGATAACGATGGCCCAAACGCGCCACATCTGCTCGGCCGGGTAGGGGCCGACGGCGTATAGCCGCAGGTTTTCGACCACCGGGCTCCAGTCGGCTGTAACCAGGGCCCAACGGCCCAGGGACAGTGCGACGATGCCGATGAAGGCGACAGCGACGACGGTCAGAAGCGTGTTGAACCAGCTGCTGAAAAGATTTTTCTTGAGCCAGCGCCGGGGGCCGGGCCGGGCCGGCGGCGCCATGAAGGTTTCGGCGGCTGTAGTCATGGCTAACGCTCCACCAACTGGACGCGGCGGTTGTAGAGGTTGAGCACCGCCGACGTGAGCAGGCTCAGCCCCAGGTAGATGGCCATGATCAACAGGAAGACCGGCACCGCCTGCCCGGCCTGGTTGATGATGGTGCGGCCGACGAAGAAGAGGTCGGCATAGCCGATGACGATGGCCAGGCTGGAATTCTTGGTCAGGTTGAGGTATTGGCTGATCAGCGGCGGGATGATCACCCGCAGCGCCAGGGGCAGCACCACCAGGCGCAAGGTCTGAAAGGCGCTCAGCCCCAGCGATTTAGCGGCCTCGACCTGGCCCTTCTGCACGGCCAGGATGCCGGCCCGCATCACTTCGGCGATGAAGGCGCCGGTGTAGACCACCAGTCCCACCAACAGCGCGGCGAATTCCGGGGTCAGCCGGACGCCTCCCTCGAAGTTGAAGCGGCCCAGCTCAGGCGTCGTGAGCCGCAGGGGTGCGGCGCCCACCACGAACCAGCCCAAGAGGGCGACGCCGGCCGCGGCCAGCAGCCCGATCAGCAGCGGATAGCGGCTGCGGCCGGTGCGCATCTGATAGGCCAGCAGATAGCGGTGCAGCAGGTAGCCCAGCAGGAGGCCGGCTGCCACGAACAGCAGCCAGAGGCCGAATGTGCCCGTGGGCTGGGGGCCGACCATGTACAGCCCGCGCTGGCTGATGAAGATCGGGCCCGGCAGGGTCAGCGCGTTCTGCACCGGCGGCAGCCGCTGAAAGACGGCAAAGTACCAGATGAAGAGCTGCACCAACAGGGGAATGTTGCGAATGATGTTGATGTAGACGCCGGCCAGGCTGCTGACCAGCCAGTTGCTGGAGAGACGGGCCAGCGCCGCGGCCAGGCCCAGAAATGTGGCCAGGACGATGCCAACTACCGAGACCTTGAGCGTGTTGAGGAAGCCGACCCAGAGCGCATAGCCGAAGGTGCGGCTGGGATCGTAGGGCACCGGCGATTCGGCGATGGGAAAGCCGGCTGAGTTGCGCAGGAAGTCGAAACCCAGGCCCAGCCCGCGCGCCTCGGCCGCGGCCAAGACATTGCTGATGAAGAACCAGAGGAAGCCCACCACCAGGATCGCCGAGATGATCTGGGCAACCCACTGCAGCACGACCACATCGCGCCACAGCGGCACGCCTTTGCGGGTGAGGAAACGAGGGAGGGAGGAAGAGGAGGTGGCCATGGTGAGTGCCGGGGAACTGATGAGGCGTGAAGCGTCAGGTGTGGAGCGTGAAGCGCGATCGTATCACGCTTCACGCTCCACGCTCCACGAATGCCGCATGTCCTGCGCAGCCAGGAGGCGTTGCTCTTGTTGCCACGCTCCGAGTTGCGCAGGACGCGTGGGGGAGAGCCAGACGCGGCGGGCTGGCGCTGGCTCTCGCAGCGCCGCCTAGCGCAGCGGAATGCCGTAGATCAGGCCGCCATCGCTCCACAGGGCGTTCAGCCCGCGGTCCAGCGTGAAGGAGAGGCCCTCCGGCCCCATGTAGCGGTCGTAGATCTCGCCGTAGTTGCCCACGGAGGCGATCACGTTGACGGCAAAATCGGTGGCCAGCCCCAGGTCCTCCTGGCCAAAGCTGCCCTCGCCGCCCAACATGCGCTTGATCACCACATTTTCGCTGGTCTTCATTTCCTGGACGTTCTGCGAGGTGATGCCCAGCTCCTCGGCGTTGATCAGCACCCACATCACCGTCTTGACCAGATCCATCCATTGATCGTCGCCGGCCGGCGTCGCGGGGGCCAGCGGCTCCTTGGACATGGTCGCCTCCAGGATCACGTGGTCGGCCGGGTTGGCGAAGCCGCTGCGCACCGCGGCCAACTGCGATTTGTCGCTGGTGGCTGCGTCGCAGCGCCCGCTCTCATAGGCGCTGTAAACGGCGTTGGTATCCTCGAAAGTCACCGGGGTGAAGGTCAGCCCCCGCTCGCGGAAGGCGTCGGCCAGGTTTTGCTCGGTGGTGGTGCCGGTGGTGACGCAGACCGTGGCGCCGTCCAGGTCCTCCAGGGTGGTGAAGCCGCTGTCGGCGCGCACCATCATTCCCTGGCCGTCGTAGAACATGACGTGAACGAAATTGCCCCACTGGGCGTCGCGGCTGGAGGTCCAGGTCATGTTGCGCGTGACCAGGTCCACCTCGCGGGTTTGCAAGGCCGGTCCGCGCTCGGCGGCCGAAATGGGCACGAACTCAGTCGCGTTGGGATCGCCGAAGACGGCGGCCGCCACGGCGCGGCAGAGATCGATGTCGAAGCCCTGGTTCTTGCCTTCCGAGTCCAGATAGCCGAAGCCGGGCAGGCTGGTGTGGACGCCGCAGACGACTTTGCCGCGCGCCTTGACCGCGTCAAGGATCTTTTGGGTGGCCGGCGCGGCTGGGGGCTGGGCATCGGCCGCGGGCTGCTCGACGGGAGCCGCCTGGGCGGTTGGCTGCTCGGCCGCGGGCGCTGGGGCTGGGGCGGCGGCCGGCGCGGCGCAACTGGCCAGCAACAGGCCAAATATCACGAAGACCGACAGCACGACGAAGAACTTGGAACGCATGATGTACTCCTCCTGGGAAAAACGATGAACAGAACTGACAGGCGGTAGACGATAGACGCGGTTAACTGGGGTGTTCGTTGGGAACAGGCTTCGCTGCACCTCCTCGCCAAGGCTATGATCAGGTTGCAGGACACCGGCGCGACCCGCCGCGAGAGGCGGTGCATTCGGCCGACGAGATGGAAAAGGGGCGAATCTGCGGCGCTTGCCGGCCGCTGGTTGACGGCGCAACTATAGCACAATCTACCGATCATGTCAAACGCGCTGAGATGAACATAACAGATGACAGGGCGGCCTGCCCTCATGCGTGCGGCAGAAAAAGCTCACGCCAAGCCGCCAAGCCCGCCAAGTTTTCTCTCCCCTTTGCGCTCTTTGCGCCTTTGCGTGCGACAGAAATCGCGATCTGCTGCGTCTGAGCAGACTCAACCCTGGACGCCTACGCCCAGATCGTAGACCAACCTGCCCCCCAGCCACCCTTCCAACACCAACAGCGCCAGACCCGCCAGCAGCAGCCCGATCAGCCAGGCCCGCCGGCGCGGCTGATCCAGCACGGCAGGCGCGCGCAGCCGCTCATAGAGCAGCAGGCCGTAGACAATCAGCAGGCCGAAGCCGGCCGCGGTGTGGGGGTTCATCACGGCCAGGATGGCAGGATCGTTGGGGGCCGTGTTGCGATCCACCAGGCCGCTGACGATCGCTGCGAAGATGCTCAGCCAGCCCAGAAAAAGCATCAGCCAGGCGGCCATCGGCAGCGCCGCCCGCCGCCAGCCCAACAGATAGACCAGCGCCACGATGCTGCCTGTGGCCAACAGGGCGATGGGGAAATGCACAAGGCGAGGGTGGAGCGGTTCCAGGAAGGTCATGGCGCCAGTATAGCACAAAGAGCGCGCCAGGGGCAAAGGATGCTGCGCCTTCTTTTGACGAGTGCTTTCAAATATGCTACGATGGCCGCATGAGAAACCCCCTCAGCGCGCTGGCAGAATCGGTTCTTCAGAGCACCACCACGGCGGCTGGCCAGTTCACCCTGCCCAACTGGCTGGTCAATTCCTTGGTGGCGCTGACTGGCGACGATGCCAAACCGATCAAAGAGCCCGGCTGGGTCGATGAGAACGTGCTGCGCCGGGCGATCGCGCTCTATCGGGCAGCCAACGCCCGCAGCGCCAGCCCAACCGCGATCGGCTGGCAGTTCACCCCCAACGGCCTGCAGGCGATACAGGTGCTGTCCCCGCCGGCCGACAGCGCCCAGGAGCTGGTGCTCGAGGAGCTCGGTCGCCGGCTGGCGTCGGTCACCATGAACCACCCGCGGCTGGCGCCGGTGCTGGAAAGGGCCATGCGCCAGGGCTATCCTTATCTGGCGGCGCGCATCGACGAGGGCTTTCAATCGCTCACCCGGCGGTTCGATCTGCCGCTGCCTCCGCAGCGGGCGCTTCAGATCGGCGAGCAGGTCATCTCCGCCCTGGAATTCGCCCACTACCGCGACATCCTGCACGGCGCCTTCGACCTGCACGATGTGTTCGTCAACGAACGGGCACAGGTCAGCCTGCTGGGTGTGGGGGTGGAACAGTTGCGCCAGCAGTTGGGCGCGCCCGGCGCGGCGCTGGTTTCGCCGCTGCTGCCGCCGGAGGTCGCGTCGGGTGCGCGGTTGCCCGACAAGCGCACCGACGTCTTCGCCATGGGCGCGTTGCTCTATGTGCTGCTCACCGATCGGGTGCCGGCGGCCGGCCAGCCGATCGACCTTTCCCAGTCGCTCCCCGACGTGCCGGTCGCCCTGGACGCGGTGATGACCAAAGCCTTGGCGGAGGATCCAGACCGGCGCTACCCCAGCCTGACGGAGATGTATCACGATCTGCGCGTGGCGCTGCGGGCGCGGCGGGCGGTTGCCCGGCCATCGACCCCTGCCCAGCGCAGCATCGCCCCATCTCCGGCGCGCACGGCAAGCCCAGTCAGCGCGCAGCGCGCCGTTCCGTCGCCGGCCGCGACCGCCACCCCTGACGGCTTCCCTGAGTCAGTGGCCATGCCGCTCATCGATATCAGCGTCCTGGAGCAACCCCTGGAGATGCCGGAGATCACGGCTGTGGCGACCATCGAAATCCCGCCCGCCCCCGAGATGCCCAAGATCGATTGGGTGACGCTGTTGCAGCCGGTGGATCTGAGCGGCCTGGGCGGCCCCGCCAGCGACCTCAGCTACGCCAGCGCCGAAACGCTGGCGCCTGATCCTCTGGTGGCGGCGATCATGGCGGTCGAGGCCACGGAAGGCATGCAGAAGAGCCGGCAGCACCCGGCGCGCAAACCCGCTGGCAGCCCTCAGCCCACCGATCAGCCGGCGGCCGCGCCGGCCAGCCAACCCAAGGCGCCGACCAAGCCGCGCCGCGTTCGCCGCAAGTGATCGAACTTACCGACCTGCTCCATGCCACGGGCGGGGCGCTGCACGGGCCAGCTGCGGCCCGTCGTTTCACCTCGTTTCTCTACGACTCGCGCCTGCTGACGCCGCCGGCCGACTCCGGCGACGCGGCTGAACAGCCGGGCCCGATTTTTGTTGCCATCAAGAGCGACCGAGGGGATGGACACGACTACATTGCCGACGCCATCGCGCGCGGCGCGCGCGGCGTGCTTTGCCAAGAGCCGGCGCCGCCATGCGTGGACGCGGCAGGAATCACCTGCGTCGTGGTGCTTGACACGCGCGCGGCATTGCTGGCCTACGCCGCCCACGTGCTGCAGCGGCCAAATCTGACCACGGTCGGAATCACCGGTTCGGTCGGCAAGACCACGGCCAAGGAGCTGATCGCCGCGGTGCTGGCCGCCGGCGACCGGCCGCTCTTCCGCAACCGGGGCAGCATCAACGGCCGTTATGGCCTCTCCATCGCGGCCGGCGAGCTGGAGCCGCAGCATGAGCTGGCCGTGCTGGAGCTGGCCGCCGACAGCTTCGACGAGATCCGCGACCTGGCAGCGCTGACGCGGCCGCAGGTGGGGGTAGTCACGGCGATCGGCGAGGCCCATCTGGCCACCTTCGGCTCGTTGGCCGCCATCGCCGAGGAGAAGGGCCGGCTGTTGGAGGCGCTGCCGCCGGAGGGCCTGGCCGTGCTCAACGCCGACGATGCCCACGTGCTGGGCATGGCCCGCCGCACGCGTGCCCAGGTCATCACCGTGGGCGCCCATCCGGGGGCCGACCTGCGCATCGAACAGTTGCAGGTCGATGCGCGCGGCCTGCTATGCACTTTTTCGGATAGCCGCGGCTGGTTGGCGCAACGGCTGGGCTGCGCCCCGCTGCCGGCTGAGGCGTTGACGCTCCGTTCGCAGCTTTTGGGCCGGCGCCATGCCCCCTTGCTGCTGGCGGCGCTGGCGGTGGGCGCCTGGTTTGGCCAGCCGTTGTCCGCCATGCTGGCCGCGCTGGCCGATTTCGAGCCGCTGCCCGGCCATCTGCGGCCGCTGGCCGGCCGGCATGGCGCCCTGCTGCTGGACGACACCGTCAACGCCAGCCCCCCGTCCATGGCCGCCGCGCTGGAGACGCTGGCGCTCTTCCGCGATCGACTACGCGTAGCCGTGCTGGGCGACATGTGGGATCTGGGCGCCGGCGAGACCGAGGCCCACCGCCAGGTCGGCCGGCGCGCGGCCGCGGCGGCCGACTGGCTGCTGGTCAAGGGGCCGCGCGCCCAGGAGATCGCCAACGGCGCGCTGGACGCTGCCATGCCGCCCGCCCGCATCTTCCGCGCCTACACCGACGCCGACATCGTGCGCTTTGTGGCTGAGCTGACCAGCGGCCGATCGACGGAGGAGGCAGCGCCGGTGATCCTCCTCAAAGCTGATCGCCCGGCGCGCATGGAGCGGATCGTGGCCGCGCTGTTGGCCGAGCCAGAGCAGGCGGGCGAGCTGTTGGTGCGCCAATCGGCCGGCTGGCTGCAGGTGCGGCCGTTGACCCAGGACCGGCCCACCTGGGTGGAGATCGATCTGGAGGCGCTGGCCGGCAACGTGCGGCAGGTGCAGCAGATCGTTGGCCCGGCCGTGGCCATCTGCGCGGTGCTCAAGGCCGATGGCTATGGGCACGGCGCGGACAGCGTGGCGCGCACGGCGTTGAACAACGGCGCTCACATGCTGGCCGTGGCCTGCCTGGCTGAGGCTGTCGCGCTGCGCCGGGCAGCCATCGACGCGCCGATCCTGGTGCTGGGCTATACGCCGGCCTGGCAGGCGCGCGACACCGTGCGGCGCGATGTGATCGCCACAGTTTATGACCTGGACGTGGCCCGCGCCCTGAGCCAGGCCGCGGCCGACATGAACCGGCCGGCGCGGGTGCATGTCAAGGTGGACAGCGGCATGGCGCGGCTGGGGCTGCTGCCGGCCGATGTCGTTCCTTTTGTGCGTGAGCTGATGGCGCTGCCCGGCCTGGTGGTCGAGGGGATCTTCACCCATCTCTCCGTGGCTGACAGCGCCGCGCCGGAGCACCGGGCGCACACCGCGGCGCAGTTGGCCCGCTTCCGCCGCGTGCTGGCCGAGCTGCGCGAGGAGGGCCTTGCCATTCCGCTGGTGCACGCGGCCAACTCGGCGGCGCTGCTCAACTGGCCGGAGAGCCGTTTCGACATGGTGCGGCCCGGCATCGCGCTCTATGGCCTGGCGCCGTCGCCGGACACGCCGCTGCCCGCGGGCTTCCGGCCGGTGCTGAGCTGGAAGACGCAGGTGGCGCAGGTCAAGACCTTGCCGCCGGGCGCGCCGATCAGCTACGGCAACACCTTTGTGACGCAGCGTGCGACCAGGGTGGCTGTCGCGCCGGTGGGCTACGCCGATGGCTTTCGCCGCGGCCCGGCGCACTGGGGCCACGTGCTGGTACACGGCCAGCCGGCGCCCATCATCGGCCGCGTCACCATGGATCAGACCATGCTGGATGTGAGCGAGATCCCCGGCGTGCGCCAGGGGGATGAGGTGGTGCTGATCGGCCGGCAGGGCGCGGCAGAGATCACCGTCGGGCAGGTGGCCGAGCGGCTGGGCACCATCGGCTACGAGGTCGTGGCCGAGATCCTGGCGCGCGTGTCGCGTGTCGTTTGAATCATCCAGTCATCCAATTCCCAATCTACCCATCTTTTCCCCAGGAGGCCCCATGTCCATCCAACCTGACCACTGGATCCGCAAAATGGCGCTGGAGCACGGCATGATCGAACCGTTTGTCGACGGCCAGGTGCGCGACGGCGTCATCTCCTACGGCCTGAGCAGCTACGGCTACGATATCCGCATCGCCAATGAGTTTCGCATTTTCACCCCAGGGCTGGGCGACCTGACGGTGGTCGATCCCAAGCAGTTCGACGCCCGCTCCATGGTCGATTTCCACGGCGACGTCTGCGTGATCCCGCCCAACTCCTTCATTCTGGCCCGAACGGTGGAGTATTTCCGCATCCCGCGCAATGTGATCACCATCTGTCTGGGCAAGAGTTCCTATGCCCGCTGCGGATTGGTGGTCAATGTAACTCCCTTCGAGCCGGAATGGGAGGGCTACGTCACGCTGGAGATCTCCAACACCACCCCGCTGCCCGCCAAGGTCTATGCCAACGAGGGCATTGCCCAGGTGCTCTTCTTCCAGGGGGACCCGCCGCAGATGTCCTATGCCGACAAGAAGGGCAAGTATCAGGGACAGGCGGGGATCACGCTGCCGAGATTATGACGTAGGGGCTCGGTCGGAGACCGGCCCGAGCGGTGAATGAGACGTAGGGGCTCGGTCGGAGACCGGCCCGAGCGGTGAATGAGACGTAGGGGCTCGGTCGGAGACCGGCCCGAGCGGTGAATGAGAAGTGGCGGCTCGGTCTGAGACCGGCCCGAGCGGTGAATGAGAAGTAGGGGCTCGGTCGGAGACCGGCCCGAGCGGTTTTCAGGCAGGCGCAGAGGATGGCGGTGCAGGCCGCCCCCTGGTCTCGCCTGTCATGCGCCGGTGGAGCGGGTCAGGGGCGCATCCGCTGCAAGATCCCGTTCAGGCGCGCCGGCTCGCGGCTGAGCAGACGGGCCAGCTCGCGGCCGGCGGCCTCCAGGTAGCGCCGGGCGGGGCCGGAATCGCCGGGGCTGCCAGTCGCCGCCGCGACCTGGCGCAGCGACGCGGCCGCCAGTTCATCCGCCGGCGCGTCGGCCGCGTCCAGCACGGTGCGCAGAAAATCCAGCCGCTGGCCAAACTGCCGCACCTGGTCGGGCTGGCAGAGCGTGACCCAGCTCAATGTGGCGGGCGGCTGCGGCGGCAGGTACTGGTACACCTGGCCGCTCCTGTCCCGGCCGCCCACCACCAGCACGTTGACCTCCACCGGCACCTGGCGGCGCTGGCGCTGGTCCTGCACATACTCCTCGCTCAGGTCGCCGGCCGCGATCAACTGGCGCACGAAGGGGTCATCGTCCACCCGCACGTCGTAGATCAGCCCATAGACGGCCGCGCCGTCGCGGCGCTCGGCCTGCACCAGGGCGCCGAACACCGGCAAATCATCCTCCAGGGTGCGACAGCCGGCCGTGAAGCTGGCGGTGCTGGATCGCAACACGCGGCCCAGGGCGCGCTGATTGTCTGTTTTCTCTGTCATCATCTCACCTGCCGCCGACGGTTCGTTTGGTGTTGGCCTTGGGCGACTCCTCGGAGCGCAGCCCGCGGCGCATCATCTCGATGTGCAGCATCTGTTCCAGCGCGGCCCGTTCCTGCCGCGTGACCAGCGCCAGCTCATGGGCCCGGGTCAACAGATAGGGGTAGTGCAGCAGACGGCAGTCGGCCCAGACGGCCGCCAGCGCCGCCTCCAGCCGGCCGGGATCGGCCGCCAGCCAGACCGGCAGCTCGACACGCGCCATCACGGCCTCTTTTTCGTCCGGCGCCGCGGCCCCGTCTGTCTGGTCCGGCTCCGGGGCCACATTCATGTAGCAGAAGCAGATGCGGTGGCCGGCCGCGTCGAAGTTCTCGTTGATCTCGGAGGTGGCCGCGAAAAGGGCGGTGCGCTGGCCGGGCCGCAAATCCTGAAAGAGCGCCGCATCGCTCAGGCCGTCATAGTCGTTGCGTTGGCGCAGCCGCTCCTTGCTGATATCCTCCAGCGGCAACTGCGCCAGGTGCAGCAGGCGCAGCACGTTGGCGCTGCGCGGACGATCCACATAGCCCAGCGGCGCGGCGTAGCTGGCGCGCAGGTCTACCAGCGGCGCAGTGAAACGGCGCACCCGCTCGCGTTGCTCCTTATCCGGCATGCGCTGCGGCAGCCAGGGAAGCAGCGGCCCATCGGCCAACGCCACCACCAGGTGACCCATGTCGCCGCCCAGCTCCTCACGCTGGCGGCGGGCCAGGCTGGCCAGCGTTTCCATCTCCCGCAGATCGCGGCGCAGGTTCACCTCGTCGGCGTCGACGCGGTCGTGATCCTGCTCCTCCAGCGGATCGTCGGCGGCCATGCGCAGCAGCGGCGCGGTGCTGGTGAAGGGTGCGGCGCCGGAGCCCTGGCGCAAGACGATGGCGCCGACGTTGGTCAGGTAGTAGAGCGCGATGGCGTGGGTGTCTGGGTAGATCTGCGAGCCATCGACCGCGACCAGGGTGGCCGGCTCGGTCTGCGGCCCGGTCTGGATGCGCTGATCCAGCCGATCGCCCAGGGGGTCTGCGCCGCGCCAGCTTTCGTCGGCCCGCCGGGCAACGTCGATCTTGTGCCGCAGTTCCTCGGTCACCTGGGCGTGGAGGCGCAGTTGCTGGCGCGCGCGCTCTGTGCGCTGGCGCTGATCGCTGCGCTGACCCGCCAGCGCCTGCGCCAGATCGGCCACCTGCCCAGTCAATCGGTTGAGTTCCAGCATGGCGATTCTTCAGTCGGTGGGTGGTTGCGCAGGAGAGACTCCTGAACAACTGCGGTCAGTTCCTGGCAGGGTGCTGGGCCAGGACCGGCCCGAGCAGCGAGTCAATCTTGGCAGTCGTCAGCCCTGCGCAGGCTGTCGGCATCCGAACAAACATTCGACCGGCATTATACCGCAAGCATTCCGGCGCACCAAACAACGCTTTCATTATATCGCTGTGAAAACACGGTTGACAAATCGGTAAGGCTGACGTACAATCTGTTGTGCAACCGCCAGGCAACTATCACTTTGCCTGCCAGCGTAGTCCGTAATGCGCAACCAGATCGGCATCGCGCCGTTTTCCGGTTACGGGTTACGAGTTTACGGATCATGAGTCCTTCCGAAGAAGGGGCCGCCATGGCACGCTTCCAAACTACAGTTGAAAGCATCTCCATTGTCGATGGACATCGCCAGCCCAAGGCGCTCAATGTGCGCGCCGTGGAGCCGGTGCCAGCCTCGCCGCAGGCAATCGCCAAGGGCAACCTCTATGTCCTGCTGGAGCTGGGCGGCGATGTCTCCGCCCAGGCCGCGGTCTACCGGCTGGTGCTCAACGCCATCCAGGGCGTCTACTACGACGCGGCCGGCGGCATCACTGGCGGGATCACCGAAGCAATCCTGGCGGCCCATCAGGCGCTGGCCGATCACAACGCCGTACACCCCGATGAGGCGCAACTGGGCGGGGTGAGCTGCGTGGTGTTGCGCGGCGAAGAGCTCTACCTGGGCATCGGCGGCCCGGCCATGGTGCTGGTGGGCGCGTCCGATCGGGTCGATCAGTTCCCGTCGGAGCTGAGCGAGGCGATCGCGCCGCTGGGCGGCTCCGATGCGCCGGTGGTGGAGCTCTTCCGCACCAGCGCCGAGGCCGGCGTGCGCGTCGTGCAGTTGGCCAGCGAGTGGGTGGCGCGCGTGCCGATGAACAAGCTGGCGACCACGGCTGTCCTGACCGATCTGGCGACAATCGGCGAATATCTGGAGGCGGTGGCGCCTGAGCGGTCGGTGCTCAGCGCGCTGGTCACTCAGATCAGCGCCGGTCTGTCGGCCGCCGCACCCGTGGCGGCAGCGGCCGGCGACGCGGCCGAAGATGCGGCGGCTGAGACCGACGACGCCACCGCACCTCCGACTGGCGGCAAACCGCCGCAGCCGGCCGCGCCGGCCGAGACACCCGCGTCGGCCGCGCCGGCCGAAACGCAGCCCCGCCGGTCCCGCCGCTGGCTTTGGCCGCTGTTGCTGCTGATTCCTCTGGCCATTGCCCTGGCCATCGTCATCGGCCTTTGGGCGCAGCAGCGCCAGATGCAGGCGCAGTTCGATGGGCTGCTGGGCAGCGCGCAGGCGGCCTTGCAAAGCGCCAGCGATCCTGCTGCGCCGGCCGACGTGGCGCGCGTCCAGTTGGCAGAAGCCCAGAGCCAGGTGCAGCAGGCGCTGGGCCTTTTCCCCGACAACGCCGCCGCCGCCAGCCTGGGCGCCGATATCCAAACCAAGCTGGACGAGGTCAATCAGATCGTGCCGCTCTACAAGATGGTCACGCTGCAGCCGTTGGGCGGCAGCGGCAGCCAGCCGGAGCAGTTGGTGGTGGAGGGCAGCCGGGTCTTCGTGGGCGACACCGGCCTGGATCGGGTGACGCGCTACGGCCTGGACGAGGTCAGCGGCCTGATTCCGGAGACGGCCGGCAGCGTGCTGGTCGAGCGCGGCCAGGTGCTGCCCGATGGCCAGGTGGTGGGCGAGCTGACCGACATCACCTGGGGCGCGGCCGGCGGCGAGCGACGCACCAGCAATCTGTTGATCCTGGACAGCAACCGCAACCTGCTGGAGGAGGATGTGGCCGCGGGGCTGAAGCAACTGGCCATCGCCGAGCGCGAGACGTGGGTGACGCCGCGTCTGACCGAGGGCTACAACGGCAACTACTACCTGTTGGACGCCGGATCGGGCAAGATTTTGCGCTATCTGCCCACGGCTGATGGCTATGGCAACCCGCCCGACAACTATCTGGAAGGGGACGCGGCCATCGATCTTTCCAACGCTGTGGACATGGCCATCGACGGCAACATCTGGATCCTGTACGGCGACGGCACGGTGCAGACCTTCTTCCAGGGGCGTCAGCAGCCCTTCGTGCTGGAGGCTCCGCCCGATGGCCCCATCTCAGGCCCGCGTGCGATCTATACCGGCGCGGCGGGCGGCGAGGCCCAGACGCTGTACATCGCCGACAGCGGCGGCGGCCGCATTCTGGAATACGACAAGAGCGGCAAGTATCTGCGCCAGTTCCGTCCGGCCGACAAGGCGGATCAGGAGAAGCTGCGCCGGATGACCGACTTGCAGGTGGACGAGCTGAACCGCACCTTCTACATCCTGGCCAGCGACGGCCTCTACAGCACCGATATTCCGGAGTAAGCGTTGCCGTAACTGCTCAGCCGGCGGGTGGAAACCGGCCGGTCCGGGGTTTGTCGAACAACTTCTGACAGTCGGGGGGTTGATAGCCAGCGTCGGGAATTTGTCACCCTTCTGGCGCTATGCTAGAATCGCGCCCATGACCGACAAAACCAAAGACAAAGACAGCAAAATCCCTGGGACGGAGCAGCAGCGACGCCGGAAAACCCTCCGGACGCTGTTGTTGGCCGCTTTATTTTTCGTTATCTTCCTGGGCGCCTTCAGTTTCGCCGCGCGCGCGGTGTTCCAATGGGCGCACGCGGCCGCGCTGGCGTTGCCCGGCCCCCGTCAGGTCAATGCGCCCAGCGTGACGCTGCCGGCCGTGGCGCAGCCGGAGACGCCCAATGGCGCAGTGGCCGCTCCGGATCAGCCGGCCAAGGCCGCGCCGGCGGCCGATGCGGCGCAGCCAGGCGGTTCCGTGCAAAGCCCCGACGATCAGCGCATCACTTTCCTGCTGCTGGGCGTTGACCAGCGGCCGGATGATCCCAGCCCCCTGCGCACCGACACGATGATTGTGGTCACGGTCCAGCCTGAGACCAATCAGGTTGGCATGATCTCGCTGCCGCGCGATCTGTTCGTGCCGATCCCCGGCTTTGATTACAGCGGCAAGATCACCACAGCCTTCACCGTGGGCGAGATCAACAAATATCCAGGGGGCGGCGCGGCCCTGGCCAAGAAGACAGTCAGCGAGTTTCTGGGCTATCCGGTCGATTATTACGTCAGGATCGACTTCGACGGCTTCGTCCAGGCCATCGACGCCATCGGCGGGGTCGATGTGATGGTGGCCAACACGATTCACGACGAAGAGTACCCGACCATCGACTATGGTTATCAGACCTTTCACATCGATGCCGGCCCGCAGCACCTCGACGGCGAGACGGCGTTGAAATACGCGCGCTCACGCCACGGCGTGGGCAATGACGATTTTCAGCGCACCAAGCGCCAACAGCAACTGTTGTTGGCCGTCAAAGACAAGCTGATCGAGAACAAATTGCTCACACCGGTGCGTCTGCTCGACCTTATCCGGGTCGTGTCCAACTCGGTGGATCACGATATTCCCGCTGCCACCCTGCCCAGCTTGCTGTCGCTGGCCAGCAACGTGCAGCTTGATCAGATTCAGCAGTTGGTGATCGACACGCGCTATGCCCAGATCGACGCCAACAGCAAGTTCGGCTGGATTCTGGTGCCCAACCGGGAGAAAATCCGCCCGGCCGTGGACGAGATCTTCATGGCCCAGACAACGCCGACCGTGACAGCCGTTGACGTGGCGGCGTTGGCCGAGCAGCAGACGCGCCAGCAGGCGGCCCAGGCCCGGCAGCAGGTGCTCAGCGATTACCAGGAGCAGGCCGAACTGCTGCGCCGGCAGCTCAGCGCCGAAGGCGCGCGGGTGGGGGTCTACAACGGCACGGGCGATCCCACACTGACCGCCCGCGCGGTCGATTGGCTGGAACGCCAGGGCTACAACGTGGTGGAGGCCCAGGAGGCTGACCGTTCGGCCTATCCGCGCACGACGTTGATCACCTACGGGGAGAATCCGGTGGCGACTGAGGGGTTGAAGGACATGTTCGCCATCGCCCGCGAGAATGTCCAGACTGGCCGGCCAGGCGACCAGGCCGCGGTCGATCTGCGTCTGATCATCGGCCAGGATTTCTATCTGCTGGTGTCCAACTGAGACAACTGCGGCGTCTGACCAACGGAGGCCGCGGGCAGCGCAGCAGGCGTCTGCCTGGCAAGACACGGCTTGACGCGCACGGGGAGCACTGATCCTCAGGCGGCCGCTGCGCAGTCCGCCGTATTTTTTTTGTGCGAGGCCCTATGTACCAACGAATTCTTGTCCCCCTCGACGGCTCGGCCTTTGCCGAGCAGGCGCTGCGCCATGCCCAGCGGGTGGCGCAAGTGGGCCAGTCGGAGATCCACCTGCTCTCGGTGGCCCCTCTCCTGGAAGACCAGAGCCTGGCCGCCGTCGATCTCTATCCGGTCTACGTCTATCGCGAATATCTGGTCGATCACAACGCGGAGATGGAGCGCATCACCACCGAGCTGCAAGGCTATCTGGAGCAGATCAGCACGCAGATGAAGCAGGCCGGCTTCCGGGCGACGCCGGTGATTCGCTTTGGCCAGCCGGCCGACGAGATCATCACCTACGCCGCCAAGAGCGGCTGCGATCTGATCGTCATGTCGACGCATGGCCGCTCCGGCATCGGCCGCTGGGTCTATGGCAGCGTGGCGGACAAGGTGCTGCGCAGCTCGGCGATTCCGGTGTTGCTGGTGCGGGCGCAGGAGGCTGTGAGCAAGCCGCGCCAGGCGCGCTGAGACTGCGCAAGCCGCCGCGCCCCTGTGCAGCCATTCCAAATATGATGGCTGCCAAAGCGGAGTCGAGCCTTCAGGCGGGTCAGCGCGCTCGACTCGCACCGGCCAGACCCGGCTAAAGCCTCGACTCCGCGCACTGTTTGGAATCGTTGGGTCCTGGGTGAAGCGCGACGGCTAGGCGATCCTTGCCCGCTCGATGGCCTGATCCATCATGGTCTGCTGGAAGTTGCGCACCTTTTCCGCCCGGCCTGGCCAGCGCAGGACATAGCGTCCATCGGGGTGCAGGTCCCAGGCCAGCCGGTTGTCGGCCAGCGCCTCTTCCAGGTTGCTGATCAACTGCTGCTGCAGCTTGGGCTCCTCCACCGGCACGATCAGCTCCACCCGTTCGTCCAGGTTGCGCCCCCGCCAGTCCGCGCTGCCGATGAAGGTGTGGGGCGCGCCGTTGTTGTGGAAGTAGAAGACGCGGTCATGCTCCAGGAAACGGCCCAGGATGCTGAGCACGCGGATATTCTCGCTGATGCCGGGGAGCCCTGGCCGCAGCCGGCAATGGCCGCGGATGATCAGATCGATCGACACGCCGGCCTGCGAGGCCTTGTATAGCTCCTGGATGATGGCGACGTCGTCCAGCGCGTTCATCTTGGCGATGATGCGGCCATTGCCGTGGCGCTGCTGATAGTCGATCTCCTGCTGGATCAGGCGCAGGAAGGTGTTGCGCATGGCGCGCGGCGCGACGATGGCCCGCCGGTAGCGCTGGTCGGGGGCGTAGCCGGTCAGGGTGTGGAAGAGATTCACGATGTCGTAGCTCAGGTCGGGGGCGCAGGTGAAGAGGCCCAGGTCGGTGTAGAGCTTGGCGGTCTTGGGGTGATAGTTGCCGGTGCCCATGTGGCAGTAGATGCGCAGGCCGGTCGGCTCCTGGCGCACCACCAGCGTCGCCTTGCTGTGCGTCTTCAGGCCCATCACGCCGTAGGTCACGTGTACGCCGGCGTCCTCCAGCCGCTGGGCCCATTCGATGTTGTTGGCCTCGTCGAAGCGCGCCTTGACCTCCACCAGCACGGCCACCTGCTTGCCCCGCTCGGCCGCCCGCAACAGCGCCGCCACGATGGGGGACTCGTCCGAGGTGCGGTAGAGGGTCTGCTTGATGGCCACCACCCCCGGATCGGCCGCGGCCTCCTCCACGAAACGCTGCGTGCTGGCAGCAAAGGACTCGTAGGGGTGATGCACCAGCAGGTCGCCCTGGCGGATGATGTCGAAGATGGTCTGGGTGTCCTTGGTCTGTCCCTCCTGGGCCAGACGCGTTGGCATCACCGGCTCCCACGTCTTGTAGCGCAGCTTGGGCAGATCCAGGTTGGCAAGCTGGAAGCAGCCGGTCAGATCCAGCAGGCCGGGCACCTCGATCACCTGGTCCCGCGTCAGCTCCAGCTCCCGCATCAGCAGGTCGCGCACATGCTTCGGCATCCCCTGGTCCACCTCCATGCGCACCACGCTGGCGAAGCGCCGGTCGCGCAGCTCCGCTGAGATCGTCGCCAGCAGATCTTCGGCCTCTTCCTCGTCGCGCCGCACGTCGGCGTTGCGGGTGATGCGGAAGGGATGCACGCTGAGCAGGTCCATGCCCTGGAAGAGCTCGCTGGCGTTCTGCATGATCAACTGCTCCACCGGCAGGAAGTAGACCCGGTCATCGCCGGCCGTGCCTGGCAGCCGCAGCCAGCGGCCATGGTTCATGGGCACCTTGAGGCGGGCAAAATGGGTCGTATGCCATTGGGGATGGCGCAGCAGCACGGCCAGCGACAGGCTCAGGTTGGAGATGAAGGGGAAAGGATGGCCCGGATCGACGGTCAACGGCGTCAAAATGGGGTAGAAGTGGGTGCGGAAATAGTCACGCAGGAGATAGCGTTGCTCGATGTTGAGGTCATCGTAGTCGGAGATGATCACATTGGCCTCGGCAGCCAGCGCCGGCTTGAGCTGCGTCTCCCAGGTCTCGGTCATGGTGCTGTGCATCACGCGGGCGGCGCTGCGGATCAGCTCCAACTGCTCGGTCGGCGTGCGTCCATCGGGGGTCAGCTTGCGCACCCCCGCGGCCTTCTGGCGCTTCAGGCCGCCGACGCGCTTTTGATAGAACTCATCCAGGTTGCTGGCGGTGATCGCGGCAAAACGCACCCGCTCCAGCAGCGGCGTGCGTTTGTCCAGCGCCAGCCAGAGCACGCGCCAGTTGAAGTCGAGCCAGCTCAGCTCCTGGTTGAAATAGAGCGTGGGATCATCCAGTGCGGGCTGCTCCGGCAACGGGCGCGCCTTGACCGCTGTGGGCAGCGCGAAGCCGGGCGCCGGCTGCCAGTCAGCATCGGCGCCCCCCGTCCGCGTCGGGTCTGGGGCAGTGGATTCCCCCGGCGCTGCGTCGGGCGGCCCGGCAGCGCCGGACTGCGACACAGCATCGTCCGTACCTGTCTCCGGCAGCAGGGCGAGAACGACTTCAGTCAGGTCGTCGTTCTCCTGAGCGGGTACAATCTCTTGCAAGACCGCGTTGCCATCCTGGCCAGACTGATCCGCGATCATGGGCGCCAGCGGTTTAACCATGGTGTCTCCCTGGTGAGTTGCGTCTGTCATGCTCCGGCCAAGGTCCTGGCCGAGCCGGCCGGGACGATCTTCCTTGGCCGCTGCCTACTTTACCAGCAGTTGCCCGGTCTGTCAATGGATGCTGTCGTGGCGCAGCGATTCTTGCCTTGGCAGGCTTGGAATGCGGAGTCGAGCCTTTAGGCGGCCGCTGCGTCGACTTCACAGCTACAGGAGAATCTGGAAAACCTGATCTGGATCATTGGCACTGGCGCTAAAACCGGATACAATAGCACCCAGTTGCGCGTTGGGGCGGGAAACGATGGGCGGGACTCAGTCCCCCCTCTGGCTGGCTACAAGCGCGCGGCTCAAGCGCCCGGCGCTGGTTGATGTAACCGTATGCTATCGTGGTAAGGTAACGAAATGAGTTTTGCCATCGGTGCTGATGCGTCCCGGCACGGCTTCGTGGTCAACGGCTTCGGCGCCCACAGCAGCCGAACCCTGATGCTGCACGAGCTCACCCTGTTGTTGGCCGCATGCCCTGCTGCTTCGACGTTCGCCGCGTACAAGGCAGCGATCATGGAAGACAATGTCCTCTTGAAGCGGACGGATGCCACGCGGCGCGAGTCAGTCCGGAGACTGCGGGAGCTCTACAGCCTGGAGCGTGAGCTTGTGTTGTTTCGTGCCCTGCGTGATCTCTGGGATGTCGATCCATCGGCGCAGCCGATGCTGGCGTTGCTCTGCGCCGTCGCCCGCGACCCGCTGCTCCGCACCAGCGCCTCGGTTATCCTGGCCGCCCAACCTGGAGTCGCTGTAGACGCTGCCATCATCGCAGAGGCAATTGGCCGGCAGTATCCCGGTCGTTTCAACCAAACCTCGCTCGCCAGCATCGGGCGCCATGCCGCGTCTTCCTGGACCCAGTCCGGACACCTGCAAGGGCGCACCGCCAAGGTGCGGGTGACGGCGCGCAGCTATCCCACGTCCGTCGCCTATGCCTTGTTGCTGGGCTACCTCTGTGGCAGCCGCGGCGAGGCGCTGTTCAGCACCGCCTGGGCCCAATTGCTCGATGCCTCACCTCACATGCTGCACGAGCAGGCCTTTCTGGCTGCCCAGCGCGGTTGGATGGAATATCGTCACGCCGGCGCAGTGACCGAGGTTGGCTTCTCCTATCTGTTGCGAAAGGAACCTGACCGGGATGAGTGAGATCGATCTGCTGCTGCGCGAGTACGAGCGCTTCGTGGCGCTCCCCTGGCAGAGCCACGTCGCCGGTCCTGAGCGGGTCTGGTTTGCCGTCTACGACCCATCACAAGAGCGGCGGTTGCGGCTGCGCGTCCCCGAGTTCGAGATCGCCACCACCAAGGCCGGCCATACCTGGCGTTTTGTCGATCTGACCGACGCCTTCGCGCACTGGATGGAAGGGCACAAATACCGTCAGGCCTACTTTCAGCGGCCTCAGTTGATGACTGACGCCGTGCTGGCTGGCTTCAAGGCAACCGTCGTTGAGCAGATCGTGACTGCACTCACCGGGCCGGATGTCGACGCCAACACCGTGGTAGCTGTCGGTGGGCTGGCCTCGCTGTTTGGCTTTGTGCGCGCCTCGGAGGTGATGGAAGCCGTTGCACCGTCGATTCGCGGCCGGCTGCTGGTTTTCTTCTCCGGCAGCTACGAGAACAAGATGTATCGTCTACTGGACGCCAGGGATGGCTGGAACTACCTGGCCATCCCCATTACTGCGCAAGCTCAGAGGTAACGCGCCATGCAGAACCGTGCCGTCTTCGCTCAGGACCCCACCACCTTTTCCATTCCCAACGACGGGGTCACCGTTGTCGCCGATCCGCAAACGCCCGAGGAGTGGGACGTTCTGCGCTATGAATTGAGCTCTTTTGTCTGCGACGGCGAATATCGGGAGGGTCTGCACCGGATCCTGGCCACGTTTGTGGCGCATCTTGGCAAGCCCAAGCAGCCGGCCGTCTGGGTCAGCGGGTTCTACGGCAGCGGCAAGTCGCACCTGGTGCGGGTGTTGCAATACCTGTGGAGCGACGTCGTCTTTCCCGATGGCGCTCAGGCGCGCGGCCTGGCCAAGCTGCCAGCCGATATCACCGACCTGCTGGCGGAATTGAGCAAGGCGGGCCAGCGTGAGGGCGGCCTGTGGGCCGCAGCGGGCAAGCTGGGCGCCGGCCACGCCAGCATCCAG
>Ga0209605_1001730_pt1 | contig 23044 bp, 20 predicted proteins | sample AD_UKC035_MetaG_FD_184408 | JGI IMG/M metagenome (GOLD analysis project Ga0209605, IMG submission 184408) | Active sludge microbial communities of municipal wastewater-treating anaerobic digesters from USA - AD_UKC035_MetaG (SPAdes) (version 2) | ecosystem: Engineered > Bioreactor > Anaerobic >...
AACATGCTGAGCGACAGCCCCTGAAGTACCCTATGGCCGGGCCGTATCCCCACCATCCAGAGCCTTCTCGCGTGGAGCTCGTTCATGATGTTCACATCGTGCTGCGTCAAAGCGTAAAGCGTGGGCGTTCCTGTTGTTCCTGAGGTAGAGTTCAACCTCACTATCTTGTCCTGCGTGGCGCAGGTTATTGTCCCCGGCCCGAAGGGATGGCCCAGTTCGGCGGTAGATGCCTCCTGGCTCCTCTTCTGTTCGTCTTTGCCCGTGACGGGGATGCGGCGAAAATCTTCCCAGCTTCGCACATCCTCGGGCTTCATTCCCGCCTGCTCGAACTTGCTTTTGTAGAGCAGGGAGCTGTTGTAGTTATAGGCAAGCTGCCTCTTCAGCTTTTCGAACTGGAGCGCCGCCATCTCATCGGCGGACATGGTTTCCACTTTAGGATCCCAATACTTATCGGTTAGTTGCCGGGCCATTGCTTCCTCCTTATCTCAGTTGAGCTGTTTTATCTGATACTTCATTGCCATTATTCATTATTATGCTACTTTGCCATCGCTGCGGCGGCCATCTTATTGGGCAGCCACAGCACAATCTCGGGAAACACACTGAACGCCGCGATCGAGAGCATCAAGATCGCCACAAAGGCCACTGTTCCTTTCAGTATCACCGACATCTGTATATCCGGCGCTATGCCCTTGACCACGAAAAGATTCAACCCAAATGGCGGGGAGATACACCCGATCTCCATATTGATCGTCATCATCACCCCGAACCAGATGGGATCGAACCCGAGGTTCTTGATCAGCGGCAGCAAAAGCGGCGCGGTCAGAAGGATAATGACAAAGGGGGGCAGGAATGCCCCCATTACGAGGAGGATCACGTTTATCACCACCAGGGTCGCCCATTTTGACGCCTGGACGCTGCCGGCCAGGTTGGCCACCTGCTGTGTCAGCCCTATCTCTGTCATGACGTTGCTGAAGAACAGGGTCGTCGTCGCAATAAGCATAAGCATACCCGTCTGGTTTACCGTAGCCCTGAGGATCTCCATTGCATTCCCTTTTGTTATGTAAGCCCGGTAAAAAACCAGCGTGAGGACAACGCCTCCCAAGGCGCCAATAGCGGCGGCCTCGCTCGGTGTCGCCACCCCGAAATAGATAGAGTAGAGAATGAGAGCGATCAGGATTATGAAGGGAATGGTCTTCGGCAGGTACTGCATCCTCTCGGACCAGGAATAGTGCTCCCTTACAAGGGTCTCGCCGCCTGCAGCGGCCTGCATCTGTCCTCTTCTCCGCTTGTAATACATGCAGATCACGATCCAGCAGCTGAAGGCAAAGGATATGATGATGCCCGGTACTATCCCGCCGATAAAGAGCTGCCCTATGGATACCTCCGTTGCGACGCCATAGACGATGAGGGTGATGCTGGGAGGGATCAGTATGCCGAGGGTCCCTCCCCCTACTATGGTGCCGCAGGCTAAGAAATCGGGAATACCCCGCTTTCTCATCTCCGGGATGCCCGATGTGCCGATCGCCGCCGCTGTAGCCGGGCTCGATCCGCTCATTGCGGCGAATATGGTACAGGCAAAGATGTTGCTGATGGCGATTCCTCCGGGGACTTTGTAAAGGAACCGGTGGATCGCCTCGTAGAGGTCCCTTCCGCTGGGCGCCACGGTGATGACAACTCCCATGAAAACAAAGAGCGGGATCGTAAGGAGCTCGAAGCTGTCTACACTGTGGTAGATAACATGCGCCAGCATTGCGATGGAACCGCTTCCTCCCAGAAGCAACCCGCAGATAAGGCCGGAGATGCCGAAGGCAAAGACCAACGGCATGCCGGAAAGAAGGAGCAAGAGGGTGATAGATACAACGATCAGTCCATCAAACATTTTCCACCCCCGATCGAAGCGATTTCGCGGCCCTGACTATGATCCCTATCAATTGCAGACACATAATGCTGACGCCGACGGCAAGAAAGCTGTAAGGGATCGCAAGCGGCGGCGCCCAGATCGTTTCGGACTTCCAACCTAAGCTGAAGGCCTCCCAGAACATCTTCCAGCTCTTGTAGGCCAGGATCACACAAAAGATCAGCGAGAAGACAGGTGTTATCAGCGCCAGCCATTTTCTCACCTTCGGTTTCAGATGGGGCAGCACGATGTCGTCCATCGTGACATGGGCATTGTTCTTAAGGGAAAAAACAGCGCCGACGAAGGTAACAAAGATGGTCGCCATGATGGCGGCCTCAACTTCCCAGACGGTAGCCCACCTGAAGACATAGCGCGCGATCACCTCATAGACGATCACAAGCATGGCGAAGACCACTGCTGCCATGCTCATAAACCCCGCGACGTCTGCAACCCTATCCAGGATCCTTCCAAAAAATCCTTTGTTCTTCGTTGGCGCTGTCGTTTTCATGGTTCCTTCTCCCGACGATCTTTATCCGTTCTCTACTTTGTCTTTTCTATTATGGCGAACAGGTCCTCGGTCCCTTTCACCTCTTTCATGTAGGATACCCAGGTTTCCTTTTTTGCGACTTCCACCCAGCTTTCGTACTCTTTATCGGTAAATTCGTGGACTTTTACCCCTTTCTTGATATATGTTTCCCTGCACTCGGCCGATTGCGCCTTCACCGCTTTAAGGAATGCGGCCTCAGCCTCCTGTCCCGCCGTGATAACCGCCTTCTGCTGGTCCGGAGTAAGCTTTTTGAAAGTGATGGGGCTCATTACAATTGCTACGCAGGGATTCGACAGGGAGTGGTCTCCTGATATGGTCAGGGTCTTGAGAACATCGAAGAGCCGGAACGATACGAATGACGCGTCAGCCGTGAGAACCGCGTCCAGTACCCCTGTTTGAAGCGCCATATAGACATCGCCGGTGCTCACGTGCGTAATGGCCGCTCCGGAGGCCTTGAAGAGCTGTTCGATCGTCTTGGCCCCTCCCCGCATTTTCAATCCGGCTACATCGCCGGGGAGCCTGATAAGCGTTTTTGTGGAACCCACCGACGTTGGCGTAAAACCCCAGGAGATAACCTTCATTCCCAGCTTTTCCGCCTCTACGCTCATCCTTTTTCCCACCTCGCTGCGCGCCAGCTTAAGTCCTTTTTCCGGATAGGGAACAACGGCGCCGAGGTCAAGTATCCCCAGCAAAGGGGCTTTCCCGGCCGAATATGCCAGATACCATACCGCCACATCAAGGGCGCCCTGGCGTAATGCATCCGGCTGAGTCTTGGGATTCATAAGCGTACCGCCCGCATGCACGCGGCAGGCTACAGTGCCGCTGCTATGCTTTTCAAGCTGTGCACAGAAATTTGACACCCATTTATCCCGCACATCGCCCTGAGGCCACTGATGTGCAACCTTCAGGACCGTTTGCTGTGCATAACAGATAGTGAAACCGCCCAGCAAAAGCCCAAAAGATACTGCAGCAATGATCGCCATTCCCAATAATTTTTTGTCTCTCTTCATTTTTTTCCTCCTTTGTTTGACATTGCCAAGAACCGCCTTTCAATGTACTGCATATAAACTTCTCCTGCCTCTCTCTATGTTATCTCCTCCTATGCCCGTTCCATCCTCGCATCGACCACCAGGCATCCACGGCCGGCGGGCAAGGCTATAAGAGGGTTGATGTCAAGGGTTGAAATCTCCGGGTGCTCCTGGAATAAACGGGACACGGCGACCAGGCAGGATGCAATTGCATCCACGTCGGCAGGCTCGCTCCCCCGAAAACCCTGCAGGAGCTTCGACCCCCTGATCTCGCTTATCATCTCCCGGGCATCGGGCAGCCCGATCGGCAGCAGGCGAATCGAAGTATCGCGCAGCACTTCCACGAATATGCCGCCCATGCCGAAGAGGACCACCTGTCCGAACTCCGGGTCGTTTCTGCACCCCACTATCGTCTCATGGCCGCCGGCAACCATCTGCTGTATGAGGTATTCTTCCGCCTGCAACTCGTTGAATGCCCGCTTCAATGCAGCCCCATCGGCAAGGCCAAGGAGCACGGCATTCAGATCGCTCTTATGGACAACATGGGGAGATGACTGCTTAAGCGCAACCGGATAGCCGATCCGGCGCGCCGCCTCAACGCCCTCTTCGACAGTCCTGACCAGTGCATAGCCGGGCAGCGGCAGATCATACCGCGCAAGGAGTTCCAGGGTGGCGCGCACATCCGCTATGCCCGGGACATGCCCGGCATGGCCCCCGCCATCAACCCCTTTCTGCTTTCCTGTCCCCGGGCCGATAATAACCCGCGAGGTTCCGGGCTGCCGCCTTGCGGATTCTCTGCCGGACATCCGCGAGAAGTGGCGCCGGGATATGGCCAATGCCTCTGTCGCTGAATCGGCATCGGGAAAGATCGGGTATGGTTCAAACTCCCTCATTGCAAAGTAGCTCTCCCTGTCCGGCATCATGCAGAGGGCGACGGGTTTTTCATGCCGCATGCTCAACTCCCTGGCGTTGTGGATCAGTTGCCTCGCCCAGGGCTCTCCAGGCCCTCTTTCGAACTCGTGGTAAAAGATCAGTCCATCGACGCCCGGTTCTAAGAGTGAAAGCTCGATCAGGTCTCTATACAAACCGATATCAAAGATGTCGCCCACATCAAGGGGGTTGCTGAGGCGAATCACACCGGCCCGTACGTTCTTGCGGATCATCCCGGCAACGCTCTCCGGCAGGCCCGCAAACCTGAGGCCGTATCGAAAGGCAGCATCCGAGAGCAGCACGCATTGCCCGCCGGACCTTGCCATAGCCATCAGGTTAGGCCCCCGCATCGCCGGCAGGGTAAAGATCTTGAGCCAGTTGATCATGTCCTCTGTTGTCGACGCCCGCAGCACACCAGCCTGCCGAAGGGCCGCATCGGCCACCTCATCGTTTCCCGCAAGGGCTGAGGTGTGAAAACGGGCCGTTTCATTTCCGGGCCCGGCCCGGTTTGCCTTCAGTGCTATAACGGGCTTCTCCGTGCTCTCTGCAAGGCTTACAAGCCTCTTCCCATCGCCGAAACTTTCCAGGTAGATCCCGATGCTGCGGGTTCCCGGATCACCGATGAGGTATTCGAGGATATCGTTCTCATCAAGCATCAATTTGTTCCCGATGCTTACAACTTTATTAAGGGCAAGGTTCTCCAGGTCGGAACGCTTGAGGATATCCCGTATAATCCCTCCGCTTTGAGAGATTATCGAGACAGGGCCGGCAGGCCCTTTCTGTTTATCGAGGGGCACAAAGGGAAGGGCAAGGCCGTTTTCCATATTGATAACGCCTATGCAATTGGGCCCCATGACGGTCATGCCCCATTCTCCGGCAACGTGAAGGATCTCCCTTTCGAGCGATCTCCTTTCGTCTCCAAACTCTGAGAAGCCTCCGGTCTCTATCACTACGCTCTTTATCCCTGTCTTCCCGCAGGCCGTCATCGTTGCCGGGATGGTGTCGGCAGGGATAAGAAGGACGGCGAGGTCCGGCGCTGTCCCGATCTCTTCCACGCTCCGGTAGATCGGGCGGTCTCCTATGCGTCCCCCGTTCTTGCCTACCAGATAGACCTCTCCTTTGAATCCATAAAGGTCGTTGTTCAAAGGGATAATCCCGGCCAGGTTGTCGGGGTTCTGCGAGGCGCCGAAGATCACGACCCTGTCCGGGATAAAAAATTGTTTGAGGTCACGGGGAGCCATACGTCCTTGCCCTTGTCATCCTTTCCCTTGCTTCAACCGAAAGATCACAGCAGCACCTCTGCAATGGAGAGATATCGTTCCTTCGCATGCCGGAGATGGACGCTGATCTCTTCCTTTAATTTCTCCACATCCTTTTCTATGATAGCGTTGACTATCCTTCTGTGGTCCTCCAATGCCTCCGCCGGGCCCAGCCGGGAGGCCACGGCCATGGCAAGGAGCCATCTGATCCTATCGATCAATTGAAAAATAAGCTCGACAAACGCCTCTGAATCCGTTGCGCTGTAAAGAAGCTTGTGAAATTCAGTGTTTGATTCGGCCACTCCCCGGATATCATTCATCTCGGCGAGCCTCACCGAGCCTGCAAGGACCGCCTCGAGCTTTCTCACGGTCTCCGGCGTAGCCCTTTCTATGATCAGGGGCGCCGCAAAGAGCTCAAGTGCCTCCCGCAATGCGTAGTAATCCTCAGCCTCTTTCCGGGTAAGCTTCCGGACCACATATCCTATGTTCGCCCGGCATTCTACCAGCTTCTCATGTTCCAGCATGAGCAGCGCCTCTCTCACCGGGGTCCTTCCCATGCCCATTTCTTTGGCAATAGTATTCTCGCGCAGCACATCGCCGGGCCTGAATTCAAACGTGATGATCTTATTCTTGATATTTTCGTGGGCCTTGTGGCGGAGACTAATGTTCATGGGTCCTCCCATGTGTATTAAGTCGTATGATTGGCGTCAGTAATTGATATGTTAACTGATATATCAGTTAACATATCACATGTCAAGTCTTTTTTTAAAGATTTTCTAAGGATTTTTTACTAAAAGAACGGCCTTCTGAATGCAGTAGCCCTTATTTCCGGTCAACGTATTACTACGGCGTGCACCTCTGCCTTTTCTCTTATTGCAGCGTATCCACGATCGATGAACCTTGCGGGCTGCAGGTACGGGTCGCCTGTCAATCTATCCTCCAGCCTTTCCGTATGAGGCAGGCCTCTGTTTCGTCACAGGCCCTGGTGCCCTTCCGGGCTGCCTCCTGCTCCGCAACAGCCTGACAATACTGCTTATCGCGATTGAAATCGGCGGCGCTCTTGCCCGGCTGGGTGTAATAATGCACACAACCGGCCAAAAGGATGATCGAAAACAACATCAGCAGGACTTTTTTCATTCCTCCTGTGAAGCCTTTCTGATTGCAGCTTCCATCGGACCCTTCGATATCGCACACCGCCATCCGCTGCACCTTCCCGCTCCCGGAGCTTGCGCAATTATTGGTTCATCGGCACGGTCTTTGTCGTCACTATTGTATCGTTGACAAGGTTCCGGATATCGCACTTTATATAATTTACCCCTGTCTTCCAGCCTGCCTCTCGAGGTGTCTCAAAACTGCTGGTAGAGCTGCCCGGCAATCTTACCGGCATTCCGCCCAGGCCGCCGGTCGTCGGTCCGTTCTGCTCGGCCATCTTATAGCATTGCCTGCCCAGGAAGCACTGCGCTGCCGCGCCGTTGTTCCTCATATGTACCTTGTACCCCGCATCGGTGGCGTCGATCCCCGTGATCTCGACGTTCGGCGAGGGCAGCGCCGGGAGGGTTATTTCATGCTCCTTGTAGACGGTGTGGGCGCGCTTTACGGACAATTTTAATTTCCGTGCGTGCTTCCTCCTCTCCCATTGGCCTTTGAGCGACTTCTGCTCGTTCTTCGCGAGCTGCACCGATTGGGCAGGCCCTACCGAATGCCACTGCCCCGACTGGGCATCGAACTGAAATACCTCGACGGCAAAGGCGAGGTCGCCATTGTTCGGGTTGACTATGGCCGCATTCCACTCACCGATGCATTGCGGCTGCGGGTCCTGCACCGAGAGGCTCGCGACCTTGATATTCCCGAGCATCTTTCCCGTCAATACGGCGCGCGTTGCGGCCGGGTCCGTCTTTGTCTGCGGAATATCTTTTTTCAGGATCTTTCCAACCGGCTGCTGCGCGAGGATCATCTGCGCAAAACCAAGCAGCATGAACATGGTCAAGGTAATAACAGCCATTACTCTTGCAACAGAACGAGCGTGCATATTTGTGTTCCTCCTTTAGTTGAAGCTTTTCACACTTCTATCACATGCCATTCATCAAAGTCAATGAGCCGCGTCACAATGGATGGCAGGAATGTCCTCGTCGTGGCAAGACAATGTGGAAGGGAGGTGAATAAAAATCTAAAAAATTATGTTCTCTTTTTTCTTGCGGAAGGTGTTTTCCATATCGATCAGCCTTTCGCCGAATTCCACGGCATGCCTTCTCATTGCCTCTAAGGCCTGATCGGGATTGCCTGCGAGGACCGCCTCGACGACCTCGTCGTGCATCCCTGCCGGGTGCAGAAATGGTGTTTCTGGCTCTACTGCCTGGATGGCCTGCCTGGTCATGGCCATTAAAGACCGTTCGAGGGCCTCAAAAAAACTATTTCCGCACATCTCGGCCAGGATATGATGGACCATCGTCTTTATGTCGATGTCCTCTGCAAAGCTCCGGATAGGCAGGGCTTCGCGTCCGAGGGCTTCTTTGAGGCGTCCGGCGCTTTCCTCATCCTTATGCAGGGCAGCGAGTCTCGCTATTTCGGGCTCAAGGAGAACCCTCATCTGGACAAGCTCCGGGATAGAGATCTTTTCGGACAGGAACAGGTCTACGAAGGCATTGCTTAAGTGCTCAAAGGTGAGCTCGGTGACGAACGTCCCCCCTGTCACTCCCTGCCGGATCATGATGAACCCTTTGTTCTCCAGCGCCCGCAGGGACTCGCGGATGGCAATGCGGCTTACTTTGAACTGTTCCGCCAGCTCACGCTCTGAAGGCAGCTTGTCCCCTGCCTTGAAATAGCCGAGCAGGATAGACTTTTTCAACTGGTCCAACACCTCATCGGATATCCTTGACTGCCTAACAGGCTTAAAGCTTTGCATTTTCGCATCCATATACGTGTCAATTAATAAAATAACAACGATATATAGTAACAATACACCAAGGCGACATGTCTTTCAAGAATATTCTATAATTATTTTACTTGACAATTTATTTTAATGTTTGTAAATATTATACCATTCAATATACAAGTAAACATGTAGTGCCGCATCACTGGTGTTGGGTTGTAGGGAATTCTTAAAAGGGGCGTTATTATGAATCTTGCTCATAATCTGGAACTTTCGGCCTTCTTCTTCCCTGACCGCCCTGCCCTCCGCCAAAACGGTCATCAACTTACCTATGGAGAATTAAACGACCAAGCGGGCAGGGTAGCAACGGGCCTCATCAAGATGGGTATTAAGCCCGGCGACCACGTAGGCCTCTGCGCGCCTAACTCCATCGAATGGGTTACGTTCTATTTTGGCGTCCTGAAGGTTGGGGCAACAGCGGTCACGCTGTCCGGGGCACTCACCGGCGACGAGCTTACTACCCTTGTAAATCATGCGAAACCGCGGATCATCTTCGCCGCTGAGACCAAGCTGAAGGACCTGGAGGGCCTGAGAGGATCCGGGGGGCTTGAGCAGGTGATCTGCCGGGACGGCGACATGGACCTTGAGCACCTTATCAAAACAGGCTCCGTGCCGTTCAAGGCAACAGAGAGAGACCGGGGAGATACCGCTGCAATCCTTTACACGGGCGGCACCACGGGCATTCCGAAGGGTGTCATGCTCAGCCATGAGGGCATGATCTTTTCAAGCCACAGCATCGCGGGCTATGAAAGGTCCACCCAGAACGACCTTTCCCTCTGCTTCCTCCCTTTCAATCACGTCTTCGGACAGATCCACATCATGAATACCTCGATCCACTGCGCCGGCTGCCTGGAGCTTCTCCCGGCCTTTGACATGGATCAGGTCCTGGAATTAATGGAGCAAGGACGGGTAACAAAGTTCTTCGCCGTGCCCACCGTCTTTATCCGCCTCCTGAGGCAGAAAGACCTTGAAAAGAGGCTCGGGCAGCTCCGATACTGCTTTTCGGCAGCAGCCAGCCTGGCAAAAGAGATCGTCAGGGAATGGAAGGAGCGGACCGGCATAACGATCTCGGAATCCTACGGGATGACAGAGGTAATGCCCGTGACCTTCAACCATTACTATCCGGAAAGGCATGTTATCGGATCTGTAGGACATCCCATACCAGGGGTTGAGGTCCAGATCAGGGACCTCTCGGGCAACATATTGGAAGAAGGCCAGGATGGGGAGATCTGCATCCGTGGACGAAATGTCATGAATGCCTACCTTGAGAACCCGGAGGCTACGCGAGAGGCTTTACTGGAGAATGGCTGGCTCCGTTCCGGCGATATCGGATACATCGATCCTGATGGGTATCTCTTCATCGTAGATCGTCTGAAGGACCTCATCATCACCGGCGGCGAGAACGTATATCCCCGGGAGGTCGAAGAGGTCCTCTACGCATGGCCCGAGGTGGAGGAGTGCGCCATTGTTGGACTGCCGGACAAGGAATGGGGCGAACGCGTCTGCGCATGCGTAGTGCCGAAGGCCGGAAACACGCTTTCAATGGCTGAGCTAAAAGACTTTCTGAAAAACCATCTCTCCGGTTTCAAGATACCCAAAGAGTATATTGTGAAGGACGAACTGCCGAAGAGCCCCACCGGCAAGATATTGAAGAGGGAGATAAGAAAACAGTTGCTTGAGGCTGACAAGCGATAAAGGAGATGCTTTCATTAAATAATGACCAAAGGAGGGTCTGTTATGAGAAAACATTGTGTAATCTGGTGCATCACGTGTGTTGTAGCGGTCTTTTTTCTTTCATCAGCGATTCCGGCGTCCGCGCAGGAAAAAGTGGTCAAGCTGCGGTACTCAAATTTCTTCCCGCCTGTCCATCCTATCAGCAAACTGGCCGAGGAATGGATCAAAGAGGTCGAGAAGAGGACCAATGGCCGCGTGAAGGTCTCCTATTTCCCCGGCAATACGCTTGCCCCGCCCGGACAGGCCTATGATGCGGTCGTGAAGGGGATCGCCGATATGGCGCAGAACCTCCTGGCATATTCGCCCGGCAGGCTTCCGCTGAGCGAGGTTCTCCAGCAGCCGCTCGGCTATGCAAGCGGCTACCAGGGAACAAAGCTGGCAAACGAGTATTACAAAAAATTTAAGCCGAAAGAGTTTGACGATGTCAAAGTGATGTACCTTCACGGTGTTGCCCCCGGCACATTCCATACGAAGAAAGAGATCAAATCCTTTGACGACATAAAGGGCCTCAGGATCAAGGCCAATGCGGAGAACGCCGAGATCGTCAAGGTGCTCGGCGGAGCCCCTGTTACCATGCCCATTACGGAGACTTACGACGCCCTCCAGAAGGGCCTTGCCGAAGGCATCCTCCTTCCCAACGAGGCCCTGAAGGGCTGGCGGTTCGCGGAGGTTGTAAAATCAAGCCTCGACAGCAACGCGGTCTCCTATTTAACATCTATGTACGTAATTATGAATAAGAACAAATGGAACCAGATCTCGAAAGAAGATCAGGCAACCATCGAGAAGATCAACGAAGAGTGGATCGAAAAGCAGGGCAACCTGTGGAACAAGCTGGACAAGGAAGGAAAAGAGTACGCCATCCAGAAGGGCGTGAAGTTCGTAAAGGTGTCGAAAGATGAAGAGGCAAAGGTCGCCGCAAAGATGAGGCCGATCCTCGATGAATATGTGAAGGCAATGAAGTCGAAGAACCTGCCCGGCGACCAGGCATTGAAGTTTTGCCTGGACTATATTAAAGCGCATCAATAACCCTCACAACCCCCCAATTTCCCTATCCCCCGGCAGCATCGGGGGTAGGGAAACATTAAGGAGGAAGAATGAAACGTTTCTTGGGCGCTGTTCTCAGGATAGATATAACCTTCCATGCCATTGCCGGCTCGGTCCTGGCCTTCATGATGGTCGTTACCCTTCTTGACATAATAATGAGAAACCTGGGGAGACCGATCGTGGGAAGCATGGAGATCATCTCTTTCTGCGGTTCGGTGGTGGTAGGCTTCGCGATCCCTTACACGTCATGGAAGAAGGCGCACGTTTACGTAGACTTTCTCCTGGTAAAGCTTAGCCCCGGCAACCGAAGGATCATGGAGATCATCACGAGGTGCATGGGCATCGCCCTGTTTGCCTTTATCGGATATAATTTTATTCTCTATGGTTTTGACCTCATCAAGACCAAAGAGGTCAGCCCGAGCTTCAAGCTTCCTTACTATCCGATTCCCTTTGGGTTGAGCCTCAGCTGTTTTCTCCAATGCCTCACGCTTATCGCCGATCTTTTAAAAACAGTTCAGGGAGGTAAAAATGAGTGAGGTTGCGGTAGGTTTTATAGGGCTCGCCGTTCTTTTAGGCCTCTTCCTCACGGGCATCGAGCTCTCCTTTTGCATGACCATAGTGGGCTTCATAGGATTTGCCTACCTTAATTCTTTTTCCGCCGCCTGTAATCTCGTCGTGAAGGATTTCTTCGATACCTTTACTTCCTATGGCTATACGGTTATCCCACTCTTTGTGCTCATGGGGCAGATCGCCTCAAATTCCGATATTGCAAGAAGGCTTTATGCCGCGGCCCATAAATGGGTAGGCCATGTGCCGGGAGGGCTCGCCATGACCACCGTTGCCGGAGCAACGATCTTCAAGGCAATGTGCGGCTCGACGCTCGCCACTGTTGCCACCTTTTCCGGCATCGCCATCCCGGAGATGGACCGCTACGGTTACGACAAGAGGCTTTCCGCGGGTGTCGTGGCGTCGGTGGGCACCATCGGCATGCTTATCCCTCCCAGTATAGTCCTCATCATCTATGGGATCATCGTAGAGCAGTCGATAGGGCGCCTTTTTCTTGCCGGGATAGTCCCCGGCCTCATCATCTCGCTCTTTTTCATGTGCGTCGTCTACGCATGGGTTACCATCAAGCCTGCAATCGCACCGCGGGCTGAAAAAGAGTCCTGGGGCGCGAGATGGCGCGTGTTGCCCGATTTCCTCTGGGTGGCGGTCATCTTTGTTGTAGTGATCGGCGGCCTTATGACGGGCAAGTTCAGCCCCACAGAGGCCGGAACGATCGGAACCATTGCAGTTCTCGTTCTGGCCGCTGTCAAGAAACAGGCAGGCCCGAAGACCCTCGTGAAATCATGGGATGAGTCGTTGAGAACAGCGGTAATGACGCTTCTGCTCATTGCCGGATCCGTTGTGCTGGGCCACTTCCTGGCCATTACGGAGATCCCCTTCATGGCAGCCGATTGGGTTACCGGGCTGCCCCTTCCCCGCTGGCTGATCATGGTGTTTATCATTATCGTATATCTGATCGGCGGATCGTTTATCGATGACCTTGCCTTTATGATCCTTGCCACTCCCATCTTTTACCCTGCCGTCATAAAACTGGGATACGACCCCATCTGGTTCGGCATCATGATCGGCATTACCATCATGATCGGCGTGATCATCCCTCCCGTGGCCATCTGCGTATTCATTGTCAAAAATATCACCGGCATCCCCTTCAACATCATTTACAAGGGTGTGCTGCCCTTCCTGCTGAGCCTTATTGCGTGCGCATTGCTGCTCTTCCTTTTCCCAGATATCGCTACCTTTCTGCCCGATCTTTTTATGGGAAGATAGACGACGTAAGCGGGCAGCCCAGCACTTTTGCCCTTCCCTCAGGCGTCAAGACGGGGGTCAGCCATCCGGCGACCTCTTCGAACGGTACGTCGCCGTAGCTGCCCCGGAACAGGACATATTCTATGTGCGGGCGCCCGTCTTTGGTGCGGGGATGGAACAGGGCGTCCTTTTGCCCGTCAAATTCCACGGGGACGATGAAATCTCTGCATGTCCCGATATCGAACGCGGGGTTGGCCTTTACCCATCTCCCGCCAAGATACAATTCCGCAAAGCCGTGATCTGGCAGCTCATTTCCCTCGAGAAGATCTGAAAACTTCGGGGGAAGGAGGTGGTTCCTGATGACGGCGAACCGCAGGCGCGCCGGTATCTGGGCCGCCCTTGACAGCGCTGTGAGAAGGACGGCCTTCTGGATACAGAAGCCCTCCCTGCCTGCCAGGGTATTGCTGGCCCTGAAATGCTCCGGAAGGAAGCGCGGCATGAAGGGGTTGTAGCGTATCTGGTCGCGGACAAAATAGAAGAGCGCTATGGCCTTTTCCGGGTATGTTGGGTGCCTGCCCGACAGCTCTTCCGCCTTCTCCCTTATCGCAGGGTGATCCGAATCGATGAGCCCGGTGGCCCGCAGGTATTTGTCCATCTTTTCTTTCTTCATAGCCGGCGACCTCTATGCGCCTTTAACAGTCTACGTCAAAAAACAACAGAAAATCAAAGAACAGCTCGCTCCTGTTTTTATTATTCATTTATTCCATTAATGTTAAATAATATATGAATATAATCTATTTGCGTATGCAGGGCGTATCGTTTATAATGGCGCAATGGAACCGCTTGACCTCAGAGGAAAGACATGCCCCATGCCTGTTATAGAAACAAAAAGATTTCTCGAAGGAACGGGCGCGAATGACATCCGGGTGCTTGTCGATAACCCGACATCCTGCGAGAACGTGAAGAGGTTTCTTGAGACCGCCGGCTTTACGGTAAGCATTGAGAAGAAGGGCGATGATTTTCTCCTTTCGGGCTTAAGAGAAAAAGAGGCAGGCAGCGCAGCTTCGCCGGCCGGGAAAAAGGTGCTCGTATACATCGACGGCACAACCATGGGGAGAGGCAATGATGACCTGGGCGCGATACTGATGAGGTCCTTCCTCAACACGCTCAAGGAGCTCGACCCGAAACCGTGGAGGATCATCTTCGTCAATACCGGGGTCTACCTTGCGGTCGATAGCTCTGAATACATCAACATCCTGAAAGAGATAGAATCTCTCGGAACAGAGATCCTCGCCTGCGGGACATGCCTCGACTTTTTCAATGTGAAAGCGCGGCTCGCAGTCGGGAAGATCAGCAACATGTTCGACATCGCGTCCTCTTTCCTTGCCGCAACCCACGTCATTAAGCCTTAATTAATCCCTAAACACAACAGAGTGCATCAGTGTCAGGCTTTCCTTTAGCAAACCGTCGTGAGGCGAGGAAGCTCGGTCTTTTGCGAAGCAAAAGTTCCGAAGCCGAACGCGAGCGAATGGAGCCGCAGGAGCGGAATGAGCGTGTTTGCGGGGAAAGTCTGACGCTGATGCTCATCCTTAATTAAATAGACTATGTTGCCCCTCTCTCCCAATCGGCCCTGATGAATTCGAGGATCTTCTTTGCCCGTTCCGAAAAGAGATGGACCCCTTCCCAGTTGGGCTGCGCGAGGACCTTCTGCATGAAAAGCCCATCCTCGCCGAACCACTGGGGGAATACGCCGCCGAAGAAGTAGCCGTTCCTTTTCAATAGAGCAACGGCTTCGCCGACCCACGGCCATGATAATCTCAGCCATACCTGGATCACATTCACATTTCCGCTCAACACCCTGCCCTCCTCGGCAGTGAAAACCTTTTCAAAGTCCTGCCCTGCTTCACTCACCGAAAGGCGCGCCACCTGAGCAAATTCGAATATCTCCGTATCGATCCGGGTCTGCCGTTCAGGGGGAAGGCTGCCCTCTGATGCGAAAAAAGACCTCCTGTCGTCAAGGCCGTCGTATATATATCCCAGATACCCTGCATACACATGGGGGATATAGACGGCATGGGGCTTCGGGACAACGGTGATGAACATAAGGAGCGTCGACACCCGCCCCGACGCGCTCTTCTCCTTCTCGTACGCCTCGGCAGGCATCAGGTCGACCTCGATGGCCGTCTCAACAAAAGGCAGGTTGGCAAGGGCGGCCTTCTGGATATATATGTGATTGCAGACGGGCTCCCCGAAGAAGACCTTTATGTCCGGCAAGTCCTGCATCACCTCTTTTACAAACCGAAAGATCATGCCCATAATGCCCGCGTTCCTGTAATCCATTGCAACGGCCCCGTTTCCCTTCTCGTACACCCCTTTGTCGGGCGCTGCCCGGAAAAATGAGCTGTATCCCACGACCCTGTTCTCAGGCGTACGGACAACGACCGGGATGTTGTCGCGGTTCTCATATGCGGCGATCAACCGGTCGGGCTCATAGACTATCCTTGCCGGATAGCTGTCTCCATACACCTCGGCGAAAAGCCTCGCCACGCCTTCCGCATCCTCCCGCCGGAAAAAACCGACGGTCAATTCCTTATTTTCCATATCGACCCTCTTCTCTCCTTCAATCCGGATGATACCCCTCAGCGTGCCGCGGGGTGACGCTGTTCCCTCTCCCCTAGCGGGAGAGGGTCAGGGTGAGGGGGCATAATCATGCTGTTTCTATCCTCTGATGCCCCGCAGCGTGCCGCGGGGCAGTTCATTGATCTTCGCCCGCACATCATTTTCACCCTCTTTTTAGTGTACCATTTTTCTGCCTTTGCAGGCAATGACCCGCAGGGCTGCAAAAATCAACCTGCCTTTTTTATTGACATGCTCCCCCTTTTCCTGTAGTTCTATATATAGAACTTAGGTTCTTTTGATAAAACCTTATGGATAATAAAGCGAAGGACAAGAAAAAGGGCGCTCATGAACGGTATGTGTCGCCTGCCGTAGAGCAGGCATCGCTCATCCTTTTTAGCCTCGCCGGGGCCCGGTCCACCTATATGAGCCTCACGGAGATCTGCGCCAGCGTGGGAATCCACAAGAGCAAAGCCTTTACCATCCTGGAAACGCTGCAGAGGTTCGGGCTTGTCAGAAAAAATACCGATGCCAGGGGCTATGCCCTTGGCCCCGGCCTCATCTCTCTTTCCCGGAAGGTCCTCGATGATCTAAACGCCCCGATCCTTGCAGAGCCGATCCTGGAGGGGCTCGCAAAAAAGACCGGGACTACGGCGGCCCTGGGGTTGATAGCGGACCGCAACGTATTCGTTGCCGCCAAGCGTGAGGGCGGGGGGTCGATCGTGGTCACAATGCGGGTCGGGCACCGCTTCCCCCTTACCTATGGCTGCCACGGCAAGGCAATAGCGGCCTTCCTTCCCGAAAAGGAGCTTGCAGTCCTGCTGAAGGATAAAAAGCTCTATTTTCAGGGGGACCCTGCGAAGCTTGATAAAGATAAGACCATAAAAGATATAGAACGATGCCGCAAGGACTGGTTTGCCGAAGACTTAGAGGAAACCGCCCCGGGGCTCAATGCGGTGGCATCGCCGGTGCTCGGCCCCAACGGCCGTCCAACGGGATACATCGTCTTGCTGGGCCTCGCCTCTGCGGATATGGCCCATCGATACGGGCCTCTGGTCGCCGAGGCAGGAAAGGCCCTTTCGCGAAAGCTGGGCGCGAACATTGACGGTGAACTTGACTGCCCTGCAAGACCGCAAAAAGTAAAGAAGGAGGAAAAGATATGGCGGTAAAGAAAAAAAGCCAAAAAAGGGAGCCTGCCCGCAACACCCGGACTATTCACCTTACGGTGAACGGACAGGCTTATTCGCTCAACGTCGGCAGCAAGCCCGGTGAGGTTGAGACGTGCCACACGCTGTCCCACACGCTCAGAGAAACGCTCGGATTTACGGGCACAAAGATATCCTGCGACAGCGGCGCCTGCGGCGCCTGTACGGTAATAATGGACGGCAAGGCCATCCTTTCATGCAAGACCCTGACCGTTGAGTGTGACGGGAAAAACATTACCACCATCGAAGGGCTGAGAGACGCCAACACCGGCGAGCTCGACCCCCTGCAGCAGGCCTTTATTGACAACACTGCCTTTCAATGCGGCTTCTGCACGCCGGGCATGATAATGACATCAAAGGCGCTGTTAAGCGGGAACCCCCACCCCACCGAGGAAGAGGTGAAGGAAGCGCTTTCGGGCAACTTCTGCCGGTGCGTGAGCCACTACCAGGTGGTGCGGGCCGTCATGTCCGTTGCAGACAAAGGGAGGCAATAATGGCCGAGGCATACCGATACATAGGAAAACCGATCCCCAGAAGAGACGCCGTCGATATCGTCACCGGGGCCGCAGAGTACATGGACGACAGGAAATTTCCGGGCCTTCTCCACGGAAAGGTGCTGAGAAGCCCTTACGCCCATGCGCGCATCACAAAGATCGACAAGGGCAGGGCCTTGGCCCTGCCGGGAGTAAAGGCGATCCTCACATGGCAGGACATCCCCGATTACCGTGGAGGCACGCCGCGAAACGTCCGTATCCTTGACGGCAAAGCCAGGTACGTGGGAGATGCCGTCGCCCTCGTTGCCGCCGATACGGAAGAGATCGCAGAGGAGGCCCTCGGGCTCATCGATGTGGAGTACGAGGTCCTGCCAGCCGTCTTCGATATCGATTCAGCCCTGAAGCCCGGTGCGCCCGCCGTATACGACGAATACCCCGATAATATCCTGCCGGGCGGCACGATCATCTACGGGCCTAACTGCCTGAAGGGCGTCGTGAGGGGCGATGTGGAGAAGGGGTTCGCAGAGGCAGATGTCATCGCTGAAGGGACCTTCGGATATGAGAACATACCCAACGCCATACCGCCGGAATCGGTCGGGGCGGTCGCTCAATGGCAGGACCCGGACAAGGTAACCGTCTGGGGGACCAGCCAGGCGCCCTATATGGATAAAGTAACGCTTTTCCACGTCTTCAACAGGAAGGTAGATATAAGAAGCATCGGCTCCCACGTCGGCGGCGGGTTTGGAACAAAGATCCAATGCTGGCAGGTCGAGGCCTACGCAATTCTCCTCAGCAAGGCTACGAAGCGGCCGGTAAAGGTCGTCTTCACAAAGGAAGAGCACATAGCCTCCTTTGTCCTTAGGCTCGGTTCCCGCATCCACGCGAGGGTGGGGATGAAAAGGGACGGGACCTTAACGGCCATACAGGGAACGTGGTACGTGGACACAGGGTACTACTCATTTACGACGCAGGCCCAGGTAGCCATAGGATCAGGAGAGCTCATGATCATGGCCCAGTGCCCCAACTGGGACCTGAAGAACCATATAGTAGTGACGAACAGGAACGCCTCGGGCTCCATGAGGGGGTTCGGCGGGCAGGAATTGAAGTGCTCCTTCATCCCCCTTCTCAGCCTTGCCATGGAAAAGGCAGGGCTCGACCCTTTTGAGGTGCTCAGGAAGAACTTTGTCAAGCCCGGCGGGGGATACTACTGGCGGGACGGGGAGTTCTACAACTTCCGGGGGATCGATTTTTCCAAGGCCATGGATAAGGGCGCCGAAACCTTCGGCTGGAAGGAGAAATGGAAGGGCTGGCTGAAGCCGGCGGCGGTAAACGGCGCAAAGCGGCGGGGCATCGGCGTCGGGGTCCATGGAAATGCCGACATCGGCGAAGACGCTTCGGAGGCCTATGTGCAGCTCGGCTATAACGGAACCGCCACGATCTTCCTCTGCGTGGCCGAACACGGCACCGGCCAGAAGAGCAACTATGTCAAGATGGTCGCCGAGGTGCTCCAGATACCGCCGGAGCGCATCTCCATGACGCCGGCCGATACACTGGTAACCCCTTTCGAGTTCGGGCCGGTTGGCTCCAGGGGGACCTATGCCATCGGGAGCGCTGTTATCAACGCCGCCGAGAACGCAAGGCGGCAGCTCCTCGAAATGGCAGCGCCGAAGATGGGCGTTCCTGCCGATGAGCTCGATACTGCCGACGGGGTGATCTTCGTAAAACATGACCGGACAAAAAACATGAAGTGGAGAATGATGGGGAACGACCGCACCATCCTTGGGTACGGACGCTTCGAGCCCGATTTCACCATGTGCAACATGATGATGAGCTTTGTGGAGGTCGAGATCGATACAGAGACAGGAAAGGTAGACCTCATACGCGTGGTAAATGCAACCGATGTAGGCAAGATCATAGATCCCCAGGGCCTCGAAGGCCAGCTCAATGCGTGCTTCGGCACCGCCGGCATTGACAGCGCGATCTTCGAAGAGACGATCCTGGACCGCCGGACAGGGCATATTGTGAACGCTAACATGATCGACTACAAGTGGCGCACATTCAACGAATTGCCCGTGATCGACCACGTAGTCCTGGAGACGCCCTTCCCCAGCCATCGCTTCCATGCCGTAGGCGTGGGAGAGATCGCCACGTCACCGGGGCCTTCTGCGGTGCTCATGGCCGTTTCCAACGCGGTCGGCACCTGGATGCACGAGTACCCCATGACGCCGGACAGGGTGCTTAAGGCCCTTGGAAAGATCGGCGCGAAAGGTTCACGGAAAGGAGGCGCGAAATGAAGCCATTCAAACACTATAATGCCCGATCGGTCAGAGAAGCAACCGGGCTTCTTGCAAAATACAATGGAAAGGCAAAGGCCAATGCAGGCGGCACCGACCTCCTCGATGTCATGAAGGACAAATATCTGCCCGGCTATCCGGAAGCGGTTGTCAATATCAAGACGATCAGCGGCCTGGAGTACATCAAAACAGACAAGAAGGGCCTCAGGATAGGGGCGCTTACGAAGCTTGCCGACATCGCAGGCTCACCGGCGATAAAGGAAGGTTACGGACTTCTCGCAGAAGCGGCACATTCCGTCGCCAGCCCCCATGTGAGGAACATGGCGACCCTTGGAGGGAACCTTGCGCAGGACGTGCGCTGCTGGTACTACCGGTATCCGCAGCAGATCGGGGGACCCATTGTCTGTCTCCGTAAAGGTGGCACGACCTGCAGCGCCCTCGTGGGCGATAACCGCTACCACTCGCTTTTCGGCGCCGCCCCTCTTGACGAGTATCCCTGCTCGAGCCATTGCCCGGCCAACGCCGACATACCCGGGTACTTAACAAACGTCAGGAAAGGTGACCTTGCGGAAGCGGCGCGGATACTCCTGGAACACAACCCTATTCCCTCCGTCACGGGCCGTATCTGCCCCGTCTTCTGTGAGCCCAGGTGCAATCGCCGCGAGCTCGATCAGCCTGTGGCGATCCAATGCGTGGAGCGCGCCGTCGGGGACTATGCCCTGGAAAACGCAGATCAGTTCTACGCTCCGCCCGCGAAAGAATCCGGCAAGAAGGCCGCCGTCATAGGCTCGGGGCCCGCAGGGCTCGCCGCAGCCTTCTACCTGCGGCGCAGCGGCCACAAGGTCACCGTCTACGAAAAACTGCGGGAAGCGGGCGGCATGCTCCTGTACAGCATACCCCCTTATCGCCTGCCGAAGGATGTGGTAAGGAGACAGGTCCGGGCCCTTAAGAATATGGGCATCATCTTCAAGACGGGGGTTGACGTGGGCAAAGACGTAGCCCTCAACGAGATCAAAAAACGTTTTGATGCAGTTTTTGCAGCAGGAGGAACCTGGAGGAGCCTGAAGCTCGGCGTGCCGGGCGAAGGCGCCAGGGGCGTGCACTATGCGCTGGACTACCTGAAAAAGATCAATTCCGGAAAAAAGGTTTCTCTCGGCAGCACAGTGATCGTCATCGGCGGAGGGAGCGTGGCCATCGATGCCGCCAGGACCGCCAGGAGGCTTGGCGCCGGGGACGTGCGCGTGGTCTGCCTTGAGTGCCTCGATCCTGCCTCCAAAGACAGGATGCTTGCCCTGGACGAGGAGATCAAGGCAGCAGTTGAAGAAGGGATTGCCATCCACCCCTCCCTGGGGGTGACGGCTATCGCGACGAAAGGCGGCAGGGCCTCCGGCATTAAGACCGTGGCATGCGTCTCGGTCCGCGAGCCCGACGGCGCCTTCAATCCTCAGTATGACGCCACGTGCGCAGCCTTAAGCCTCGAGGCGGAGAGCATCATTATCGCCATCGGCCAGGCCGTTGAGCCCTCTCTCGCCGCAGCCTTCCGCAAAGGCGGGAAGACCGTATTTGCCGGCGGCGACATGGTCTCTGGCCCGTCAACGGTCATCCAGGCGGTGGCATCGGCACGGGAAGCGGTAAAGAAAATGGGGTCCGTTCTCGGGAGGCCTGTGCGATCCGCTGCAAGGGCCGCTGCTGAAAACGGTTTCGCCGAATCTTCGTTCCGGGAGATCCCCCGGGCACAGGTGCGCGAGCTTGCGCCATCCCTTCGGATCAAGGGAATTGATATGGAGGATATTCAGGGCCTCGGCGCAGACGAGGTGGAGCAAGAGGCCCAGCGATGCTTCAACTGCGGCTGCCTCGCCGTCGGGCCATCCGATGTGGGCACAGCCCTCGTTGCGCTGAACGCCCGGATCGTCACATCGAAAAGGACGGTCGCCGCGCAGGACTTCTTCAGCGCAAGCGCGATGCGCTCCACCATACTCGATGCCGACGAGCTGATAAAAGAGGTCCTGGTACCCAGGCCCGCTGAAGGGACACGGCAGAGATACGACAAGTTTACGCTGAGAAAACCCATCGATTTTGCCATTGTGAGCGTGGCATCGGTGATGGCCGTCGATGGCGGGGTCTGCAAAGATGCCCGTATCGTTCTGGGCGGGGTAGCCCCCGAGCCGGTCAGGGCGAAGAGGGCGGAGGACGTCATCAAAGGACAGTCGATTGACGGAAAGGCAGCGGCTGAGGCGGCAGAAGCGGCCCTGGAGGGCGCCATGCCGCTTTCTATGAACGAATACAAGGCGGAGATCGCCAAGGCCCTTGTAAGAAGGGCAATACTGGCCTGAACGAACGCAATGAATGCAGCAGGCCAGGGACAGTATCGTAAAGACCTCAAAGGAGCGCAACCATGATCCTGGAGTTTAACGGCATTCATCCAACAATAGACCCGACGGCATTCATCGCCGACAATGCCATGGTGATCGGCGACGTAGAGATAGGGCCGGGCGCGAATATCTGGTTCTACAGCATCGTCCGCGGCGATAAGCACTACATCCGTATCGGCGCGAACTGCAATATCCAGGATGCGTGCATCCTCCATATTGCAAGAGACCTTCATCCATTGATCCTTGAGGAGGGCGTAGTGCTCGGCCACCGAGCGGTCGTCCACGGGTGCAGGGTCGGCAGGGGATCTCTCATCGGGATCGGCGCCATCGTGCTGAACGGAGCGGAGATCGGCGAAGAATCCATTGTCGGCGCGGGGTCGGTGGTCTCTCCGAGGACGGTCATTCCGCCGCGCTCGCTTGCCATCGGAACCCCCGCAAAGGTAGTGCGCACCCTCACCGACGACGATGTCCGCATGGCCCGGGAAACCGCCGCCGAATACCGCGAGCTCGCGGAGGCCTACGCGAAGGGGAGGTGACGCGCTTTGCTTTCCTGTTTCCCTGTTATCGTTTTTCCTCTTGAAAATTTTCCTGCATAGCGGGAGAATGAGAAAGGAACCGCTATGAAAGTATGTGACATCCTGAGGAAGCAGGGCTGCGTTGAGGAAGAGCATATAGAAAAGGCGTTGAAGATCCAGGCGGGCAGCAACAAGCCCATCGGGGAGATCCTGCTGGAGATCGGCGCGGTCCGTGAGCCGGACCTCAGGGGCGCGCTTGACCTTCAATCCGATCTTGAGGCTGAACGTTTTTCCGCAAAGAAAGCCTTTCTGGAAAGCATCGAACCATTCAGCGGGCTCGACATATCAAGCCTCGAAAAGGTCTGTGA
>Ga0209605_1001741_pt1 | contig 22949 bp, 26 predicted proteins | sample AD_UKC035_MetaG_FD_184408 | JGI IMG/M metagenome (GOLD analysis project Ga0209605, IMG submission 184408) | Active sludge microbial communities of municipal wastewater-treating anaerobic digesters from USA - AD_UKC035_MetaG (SPAdes) (version 2) | ecosystem: Engineered > Bioreactor > Anaerobic >...
TTTCCTTCAACCGCCCACTCGGTGGGTTGAAGGAAATGCTGTCGGAAGCAGCCGCAAAGCCAATGCCGGCAGAGGGCTAACAAGTGCTTGCAACCGACCGGCAAACTGCTGCGCAGTTTCCCGTCGGCTGAAGGCCGACGTTGGATCTCACAGTAAGGAATCTCCATGCTTGCCAATGCACTGTCCCCCTGTATCACCACAACAAAGGTTGAGCAATCCCGCGACTTCTACGTCAAGCACTTCGGCGCAAAGGTCACCTTCGACTGTGGCTGGTACGTCAATCTGGAATTCGGGAAGGGTGCATCCCTTCAGTTCATGGCACCCCAGCCAGATCAACCCGTTTGCAATCCTGCCGGCCTGACGTACAACTTCAGCGTGTCCGATGTCGACGCTGAGTTCCAGTTGCTCACGGCTGCAGGTCTGGCTCCGCTCATGCCGCTCGAAGACCATCCTTGGGGAGATCGCGGCTTTGCGGTCCAAGACCCCAATGGCGTAGTTCTTTACATCTTCTCGGAACGAGAACCCAGCCCAGAGTTCAAGCAATACTACAAGTCTTGACGCCATGCCTGCTGACCGCATCTCCAAACTTCTCGAAGACATACGCCTTCTCGATCAAGCCCGTTTCGAGCTTGTTCAGTCGCTACGGGAAATCATTCTGGGCTTGGCACCCTCCATCTCCGAGGAAGTGAAGTATGGCGGCATCTTGTTTTCCGCCGGGCAGCGTTTCTGTGGCGTCTTCGCCTACGCAAGGCACGTTTCTCTGGAGTTTGGCGCGGGCGCATCCTTGCCAGACAAATACAAGGTTCTTGAGGGCGAGGGGAAATTACGCCGCCATATCAGGCTTTCGTTAGCCCACGACATTTCTGGAAAGCATGTCCGTGAGTATCTGCTCTGGCGCTGGAGCGTCCTCCAGGCCGTGAGACCCAACCCATCATTCCACCGGAACTTGCTCAAGAAACCGCGCAAGTTCGATGAACTCAAACGTTGAGCTACACCGCTGACGCAGTGGTCGCGAACCCAGGCGTCACCGCGTTTTTTCATGACCTCTGCGCCGAAGACCTACCTTGAAGCCGGGGATGTCCCCGCGTTCAAGGAGAAGTGTCATGAGCCCCTTACGTCAGCAGATGATCGACGCGATGGTGCTGCGCGGATCGGCGCAAACCTGACGGTCGTCGCCATGGGGGTGCTGGCGGTCGTCACGGAGTATGCGCCGGCGCGTTCGACGCGCTTCGGCATGACCGGGCCGCTCGGGTTGTTCGCCAGGGGACTGCGCAGGGCGCTGTCGTGGTCGTGTCGCCCTGTCGCCACCTTCGTGTCGTTGCGACACGGGTGTGTTCCTCTAATCTGCAAGGCGTGATCTCAAGGAGTCCAGATGCAAGTGCAGAAACTCAGGCTTCAGCGTGGGTGGTCGCAGCAGCAGCTCGCGGAGCTCAGCGGTTTGAGCGTTCGCACCATTCAGCGCATCGAGAACGGGCAGGCAGCCAGCACGGAGTCCTTGAAGTCGCTGTGCGCGGTCTTCGAGATCGACTTCTCCACACTTTCAAGCGAGCCGACCATGCCTGCTTCAGCCGCAGTCAATCACGATGAGCAGTTGGCCCTGTTCAGGGTCCGGAAGATCAAGGGCTTCTACATTCACCTTGCGCAGTATCTGGTTGTCATCGCCGGTCTGGGTGTCTTCAATCTGGTGAGCAATCCGCACAAACTCTGGTTCTTGTGGCCAGCGCTGGGCTGGGGGGTCGGCATCCTCGCGCACGCGGTGAGGACCTTCCACTGGCTACCCTTCTTGGGTGCGGAGTGGGAGCGCAAGCAGGTGCAGAAGCAACTCGGCAGGCCGCTTTAGGGCGAGTGGAGTGCCGATGCAGGCGCGTTGAAGTGGGAGCGGCGCCAGCCGCGAGGGTCTGAGCGTGTTCATGCGCGGTGATTGCAACGCAGTCCCAACACCCGACGGCGTCAGGCTACTGCCGAGATGGCGCCGGTGCGGCCTGGCTGCTGCACCGGATCAGCGAGCGGCACCTGGCCTACACGACCGTGAACCAGGCCGTGTGTGCGCTGAAGTCTTTCTTCGACACTGTGCTGGGCCGCAGGGTTGAGGCCAGCACGATTCCCTACGCACACACGGGCCTCCATTTCATTCTGGCCCAAAGCCGTAAACCCGTTGCCTTCGGCTGAACTCTACGTTTGCGCAAAAACTACAGTGTAGTTAAACTTTGCCGCCATGAGCACACTTCGCTTCGAGTGGGATGAACGGAAGGCTGCGGTAAACGTCAAGAAGCATGGCGTGAGCTTCGAGGAAGCCAAGTCGGTTTTCGTTGATGAGCGAGCCATGCTGATTGATGACCCCGATCACTCCGAAGGCGAAGAACGCTTTGTCCTCCTGGGCTTGAGCAGCGTTCTGCGCCTGCTCGTGGTCTGCCATTGCTTCCGGGGTGAAGGCGATGTCATTCGCATCATCTCTGCACGCAAGGCGACGACCAAGGAATCCAGGTTTTACCCCTGAAGAGGTGCCCTATGCGCAAAGAGTACGACTTCACGGCTGCGAAGAAGAACCCCTACGCAGCGCAACTCAAGAAGCAAATCACCATCCGGCTCGACGAGGAGTCCATTTCCTATTTCAAGACGATCTCGCAGGAAGTCGGCATTCCATACCAGAGCCTCATCAATCTGTACCTGAGAGACTGCGCGGCCTCACACCGAAAGCTAAATCTCAACTGGAAGTGAGGTTCGGTGGGCGGCAAGATGGCTAGCACTTCGGTCTAGAGGGGCGCTCCGCAAGCGGGCTTCGCCCGCTCGCTCCCTCCCTGGTCAGCGGCAAGCCGCTTGAATTCATCGTCGCGGTGCCGGGCCGGCGATACAACGAGTTCATCGAGCTGCTCGAACCCTTACACGAACAACACTGCGCCACCGCCGCGCAGAACGTGATTCAGCGCTACAAGTCGCTCGCCGACATCGAGCGCGGTTTCAGGGTACTCAAGTCAGAGATCGAGATCGGCCCGGTGTATCACCGCCTGCCCGAGCGGATTCGTGCGCACGCGTCGATCCGCTTCATGGCGCTGATCCTGCACCGTGCGCTGCAACCGCTGGCGCTGCATCAGGGCAAGACTGGTGAGCCTCGACCACTGGCTCAGCGAGGCGGCCGCGCTTCAGCCTCATGGTCGTGAGGGCTTGCACCCTCAATCCCGCAAGAACACCTGCAGCAACTCGTTCAGGAACCGCCGCCCCTGCAGCGTCGGCCGCACGTGCCCCTCTGCCATCTCCAGCAGCCCGCGCTCGCGCGCCTGCGCCAGCTCGTCGGTGATCGTCTCGATCGGCACCCCGGTGCGTGCGGCGAACAGCTTGGCCGGCACACCCTCGGTGAGGCGCAGCGCGTTCATCATGAACTCGAAGGGTAGCTCGGCTACCGACACCTCGCGCGCCTCCTGGATGAAGTCGTTGCGTGCCGCGCCTTCGAGGTAGCGCCCCGGGTGCTTGTGGCGCATCTCGCGGCGGATGCCTTCGTGGCTGGAGAGCTTGCCGTGGGCGCCGGGGCCGATGCCGAGGTAGTCGCCGAAGGTCCAGTAGTTGAGGTTGTGACGGCTCTGCTCGTGCGGACGGGCGAAGGCGGAGGTCTCGTAGTGGGCGAAGCCGGTCGCGGCGAGGCGGGATTCGATCGCCTCCTGCATGTCGGCGGCGGTGTCGTCGTCGGGCAGCGCCGGCGGGTTGTGGGCGAAGGGGGTGTTGGGTTCGAGGGTGAGGTGGTAGCAGGACAGGTGCTGCACGCCGAAGCCGATTGCGGTGTCCAGGTCAGCGAGCGCCATGTCCAGGGTCTGGCCTGGCAGGGCGTACATGAGGTCGAGATTGACGCGCTCGAAGTGCGTGCGCGCAGCGTCGATCGCGCGTCGCGCCTCATCGCCGCCGTGAATGCGGCCGATCTTCGCCAGCATGGCGTCGTCGAAGCTCTGGATGCCGAGCGAGATTCGATTGACGCCGGCAGCGCGGTAGTCGCGGAAGCGCCCGGCTTCCACCGTGCCCGGGTTGGCTTCGAGCGTGACCTCGGCGAGCGGGTCGAGCGGCAGGAGCATGCGGATGCCGGTGAGCAGGCCGTCGAGCGTGGCCGCCGACATCAGGCTGGGCGTGCCGCCACCGATGAAGACGCTATGTACCCGCCGCCCCCAGACCTGGGGCAGTGCGTGCTGGAGGTCGGCGAGTACCGCATCGAGCCAGGCCTGCTCCGGGATGCCGCCCTCGCGCGGGGCGTGCGAGTTGAAGTCGCAGTAGGGGCACTTCCTCACGCACCAGGGAAAATGCACATACAGCGACAGCGGCGGAGGTGCCTCGAGCTGCGGACGCTCGGGTAGCGGCAGCGGCTTCGCCGGGGGGGTGGCCGGGCTCAGCGGGATGATGCGGCGGCTGCTCACAGCGGGTAGTACTTGAGGCGGTCGAGCAGGTGGCGCATGGCGGCGCCGCGGTGGCTGAGGGTGTTCTTGAGCGCAGGTTCGAGCTCGGCGGCGGTCTGTTCGAGCTCGGGCAGCCAGAACAGCGGGTCGTAGCCGAAACCGCCCGCGCCGCGCTCGGCGGTGAGGATCTGGCCGTGCCATTCGCCGTCGGCGATCAGCGGGCGCGGGTCCTCTGCGTGACGCACCAGGACCACGGTGGAGTAGAAGTAGGCTGCGCGCTGGGCGGGCTCGGTGAGGTGCGCGAGCTTTTCCAGCAGCAGGGCGTTGTTGCGTGCATCCGACTTGGGCTCGCCGGCAAAGCGTGCGGAGATCACGCCCGGTGCGCCGCCTAGCGCTTCCACGCACAGGCCGGAGTCGTCGGCGACCGCCGGCAGGCCGGTGGCCGCTGCCGCGTGACGGGCCTTGGCGAGTGCATTCTCGACGAAGGTGGGGTGGGGCTCCTCGGCTTCGCTGACGCCGAACACCGACTGCGGCACCACCTCGATCCCCAGCGGGGCGAGCAGGGCCTGCATTTCGGCGGCCTTCTTGACGTTGTTGCTGGCGAGGACGAGTCGCTTGCTCATGCTTCAGGCTCCATGAATGGCATTGCGTTGCAGTTCGAACAGGCGGCGGCCGCCGAGTTCGGCGAGGTCGAGCAGAGCGTTGAGTTCGGCGCGCGAGAAGGCTGCGCCTTCGGCGGTGCCCTGCACCTCGATCAGGCCACCACCTTCGGTCATCACCACGTTCATGTCGGTGTCGCAGTCGGAGTCCTCGGCGTAATCGAGGTCGAGCACCGGGACGCCCTGGTGGATGCCCACCGAGACGGCGGCGACGAGCTCGCGCATCGGGTTGCGGGCGAGCTTGCCGGCGGCAACCAGGCCGACGAGCGCGTCATGCACGGCGACGCAGGCGCCGGTGATGGCGGCGGTGCGGGTGCCGCCGTCGGCCTGCAGCACGTCGCAGTCGATCACGACCTGGCGTTCGCCCAGGGCGGTGAGGTCGACCACGGCGCGCAGGCTGCGCCCGATCAGGCGCTGGATTTCCTGGGTGCGGCCACTTTGCTTGCCCTTGGCGGCTTCGCGCGCGCTGCGGGTATGGGTGGCGCGCGGCAACATGCCGTACTCGGCGGTGAGCCAGCCCTGGCCCTTGCCGCGCAGGAAGCCGGGAACGCTGTCGTCCACGCTGGCCGTGCACAGCACGCGGGTGTCGCCGAACTCGACCAGCACCGAACCTTCGGCATGGCGGGTGAAGCCGCGGGTGAGGCGCACGGGGCGCAGTTCGGCAGGTTGGCGGTTGCTGGGTCGCATGGAGGTTCCTATCGCTTGTCGAGTTTCTTGATGGTGTCGTTGATCTCGCGGATCGCGCGTTCGATCTCGTCGTCGTTGTCCAGCTCGCCGGAGGCGTCCGCACCCATGCTCGAGGTGTCGAGACGGGTGGTGTTGTCGTCGAGCGCCATCGTCCGGGTGGAGATCGCGTCGGCCATCGTTGCCTGACTGGCGTTGTCGGCATGCCAGCACATGGCGACGATGGACAGGTTGTCGGCACTGCTGCCGGCAGCGAGTTCTGCCTGCTTGAGGAGCTGGGGCACGCAGCGGCTGAGTGGGCCGCCGGTGAGTCCGCTGACGAGCGCATCGTCGCCCGCCGGGCCCCACACGCCGTCGCTGCACAGGGCGATGATGTCGCCGTCGCGCAGCGGTGTCCGGGCGGAATGCTCGATCTGCGGCGCGTGGCTGCCTCCCAGGCAGGAGTAGAGTCGATTGCGAGCGGGGTGGCTGTCGGCCTCGGCGGGCGTGAGGATACCCTGATCGACCAGCAGTTGCGTGCGCGAATGGTCGCGCGTGCGCGTCACCACATGGCCGCGACGCAGCAGGTACAGGCGCGAGTCGCCGGCATGGGCCCAGTGCGCAGCGCCGTCCTGGATGACGCAGGCGACGATGGTCGTGCGCGGCGCCTCGGGCAGCGCGCGGTCGAGCGCATCGTCGACGATGGCGTGATGGGCACCGGCGAGTGCGCGCGACAGGAACAGGCCAGGGTCGGGCAGGGCGGGGCGCGCCTCGCGCTGGAACGCCTGGACCACGTGGCGGGCGGCGATGTGCGCGGCCAGTTCGCCATGCAGGTGGCCGCCCATGCCGTCGGCGACGAGCATGAGCAGGGCATCGCGCGAATAGCAGTGCGCAATGCGGTCCTGGTTGTCGTTGCGCTTGCCGGTGCGGCTTTCCTGGTAGATCGTGAAACGCATGGGCAGTCTCTTCAGTTGCGTCCAATGAAGGACTTCAGCCTGCCGCCGAGGTCGGAGAACCAGCGTGCGGACGGTTGTGCCCCGGTGTCGCGATGGATCAGCGCCTTCTGCAGGCTGTACACGCTCTGCGGCCGGGCCAGCGGGTCGAGCTTGAGGCACCAGTCCACGAGTTCGAGCAATTGTGGCGCGTAGTGTTCGGCATGGGTCTTCGCGACCGGCTGCAGGGTGTCCTTGGTGCTGCGTTCATCGGCACGCGGCGGCGCCTTGCCGGTGACGCTGGCATACAGGCTGGCGCCGACGCTGTAGATGTCTGTCCATGGGCCGAGCTGATCGCGCTTGTCATACTGTTCCGGTGCGGCATAGCCTGGCGTGTACATCGGCTTGAGCACCGGTTGGCCCACCATCAAGGTCTGGCGTGCCGCGCCGAAATCGAGCAGCACGGGCGTGCCGTCGGCACGCAGGTAGATGTTGGCCGGCTTGATGTCGAGGTGGAGCAGCTTGTGGGCGTGCACTTCGCGCAGGCCGTTGAGCATGCGGGCGAACACCGCGCGGATGAACAGCTCCTTGAGCTCGCCGCGGTGGCGCTGGATGTAGTCGTGCAACGTGCGGCCGCGCTCGAATTGCATCACCATGTACACCGTGCCGTTGGCGCGGAAGAAGTTGAGCACGCGCACCACGTTGGGGTGCATCAGCTTGGCGAGCGCGCGGCCTTCCTCGAAGAAGCACTTCATGCCGTAGCGGAAGGCGGCGCGGTGCTCGTCCGGGACCTGCGGTTCGATCTCGCCCTCCTTGCGCAGCGCGAGCGAATTGGGCAGGTACTCCTTGATCGCCACCGGGATGCCGGCCTCGTCATGAGCGAGGTACACGATGGAGAAGCCGCCCAGCGACAATTGCCGCTCGATACGGTATTGGTCGAGCTGAAAGCCCTGTGGCAGCGCGAAGTTGGCTTGAGAGGGCATCTTCGTGGGCGCTAGAATCAGCTCTTTGCAGCTTCATTCCTGAGTGGGACCCGCAGTGTAATCGATCGCGCCGGGTTCCCGGAGACTCCACATGATCCACAGCATGACGGGTTTCGCGGTACAGACGCGAGACCTGGGCAGCGTTTGTCTGCACCTCGAACTGCGCAGCGTCAATTCGCGCTATCTCGACCTCGGCTTTCGTATCGTCGATGACCTGCGTGCGGCCGAACCCGCCATTCGCGAACGCCTGAGCGCCCGCCTGGGCCGTGGCAAGGTCGAATGCCGGCTCAACCTGCAGGCCGGCCATGGCGGTGCGCGCAGCCTGGCGCTCAACACCGCACTGCTCGATCAGCTCGCCGACGCCCAGGCCGGGCTGCGTGCGCGCTTTGCCGATGCCGCGCCGCTGTCGGTCAATGAGCTGCTGCGCTGGCCCGGCATGCTGGCTGACGACGGCCTCGGCTTCGACGAGATGCTGCCGGCGATCGTCGAGCTCACCAACGCCGCGCTCGACGAACTTGTCGCCACCCGCCGTCGTGAAGGCGACAAGCTTGCCGACATGATCCGCGAGCGCGTCGTGCGCATGCGCGAGCTGGTCACCATCGCCACCCCGCGCATGCCGGCCGTTGTTGCCGAATACCAGGAGCGCCTCACGACCAAGCTGCGCGATGCAGTGGCCAGCCTTGACGAGGACCGCATCCGCCAGGAGGTGGCGCTCTACGCGCAGCGCATCGACGTGGCCGAGGAGCTCACCCGGCTCGTCACCCACCTCGACGAGGTCGAGCGCATCCTCAAGGCCGGCGGGGCTGCGGGCAAGCGCCTGGATTTCCTGATGCAGGAGCTCAACCGCGAGGCCAACACCCTGGCCTCCAAGTCGCCCGCCACCGACATCACCGCCATCGCCATGGAGATGAAGGTGCTGATCGAGCAGATGCGCGAGCAAGTGCAGAACATCGAATAAGGAGCGCCTCGCATGCCCGGAACCCTCTTCATCGTCACCGCGCCATCGGGCGCGGGCAAGACCACCTTGGTGCGCGGCCTGCTGCAACGCGATGCACGCGTGCAGCTGTCGATCTCCTACACCACGCGCGACCCGCGCCCGGGCGAGCAGGATGGGCGCGAGTACCATTTCGTCGATGTGGCGACCTTCCGTGCCCTGCGCGATCGCGGCGAGTTTCTCGAGTGGGCCGAGGTGCATGGCAACTATTACGCTACTTCCAAGGTCTGGTTGAAGGAGCAGATCGAGGCTGGGCGCGACACCTTGCTCGAGATCGACTGGCAGGGGGCGCAGCAGGTGCGCAAGCACTTCCCGGATGCGGTCGGGGTCTTCATCCTGCCGCCGTCGATGGAGGCGCTCGAGGCGCGTCTCGTCGGTCGCGGCACCGACAGTCCCGACGTGATCAGCCGGCGCTTGCTGGGTGCGCGCGGGGAAATGCGCCATGTCGCCGAATTCGACTACGTTATAATCAACGACGAAATCGGTGCCGCGCTGGATGATCTCGTCGCCGTCGTGCGTGCAGCGCGCCTGCGCTGCGGCAATCAGCACCTGCGGCATCCCGAATATTTCGCCTTTCTCGAACAGGATTGAACATGGCCCGCATCACCGTCGAAGATTGCCTGAAACGCATCCCCAATCGCTTCCAGCTCACCCTGGCTGCGACCTATCGTGCCCGCCAGCTCACCATCGGCAGCACGCCCCAGATCGAACTCGAGCCGGGTGACAACGACAAGCCCACCGTGATCGCCCTGCGCGAAGTGGCGGCGGGCAAGGTCGGGCTCGAGATGCTCAACCGCGGCCAGGCCTGAGCCCGGGGCCAGGGGGTGAAGCATGCAAGCCAATCATGTAGGCGCGCCCCCTCAGCCCGCGCAATCCCCCGGCCCGATCTTTCGTCCGCCGGTGTCGAGCGTGCTGTCGCTCGACTTCCAGCAACTCAAGGCCAAGATCGAGACCTACCTCAAGCCCGAGGACGTCGGCCGGGTTGAGGCGGCTTACCATTTCTCGGCCGATGCCCATGCCGGGCAGTTCCGCGTCAGTGGCGAGCCCTATGTCAGCCACCCGGTTGCCGTCTGCTCGCTCGTCGCCGACTGGCATCTTGACGCCCAGGCGCTGATCGCCGCGCTCCTCCATGATGTGATGGAGGACACCCACATCACGAAGGCGGAACTGACCGAGCGCTTCGGCAAGGTGTCCGCCGAGCTGGTCGATGGCCTGTCCAAGCTCGACAAGATCGAGTTCCGCTCGCAGGAAGAGGCGCAGGCCGAGAACTTCCGCAAGATGCTGCTGGCGATGGCGAGCGACTTGCGCGTCATCCTCATCAAGCTCGCCGACCGCCTGCACAACATGCGCACGCTGGACCACATGCGTCCGGCCAAGCGCCGCCGCATCGCCAACGAAACGCTCGAGATCTACGCGCCGATCGCCAACCGGCTCGGCCTCAACGACCTCTATCGCGAGCTGCAGGAACTGTCCTTCCGCAACAAGCATCCGCTGCGCTACGAGGTGCTTGCCAAGGCGATCCGCTCGGCGCGTGGCAACCGCCGCGAGGTCGTGGGCAAGATCCTCGCCAGTATCGAGGAGCGCTTGCCGCAGTGGGGCATCGGCGCAGAGGTGCAGGGGCGCGAGAAGCATCTCTACGGCATCTACCGCAAGATGGTGGAAAAGCACCTGTCCTTCTCGCAGGTGCTCGACATCTATGGCTTTCGCGTCATCGTGCGCGACGTACCGAGTTGTTACCTCGCGCTGGGCGCACTGCACTCGATGTACAAGCCGGTGCCGGGCAAGTTCAAGGACTATCTGGCGATTCCCAAGGCCAATGGCTACCAGAGCCTGCACACGACGCTGATCGGCCCTTTCGGCATGCCGGTCGAGGTGCAGATCCGCACCCGCGAGATGCACCACATCGCCGAGACCGGCGTGGCCTCCCACTGGCTGTACAAGGAGGACGAGCGCACGCTGTCCGAACTCCAGCAGAAGACGCACTCATGGCTGCAGTCCCTGCTCGAGCTCCAGTCCACCTCAGGCGAGGCCACCGAGTTCCTCGAGCACGTCAAGATCGACCTTTTCCCTGGTGAGGTCTACGTGTTCTCGCCCAAGGGCAAGATCTTCTCCATGCCCAAGGGCTCGACGCCGGTCGATTTCGCCTATGCGGTGCATACGGACGTTGGCAACCGCTGCGTGGCCTGCCGCATCAATGGCGACCTGATGCCCCTGCGCAGCGAGCTCAAGAACGGCGACCAGGTCGAGATCATCACCGCCGCGCATGCCAACCCCAACCCCGCCTGGTTGTCCTACGCCCGCACCGGCAAGGCGCGCTCGCAGATCCGCCACTTCCTCAAGAACGCCCAGCTCGACGAGTCGGTCGCACTCGGCGAGCGCCTGCTCAACCAGGCTTTGCGACCGCACGGGCTCACCCTGGGGCAGATCTCCACGTTTGCCTGGGACCGCTTCCTGCGTGACCGCGGTGTGCGCAGCAAGAAGGACATCTTCTCCGATCTCGGTCTGGGCAAGCGCTTGCCGATCATCGTGGCGCGGCGTCTGGCAGAGGCCCAGGACCTCGAATCCGGTCGCCCGGACGTGGTCAAGCCCAAGCCGGCAGGCGCCATCACCATCCGCGGCTCCGAGGGCGTTGCGGTCCAGTTGGCGCGGTGCTGCCACCCGATTCCGGGTGATCCGATCATCGGTACCTTGCGCAAGGGCCAGGGACTCGAAGTGCATACGCACGACTGCGCAGTGATGGGCAAGCTGCGTGGTGACCGCGGGCGCTGGGTCGATGTGGAGTGGGAGCACGTTGTCGATGATCGCCTCTTCGATGTCGGCATCCGCGTGCTCACGCGCAATGCTCGCGGCGTGCTCGCCCGTGTCGCCAACGCGATCGCCGAGGAAGACTGCAATATCCAGAGCGTCAGCATGGAAAGCGGGCAGGGCGACTACACCGCGCTCAATTTCACCGTCCAGGTGCGCGACCGCATGCACCTGGCGCGCGTCATGCGCGGGGTACGCAGGGTGCAGGAAGTGGTGCGCATTGGCCGGGCCAAGGGCGACGGGCGGGCGAGCTGAACGGCCGCCGCGCTGCTAGAATACCGGCCTTGTGTCTTTGCTTGCGCTGCGGCCATGGCCGCAGCAGGCGCGACTGACAACCCTCATTGCATCCAGCCGGGACCCGACATGGCAATGTACGAATCCGATCACACCAAGTTCATGCGCGAATGGCTTGCGCAGCATCCCGAGCAGGTGGCCGAACAGCAGAAGGGCCGCGCGCTGTGGTGGGACAAGCCGCAGGACGTCCGTGCGCAGGGCGCGCTCGAGCAGGCCAAGGTGCCGGTCAAGCCCTACTACTACGACAGCAACCACTGAGCCGTAACGCCCTGAACACCTTGCCGCAAGGGCGGCGCGAAGGCGGCGCGCGCGCATGAGCCTGCCGCGTCGCCTCGCCTTCATTGATGTCGAGAGCACTGGCGCCCATCCGGTGCGCGACCGCATCACCGAGATCGCCATCCTGCGGATCGAGGACGGGCAGGTCGTCGCAAGCTGGGAAAGCCTGGTCTGTCCCGGTCAGCCGATTCCGCCGCTGATCCGCGAGGTGACCGGCATCTCCGATGAGATGGTTGCCGACGCGCCGAGCTTCGAAGCGCTCGCCGACACGGTCGAAGCCCTGCTTGCCGACTGCGTCTTCGTCGCCCACAACGCCCGCTTCGACTTCGGTTTCATCAAGAGTGCCTTCGACCGCATCGGACGCCGTTTCGATGCGCCGGTGCTGTGTACGGTCAAGCTGTCGCGCGCGCTCTACCCGGAGCATCATCGGCACGGCCTCGATGCACTGATAGAGCGCCATCAACTTGTCTGTGACGCCCGTCACCGCGCCATGGGCGACGTGCAGGCGCTCTGGCAGTTCGTGTGCCAGGCCCGGGCCGCATTCGCTCCCGAGGTGCTCGAGCGCGCCGTCGATCGCGCGATGAAGGCGGCGGCCCAGGCCCCCGGCCTGCCCGAGGGCCTGCTCGAGGCGGTGCCGGACGTGCCCGGGCTATACCTTTTTCACGATACCCCCGAGCCGCCCGCTGGTGCGCGCGACACTCGACCGCTATACGTCGGTCGCGCGCAAAGCCTGCGTGCGCGGGTACGTGAGCACTTTGCCGCGCAGGCCCGCAAGGGGCGCGACGCCGAGCTGGCAGCACGGGTGCGCCGGGTGGAGTGGGTCGAGACCGCGGGCGAGCTCGACACCTCACTGCAGGAGCTGGCGCTACTGCGCCGCTTTGGCCCACCCTACAACCGACCTCAGGAGCCGGCGGACACGGTCTTTGCCTTGCGCCTGCTGACGGGGCGCCGGCGGGCACCGATCTATGAACGCGTGCCCGTGGCTGGCACTGATCCGGCGCAATGGACGGGTCTGCATGGCGTGTTTCGCAACGCGCGCGAGGTGGACAACCTGCTGCGCGAACTGGCGATGCTGTATCGCCTGTGTCCGCGCCGGCTGGGGCTGGAGGGTGGGAGCGGTCCGTGCACGGCTTACCAAGGGCGCCGTTGTGCAGGCGTCTGCGCGCGACGTGAGTCGATTGACGAACATGATGGGCGCCTCGCCGCTGCTCTGTCGGCTCTGGGCCCGAAGGCGTGGCCGTGGTCAGGCGCAGTGTTCGTGCGGGAAAGCAATGCGCACAGCGGGCGCGAGATGTTCCATCTTTTCGACCGCTGGTGCCACCTGGGCAGCGTGCCGGACGCGGCCTCGTTGGCGGCCATGGCGGCGAGCACCGCACGTGCGTTCGATGCCGATGTCGCGCGCATCCTCACACGCTGGCTCGCTGTGCCGGTTCATCTTGCCGGTGTGCAGCCGGTGGGCGGCCTGGGCGCAACAGGCGCCGAGTAAGGCCTGGTCGAGGGCCTGTGTGTGCAGTGCGCTCAGTGTGCTGCGCAGCTGCGCAGTTCCGAGACCCGGTTCAACACCATGCCACGCCGGCCGCGCGGCTGGATCATGCCGTCGCGGGTCAGTTGCGAAAGGATGCGCGACAGGGTTTCGGGCGTCAGGTTGAGCTGTGCCGCAATGGTCTGCTTGTCGATGTCGAGGCGGATCTCACAGTGCTCGGCATCGTCGGGCGCGAGGCGGGTGAGGTAGTGCGCGACGCGCTGCGTGCCGCTCATCTGCAGCTGTACCTGCATGGTCGACATCAGGTCGTAGTTCGCCATCGCCAGGCGCATCGCCATCGACACCGAGAATGCGGTCGAACTCACCATGGCTTCGCGCAGGAGGGTGGTCGGAACCAGCAGCAGCTCGGTTGCCGTCATGGCCTGAGCGTTGACGATGTGCGGGCGGTTGAGCATTGCTGCATCCTCGCCGAAGAAACAGCCTGATTCCGCCAGGCTGACGATTTTCTCGCCGCCCGAGGGTGAGAGCACGAAGCACTTCACCCGACCGGAGAGGACGAGGTAGACACCGCGCGGGCAGTCATCCTGTTGCACGAGCAGTTCGCCGCGCGCCGCGTGGATGGGCCGTGCGCCGGCCTGGAGGCGGTTGCGCTCCGCGTCGTCGAGCATGTTGAAGGGGCTGAAGCGGCTCAGTAGGCTGCTGGTATCGACGACGGGGGGCTTGCTGCGGCTCATGCGGTTCTCCTGCGGACGCCGTGTCTGGCGCTAGACCTGTACACTAGACACTTGTGCACCGATTTACGCCCCGCCAGCGCTGGGCCGGACGCCCGGTGTGGCTTGGCGCATACCTCTAAAGAGGTATGCGCCAAGCGTGTAAGTGCATGATTTGAATAGGGTGGCAAGAATGAGTGCTTCCGAGTTGCCTGACCCTGGCGTTAAAGGGGTATGTCCACGTTTCCGACGTGGGATTGCTTGAGCGGAGGTTGAGGATGAACTTTCCCACCCTGCGTCCGCTGGCAAGGCGTTCGATCATGCTGCTGGTATCGGTGGCAATGCTCACCCTCACCCTGATCACCCTTGCCGGTATGAGCGCCTCGGTGCTGGTCGTCGAGAGTGCGCGCGGCAGTGCGAGCGCGATCAACGTTGCCGGCAGCCTGCGCCGCTACACCCATCGCCTTGCCAACCTGATCGCGGTCGACGCGCTCTCGGGGCGTTCCGAGTCGCAGCGGGTCGAGGCGGCGGTGAGGGACTTCGAGACCCATCTCGAGCACCCTGCGCTGCTGCGCTTCGTCGAGCGTGCGCCCGGCGAGTTGTTTGCCGCCACGTACCGCGGCGTGCACGCATCCTGGCACTTGAGCCTCAAGCCGCGCATCGAGGCGCTTGGCGCCCAGTCGCCACCACCGCCCAATGAGCAGGTCGAGATCCTGCTGACCGAGGTCGACGCCTTTGTCGACCAGCTCAATACCCTGGTCGCCGTGCTCGAACACGATACCGAGAAGCGCATCCAGGACCTGCGTCTGATCCTGGCAGGGGCGATTGTGCTCACCGTGCTGGTGGTTGTGGTGGCGCTGTTGTTGCTCAAGCGTGCGCTGCTGACGCCCTTGCGTGGGCTGCTCGATGCGGCGCGGCGTATCGCCGGCGGCGATTTCGGGGTGCGTGTGAGCTACACCGGCCAGGACGAACTCGGCCGCGTCGGTCTGGCTTTCAATCTGATGGCAGATGAGCTTGCCGGCCACTACCGCACGCTGGAGCAGCGGGTTGCCGACAAGACATCCGAACTTCAGCGCAGCAACCGCTCGCTGGAGCTGCTGTACCACGCCATTGCCCGCCTGTACCAGACGCCGACGGCCACCGAGGCGTATGAGGCGACCCTGCGCGACATCGATCGGGTGGCGGGCCTGGAGGGCAGCTTTGTCTGCATCGAGCCGCGTCACGGTGGGCCGGCAAGTGTGATCGCTTCCTCGATGGGGGGCTGTCCCGACCGCAACGAGCGTGGCGAGGATGTCTGTGGCGCCTGTCGGGCGGCATCCGATGGCGTTGGGCTGGCGCTTCATCACCCGGCCTTGTTGCGCTTTCCGCTGCGCGACCGTGAGCACCACTACGGCATGCTGCGCCTTTCGCTGCCCGATGGGGCCCGCCTCGAGGACTGGCAGCGTCAGCTGGTGGAGGCGCTGTCGCGCCACATCGGCATGGCGCTCGGCGCGAGCCGGCGCAGCGAGCAGGAGCGCTTACTGGCGCTGCAGGAGGAGCGTTCGGTGATTGCGCGCGAGCTTCACGACTCGCTTGCCCAGGCGCTGTCCTACATGAAGATCCAGGTCAGTCTCCTGCAGGGCGTGCTTGCCGATCCGCAGCGGCGTGCCGAAGCCGAGCCCATACTGGCCGATCTGCGTGAAGGCATCAACGCGGCCTACCGGCAGCTGCGCGAACTGCTCGTCTCGTTCCGGCTCGGCCTTGCGGGCGACCTGAAGACCCTGCTCGCGGATGCCGTGCGCGAGTACGGTGCACGCGGCGGTGTGGAGGTGCAGCTGGAGGTCGCGCTCGGGGAGTGTGCGCTGCGTCCCAACCAGGAAGTGCATGTGCTGCAGATCGCGCGCGAGGCCTTGTCGAACATGGTGCGTCACGCCCAGGCTCGCAGGGCCCGGGTCAGCCTGATCGGTACTGACGACGGGATGGTGGAGTTGACTGTCATGGATGACGGCGTCGGCCTCGGCATGCCGCCGGCCGATGCGCATAACCATCATGGCATGGCGATCATGCGCGAGCGTGCCAGCAGCCTTGGCGGCAGTATTGCGTTTGATGACCAAGCCGACGGCGGCACCTGTCTGCGGGTGCGCTTCCAGGCGGCCGCCAGCCTTGCCGAGCCTGTCGTTTCCCCCGCGCCCGCAGAGGCGCCAAGCCACGCCGGAGAGAGCCGCGCATGAATGAGCACCACCGCGTCCTGATCGTCGACGACCATCCTCTGTTCCGCAAGGGATTGGGCCAGCTGCTGCAGATGGTGCCCGGTTTCGTGCTTGCCGGTGAGGCTGCGGACGGGGAGGAGGGGCTCGCGCTTTCCCGCCAGCTCAAGCCTGACCTGATCCTGCTCGATCTCAACATGCGTGGCATGAATGGCCTGGAAGTGCTGCGTGGCTTGCGTACCGCCCGTATCGAAAGCAAGGTCGTCATGATCACCGTTTCGGACGCCGGGGAGGATGTCGTCGCTGCGTTGCGCGCGGGCGTCGACGGCTATCTGCTCAAGGATATGGAGCCTGAGGCGATGATGGCAGCGCTGGCCGATGTCGCGGCTGGCAGGGTGGTGATTCCGCCTCAGCTCAATCACCTGCTTGCGGCTGCGCTGCGCAGCGAGACCCGCCCGCAATCGGTGGGGGCGGCAGGTCTGACCGAGCAGGAGACCCGTATCCTCGAGAAGATCGCCGCAGGTTTGTCCAACAAGCAGATCGGGCGCGAACTGGACATCACCGAAGGGACTGTCAAGGTCCATGTCAAACACGTCCTGCGCAAGCTCGACTTGCGTTCGCGGGTGGAAGCCGCGGTGTGGGCGGTGGAGCACATACGTAACTGAGAGACGCTCGCAACTTGACTGTAGTCAATGATCCATGCGGTCCAGGAGGTATCCAATGGAATCGATAAAAAGGTCAGGTCAGCGAAGTGGAATCAGTCACTCTCTCCCGCAGGGGTTTCCTGCGGGGCCGCATGCGCAAGGTTGCGCCCGCACAGCGCCCCCCGTGGGCGCTTGCAGAGGATGATTTCATCTCCCGCTGCACCCGCTGCGACGCGTGTGTCGAGGCCTGCCCGACGCTGATTCTCGTGCGTGGGGAGGGTGGCTTCCCGAGCGTCGATTTCAGCAAGGGCGAGTGCAGCTTCTGTACCGAGTGCGTCACGCGGTGCGAGCCCCGTGCGCTGTTGCGCACCGATGCGCATGAGTTGCCGTGGGCGCTCGCCGCGCGCATCGGCGATGCGTGTATCGCCGCCGCAGGGGTCGAGTGCCGGGTTTGCGGTGAGTCCTGCCCGGTCGGTGCAATCCGCTTTCGCCCGCAACTCGGCGGCGTGTCGCGTCCCCAGCTCGATGTACAGACGTGTACGGGCTGCGGCGCCTGCTTCGCCCCTTGCCCGACGCGCGCGATCGCCATCGAATCACGATTGGATACGCCCATGGAGAGCGAACAATGAACATAGCAAGCCTGGTCGTGCGGGCTTTTCCCGCCGATTTCCCCACGGTGATGGAAGCCTTGCGCAAGATCCCCGGCGTCGAGCTGCATGGCGCTTCGGAAGAAAAAGGCAGCATCGTCGTCACGATCGAGGACGGCGAGGGCTGGTCGGTCACCGACTCGATCCTTGCGGTGAATCTTGCCCCGAAGGTCCAGGGCCTGACGATCGCCTATGAATACACCGATGATGGTCTCGAATTAACGGAGGCATGAAATGAGCATGAATCGACGCGAATTCATCAAGAACAATGCGGTTGCGGCTGCCGCGGCTACGGCCGGTATCGGCATCCCCGTGGTCACGCAGGCGCAGGGCGCCGCATCGGCAGGCACCAATGTGCGCTGGGACAAGGCTGCCTGCCGCTTCTGTGGTACCGGCTGCTCGGTGCTGGTGGGTGTGCAGAACGGGCGTGTGGTGGCCTCGCAGGGCGACCCCGACTCGCCGGTCAACCGTGGCCTGAACTGCATCAAGGGCTACTTCCTGTCCAAGATCATGTACGGCGAGGACCGCCTCACCAAGCCGCTGCTGCGCATGCGCGGCGGCAAGTACGACAAGAACGGCGAGTTCACCCCGATCAGCTGGGACCAAGCCTTCGACATCATGGCCGAGAAGTGGAAGGCCGCGCTCAAGGAACACGGTCCGCGCTCGATCGGCATGTTCGGCTCCGGCCAGTGGACGATCTGGGAAGGCTATGCCGCGGCCAAGCTGCACAAGGCCGGTTTCCGCACCAATAACCTCGACCCCAATGCCCGCCATTGCATGGCTTCGGCGGTGGCAGGCTTCATGCGCACCTTCGGCATGGACGAGCCGATGGGCTGCTATGACGACATCGAGAACGCCGACGCCTTCGTGCTTTGGGGCGCGAACATGGCCGAGATGCACCCCATCCTGTGGAGCCGCATCACCGACCGTCGCCTGACCCACGCGGGTTGCGAGGTGCACGTGCTGTCGACCTTCGAGCATCGCTCCTACGAGCTCGCCGACAACCCGATGATCTTCAAGCCGCAGACCGACTTGGCGATGCTGAACTACATCTGCCATCACATCATCTCGACCGGTGCGGTGAACAAGGACTTCGTCGCCAAGCACGTCAAGTTCAAGCGCGGTGAGACCGACATCGGCTACGGCCTGCGCGGCAACCATGCGCTCGAGGTGAATGCGACCAACAACGGCTATCCCGGCGCCGACGGCAAGCCCAAGGGCAACCCGGGCAAGTCCGAGGACATGACGTTCGAGGAGTTCGCCGCCTACGTCTCCGAGTACACGCTGGAGAAGACCTCCAAGCTCTCGGGTGTGCCCGAGGCCCACCTCAAGCGCATGGCTGAGGTCTATGCCGATCCGAATCGCAAGGTCACCTCATTCTGGACCATGGGCTTCAACCAGCACACCCGCGGTACCTGGGTGAACAACATGATCTACAACGTCCACCTGCTGGTGGGCAAGATCTCGGAGCCCGGCAACAGCCCGTTCTCGCTCACCGGCCAGCCTTCGGCCTGCGGTACCGCGCGCGAGGTCGGCACCTTCGCCCACCGCCTGCCGGCGGACATGGTGGTGACCGATCCCAAGCACCGCGCCTTCGCCGAGAAGGTATGGAAGCTGCCCGAGGGCACCATCCCCGACTGGGTCGGTCTGCACGCCGTGGCGCAGAGCCGCGCGCTCAAGGATGGCACGCTCAAGTGCTACTGGACCACGACCACCAACAACATGCAGGCGGGGCCCAACGTCAATGACGAGATCTATCCGGGCTGGCGCAATCCGGAAGCATTCGTCGTCGTCTCCGACGTCTATCCGACCGTGTCGGCGTTGTCGGCCGACCTCATCCTGCCGGCTGCGATGTGGGCAGAGAAGGAAGGCGCCTTCGGCAACGCCGAGCGCCGCAGCCAGTTCTGGCGCCAGCAGGTGAGCGCGCCCGGCGAGGCCAAGTCCGATCTGTGGCAGTACATCGAGTTCTCCAAGCGTTTCAAGATGGAGGAAGTGTGGCCGGCCGAGCTGCTCGACAAGATGCCGGAGTACAAGGGCAAGACCCTGTACGACGTGCTCTACGCCAACGGCCAGGTCAACAAGTTCCCGCTCGACGAAGTCACCAAGGTCAACGCCCACGCGTGGGATGGCTACATGAACGACGAGTCCAAGGAGCTGGGCTTCTACCTGCAGAAGGGGCTGTTCGAGGAATACGCGGTGTTCGGGCGCGGCAAGGCGCACGATCTGGCCGACTTCGATGACTACCACCGCTCCCGCGGTTTCCGCTGGCCGGTGGTCGAGGGCAAGGAAACCCTGTGGCGCTACCGCGAAGGCTATGACCCCTACGTCGAGGCAGGCGAGGGTTGGAGCTTCTATGGCTATCCGGACAAGCGGGCGATCGTGTTCGCGCTGCCCTACCAGGATCCGCCCGAGATGCCGGATGCCGAGTACGACATGTGGATGTGCACGGGCCGTGTGCTGGAGCACTGGCATACCGGTTCGATGACGCGCCGCGTGCCCGAGCTGCACCGCTCGGTGCCGGACGCGCAGGTCTTCATGCACCCGGACGATGCCCAGAAGCGCGGCCTGCAACGTGGTATGGCGGTGAAGATCGTCTCCAAGCGTGGTGAAGTGGTGGCGCGTCTCGAGACGCGTGGCCGCAACAAGCCGCCGGTCGGCCTCATCTTCATCCCCTTCTTTGACGAAGGGCGTCTGGTGAACAAGCTGATCCTGGACGCGACCTGCCCGATCTCGAAAGAGACCGACTTCAAGAAGTGCCCGGTCAAGGTGGTCAAGGCCTGATAAATGGAGGCGTGACTCCGGCTTGCGCACGATCGACCGGGGGGCGGCGTGCGCGGGCGGGGATCCACGAATGAAATGAGCAAGCAAACGGAAAACACCGAGCGCAAAGGGGCCACCGTCCCGTCCTCGCGCCGCCGGTTCCTCAAGGAATCGGCGGGCGTGGCAGGCGGTGCCGGCCTGCTCGCGCTCGGTGCCGGGATGTACGCGAAGCAGGCGTCGGCGTTGCCGGCCACTGCCATCCGTCCGCCCGGGGCACTCCCCGAGCCCGAGTTCCTGGCCGCCTGTGTGCGCTGTGGCCTGTGCGTGCGCGACTGCCCCTACGACACCCTGAAGCTGGCCGAACTGGGCGACGGTGTCGCCACCGGCACGCCCTACTTCGAAGCACGCAGGATCCCCTGCGAGATGTGCGAGGACATTCCCTGCGTGGTTGCCTGTCCGACTGGTGCGCTCGATCGTGCGCTCACCGACATCGAGCAGGCGCGCATGGGACTGGCCGTGCTCATCGACCAGGAGAACTGCCTCAACTTCCTCGGCCTGCGCTGCGATGTGTGCTATCGCGTGTGCCCGGTCATCGACAAGGCGATCACGCTCGAGCGCATGCACAACCCGCGCTCGGACCGTCACGCCATGTTGCTGCCCACGGTGCATTCGGATCACTGCACGGGTTGCGGGAAATGCGAGCAGGCCTGCGTGCTGCCGGGCGAGTCGGCGATCAAGGTGCTGCCGATCAAGCTCGCCCAAGGTTCGAAAGCCGACCATTACCTGCGCGGCTGGGAACAGAAGGAAGCGGCCGGGCAGTCGCTCATCGGCGACCAGATCGAGCTGCCTGTGCGAGGCCTGGAGGACAAGGCCTTTGGGGATACCCGCGTGCGTCCTGGTGAAGCGCCGACCCGTACGCCCGAGTACGCACCGACGGCCCCCGGCGGACTGGATTCGGGGTGGAAGCCATGAGCACGCAGACGACTTCCGCGATGGCGGGCGGCAAGCCCGAGCGCACGGTGCCGCCCACCAGTGTGCGTGGTGCGGCGATGCGTGGTGTCGTTGCGCGGCCAGGGCATGAAGCGATCGAGGCCAAGGGTTGGTTCGGTGCCCACAAGTGGTTGCTGCTGCGGCGCGCTTCCCAGTTCGGCATCCTTGCGCTGTTCCTGGTCGGGCCCTGGCTCGGCTGGTGGATCGTCAAGGGCAACCTGGCCTCAAGCCTGACCTTGGGCGTGCTGCCGCTCACCGATCCCTTCCTGATCGCGCAGCAGGTGGCGGCGGGGCAGTGGCCGTATCGCGAGGCCTTGCTCGGTGGTGGCATCGTGCTGGCCTTCTACCTGCTCCTCGGTGGGCGGCTGTTCTGCTCCTGGGTATGCCCGGTGAACCTCGTCACCGATGCTGCGGCCTGGCTGCGGCGCCGGCTGGGGCTCAAGGGCGGCAAGGCGCCTGCGGCGAGCACGCGCTACTGGTTGCTGGGGTTCGTGCTGGTGATCGCGGCGGCGACCGGTTCGCTGGCGTGGGAGTGGGTGAACCCGGTGTCGATGTTCCACCGTGGGCTGATCTTCGGCTTTGGCCTGGCCTGGGGCATCGTCGGCGGCATCTTCTTCTACGACCTGCTGATTGCGCCGCGCGGCTGGTGCGGTCACTTGTGCCCGCAAGGCGCCTTCTACGCGCTGCTCGGCCGTGCTTCGGTGCTCAAGGTGTCGGCCGCCAGGCGCAGCGCCTGCAACGACTGCATGGACTGCTTCGCCGTGTGCCCCGAGCCGCAGGTCATCCGTCCCGCGCTCAAGGCGGCCGGGCAGGACCACCCCCTGATTCTGGATGCCGACTGCACCACCTGCGGACGCTGTGTGGATGTATGCGGCAAGGACGTTTTCCGTATTACGACCCGATTCAACAGGAGCGAGTCATGAAAAAACAAACCCGCAATCTCGTGATCGCGCTCGTCGCCGCACTCGGCATCGGCGCCGCACTGCCCGACGTCGCGCAGGCCCAGAGCGTCCGCAGTATCCGCGGCGCCGACGTCGCCGACCCGGAACTGGCGGTCGGCAACTTCAAGCCCATCCCGGACCAGGCGCCCCTGCCGCGCGACTACGTCCAGCAACCGCCACTGGTACCGCACAAGGTCGATGGTTACGAGGTCTCGATCAACTTCAACAAGTGCATGGACTGCCACTCCTGGACGCGCTACCGCGAGACCGGTGCAACCAAGGTCAGCGTCACCCACTTCAAGGATCGCGAGGGGAGCGAGCTTTCCAACATCTCGCCGCGGCGCTACTTCTGCCTGCAGTGCCATGTGCCGCAGACCGATGCCCGCCCGCTGGTCGAAAACCAGTTCCAGCGCGCCCAGGGCCTGCGTTGAGGACGTCTGAACGGGGTATGAAATGACTGACAACAAGAAGAGTCTGATGCAGCGCATCCGTGGCGCCGGTTGGGGCGCGGTGGTGCTGCTGTTCGCGGCCGGTGTGGTGTTCTGGGGCGGTTTCAACTGGGCCCTGGAGATGACCAACACGGAGAAGTTCTGCATCTCCTGCCACGAG
>Ga0209605_1001743_pt1 | contig 22936 bp, 22 predicted proteins | sample AD_UKC035_MetaG_FD_184408 | JGI IMG/M metagenome (GOLD analysis project Ga0209605, IMG submission 184408) | Active sludge microbial communities of municipal wastewater-treating anaerobic digesters from USA - AD_UKC035_MetaG (SPAdes) (version 2) | ecosystem: Engineered > Bioreactor > Anaerobic >...
CATGTTCCAGTAAGTCACTTCGAAAACAAACTAAGCGGCCCGCTTCGGGTAATACATCCTCGGTTTTGTTTTGCAGGTACAGGCGCAACTGGCCACCCTCCATAGTTTTCCAGTTGGGATTAAGATAGCAGATGGCAGAAAGTTTTCGATGATCATCTTTTTTAAATTGATCGAGATGCCGTTTGTAAAATGTGCCAGGGGGATATTGTGTAAGATGCACCTCATAATCCTTCAGGCTGAGGTATAAAGTCTGGTTAACAAATCCCATCAGGGTATTAAGCTTTTCAAGATAAACTTGTAGCGGGGGTGGTGCGGTGTTTCGGTCAATCCACTGAATGTAATCGCCCCGGATACTTTCGTTAATTTGTTTTTCCTGCTGCTGCCCAATACCCGCTTTCTTAAACTGTAACAAACCATTTTGAAATTCGTCAAGTTGTAAAATGGTTTGCACCTCATCGGGCAAAAGAAAATGATCAATTACAGCATAACCCTGTTCGGCCAGGCCATCTGCAAGCATATTCAGTTTGTCGGTAAGCGGCATTTCAAAAATTTGTGGGGCGAATTTACATGCAGAACTTAACTTTGAGGCGCATGAACAGAAGAATTAACCTTTTAGCCACTTTTTTTCTATTTCTAACATACGCATGTGCCCCCAAAGAGGACATTGAGTTTAAGGGTATTCGCAATGTGGAGGTGCGCCTGGGCAACAATAACAGCCCCGAGTTACTGGCGCAGGCATTTTTTTACAATCCCAATACGGTGGGCATGACACTAAAAGAAATTCATGTGGATGTATTGGTGAATGGAAAATCTTCGGCCGAAGTAAGACAGAAAATGAAACTGAAGATTTCACCGCGTTCTGATTTTATGGTACCATTAGAAGCCACGCTTTCGCTGAAGGAATTGGGATTGGTAGATGCCATCAAGAATTTACTGGGCGGAAAAAAATACGAAATACAATATATTGGATTTGTGCGGGTGGCCATGCATGGCATTACCGTAAAAGTTCCGGTTAAACACCGCGAAGAAATGCGCATTCGCCTGTAAAATTGTAAATTTGAAGACATTGATTGGCCGGTTTGGGTGGCGAACCTATATTAAAACCGCTACATTTACTTGTTAGACCCGAAAACTCCTGTTTCCGGTAAATGTATGGAGCCTCTGATATCAATATTAATTGGCCTGCTGGTAGTTGTAATCTTGCTTCAGGTGCGGGCGTACCTGAAACTGAAGCAAAAGAGCAAACTTATTTTGGTGCAAAGCCGGGAGATAAAACGGCAGATACAAGAGCAGGAAAAACGCAATAAAGAAGTAGGTGGCCTGGTGCACGAAAAGCAACAGCTTATTGGCCTGGTGTCGCACGATCTGAAGGGGCCATTCAATCGCATTTTTGCGCTTATCCAATTAATGGAACTTACCAACGAAAATCTTACCGAAGAGCAACGCGAATATCTGGGTAAAATTCATCAGATCGTAGCCGATGGTTTAAGTATGATTCGAAATTTGTTGGACAATCGCAGGCTCGAAGAGCAAGGCATTGATCAAACACCCGAACAAATTAATCTGGTATTAGCCCTGGGCTCGTTAGTTAAAAATTACCGGGCCCTGGCAGTAAAGAAAAAAATTCAAATTCAGTTTGACCCCCCCGCACAAGCCTTTGTGCTGGCCGACAAAATGTACCTGAACCGTATTTTTGAAAACCTGATTTCGAATGCGCTTAAATTTTCTCCGGAAGGGAAAAACATTTACGTTTCAATAGAGGAAAAGGGCGATAAGTATGCAATAGGAGTAAGGGATGAAGGCCCGGGTATATCCAGAGAAGATCAGAAGAATCTTTACCGGAAGTTTCAACGACTTTCTGCCCGGCCTACCGGAGGAGAAAGCTCTACCGGTCTTGGGTTATCAATTGTAAAAACCCTGATTGAGAAAATGGGCGGTGAGATTTATTGCCAAAGCGAAGAAGGGAATGGAACTACTTTTACCGTAAAACTTGAAAAAATAACCGGGGAGCCAATCAAAAAAGAAAACCAGAAAGTGGCGGTTAATTAAAAAGGTAATAATCATCTTCGCTTCCGTTTAGTACGGTTTGTAGCGAATCAATTACATTTTCATCTTTAATCACATAATCGCGTACACCACGCTGAATGAAGTTAAGCACCATGTTGCCATCTTCCAGCGAGCTGAGCATAATTACCTTGTTCTCTTCTTTTAGGCGGGGCTTTATCTGTTCATACAAATCAATGCCACTCATGCCGGGCAGTTTGTAGTCAATAATCAGCACATCGGGCATTGCTTTTTGTAACGCCTGTAATCCCTCTTCGGCCGAATGGAAAACAGAAAACATACGCCCATCGTCACTCAGAGATTTTTTAATAAACTCAGCGTAGATCACATCGTCTTCTACCAGGTATATGGTCATGGCATCTTAAAAGCGCATGCAATATAATAAACCTAATTCTATCCTGTGAAACCGAATTGGGGGCGCACAGCCTGTTGCGATATTAATTTTTACCCTTTATCACAACTTCTTTGGTCAAAAGCGCTAATCGGTGTACCTTCCTTACATTAATCATGCATCTATGCGCTCCCTCATTCCAGCGATCGTACTATTGGTTTTGCTCAGTTGCGAACAAAACCCAACCACTTCCTTATTGTTTAAGCTGTCTTTTACAAAAGAAATGAGTGACCAGGCGCAGGATGGCCGCTTGTTGTTGTTGCTGGCCAACAACAACAAAGCCGAGCCTCGCTTTCAGATTAACGATGGCCTGACTACCCAACTTGTTTTTGGATTAGATGTGGAGGGGATGCAACCCGGCCAGGAAATAACACTAGATGCCTCCAATGCGTTTGGTTTTCCCAGGCGTTCCATTAACGAAATTCCGGCTGGTGAATATTATGTTCAGGCTTTGATTAACCGATACGAAACATTTAATCTCAAAACAGGCCATACTGTAAAACTTCCACCCGATCAGGGCGAAGGCCAGCAGTGGAATCGTAAGCCGGGCAACTTTTACAGCACACCGGTTAAAGTATCCATCGATCCTTCCAGAAAGGAAACCGTAACACTTGTAATGGATCAGAAGATTCCGCCCATTGAAGAGCCGAAAGACTCTAAATATGTAAGGCACATTAAAATCCAAAGCCAGTTGCTTACCGAGTTTTGGGGTAGGCCTATGTTTTTAGGCGCACACATATTGGTGCCCGAAGGGTTTGATGAACATCCGGAAGCAAAATACCCGCTCATGGTTTTTCATGGCCACTTTCCCAGCGACTTTGGTGGATTTAGTACCGAACCCCCGCCCGCAGATATGGATACTACCGATTTTACACCACGCTTTGGTGTTTATGGGTACAACAAATTTCAACAGCAGGAAGCCTACAATTTTTATAAGCAATGGACAAGCAAAAACTTTCCTCGCTTCCTGATTATTGAAATTCAACATGCCAATCCATACTACGATGATTCGTATGCAGTAAACTCAGCCAACCTGGGCCCTTACGGGGATGCGATTATGAAGGAACTTGTTCCGGCCATTGAAAAACAATTCCGGGGTATTGGCGAAGGGTGGGCGCGCTTTACCTATGGTGGTTCAACCGGTGGCTGGGAGGCATTGGCTGTGCAAATGTTTTATCCCGATGATTTTAACGGATGCTTTGCCGCTTGCCCCGATCCGATCGACTTTCGTGCGTTTTGCCTGGTAGATATTTACAAAGACGAAAATGCCTATTTGTACGACAGCGATTTCAAAAAACTTCCGCGCCCCGCATTTCGCAATTACTTAGGCCAGATTCAAACTACCGTAGAACAAACCAATCACTACGAATTGGCATTAGGTACAAAATCGCGCAGCGGCCAGCAGTGGGATATATGGGAAGCGGTGTACTCACCCCAAGGGGAAGACGGGTATCCAAAAAGAATTTTCGATAAAGAATCCGGTGTGATTGATAAGAACGTGGCCGAATACTGGAAAGAAAATTACGACCTGCGGTATATTCTGGAGCGCGATTGGAAAACATTAGGCCCCAAGCTGCAAGGCAAAATTCATATTTACTGTGGCGATATGGATAATTTGTACCTGAACAATGCGGTGTACCTGATGGAAGATTTTTTGAAGAAAACCCAAAACCCATTTTACAAAGGCGAAGTGGATTATGGCGACAGGGCCGAGCACTGCTGGAATGGCGACCACGAAAACCCAAATTACATTTCGCGGTTGCGGTATAACACCATGTACTTACCAAAAATTTTAAAACGCATTCAGGAAAGTGCGCCTAAAGGTGCAGATGTGAAGAGCTGGCGGTATTAAACTTTAATGCGCTGATTTAATTCTCAAACTTACTAACCTTCACCGTTGGCCAGTTTGCATTTGCTTTTTCAATAAACTCGCTTTGCTTTTCATTCCAGATGTTGCGCACATCGGTATTGTAATTAAGATAAAGTTTGCCCTCCACAATTGTCCACGCATCGGGTTCGGTTTTGGCTTTGTAGCCGCGGCTCATGCCATAGGCGCAATAACCACCAAACTGGGGCGCATATTTTTCAGGATTACTTTTAAATAGTTCCAGGTTTTCCGCAGAAGCGAAATACCACGATTGATCGGCATACTCAAATGAAAATTCTTTTATGCCTTTAACCGGTTGCGATTGCGTGAAGTAAGCCACCGGATCGTACCCGCCAATAGCACCGGCTTCCGTTGCAAAAACCTGTGCGGTATTTTGATTGGACGAACAAGCCCCGATACAAAAACAGACAATGAGTGTCCAAAAAGGTTTCATCAACAAGATTTTTAATACAAAGAAACTAATTTCTGAAGTACGGATTGGTTGACCCGTTAAAGTCATCATCTATTCTTTAACTGGCGCAAATAAAGTTGAATCGTATTCTCTAATCCAAAGTACAGCGCATCGCAAATCAACGCATGGCCAATTGAAACTTCATCTAAATGCGGAATGGATTGATGCAGGTAGTTCAGGTTGTGTAAATCCAGATCGTGGCCGGCATTTATTCCCAGGCCAAGCTGGTGTGCCACGTTGGCGGCTTCCATGTAAGGCTTAACGGCTGCCTCTCGGTTTTGATGATAGTGTGCGGCATAGGGTTCGGTATATAATTCAATGCGATCGGCCCCAATTGTTTTGGCGCCTTCCACCTGGGTTATTACCGGATCGACAAAAACAGAAACCCGTACACCATAACTTTTTATTTCGCGCACAAGATCCGTTAACAAACCTTTATGTTTAATCGTATCCCACCCGGCATTGGAAGTAATGGCATCGGGCCCATCGGGCACGAGGGTGGCTTGTGCAGGTTTTGTTTCGCGTATTAACTTCAGGTAGCGCTCATCCGGATAGCCTTCAATGTTAAACTCGGTTGTTACCACTTTCTTTAGCTCAAGCACATCGCTGTAGCGAATGTGGCGCTCGTCTGGTCGCGGATGTACGGTTATGCCTTCAGCACCAAAACGTTCGCAGTCAAGCGCGGTTTTAATCACATCGGGATTGTTGCCCCCGCGTGCATTGCGCAGCGTGGCAATCTTATTAATGTTTACAGAAAGACGGGTCATGTTGTTTTTTTGCCTATTGCCTGTTTAAAGGTAATTTTACCTCAAATTTAAAACGAATTAATCCATGAGCCTGAAGCAACAGATTGATAATGATATTAAGGCAGCCATGCTGGCCAAAAACAAAGAAGAGTTAACTGCGTTGCGCTCTGTAAAATCGTTAATCCTGTTGGCCGAAACGGACAAAGGAGCAACAGGCGAGATCAGTGCCGATGTGGAGATGAAACTGCTTACCAAGGCCGCCAAACAACGCAAAGAATCAGCCGAGATATTTTTGAAAGAAGGCCGGAATGACTTAGCGCAGAAAGAGCAATTTGAGCTGGAGGTAATCAGCCGGTACCTTCCCAAACAATTAACAGAAGAAGAGATTGTAACCGAATTGAAGAAAATAATGGAACAAGTTGGTGCCAAAGGTCCACAAGATATGGGCAAAGTAATGGGCACAGCCACCAAATTGCTGGCCGGCAAAGCCGATGGCAAAATGATTTCAGATCTGGTGAAAAAATTATTAACCGCTTGAGTAAAGCCGACCTGGTAATAGCCATCATACTGGCCGTGGGGACCTTTCTTGGCTACAAGCGTGGCTTCCTGATGGAGCTGTTTTTTCTGGTGGCCATTGTAGCCGGGGTGTTTCTCGGTTTTAAACTGATGGGATGGGGGGTAGAAGTTTTGGCACGTGAGTTCAATGCTGATACCAAAGTGCTTCCTTACATTTCTTTCCTCATCATTTTTGCATTGGTGCTCGTGTTGGTTTTGTTTATTGGCAACCGAATTAAAAGTTCATTAGATAAAACTTTTCTGGGAAGGGTAGATGCCGTGGCCGGTGCCGCGTTGGGCATATTGAAGTATGCGTTCAGTATCAGCATCCTAATCTGGATTTTTGAATCGTTTAAACTTGATTGGTTGGATTCGCTCGCGAAAGATTCGGTTTTATACCCGTGGGTGGCATCGGTAGCACCCGGGGCCGCTTCTTTTTTCGGAGATTTTTTGCCATTTTTCAAGGAAACCTTCAGGCAGTTCTGAGGTTTCCGTTTTTTGTAGTTATTTATCAGCAAATTAAATGTGGCCATGTCGTTAGTGGTTAGAGAAGAAAAAGATTTCAAGTTTGTAGATGAGGGCGAAGGCCAGGTGCTGATGCTTTTGCATGGACTGTTTGGTGCGTTAAGCAACTGGGAAGGCGTAGTGAATCATTACAAGAAACATTTTCGGGTGGTAATACCCATGTTGCCCATTTATGAAATGCCAATTAAAGAGGCCGGGTTGATTGGCTTGCGCGAATTCACCGAGCGCTTTGTAGCCATGAAGCAACTGGACAACATGATTATTATGGGTAACTCGTTGGGCGGGCATGTTGGTATTTTATACACCCTGGCCAATCCTGAAAAAGTTTCCAAGTTAGTACTTACCGGCAGTTCGGGTTTATTCGAAAATACCATGGGCGGGTCATATCCGCGCAGGGGAAGTTACGATTACATCCGCGAACGCGTGGCGTATACCTTTTACGATCCGAATGTGGCTTCGAAAGAACTGGTGGACGAAGTGTTTGAAACAACCAAAAGCATACCCAAGTGTATGCGCATTGTGGCCATTGCCAAATCGGCCCAGCGTAATAACCTGGCGTTAGAACTTCCGAACATAAAAGTACCCACCCTTTTGGTTTGGGGGCTAAACGACACCATTACCCCACCCATGGTAGGGCATGAGTTTAACCGGCTTATTCCAAATTCCGAATTGAAATTTATCGACAAGTGTTGCCATGCACCCATGATGGAACATCCGGAAAAATTCAATCGGCTGGTAGAAGATTTTTTGGTTCACAGAAACTAAGAACATGATAGCTGAAGAGTTAATCAACCACATGATACCCCCGCTTAAGACAAGCGATGATGCGCACAAAGCCATTGTGTGGATGGAAGAATTTCGGTGTACGCATTTGCCCGTAGTAGAAAATGGCGAGTTGTTGGGGTTTATATCAGAAGAAATTATTCTGGAATCGAATGATATTGAAAAGCCGTTGGCAGAATTTCCGCTGGCCGGAAAAACCTGTACGGTTCAGCCTAACTCGCACTTCTACGATATACTGAAAGTAGCGGGCGATCATAAATTACAGATGGTGGCGGTACTGAATGAAGATCAGAAGTACTACGGTGTGATTACCGTGCAGGACATCATGATCTCGTTTGCCCAAACCGCTTCCGTGCAAATGCCGGGCGGCATCATCGTGCTGTCGATGGATCTGATCGATTATTCGTTGGCCGAAATAAGCCGCTATATAGAAGAGAACAACGCAAAAGTTATCAGCAGCCTGATGATTGAAGACCCGATGGACAAAGGGAAAATAAAAGTTACTCTAAAGATAAATCAGGTTGAGCTGAATCGTATTGTAGCAACACTCGAACGATTTGGCTATCGCATCATCGGCCGTTATCAGGAAACCAAAATAGATACCGGAGAGAAGGATAAGATAGACATGCTGCTTCGCTACCTGGATATTTAACCCCCTCACATGCGCATTGCACTTCATGGTAAGGACACACACGAAAAATCATCTCGCCTGATTGAGCATCTGCTCGTGCAACTGAAGGAAAGAAAAGCTGAAATCTGGGTATCCGATAAGTTTGAAAAATTAGTCAAGCCCTCCCTGTTGGCCGATGTAAAATACAAATCGTTTCAGTTGGGAGATAGCCTTCGCAGCATCGATTGTTTTTTTTCACTGGGTGGCGATGGCACCATGCTTGAATCTGTAACCTATGTAGGCAAAGCGGAAGTTCCGATTCTTGGAATCAACACCGGCCGCCTGGGGTTTCTGGCAACCATTAGCCGCGAAGATGTGGACACCGCTTTAAATGCAGTGTTTGACGGAAAGTATTCTGTTGAAAAACGTACGCTGCTTAAACTCATTTCATCAAGCAAGTTATTTGAGCCGCGTAACTTTGCCTTGAATGACATCACCATTATGAAGAAGGATACTTCTTCAATGATTACCGTGCATGTGAAGGTGGATGGAGAACCCCTTAACTCTTATTGGGCTGATGGCATTATTATTTCTACGCCAACCGGATCAACGGGTTATTCTTTAAGCTGTGGTGGGCCACTGGTTTACCCAAAATCCGAGAGCTTTATCATAACAGCCGTTAGCCCACACAACCTGGGCACCCGGCCCATTGTTATTTCCGATAAGTCCGAAATCGCAATTGAAATAGAAGGACGCAGTAAGAAATACCTCATCTCCCTGGATTCTCGGTTTGAAACCGTAGATGAGAGCGTAAAACTGAAAATCAAACGAGAGAGATTCCTGGTGAAATTGGTACAGTTACCCGGCCAGCATTATTTCAACACATTAAGGCAGAAACTTAACTGGGGGCTCGATATCCGTAACTAAAACTACCGGAGGAAACTTAAGGAGGGGCTGTTAACCGTAAATAATTCGCGGTTCTCAACAAATTTTTTAAGTTTGTAATTGGCAAAAAGTCTGTACATGAAAAAGTTATTTTTTGGAGCACTATGTCTGGCGTTTCTGTTGGCAAGCGCACCGGAAGCGGAGGCTCAGTTTAACCGCAAGGCGATCAAGCGTAACAACAAAAGAATTGCAAGTTACAGAGGTAAAAAAGGAGGCTTTGGCAACAAAGTTTACAATGCAGTAGGTCTTTCTGTAAGCGCCCTTAACTACTATGGAGATATTGCTCCGCGCCCCAATCGCGTAAGCACCGACATATCGTTTACCCGCCCGGCTTTAGGCTTATCCTTAACACACCGGTTCGGACCGCGCTACTCGCTTATGGGCCAGTTCATGTATGGAACATTGAGGGGCTCGGATGCAGAATCGGCCGATAAAGCAGATGCCGAAAACGGAGTTTATCGGTACCAACGCAATCTTGCCTTCCGAAACCGCATCAAAGAACTTTCTGTTGCCGCCTATTTTGATTTGTTTGAGAATGATGCAACCTATATAAGTCGTGTAAAATGGACCCCCTATCTCTATATTGGTCTTGCAGGCTTCCATCATAATCCGCAGGCGCAAGCACCAGCCGCAGGCTTAAATGGAGAAAATTTAGGCGTGGCAGCCGGAACCTGGGTTGATTTAAAACCACTAGGCACAGAAGGTCAAAATGCCAATCTGGAATCAACGGATGTCAACTTTGGAATAAAACCGTACAGCAATTTTCAGTTTGCAATTCCGTTTGGTATTGGAGCACGGTTTAGAATTAATGAAGTGATGGACCTTTGGGCTGATCTTGGATTCCGCTATACGTTTACCGATTACTTAGATGATGTAAGCCAGAACTATGTGGATTTAGGTGTATTTGGAACAAATAACCTGGCCCGCGCCATGTCGTATCGGGGCAACGAGTTGCCGGCAAGCGATATACCAGCCCTTATTCCATACACAGCCAGAAATGGTGAAACCTATTCCACTATTCCCGGATATGGCCGCGAACATCAGGATAACATGCGGGGCTCAAAAAGTGATAAAGACATTTATATGGTAACTACCATCAGGCTTACCTACATTCTGGGGGCTACCATGCATAAAGCTAAGTTCAGATAAGAATTAACATTGATGCGATTAGCAAAAAGTATTGCGGCTGTTGGTTTAATCGTATGGTTTAGTAATGTTCATGCGCAGCAAATGCTGGGGCAACGTTCCGAAGTAGGATTTGGAATAGGAACCTTTAATTACACGGGAGATCTGGTGCGCACCTACAACTTTGCTTTTTCAAAACCGGCAGCAACCATCTTTTACCGATCGAACATCAGCTCCGTAATTAGTTTCAGAACCGCCATTACCGGTGGAAAGATCGGGGCTAGCGATACCCGAAAACCGATTGATCCATTTGCAGCAACCCGGGCTTCTTCTTTCAATTTATTTTTGCTGGAAGGCTCAGGCACTTTTGAATATCATTTTCTGAACTGGCGCGATGATAAGCGAAAACTGCGGTTTACCCCCTACCTTTTTGCAGGAGCAGCCTTGTTTGGGATTTCGGGGGTACAACAAAAAAACGCTGAGTACAGTAACATTCAGATGGCCATACCTTTTGGGGTTGGAATGAAGTATGTACTTAATCCTAAATACTACCTGGCAGTTGAATTTGGTATGCGCAAAACATTTTTCGATTACCTCGATAATATTTCCGATGGCGACCTGCAATACAAGAACTACCAATACGGAAATGTGTTCGATTACGATAACTATTTTTTTGTGGGGCTTTCGCTTACCTATACTCTGTACGATATCCCCTGCCCCAGCAGCCCCTACAAGTAAAAATTCATCCTATTTCAACAACTTTATTTCGCTAACCGGCATCTTAAAACACATGGCCTCATGGAATAGAAGAAGTTTGGAAAAAAGGCTATTTTTGCCGCCTTGTGGCTTCATTAAGGGAAAATATAGACTTTAACAATCTGCCTCGGCATATAGCCGTTATCATGGACGGCAACGGCCGCTGGGCAAAGCGTAAAGGTGCGGCCAGAATTTTCGGTCATAGAAATGCCATACAGGCGGTTAAAGATGTAACTGAAGGCTGTGGGGAGTTAGGAGTAAAATACCTCACCCTGTATGCCTTTAGCACCGAAAACTGGGGCCGCCCCAAAGAAGAAGTGGATGGATTGATGGAACTGCTGGTTAATACATTGAAGAAAGAGATAAACACGTTGCACGAAAACCAGGTGAAGCTGCGCACCATTGGCGATGTAAGCCACCTGCCGGTTGATTGCCAGAACAACCTGGCTGAAGCCATTGCATCTACCCAACAGAACAGCGGGCTCATCCTGCAACTGGCATTAAACTATAGCGGCCGTTGGGAAATTGTGGAGGCTGCCAAAAAATTAGCGGAAGAAGCAAAAGCAGGCTTGATAAAGCCGGAAGAAATTGACGAACAATATTTTTCCACACACCTAAAAACTGCGGGCATTCCCGACCCGGAACTTTTAATCCGAACCAGTGGCGAATTGCGTGTAAGTAATTTTTTACTTTGGCAAATTGCCTATACCGAAATTTTTATAACTCCAACACTTTGGCCTGATTTCCGCAAAGAAGATTTGTATGAAGCCATTTGCGCATACCAAAAGCGCGAACGAAGATTTGGAAAAGTGCTGAACCCAACCGCCTGATAAATCCCAATGAAGAGAATTTTACTTTGTGTTGTTGTACTGTGTTTGTGGATGAGCAAACAGGCCGAAGCCCAGTTTAGAAACCGAACGCAAACAACCACGCAAGAACTTACTGAAAACAACCTGAACTACGCAGCCCCGCAGGAATATATTATAGCCGGAATTGAAGTAACGGGACTCAGCCTGTTGGATAAAAACGCCATGGTGTCGCTTACCGGATTAAAGATTGGTGATAAAATTAAAATTCCGGGCGATGGAATTTCAGGAGCCATTCGCAAACTCTGGAAACATGGCTTAATTGGCGATGCTACGATATCCGTACAAAAGATAGAAGGCAACGAGGTTTACCTGGTAATCGCATTAACCGAACGCCCGCGCCTGAACGATTTTTACTTTGTGGGGATAAGCAAAGGCCGGCAATCTTCGCTGAAAGAAGACCTGAAATTAATACGGGGCAAGATTGTAAATGATGCCACCATGCGCAATACCGAACTTTCTGTTAAAAAGCATTTTGTAAAAAAGGGATTTCTGAACACCGTGGTAAAAGTAGTTCCGGAAACAGATACCCTTAACCGGGGAAATGTGCGGTTGCGGATTGATGTAGATCTGAAATCGAAAGTAAAAATCAATGCTATTCACATAGAGGGCAACCATGATGTGGCGGCTGCAAAATTAAAACGCAAGCTAAAGAAGACACACGAACGGCCACGCATGTCATTGCACCGTGCCCTGCTGGCCGAAGTGTTGGACTTTAAACCATCGAAGGTAAAACCCGCGCTGGACTCCAGCCGCAAATTAACCCCCCGCGATGTAAAAGAATTCCTGAATAAGAATGTAAAACTGAATGTGTTTGCAGGCTCAAAATTCATTCGCACCGAATTTGAAGAAGACAAAGCAAAACTGATAAGTTACTACAACTCACTCGGCTATCGCGATGCCGAGATTCTGGCGGATACGATTGTTAACTTCGATAAATCTAACATTGATGTAAAAATCAAAGTGTACGAAGGCCGAAAGTATTACTTCCGCAACATTACCTGGGTAGGTAATTATGTACACAGCTCGAATACACTTAACAAAATTCTGGACATCAACAAAGGCGATGTGTATAACAGTGAGTTACTTGAAAAGAAAACCACCTTTAATCCGAAAGGCGCGGACATCAGCGGCTTGTACATGGACGATGGCTATTTGTTTTTTCAGGTGCGCCCAATCGAAGTAGCTGTTGTGGGCGATTCCATTGATGTAGAAATGCGCATCCACGAAGGCGACCAGGCCACTATTGATGAAGTATTAATCAGCGGAAATGAACGCACCAGCGACCATGTAATTCGCAGGGAACTAAGCACGATACCCGGTCAGAAATTCAGAAGATCAGACCTTATCCGCACGCAGCAAATGCTTTCGCAAATGGGTTACTTCAACCCACAAAAAATTGCACAGGATATACGACCCAATCCTGCCGATGGAACGGTTGATATCGAGTGGAAAGTAGAGGAACAATCCAACGACCAGATTGAACTTTCCGGAGGGTGGGGTGGCTATTACGGCTTTGTAGGTACCGTAGGCCTTTCGTTTAACAATTTTTCTATCCGTAACGTGCCGCATTTTGATAAGTGGCGGCCCCTACCTGTGGGCGATGGCCAACGATTATCGTTAAGGGCGCAGGCCAATGGCCGGTCGTTTCAGAGTTATAGTTTATCATTTACCGAGCCGTGGCTGGGAGGACGCAGACCCAATTCATTAACGGTAAGTTTAAACCACTCGATATCGCGCCTGGCTAATGCACGATGGGAATTTACCGATAACACGTCCTTAAAACAAAGTGGTATTACCCTTGGGTTTGGTCGCAGGTTAGAGTGGCCCGATAACTATTTTTCACTCACTCATTCATTGTCTTATTTAGTTTACAGGTACAGCAATTATTTTGGATCAACCACGCTTCCTGCAGTGGGTAAGACCCATGAAATAATGTTCAACACTACGCTTTCGCGAAACAGCATCGATAATCCGATGTATCCCTCATCCGGATCAACTATTTCATTATCGGTTAACTTAACCCCGCCCTACTCGCAATGGCGCGATAAGTCGTATTATACCGACATCAATCAGCGATACAAATGGACTGAATTACACAAGTGGATGTTCGATGCCAAGTTCTATCTGAAGCTATTGGGCAGCCAGAAACCAGACGGCCGCAGCTTAGTGTTGGAAACAAAAGCGCACTTAGGATTTATTGGTACGTATGATAGAGCCCTGGGCCCTGGGCCGTTCCAGCGCTTTTTAGTAGGTGGCGATGGTTTGGCCGGTGGCTTCAATTCGTTTGTGTTGGGTCAGGATATAATAGGGTTGAGGGGCTATGCGAACAATTCGGTTACGCCACCTTTGTATGCACTGCGGGGAACTCAGCAATTGGATGGTATTGAAGGCGGAATTGTGTACAACAAGTTTGGAATGGAATTGCGTTACCCGGTAACTACCGGTCAATCCGCAACTATTTATGGCTTTTTGTTTACAGAAGCCGGAAACAACTGGAACAATTACCGCGATTTTAATCCGTTTAACCTGTATAAATCGGCCGGGGTTGGTGCACGTATCTTTATGCCGGCTTTCGGGTTAATAGGCCTTAACTGGGCTTATGGATTCGATCGCCTGCCGGGGGCTACGGATAAGAGCGGATCTCAATTCCACTTCACCATAGGCCAGCAAATCAGATAAAAAATGAGGATTTTAATCACCATAGCCTGCCTCTCGTTTTTCGGCCTGAATTTTGTCAATGCACAGAAGTTCGGATATTTCGATTCGGAGTATGTGCTGAGCAAATTACCCGAATACAGCAAGGCGCAAGGCGAAATAGATCAGCTTGCGGCTGCATGGCAAAAGGAAGTAGAAGAAATGCAGGCAAAAGTAGAGGCCCTTTACCGCAGCTACCAGGCCGAGCAGGTTTTGCTTACCGAGGCCATGAAAACGGAGCGCCTGGATGAGATAAAAAAGAAAGAGAAAGAGGCAAAAGACTATCAAACAAAGGTTTTTGGATACAAAGGCCTTTACTTTTTGAAAAAACAAGAATTGATTAAACCTTTGCAGGATAAAATATTCGATGCCGTTGAAAAAGTATGTAAAGCAAACCGCCTTGCCTTTCTGTTCGATAAATCAGAATTGGTGATGGTATATACCGATCCACGACACGACTATACCGATTTTATATTAGAAGAATTAGGTCTGGGAGACCCCAACGATAAAGTAAAATAAATAAACCAAAAATGAGAACACTGTTAGTACTACTGTTTTGCGCAGCAACCCTTAGCGCCAATGCCCAGGAAACGCAAAAGATCGGCTATGCCGATTGGAATTATATTTTTAGCCAGATGCCTGAATTCAAACAAATTGAAAATGAATTAAAGACACACGGCACCCAATTGGAAAACCAGTTGAAGGCAAAGAGCACCGAGTTTGAAACCAAGCTGCGCGCCTACCAGGGCATGCCGGCTACTACACCCGATGCAATTAAAGCAGATAAAGAACGCGAGTTGCAAGGCTTACAGGAAAGCATTCAGAAATTTCAACAGGATGCACAAACCTCGTTGGGTAACAAACAAAATGCGTTGATGGACCCAGTATTCAAAAAAGTAGGTAAGGCCATTGAAGATGTGGCAAAAGAAAACGGATATTCATTTATTCTTAATCCGCAATTAATGGGCAGTGGCGAAGACATTGTGCTTTACAGCGATGAGAAATACAACATCTCTAACCTGGTGTTGAAGAAGTTGGGAGTAACGCCAAAGCCTGAGGCTACCAAGCCAAACTAAAAAATAGAATCAATCACTAAAGGAGCCCGCATGCTGAAAAGGATGCGGGCTTTTTTGTTTACCAGTCCTTCCCAGCGGAGTTACACCTCATCGAATGATTGATAAAGTACTCCTGATAATTTCACGCTGACATTGAGACTTCACCGTAACAAAATAAACACCCGTTGTGAGGTCTTTTCCATCCCAATCATTTTGATATGCATTCGAAGAATAAACAACATTCCCCCATCGATTAAGAACATTTACGGTTGCATCGGATAAGGCAGCAGGGAGTTTAAACGTATCATTTTTAGCATCACCATTATTTGGGGTGATTACATTTGGTATCGTCAAAGGTTCAGAAAAATCATGAGGCGGAATACGAAAAAATGAGGCTTCAGAAAACTCCAATTGTTGGCACGCAGAGAATCCTTTTACTCTGGCGAAAAATTCACCCGTACCCGGCACATCACTTACTGGTGTCTTCAATGTGGCAAAAGAAGTGTTAAATACTTTCTTTTCCTCACCAGTATAAAGTTCCCAAAGGTAGCTCGAAACATTCTTAATTGGTGTAGCATGGAGGGTAATACTATCGCGATAGATGCATACCTTTTTAGAGGTGATAATGGGAATCATCGCAGTTGATGTTGTTAAGTCACCAAGTTTATATTTTCCAGCAAACCCACTTGACTCAAGAGGTTGTAAATTATTTTTTGAATCAAAGTCCTCAAAAACTCCGATTATGCCACTGATGAGCAAATTATTTTTTTTATCGAGTGTGGATGTGTTGTAGGTACCCTCCCATCTCTGCCCCATGTTTGCAACGCGGGTAATCTGGCCTTCTTTGCTTAAGTTCATCACGAACAACCCGGCATTAACCTGACAGCCGTTTATTAAACCGGCTCCACAAACCCCAGACACGACTAGTTGATTATCGTTCCCAATGGTGAGTTTGCCATGAGCGGCATAGTCGTTAAAAGACATTGCCCACACCAACTCAAAAGAACTATTAAAACGAAGTACAAACAGGTCACTTACTAAGCTGTTGGGAACCGAAGGCGGATTCGTGTGTACCAATTTGAAGTCAGGGAATTCAAGCTTGCCATAATAAAATCCCGTAAGCGACAAATTTCCTTCCGAATCTACATCGCCTCCGCCAGGAATTAAAACTCCACCCGGAGAAATGGACGGATCAGGCGGTGGAACATAGTCCTTCATTGTGGCAACCTTTCCCACATTGGATGCACCCGTCTTATCAATTCTTAGAAACAAATAATTATAAGCAAACTTTTTCCCGTGATAAACAGCCTCGTCTATTGTTAAATCATTTTCAAAAATGATTGCCCCAAATAAATTTCCATGATCATCAAAGTCGATTATGTTGACGCTATTTTGCAGATCACTCAGATACCTGGAATTGCTTTCAGGAGATTTTATCCAATTCAATTCTCCTTCAGTGGTATAGCTTGCAAAAAAAATTGAGTTTTGAAGCATGTTCGAATTGTCGCTAACAATCCCACCAAAATCAACCGCACCACCATAAAATCCGGCAATCCCAAAGGCTCCGTCTTTATTAACTTTGATTTCCATCAGTTGACAATAGGGGCCAAGGGTTTTAACCCAACTTAGATTACCGGAGGAGTTCATTTTAGCGATGAAGGTTCCACCTCCATTGACTTCTATAAGCTGATTCTCAACCAAAGTAGAGGTTAAGAAATATCCGGAAACGTAAATATTGTTGTTTTGGTCTGTCTCGACAAAAACCTGGCCGTCTCCATAAATTCCACCCCAATGCTTCATCCACATAACCTTGCCTGTGGAATCGGTCATCGCAATAAACAAATCAGATAAACCACGGGATTGAAAGCTATACTGATCTACTTCAAGAGATGTACTAAAAGATCCAACAAACACGTACCGATTTTCAGTATCAACTGCAATATCAGAAACTGTAGCACCAACATTGCTCTTGAAAATCTTTGTCCAGATAAAGGGATCAGGCTGGCATGATGAACTGGCGAGTTTGAATACGAGAGCAGCAGTAAGAAGTACCTTAATGATCCCCATGAATGCTAAGATTAAATTTTTTTAAAAGATACAAAAAAAGTTTCCTTCCCAGCGGAGGTTCCCGGTTTGGAGTTGCTTGCAGGATGCCGGGGCTCCGCGTTTCTTCCCAGCGGAGTCTCCCGTTTCGGGCTTGCCTGCGGCAGGCAGGGACTCCGCGTGCTTAAACCCAGCTTAAACCACTCCCTTCCCTCCGCCTTTGTTGGTGTTGTGTGAAGGTGCGCGAGTGGCTCACCAACAACCTTTGAAACAAGTGAACACCCAATCAGGCGCAAGCGTCCCGCTTGTGCCGTCCTTTACCATGTTTAGAGTTCTTCTCCAACGTGCATGATGAAAGTTGATAACGGATGGTAATACCATAGTTGATGTTGGTGAGTGGTTGACACGCAACGGTTAAGGGGCATTTAAGTTTTGATGGCGCGGCAATTTGTTGGTCAACGACCAACAATAACAAGGGGCAAAAGATTTTGTAATTTGTGATTGTAAAATGTTTGGTTAGATGGAGACCGGAGGCAGCGACTCCGCTGGGAAAAAAAATAATGATTAGAATGCAAGTTCTTCTCCAACGTGCAAGATGAAAGTTGATAACAGGCGGTAATACCAAAGTTGATGTTGGTGAGAGGTTGACCCAAACTCGTTGTTGCAGGTCGCCTGACCTGCAACTTACATTACCTACTTGAAGCCCACCCCATAAACAAAACCTTACCCACCGTAGTAGCCCATAGTTCTGCGAGGTTTTATAAAGCAGGCGAGCATGAGTTTGATTTTTTATGTCATTATGCAGAGATTTAGATTAGGGATTGTTGGTCAGCGACCAACAATAACAAGGGGGCAAAATATTTTGTAATTTGTGATTGTAAAATGTTTGGTTAGGTGGAGTCCGGAGGCAGGACTCCGCTGGAAAAAATAGTTTTATTTTTGCACAGATGAGCAAACAGCAAAGTTTAGTAATACCTGATGAAGTAGTGATGAATAAAATCTACCTGATCAGGAATCATAAGGTAATGTTAGACCGAGACCTTGCAGAACTGTATAGAGTAAAGGCGATACGATTAAGGGAACAGGTAAAGAGAAATCAAGAGCGGTTCCCTGAAAACTTCATGTTTCAACTTACGGAAAAGGAGGTGGAGAGCATGGTATCGCAAAATGCGATACCATCAAAAAAGCACTTAGGCGGCTCCTTGCCTTATGCCTTTACAGAACATGGAGTATTGATGTTGGCGAATGTTTTGAAAAGTGAGCAAGCGATAACGATGAGCATACGTATTATTGAGATTTTTGTGAGACTCAGAGAAGTACTGCTTACTCACAAAGATGTTTTATTGAAGCTTGAGAAGTTAGAGAGAAAGGCTGTCCAACATGATAGCGACATTAAGTTGATCTTTAAATACCTGAAAGAGCTGTTGAACCCACCAACTGAACCCATGCGAAAGATTGGGTTTAAACATTCAAAGGAAGATTAACTAGGCTTTGTAAAGGGGCATTTAATTTTGGAGGCGCGGCAATTTGTTGGTCAACGACCAACAATAACAAGGGGCAAAATATTTTGTAATTTGTGATTATAAAATGTTTGGTTAGGTGGAGACCGGAGGCAGCGACTCCGCTGGGGAAAAAAATAATGATTAGAATGCAAGCTGGTGAAGAACACCAGCTTGGGCGAAGAACACCAGCTTGGGCGAAGGTATTTGTGAAATATTTCATTGTGGTTTGTTGGAAGACATTGATTTAACACAAACTACGATTGAGAAATAGATTGTTTGATTATGCGCGGAGTCCCTGCCTGCCGCAGGCAAGCCCGAGGCGGGAGACTCCGCTTGGAAGGAGGTGGAGAAACAAAGACGCTTGATACAAACTTTGCCTCTGATGTTTCTAAAATTGCAGGATTTAATGCCGCAAATGATATTGACTTTCCAAGGGCAGCAGCACAAGATAAATTAAACAACAAGAATGATGCTCTTGGTGTGATCGGCTTGTCTCCTGGTAAAGCAATTGGACTTCTTAGTTTTTTAGCTGGAAAGGCGCTCCCCACTGCAGATCAAATTGCAAAGACGGGGTTTGGAATTCAAACTTCCCAATCCGGTAACGTAGGTGTAGTCAGTGGCCCAACAACTGTAGTTAGAAGTTTTGACTCAAAATTGATAGATGAATAGTAAAAAAAGATTTGTGTACCATAATTGGTTTCTTCTCATTCCACTCCTTGTTTGTTTAGCTTGTAATGAAAATAATTCAAGTAATCAGGATAAAAGAGTTTTGGTAGAGAACGGGTATAAGCAATGGAATGAGTTTGATGTGTACTACAAATCCTTCGGTGATACAGCGGTCTTCTTCTCGGTGAATTCCGATAGAATTAGATCAAAATCGATTTTTATTCCTGTGCCTCCCAGTGACTCAACTTTGAGTTTGTTCTTAAAGTCAAAGGGCTATATTGAGTTGACGTCAACAACCAATATTGATAGTAAGTTTGCCTACAATGAAGTAAAAGGAAGGATTTATAGAATAGAAAGAAATGAAAAAAAGATTTCTTTAACGCAATATGGCCAGTGCTTTGCATTTGGCGTTGATCTCTAAGCTGGCGAGCCCCCAAGTTTCCTTCCCCTAACTGGCGCAAGTCTTCGGCCAGTGTGTGCTCCAATCAGTCGCTCGGCTATGCCGAGTGACCACTATTATTTCGGCATCTTGCCGAGAGTAGGCCACGTGCTGTTTTTTTTCTTCCCAGCGGAGTCTCCCGTTTCGGGGACTCCGCGTGCTTAAACCCAGCTTAAACCACTCCCTTCTTTGTGATGTTCTTCACTGGTAACTTCGCCCACGTTGGAGTTCTTCTCCAACGTGCAAGATGAAAGTTGATAACAGGCGGTAATACCATAGTTGATGTTGGTGAGAGGTTGACCCAAACTCGTTGTTGCAGGTCGCCTGACCTGCAACTTACATTACCTACTTGAAGCCCACCCCATAAACAAAACCTTGCCCACCGTAGTAGCCCATAGTTCTGCGAGGTTTTATAAAGCAGGCGAGCATGAGTTTGATTTTTTGTGTCATTATGCAGAGATTTAGATTGGGGTTTGTTGGTCAACGACCAACAATAACAAGGCAACACTACGATTTTTATAATCCGTTTAGATACTGAGACCGAAAATGAAGAAAATTTTTGTATTTGGTTTGATTGCTTTGGTTGCAGTTGCCTTGTTTGAGATATACAAGAACTACATAGGATATTTAAGATTTGGAAAGTCTTTCAATGATACCCGCCTAGAACTAGGGGTGCCTGTAATCGGAGAGGCCTTCAAACCCACAGATGATTACTTGCTATGGTATAACGAATCGAAGAATTATCCTAGGCATGCTATGAAATCGCTAACAATTAGTGAGCTTAGTCTTGAGATTGAACAAGACAATTTCGAGTTTATACGGGACTCCGCTGTTGTCACTGTGTTCTGCTACTACCACCATAAGGAAAAATGTTACAATATCTATTTAAGCGAAGATAATTTGGAAAAAAGATTATCATGTGAAGCCTTATTGGAACTCCTAAGTGAGCAGGGGCTTTCGGTGAAGCTGAATTGTGAGGAATGTTCCCATAGTTGATGTTGGTCAAACTCGTTGTTGCAGGTCGCCTGACCTGCAACTTACATTACCTACTTGAAGCCCACCCCATAAACAAAACCTTGCCCACCGTAGTAGCCCATAATTCTGCGAGGTTTTATGAAGCAGGCGAGCATGAGTTTGATTTTTTGTGTCATTATGCAGAGATTTAGATTGGGGTTTGTTGGTCAGCGACCAACAATAACAAGGGGCAAAATATTTTGTAATTTGTGATTAAAAAATGTTTGGTTAGGTGGAATCTGGAGGCTGGGACTTCGCTTGAAAAAAATAATGATTATAGAATGCAAACTGGTGAAGAACACCAGCTTGGGCGAGAGACCAATGGCAACTTGAACAAGGCGATAGGCCCGGCCAAAATGGTGCAGGTAAGTGCCGGTGATCGGGTACAGTTGGAAGTATTTGCGCGGTATGCCACCGGCACGGGAAGCAACAATACACTCATCACAAACCTGGCAAGTGCCGTAACGGGTTCGTTTGCACTTACGGCAGGCGAGAGTGCGCATACGGCATTAACCAACAATGTTCCACCCCAGGCAGCTTCCATTGGCCAGACAACAGGCGTACCCAAAGCATATTTGTTTTATATCCTGTTTAATAACAGCTATGTTTACCAGCAGTTTGGGTACGTGGCAGTAAACAGCACCGCATTGGCAAATCACCAGCAAATGTATTTAGATATCACTGTTCCCACAGGCGGTTATCTCTACACCTATGTAGCCAACGAAGCCAATGTGAGCTCCGCTACCAGTGTGTATTTCGATGATTTTACGATTGTGCATACACGGAATGCTCCAACGTTACAGGTATTGCAGACCAATGATTACTATCCATTCGGGCTGACATTCAACTCGTACTCGAGGGAGAATAGTGTTGCGCAGGACTTTAAATACAATGGAAAGGAGTTGCAGGATGAGTTAAACCTTAACTGGCTTGATTATGGAGCAAGACAATACGATCCGGCAATAGCCAGATTTACAAGTGTGGACCCTGCGGCTGAATTAATGCGAAGGGTTTCTCCATATGCTTACTCGTTCAACAATCCTGTAAGGTTCACAGATCCCGATGGAATGATACCAAGTGACATGGTTGAGAATGATCGGCCTTGCATAGGTTGTGCTGGCCCAGCTGGGCGAAGAGAAGAAGAGCCGCCCCAATCGCTCCACGACTTTTTTGAAACAGGTAGTAGGTCTAATGATGATGGAAAGGGTTGGTCAGGTGGCGGCATGAGAATGCCACGAATTGCATCGCTTGGCGAGTATGCAGGTAATGATAAACAAAGTGATACAGGCGGTTCTGAATCCAATGCAAACGCAGGTGGAAAGAAAGGAGGAACAAGAATTGGTAACGCTTTGAGAATACTAGGGTCGTTGTTCGCGGTCAGCAAAAACAAAACTTTAGGAGGTAAGATACTCCAGGTGCTTAGTCACCTGACTTGGGAGTTACCGCAGCAACTTGCCGGTATTGTCACAGCGGAAGTTGTCAATGCAGTTGGTGGAATAAAAAATGCATACTTCAAAGACGGGGCGTTAGTCCTTGAGAGTAAATTTATTGGTGCTAATGTTGGCTATACTCTTGGCAACATACTGACTGTAGGAGTTGGATCTTCTCAGTCGACAATTTCACATGAGTATGGTCATTACATGCAGAGTAGAATTTTTGGTCCCGGGTACATTCCAATTTTTGCCGTGCCAAGCGTTGCCAGGGCATCCGTTTTATCTGTAGGATGGATGTTTGGTGGGTTCCAGAATGTACAGTACGATGCGTTTTATACAGAGAGATCAGCCACCAGGTTAGGGCAAAAGTTTTGGGGAGATG
>Ga0209605_1001753_pt1 | contig 22833 bp, 18 predicted proteins | sample AD_UKC035_MetaG_FD_184408 | JGI IMG/M metagenome (GOLD analysis project Ga0209605, IMG submission 184408) | Active sludge microbial communities of municipal wastewater-treating anaerobic digesters from USA - AD_UKC035_MetaG (SPAdes) (version 2) | ecosystem: Engineered > Bioreactor > Anaerobic >...
CAATTGTACAACAGTTCCTTTGATCTAGCCTCAAATCACAAGTCATGTGAATATAATGTATTGTAGTTTGATGACTTGACGAGGTGAGGCAAAGTGAATGCATTAAAGCGTATATCCCAGGTTTTTGAAGCATCGGAGCAAATTACTTTTGATGATTCCTCCAAAATTATTTTAATGAGTGATTGTCACAGGGGAGACGGAAGCTGGGCAGATGATTTTTCCAGGAACCAAAATTTATATTTTACTGCCTTAACTCATTACTATAAAAATAATTTTACTTATATAGAGATAGGTGACGGCGACGAGCTTTGGGAAAACAACAATTTTTTTAATATCAAGCAGGTTCATTGCAATGTTTTCTGGCTGCTGTCCAGGTTTTACAGTGAGGGCAGGCTCCATATGATTTATGGGAATCATGACATGGTAAAGAAATACAATAGGTTTGTCAGGAGCAATATGCATCGGTATCTTGATGAGCCTGCGAGAAGGCATATGCCGTTATTTATAAATATAAAATTCCATGAGGGGTTGATTCTGAAGTATAGGCCTACGGGCGGCAAGATTTTCCTGATTCACGGGCATCAAGTGGATTGTCTGAATGACAGACTGTGGAAGTTAGCCAGATTTTTAGTCAGGTATTTGTGGAGGCCTCTTAATAACCTCGGAGTAAATGACCCTACAAGAACCGCAAAAAATTATAAAAAGAAGGAGACGGCAGAAAAGAAGCTTACCGAATGGGTAATAAAGGAAGGGCATGTGCTTATAGCCGGGCACACCCATAGGCCAATGTTTCCTGAAGTGAATGAGCCCCCGTATTTCAATGACGGAAGCTGCGTACATCCTCGCTGCATTACCGGAATTGAAATTGCAGAGGGTTATATCCTTCTTGTGAAGTGGAGTGTAAAAACTAAGGATGACGGTACATTGTTCATAGGCAGGGAGGTACTTGAAGGCCCAAGAAAGCTGGTTGATTTTTTTGCCTGCAAAGACAGAACGAAAAAACTTTTGTTATGACAGAATGAAATAAGGTATAATTCAGTTAAGATACCTTGAGCAGGCTAATGGAAAGGAATCAACCATGAAAAGATTGGCATATGTTTTTGTTATCTCTGCGGCAGTGCTGTGGGGTACGATAGGAATATACAGCAATCAATTAAGCCAATATGGAGCCAATGTGCTGCAGATAGTTTCAATCAGAGCTATTTTTGCCGCCCCTGCAATATTTGTTTTTATCCTATTAAAGGATATAAAGCTTCTTAATATTGATATTCACGATTGGAAATATTTTTTTGGCACCGGTATTTTAAGCTTTGTATTTTTTAACTGGTGCTATTTTACTGCAATTGATAAAACCACTTTATCTACTGCCGCAATATTATTATACACTGCACCTGCTATTGTTATGGTTTTTTCCATAATATTGTTTAAGGAAAAGCTGACAAGAAGAAAGGTCGCTGCCCTGATTCTTACCTTTATCGGTTGTGCATTTGTTACCGGTGTTGTAAAAGGAAGTCAGGATATCTCGCCACTGGGCATATTGGCAGGCCTGGGTTCGGGATTTGGCTATGCACTGTACAGTGTATTCGGGAGATATGCGTTGAAGAAATATGACCCTATAACTGTTACTCTCTATACCTTTGTATTCGCCAGCATTGGTTTAATACCCATAAGTGACATAAAGGGGCTTTTCGGCTTATTGAGCAGCACCGTTGCCTTTTACAATGCAGTTTTATTAGGCCTGGCAGCTACGGTTATGCCGTTCCTTCTGTACACAAAAGGGCTTTCCTATTTAGAGACAAGCAAGGCTTCAATAATTGCAGCAATAGAGCCTGTTGTGGCAACAATTATAGGAATCATTCTTTTTGGTGAACCGATTACCGTATTTAAAATAATGGGAGTATTCTTGGTTGTATTTGCAGTGTCTATTCTGGAACAGAAAAAAAGCTGATAAGATTTATTGTTTTATAAGCTCAGTTTGCTGACAAAGCTCAAAATAAGAACAGTAATATATAGTCAGAGCATACTTATACGAAAATTGTTAATGGCTCTTATGAGGCTCGACTTAGAAACAACCGTATGCGAGGCATGGAGGCCGAGCAAGCTGTCTCGGTCACGGACGACCTTTGACAGCGCTAGGTTTTTCTTAGTTGAGCGGAATTAGAGCCATCAATTTTTGTATACCTATGCGAGACTATACCTTACTGTTCTTATATAGAAGGTTTTTCATCAGTCTCAGCTGATAAGATTTGTTATCTTATCAGCTTTATTTCAGAATAGGATCCTGCTGCTGACATCTTCAATGGAATTGCAGCCAGTCAGTATCATTGCAGATTTTAAGTCAGCTGCAATGCTGTCAATATAGGCTTTTACCCCTTCTGCCTGTCCGCCGAATGAAGCCGGAACAAAAGGCCTGCCAATCAAAACAGCATCTGCTCCAAGGGCAAGCATCTTAAGAACATCTACTCCGTTTCGCACGCCGCCGTCTGCCAATATGGTGATTTTCCCCTTCACTTTTTTTGCAATTTCAGGCAATACATCCGCTGTTCCGGGAGTTTGATCAAGTACCCTTCCTCCGTGGTTGGATACCACTATGGCAGCTGCGCCTGATTCGACGGCAAGCTCAGCCTCATCCGGAGTCATAATTCCCTTTAATATTAAGGGCAGTTTTGTACTTTCTGCTATTTCCTTTATATCCTCAACGGATTTTGGCCCAACCGGCTTGCCAAGCAGCGATAAAGTTATTAACCCTGCTGCGTCAATGTCTATTCCAACTGCATAGGCACCCGCTTTTTCTGCCATGCGTATTTTTTCAATGACCTTATCATTTGTCCAGGGCTTTATGATTGCAATTCCTTCTCCGCCTGATTTTTTTAGCTCTTCGAGATTAGTTACCAAAAGCGAGTCTATTGCTGCATCTCCGAACATTGGATAGATTCCGCCCTGAATACAGCCCTTTATTATCCATGATATATATTCCTGTTCCTGGAATTTCCCTCCCATATTGAAATTCGTTCCTGCAACAGGTGCCGCAAAAACAGGTATACTCATCTTTTTCCCAAAAAGTTCAATGGAAGTGTCAGGGTTTTTACAGTTATGCAGGACTCTCATATTAAGCTTATATTTCTTTAAAGCATCGACATTTGCTGTAAAGGCTTCGCTGGTTCCCTTTCCTCCCATTCCGGGCACTTCTCCGGAACAAGCTTTTCCGTTGCATACAGGGCAGACTCTGCATGTGCCGTTTAAATTTGCCTTGGCATTTTTTAACACTTCATCATAATTCATAATTCGTTTACCTCTTATCATCATGATATGTTGATATAAATAATTCAGGGGCTTTTGCCCCTGAATTATCTTATTTATTAAGAGAAAGGTTTAAAGTAATTTTTTAAGCATCTACATTCTGGTTCTTGGACTTATCTCCGGAGAACGTCTTTATTGTAGTTATGATTAATACTATTGCAAGTACGAAAAGAATTGCGGCTAATGAACCGATTATCACATTGCCGCCCGCAAAGTTGGTTCTTGCTACCAGTACAAGGGCAGTAAGGGTTACGCAGAACATAAATACCATTGGGATTATAGTCATAGTATTCTTTTTCCCTGACTTAGCCAGCCAAGCAGATACTGCAAGGAGTGCAAGTCCGGCAAGCAGCTGGTTTGCAGAACCGAATATCGGCCATATCTTCGTATAACCGTAGGACAGCAATAATGCAGACAAGCCTACAGTTACAGCAGTTGCTGTATACATATTGTTCAGAGGAGATTTTGTTCCATCCGCCTTGGTAGTCATCTCCTGGAACATATAACGGCCTAATCTTGTCGCGGTATCAAGACTTGTGAGAGCGAATGCAGAGAATGCAAGTGTTACAAATACAGTACCTACGGGAACGGGAATACCGAAGCTGCTCATAAAATCTGCAACACCGGCAGCGAAGATCTGAGCAGGCGTACCTGTTGCTCCGGCAACATAGCTTACCGCAATAAGTGCAATTATTGCAACTACGCCTTCGATAAGCATTCCTCCATAGCCTATCAGCTGTGTATCTTTTTCATTGTCTACCTGCTTTGAGCTTGTGCCGGAAGCAACTAATGAGTGGAAACCGGAAACAGCTCCGCAAGCAACAGTAACAAAGAGCATCGGGAAAAGATACTGGGCCTTCGCACCCTCACCAACAGTAAAGCCGACTGAAGCCGGGATTGCCATGGCAGGTCTTACTAAAAGTACTCCGATTACTGCTCCGGCAAGCATAGCATAAAGCAGGAAGGAGCACAGGTAGTCCCTGGGCTGCAGCAGCAGCCAAACCGGCAGTGTTGATGCTGAAAAAATGTATATAATAAGAATTACATCCCATGTGAGTTTTGAAAATTTCAGTACCGGGAACTGATAACCTATCCATATGCAGAAGAACAGTAATGCTACCCCTGCTACCGTAGATACTGAAAGGCTGGCTCCTTTTCTGTAAACAAAGTAGCCGAAGCCCATTGCCAGAAAAATAAACAAAATTGATGCAGTACCTGCCCTTGCGCCGGTTATTGCCTCAGGCTTTGCCGGATCAAAAGCAAAGGTTCCGGCACAAATATCTGTAAAGGCTGCAACAACCAGTATTAATGTAAGGTATGCAAAAATGTTGAAAAGCTTTTTGCCGTTTTCACCGATATTTGCTCTGATGATTTCACCTATTGATTTTCCGTCATGCCTTACTGATGCAAAGAGTGAACCCCAGTCATGGACACCGCCGACAAATATACTTCCTACTACGATCCACAGGTACACCGGCAGCCATCCGAATACTGCAGCAGCTATAGGGCCTGTGATAGGGCCGGCTCCAGCTATGGATGAAAAATGATGTCCAAGAAGTACTTTAGCATTAGCAGGACAATAGTCAATATCATCCCTCAATGTACAGGAAGGTGTCTTCTTAGTTGGGTCAATTCCCCACTGATTAGCCAGCCATTTGCCGTAAATGGTATAGGCTATCAGAAATGCCGCAATACCGATAAATAATAATACCAATGAGTTCATAACACGACCTCCTTTTTTATTTGCATAGGAAATATTCATTTCCCTAATGCTCTGTTTAATCAAAAAAAACAGTTCTGAAAAGGTTTTATTTATTCAAAGATGCAAATTCATATAGTTTTTTTACTTTTTTCCCGTCCTTGTTGGTAATAATCTCGCTATTATCCAGTCCTACATATATAAGCCTTACATCACACCAACCTTTAAGATAGAAGCAAAACGCTTTTTTATAATTATACTTTTCTACTGCTTTAATTGCATTTTCATTTATATGATTACCGATTAATACTCCCGTAACATATGTGCTCATATGGTCTTTGTCCGGCTTTATACATTCATCAGATATTCTTTTTAAGAACTGCCCAAAAGAGATAATGTCTTTCTCATTTACATCATCACATCTCTTGATATATATGTGCTCATGATTATTATATTGGTCAATTATATCATGCTGGGTAATAAATGTCCTTACACTTATATTTGAAAACTTGGCAAGTATATCTATCTTATTATCGAATATCACTATATCCCTTTCAATGGCAAAATTCTTTTCAAGCTTTGATGTCAGCAGCTTTATATACTCATCGTATTTCATTATAATCCTCCCAATAAAGGCTTCTTGTAAATAATATGAAATATTCCTTAACTCTATACATTCCTACAACTACATTATATAGGGAATAAATAAACCGTAATTTATTTTTGCTTGAAATGACAAGAATAATGCATTAAATGCAATCATAGGCGCATAAAAAAACTCCCTCAACTGAAATCCTCTGACAATCAGTGAGGGAGTCTTAAATACCCATTAGCTTTTTAAATAATAATATGTTCTGCCTGCTGACCGGAATCTCTGCATCCAACCCCTTAAGCTTAAGCATATATGTATTATTGAACCAGGGGATTATTTCCGTTATTTTATCTATATTAACGATATAAGAACGGTGACAGCGGAAAAAACAATCTTGTCTTAGCTTTTTATGAAAATCGGAAATGCTTGAGGCAACTACAAAGCGCTTGTCCTTTGTGTACACATAAACCTCGTGCTTATGTGCCTCACAATAATAAATATCATCTGCATCCAGCACATATAATTTCTCATTTTTCCAAAGAGTTATTTTATCGTTATGCAGCCTAACAGCAGTGCTGTTCTCAAGTCTTTGAAGCGTATCTGCTATTCTTGTTTGGGAGTAGGGCTTCAAAATGTAATCAAAGGCGGAAACCTCAAAGGCTTCAAGGGCATGTTCGCGGTAAGCGGTGATAAATACTAGAACAGGTTTAACCGGCAAGGTGTTTATCACTTTGCTGAAAGTTAATCCATCCAGCTTAGGCATATTAATATCCAGAAAAATAACATTCACTGAATGTCTTTGGATGTATTCAAGGGCTTTTATACTGTCATCAAAGGTTTCCGATATTGTAATTGAACTAAAATTTGTAATAAAATAACTTAATTCCTGTATGGATGGGTATTCATCATCTACAATAATACAATTCAAAAAATCTCACCCCCACCTGAACATAATAACTGCAGGCAATCAAGCACTCATATTAAGCATAAAACTAACCCTTGTGCCGACATCCAGGCGTTCAATATTAAGCCCGGTGCCATATATATGACGGAGCCGGTTATCAACATTTGATATACCGATTTTGTTTTCTTTAACCTTTCCGGCATGCAAATTTTCTATGAAAGCCTGGGGTATACCTATACCGTCATCCTCTACTGAAACCCTGATTTCATCCGGGTTATGCTTTTTTACGGAAATTACAATATTTCCGGTGCCGGAGCCCTTCAGAATTCCATGTTTTATGGAATTTTCAACAATTGGCTGTATGACAAGTGAAGGAATCTTTACATGAATGCTTTCATCAATATCATATATAACATTAAGCTTATCTCCGAACCGTGCTTTTTCTACTTCAATGTATGATCTGACCTGCTGAAGCTCCTTGCTGATATCTACAAAAATACTTGTTTCTTCTATGTTGTACCTTAAATAGGTTGAAAGGTTGACGATTAATTCTCTGGCGCTATTCGGATTAATTCTTAAAAGGGCTATTATCGTGTTTAATGCATTAAAAAGAAAATGCGGATTGATTTGGGCCTGCAGTGCCTTAATTTCAGCTTGTGCAGCCAATTCCTCCAGCTTGCCGACTTTACTTATTTCTATTTGTGTCGATATTAATTGCGATAAACCTATAGCCAGTTTTTCATGGGTAAAGGATATCCCGTTTCTTTTTGCAAAGTATAATTTGAGTGTACCAATAATTTCATCCTTTTCTTTCAGAGGCACTATAAGCCCGGACTTCAGCTGACAGTCTTCCGAAGAACACTCAATTTCTTCCGGTGAATTCATTATACGCATCTGACCATTCATTATTACTTGCTTTGTAGCAAAGGTTTGTATAGGATCACCGCTGATATGATGATCCGAACCCAATCCCACATGTGCCAGGATTGTAGTTTTGTCAGTAATTGAAACCGCAGCAGCGCCTGTAGATTCCCTTATTATTGTACATACTTTTTTTAAAGAATCACCGTTGATTTCCCTGAAATACGGGAGGGTTTTATTCGCTATTTCGAGAGCCAATTGAGCTTGCATTGCAGCCATTTGCTCTTTTTCTTTGAAGCTATTCTGAATCAGTAATATGAGGATACATATACCTATAGCATTTGTAAAACTCATTGGGACATAAATGCTTTTTACAATGGCAAGTGCACTGGAAAAAGGCTTTGACATGAGCAGAATCAACAGCATTTCAATACTTTCTATAATGATGCCCCCGGCAAGCCCATAAAGCCATTTCTGATATCGGATTCCTTTCTTATAGATCAAGGCGGAAAGGAAACCGGCAAGGATTGTTGATATTGCACAGGGAACGGAGGTTATTCCGCCGATATCATATAAAAATCTGTGCAAGCCGGCAATAATACCCGATACAATACCCACAAAGGGACCGCAGAGTATGCCTCCGGTCATTACGCCGATAATTCGCGTATTAGCTATCGCACCTAATACGTCTGTTCCTGTATATGTACTTATAATACCAAATACGGCAAAAATTACAGATAATATCAGAAGGTCTGATTTTTTAAATGCATCCTTTTGTATTATTTTCTTGAATACGGAAAGGTTTGAAACAATAAAAGCTACTATAATTACATAAATTAAACTGTTTATCAGGTTCTTAATAAGATCAATCATTTGATACTTCTTAATCTCCTTTTCATATTTTTAAAAAAAGCAAAATAAGGACTATCAATGAGATATTCCTTTTATAACATTTTACCTTTTTATTCTGAACTTTGCAAATAGTTTTGGGGCAAGGTATCCCTTGCCCCAATGCTTTACCAAACCTCCGGAAAAGCAGCGCCAACATATAAATCTTCCAATTTAGTCTTATGTCCTTGTTCCATTGCTGCAAGTCCAAGGAATGTTTCCTTTTGTTCTTTATCGGTACTTATAGCTGCAAATCCTTTATACATATCCATTGCTTCTTCTTCCCTTTTCATTGCCAGGGCAATAGCATCAGCAGGCTTCATATCAATGGAAAGCTTAGGCTTGTCTACTGATTCCGCAACCTTGTAGTCTGCAGTCGAGTCGAACTCTAACTTCTTTCCGGTATCTTTAAAATAATCTTGAAGTATGACTTTATGCGATAATTCGTCTTTTGCCAGGTTCTCAAATATTTCAGAAATGTTCTTGTCCTTTGTCTTCTTTGCAACATCCCGATAGAAGGAATAAGCTTCCTCTTCGTTTTTTATTGCATCCGATATTATTTTTTTGTATTCTTCAAGAGTCATTTTACAACCCTCCCTTTGTTAACATTATAACATAATTATACATAATAAATAGTCTTTTTTAAAGGCTGAATAACTAATGCTGATTTGCTTTGGTGCAGGATACCGGGTGTAAAACCATACAAAAACTCCAGTATTTTATACAACTTACCTAAAAATGATAAGATGCATCAATATACTGGAGCCTGAGCGAACCATTTTGAAATATATTACTTCTTCAATTCCTGTTTTCCGGTGACTTTGCTTTTATCATCAATTTTGAAAGTGGATTTGGCATCATCTGTTGTAAAATATACATTCCCGTCGATGGTTCCATCAACCAGCTCAAAGTTCTTTGCAGAAACATAAACATCACCCTTAAAGGTTCCCCCCTGGATTCTGGCATTTGGGCTTTTGACAGTAAGCTTTGGTGCTGTTAGTGTGTATCTTGCTGTTACGTTTTTGTCTGCATCCTGCGCGTAAAGAGCTATTTTACGCTTGAGATCCTTAGCCGGATCGTTCTTGTCATGGAATTCGCCTTCCAATATAAGATCCTCGTTAATTGACAAATCCTTTGTAGTGCATATTATCCAGGTGCCGTTTCCGCTTATAGCTTTTTTAAAGGCATCGGCATCAGCTACTATTGAAGCAGTTGTTACAACATCCGGCGTTGCCTCCTGCGGCGTTGCCTCCGGCGGTGTTGTCTGTGGTGGGGTCTCAGGGGCTGCAGGCTCCGGAGCACAGCCTGCAAATAATGCAATAATAACCGCAAATACTAATACTATGACTTTTCCTTTCATCGGAAATCCTCCTTGCATTTATATATACTTTAAATTACATTATTGCCTGAATGATAGAATTTAATGTATCACTGCAGGCCGGATACATGTCAACAAAAAATATTAATTTTGAAAGGAACTGCCAACAATATATTTAGCATTAAGATTCTTTGTCAAAAAAGAGGAAAATTTGATTGCATGTCGAATAAGATAGTGGATATAGGACCATAGGTCTATATATATTCAATAAATAGGACCAGAGAACTATATATTGATTGGATTATTACAAGATTTTGCAGGAGTGGATTATATGCAGGAAGCAGCAGGTGCTTTTAAATTATATATCGCAAAGAATAATGCAGTTATGATACAGGCTGCTGATAATCAAAAAGCAGTGTTTTATTTTTTTATTATACTTCTGATAGCGGCTGCTGTTGCTATTATACATTATTACGCAGCCAGAAATCGGAGAGGGACTGTGAACAGCAAAAAAGAAGGCGTAATTAGCTATCGGACAATAATTCAACTTATGCAGGAGGGATTTGCATTATTTGAGATAATATACGACCAGGGCGGGAAGCCAATAGATTATTATTTTATTGATTCAAATGAGGCAGCTGAGGTTATTAGCGGAATTGAAAGGAAAACGTCAATTAATAAATCGGTTTTTGATATTCTGCCTGATTCGGCTGCAGAATTGGCAAAAAAATTGAACGAAGTCACATTTGCAGGAGAACCATATAAGGATGAAATATATGTCAAGGAATGGGGAAAGTATTTATCAGTAAACATGTATAAGGCTGAAAAAAAACTGCTTGCAGTTATGTTTTCGGATATTACTCAAAAGAAGCTGGCGGATGAGGCCATGCAGAAGCAGAAGCTCAGCTATGAGGCATTGTTTAGAAATTCTTCCGATGCCATTATCCGGTTTGACCAGAATCATAACATAATTGACATAAATGAGAAATTTACGGAATTGTTCGGATATACCCTTGATGAAATATATGGCAGGGAGTTAGACAGCGTATTAGCTCCGAAAGAAAAGTTCGATGAGGCAAAAGTATTGACAAAGAACGTGCTCAACGGGAATATTACCGCTATGGAGGAATCAGTACGTTTAGGATCTGACGGAAAGACCAGAGAAGTAAGTATAAAAGGCGTTGCAATTGTTCTAAACGATAAAATCATCGGCGGCTATGGTATATATACAGGTATATCCCGAAGGAAAAAAGCAGAAAGAGAATTAATGTATATGAACTATCATGACCTGCTGACCGGTCTTTATAACAGAAGGTTCTTCGAGGAGGAATTGAAACGCCTGGATACTGAAAGAAATCTGCCGATTTCCATTATTATGGCGGATGTTAACGGATTGAAGCTGTTTAATGATGCCTTCGGCCATGCTGAAGGTGATAAGCTATTGGTTAAAGCAGCTGAAATAATCAGTAAGGAATTGCGGGAAGACGAGATAGTGGCAAGGCTGGGAGGAGACGAGCTGGTTATTTTATTGCCAGGGACTGATTCGGAGGAAGCACGCAGCATAGTCAAAAGAATAAGAGCTTCCATTTCAAACATACGGCTGAAATCCATAGAACTTTCAATATCCTTCGGATGGGATACAAAAAACAGTGCCGATCAGGATATGAATGATATATTGAAAAATGCAGAAGATTATATGTACAGGAATAAATTATTTGAAAGTCCCAATATCAGAGAGAAGAGGATAAAGGCAATAATTAATTCCTTTTATGAGAATAACAGTGAAGAAGAACAGCACTCAAAGCGGGTAAGCTCCTTGTGCGAGGCCACCGGTGCCGCTATGGGCATGGCCGGAGCTGCCCTGAAGGAGCTTAGGACATTAGGCTTGCTTCATGATATCGGGAAAATTGCAATTGATAATAGTATACTGAATAAACCGGACCGGCTTACAAAAGAAGAATGGAATGAGATTAAGCGCCATCCGGAGATAGGATATCGGATACTAAGCTCAGTTAATGATATGGCAGAATTGGCGGTATTCATACTCGCACATCATGAACGATGGGATGGAAAAGGTTATCCGAAGGGAATAAAGGGAACGGACATACCGCTGCAGGCAAGAATCACAGCAGTAGCAGACGCTTATGATGCTATGACAAGTAAAAGTGCATACCGAAATCCCTTGTCTGAAAGCATTGCGGTGGATGAGCTTGAAAAAAATGCAGGCACACAGTTTGATCCTGAAATAGTGCAAATTTTTATTGATAAGGTAATAAATAAAAAAGTCAAAACTTCTGTTGACATTGACGTTACGTAAAGGTGTATAGTAATCTTATCGGGCTCAAGGCGGTGATGATATGGAATACACGGTGCAGAAGCTGGGAAAATTAGCAGGTGTCAGCACGAGAACCCTGAGATATTATGATGAGATTGGAATTCTTAAGCCGGCCAGAATCAATGCATCAGGATATCGAATATATGGGCAGAAGGAAGTTGACAGGCTTCAGCAGATTCTCTTCTACAGAGAGCTGGGAGTGGGACTGGACAGCATAAGGGAAATCGTGACGGCGCCTTCTTTTGACGGAGCTAAAGCACTGCGGGAACATCGCGGGAAGCTGCTTGAGAAAAGAGAGCAGTTGGATATGCTGATTGCTAATGTAGAAAAAACCATAGCGTTAACAGAAGGGAGAATTAGTATGACCGATAAAGAAAAATTCGAAGGCTTTAAGCAAAAGCTGCTGGATGATAATGAGAAAAAGTACGGTAAGGAAGTTCGTGAAAAATACGGTGAGAGTGCAGTAGAAAAATCTTATGATAAAGTAAAGAACATGACCAGGGAAGAGTATGATGAGCTGACAAAGCTGTCTGAGGAAATAACAAAAATCTTGGGCGAGGCATTCAAAACCGGTGACCCGGCAGGAGATTTGGCACAGAGGGCTGCGGATTTGCACAAGCAGTGGCTCACATTCTACTGGGACAGCTATTCAAAGGAGGCTCACGCGGGGCTGGCACAGATGTATGTGGATGACGAGAGGTTCAGAGCTTACTATGACAAAAAACAGCCCGGCACGGCAGAATTCCTGAGAGATGCAATTCTCATATATACCGGAATGAAAAAGTAGAAGCAATAACCTTGGAGGACACGGGGAGAGGACACGGGGACGTTTCGAGGACACGGGGACGTGTCCTCTCCCCGTGTCTTTTGTTACAGTTTTATTAAAAAGCAAAGAAGCAGAAGGGCATTTGCATAAACTTGTAGAAATACCATAAAGAGCATAAATACTACAAAATTCATTTATTAAGGAGCAAATTATGAAGTGTATTTCAAAGTTCATCATTTTTCTGTTTGCCCTTTTATTAACATTATCTGCATTTCCAGTTTCCGCAGCTTCGGAGGCCCCGGAGAAGGAGGAACTCAGGGGAGTATGGGTTGCAACAGTGGCGAACATAGATTATCCTTCAAAGTCCACTGCCGATTCAGCGATATTGAAAAGTGAAGCCTTGAAAATACTGGATGATGCTGAGGCCATGGGCTTGAATGCGATTTTTCTGCAGGTCAGGCCTGCTTCAGATGCCCTTTATAAGTCAAAGCTTTTCCCCTGGTCAAAGTATCTGACGGGGAGACAGGGACTCGCACCTGATAATGGCTTTGATCCTCTGGAGTTCTGGGCAGCAGAGGCGCACAAGCGCGGAATGGAACTGCATGCATGGATCAACCCTTACAGAATCACAAAAAAGACTCCAAAGGAGCCAAAGCATGACCTTGCTTCTCTTGATCCATCTAACCCAGCCAGATTGAAGCCCGAATGGGTGGTGAAGCATACTGACGGAAATCTTTATTACAATCCCGGAATTCCCGAGGTCAGAAAGCTGGTAATAGACGGGGTGCTTGAAATTATCGAAAATTACGGTATCGATGGTATACATTTGGATGATTATTTCTATCCCGGAAAGGACTTTAGTGATAAGGCAGCTTATGCAAAATATGGAACAGCTTATGGCAATATAGATGACTGGCGAAGAGAAAATGTAAACAAGCTTATCAGCGAGCTTTCGAAGGCCGTAAAGGCGGCCGATGAAGCTGTAAGCTTTGGCGTCAGCCCCTTCGGTATTTGGGCAAATAAAAGTGCAAATACGCTGGGAAGTGATACGAGAGGCATGCAAACCTACTATGACCAATATGCTGATACAAGGAAATGGGTAAAGGAGGGCTTGCTGGATTACATAGCGCCGCAGCTGTATTGGTATATAGGCTATGAAATTGCAGATTACAGCAGGCTGTTGAGTTGGTGGGCCGATGTAACTGCGGGTACGGGTGTTGATCTGTATATCGGACAGGCAGCATATAGAACCGGGGATACAGATCCTAAAAGCCCATGGTATGGTATTGCAGAGATGGAAAAGCAGCTTAAACTGAATTCTGAAAACAAGGAAATAAAAGGAAGTATCTTTTTCAGCAACAGGTCTTTATGCAATAACCCGGCTCTATGTGCGGCTTTGCAATCTTTATATAAAAGGAAGAGCAGTATTCCGATCAGTGTTTCACGTCCGGCTGAAGATATACAGACCACCTTGGAAAAATATTACCTGAACGGTTCATCTGATCCGGAAAAGCCTTTGTATCTGAACGGAGTACCTGTGGAAAACAGGTCGGCCCGGGGATACTTCGGAGTTTTGGTACCCTTGACGGAGGGTGCAAATTCTTTTACACTATCCCAGGAAGCCTCAGAGGTGACCCGTGTGATATACAGAAAAACCGCTGATTCCGAACCGGCAAAAATGAGCGGGGCTGAGATAATTTCAGCTTCAGTCTTTCCGCAAAGCCAGGAGTACCGTAATCCCGGGGAAAAAATAACTCTTTCCTGCGAAGCTCCTTATGGCTCAACGGTAACGGTGCAGATAGGCGGGAAAAGATATTTAATGAAATCTTCAGGCGCAGTGACAGGAACCTCAGGGCTGTATGCAGACAAATTTACCTGCGAATATACTATTCCGGCATATAAGGGCACTCCCCGTAATATAGACCTGGGGAAACCGGTTTATACAATGAATTACAAGGGTACGGCCAAGAGCTGTACCGCCCCCGCAAAGATCGGTGTGATAATGAAAGGTTCACCATTCTATGCAAAGGTTGAAAAAGAGGTCATATATACATACAATGAGGCAAGCTCTTCAGATGGAGCAGCCTATGAGTTGTACAGCGGAATGGTTGATTCTGTTACCGGAATGTCGGGGGGCTATGTCCGTCTGTCCCTGGGGCAATGGGTCAAGGACAGTGATGTTGCGGTATATACTTCCAAGGCGCAATCAAGGCCGATTATAAAGGATACTGAGTATATATCCGGGGATGGGTGGGATTCTTTAAAACTTGATATATCGGCTCCGCCTGCCGCTATTGCAGATTTTGACGGAGCCCTGCTGAAAATTAATGTATCAGCCGATTCTCAGGCAGCATCTCCTGAACTGCCGGATGATTCACCTTTTTCATCTGTTGCTGTTGCAAAAAAAGTGAACAATACGGAATATACCATGGCATTGAAAAAAAACCGGAGCATAAGCGGCTATTATATGCAAAAGACAAAAACAGGACTGGTGCTGAATATAAAAAGGCCTGTAAAATCAAATAATAGCAATGAGCCTCTTTCCGGCCTGACAATCATGCTTGATCCCGGCCATGGGGGCAGTGATACAGGTGCAATAGGCCCTCTCGGAACAGAGTATCCGGAAAAGACCATAAATCTGAATATTGCATTTAAATTACAGTCGGAGCTTGAGCAGCTTGGGGCAAGGGTATTTCTGACAAGAGCGGCAGATGTGAATGTGTCCCTGGAAGAGCGCCTTGCAGCCTCCAGAAATGCAAAGCCTGATATGTTCCTTTCTCTTCATTCCAATAGCATGGCGGAGGATGTTGATATATCCAAAGTAGACGGATTTGCAGTTTTCTACCGGGAAAAACTTGCACTGCCATTGGCAGAAACAATATTCCAAAATACATTGACACATCTGAACAGAACCAACAAAGGGCTGCATAACAAGAATTTTTATGTTTTAAGGGGTACCTGGACACCATCTATCCTTGTTGAAAGCGGTTTTGTCCCGAACCCATATGAATTTGAATGGCTGATTGATGAGAATGAGCAGGCCGGGCTTGCCCAGAGCATAGCGAAATCTGTAGTTGAATATTTCAAGTAAGTAATGAACATACTCTTTTTTTTGATAATTTGATAGAATAAGAATATAGCTGAAGCAGGAGGCAGGCCCATGTCGGAACTCAGAAAAATGAAAGCAATAGTATTATTAAGTATCGCAATTATGACGGCTATAGTGATTTTACCCGCAAGTGCCGCAGTTGGACAGCAGCCTCCTTTTTCTGAAGTCAAGGAAAAGCTTTCGGGAATTTCTAAAGAGGAAAAGGAGATTTTGCAGAAACTGTTCATACTTGCTCAGGAGATTGAAATAGCGGAGGCGGAGGCAGAGGAGCTATCCCGCGAAACAGAAGCAATCAGTAAAGAAATAAAAGGCTTGGAAGAGGATATAGCAAAAGAGGAGCTTGCTTATGAAAAGAAGCGGAAGAGCTTGGAGCAGGTTCTGAAAAGCTATCAGAGGATGGGAGCCGGGTCATTCCTGGAAATCATCCTGGACTCGGACAGCCTGAGTACTTTTTTGCATAGGTTGAACATACTCCGGGATCTTACCAAAAATACCGGAACGCTTTTGGAGCAGCTGGAGTCAAGCGGCAGGAAGCTTGCAGAGGAAAAATCAAAACTATCGGAAAAGCTTGCATTGGTTAAAGATAAGGAAAGTATGTCAAGAACGGCGTTAGCTGATAAAAACAGGCTTAAGGCGGAAAAGGAGGCATACCTGGCATCCCTTAAGGGAGAGAAGGAGCATTACCAGGAATACCTTTCCAATCTGGAAAGGGTCTGGAATGAGCTTAAGCCTTTGCTTTCAGAGACCGCAAAGGAATTCTCCCGAATGATTGAAGAGGAGGGATTGCCTTATGATGCTTTAAAAATCAGCTTTTCTCTTTTTGAAGTCAAGGGAGCTATTGACGATGGGACTATAAACAAAATTATTTCAGAGAATGCCAATCTTGAAGAAATGATTTTTGCTTTTCATCAGGAAGCGGCTGAAATAAGGATACCTGATAAGAACCTTATATTGACAGGAACTTTTGCAATTCAGGAAGGACACACTCTTAAGTTTCAGGCCCGGGAAGGAAGCTTTTTCGGATTGCCTTTGGAAAAGGGAGTTCTGGAGGAATTATTCGGAGAGGAAGGCATGATGCTGAATCTTGAGCCGCTGCTGGCAGGAAACGATATACATGCCGTAAGAATTAAAGAAGGGTACATAGAACTGATTCATAGATTTTAATTTGTTATTGTATTTGGAGGGGAAATAATGATAGAAGCTAAGGGAGTATGTTTGGAGTATCCGGATGGAACCAAAGCCATTAAAAATATTGAGCTTTCAGTTAAACCGGGTGAGCTTGTATACATAACCGGACCCAGCGGCTCCGGAAAGACAAGCCTGCTGAAGCTTTTCATGGGTGAGGAATATCCGACTGCCGGTTCCCTGAGGGTGCTGGGACAGCACATATCCAGGGGACAAGCGTCAAGAATCAGAGGCCTGCGCAGAATGATCGGTCCGGTTTTTCAGGACTTCAGGCTGATAAAAGGGAGAACTGCCTTGGAAAATGTCATGCTGGGAATGAGATTTCTGGATATACCTTCCGGCTGCATAAGGGAAAATGCCGGAAATGCACTGAAAAAGGTGGGTTTGGAGCAAAAAATGCTTTCACTGGTAGAGCACTTGTCCTGGGGCGAATGCCAGAGGGTGGCAATTGCCCGGGCAGTATCAAGAGAACCGGTCTTGATAATAGCAGATGAGCCTACGGGCAATCTTGATAAGGACAATGCCCTAAACATACTGGAATTGCTGAAATCCTTCAGAAACGACAATAAAGCCATAATCATCACTACCCATGCAACCCATTTGATTGAAGATGAAAGATATGCAGTACATATCCGGATGGATAACGGGAACATGCTCAAAGAAAGGTCAGGGGAAGCTTAGATGAAGAATATTTTGTACAATACCGGTTATTTCATTAAAGAAACAAAGACAATAATGCGTTTGAACCTGCTGTCAAGTATTTTATCTTTTCTAAGCATCGGGCTTATTTTTTTCATCCTCGCCATGATGATTTCCGGCTGGTGGGTAAGCAGCCATGTTGTGCTTGCCATACAAGAAGAGGCGGAAATAAGTATATATTTCAGTGAGGATATGGACGCTGCCGGTGCAGAAAGGCTGGCCGAAGAGATTGAAAACATTGAGGGAGTATATGAAGCAAGGCTGGTCAGCGAAGAGGAAGCCTACAGCAGGATGGAAAAAATACTGGGGAAGGAAGCCCGTGTTCTTGAGTATTTAGATGATAATCCTTTCAGTCCCTTTATAGAAGCAAAAATCCAAATAGAAGATATAGGCCTGATACCGGGGAAACTAGATCTGATTGAGGGCATTGAGCATGTGAGGGATAACAGGGAAGTGCTGGAACGCATCCTCGGGATTTCACAGACAATAAAGATATTGGGATACCTGATTATAGCCGCTGTCGGGATATCCACAACGGTTATAATATCCCACATTATCAGAATGGGAATATACGACTGCAGAGAACAGATAAATACCTTAAGGCTGATGGGAGCGCCTGAAGCTTTTATCGGGTTTCCCTTCATGCTGGAAGGGCTTCTTCTCACTCTGGGAGGAGGCGCGTTATCCTCAGCCTTGGCAGCATATGCATTAAAGTATTTGTATGCACAGGCAGCCGGCCCGATAGCCTTCATTCCTCTTCCGCCCCGGGAGGCATTGGTTTCTGACCTTACTATATTGATTATGTTATTGAGTACCGCATTGGGAACAGCCGGAAGTTTTTTCGGTTTGTCATCGGCAAAAAACTGAACAAGAAAACGCACATGGGCGGATATCATAATCTTTGCATATTTATGGTATAATTAATGCATAACAAAGGAGGGAATGCAAATGAGTTTTAAAATGACCGGCAAAGTTACCTGGGTAGGGAAAATTGACTGGGAGTTGAGGAGATTTCACGGGGACGAGTATTCAACTCACAGAGGTTCTTCTTACAACTCATATCTTATAAAGGACAAGAAGAATGTACTTATTGACACAGCTTGGGCACCCTTTGCAAAAGAGTATGTGGAAACCCTAAAAAAGGAAATAGACCTGGATAAAATTGACTACATAATTGCAAATCACAGTGAAATTGACCACAGCGGGGCACTGCCGCTGCTGCTTGCGGAAATACCAAATACTCCCGTTTATTGCACAGCTAATGGGGCCAAGATATTAAAAGGGCATTATCATAAGGACTGGAATTTTGTAACGGTAAAAACCGGAGATACCCTTGATATTGGTGAAAGCAAGCTTACTTTTGTGGAAGCCAGGATGCTTCACTGGCCGGACAGTATGTTCGTGTACATGTCAGGTGAAAACATATTGTTCAGCAATGACGCCTTCGGACAGCATTATGCCTCGGAGCTGATGTACAATGATATGGTAGACAATGCTGAATTATATCAGGAAGCAATTAAATACTATGCAAACATATTGACCCCCTTCAGTACCTTTGTCACCAAGAAAATAGAAGAAGTTTTAAGCTTCAATTTACCGGTGAACATAATTGCCCCCAGCCACGGGATAATCTGGAGGGACAATCCGGCCCAGATAATTCAGAAATACATGGATTGGGCAAAGGACTATCAGGAAAATCAAATTGTAATAGTATATGATACAATGTGGAACGGTACAAGGAGGATGGCCGAAGCTATAGCGGAAGGAATCAGATCGGTTGATAAGGAGGTTGCAGTAAAGCTGTTTAATGCTGCTCATTCCGATAAAAACGATGTGATAACGGAAATATTTAAATCCAAGGCAGTATTGTTCGGTTCTTCCACTGTAAATAAGAGTATTATGCATGCAGTGGGCGGGATGTTGGATATGGTAAAAGGCTTGGGCTTCAAGAATAAAAAAGCAGCAGCCTTCGGCTCATACGGCTGGAGCGGGGAATCGGTCGGTATATTGACGGAAAGATTGAAGGATGCCAAATTTGAAATAGTAAGCGACGGAATAAAAGAACTGTGGAATCCGGACCAGGATGCAATGAACAGATGCGTGCAGTTCGGAGCGGATTTTGCAGGGAAGCTGTAGTCCGGAACTTTTCGCAAAGATGCTGCGTCATAACTGTGTACGGAAAAATATGCAGTGTCTTTGAAGGGAGAGTTATGCTAATAAAAATGTTTAATAAAAAAGCTTTTTTCAGGTCTGCTTCATTAGTTATGTCCATTGTTGTGCTTCTGGGTGCAGGATTGCTGACAGGGTGCACGGCACCTGCAGAGGATAATACAGGCGGCAAAGCTGAGGATAATAACCCTCCTGCTGTGGAGGAAAGCATTGAGGATAGGATTATTCCCGAGTTTATGGCATTGGTGGGGGGGAATCCCAAGCCTGATGCAATAATTGAGTTCATGGATAAGAGTATTGCTGACGTTTCCGGAGAAAATGCGTCTAAAATGCTTGATGAACTTGAAAAATCCCTGAAAAGCAATTTACCGGAGCTGGAGGAGAAATATTACAGCACGGCGGTACAAGAAGCAATGTTCAATGCGTACAAATCGGAATTTGATCTAAGCAAACTTGACAGCATTCAAGATGCTGAAGTTAAAAGCCTTATTGATGAAACCAAGGCTATGGGCTATAAGGTGGAAACAGCGGAAGGCATGTTTTTCCCTATTATTAACTATGAATTTCTTAAGAAATTCAGTTCTTATGCAGAGGATGACATGAAGGATTATATTGATATAATGGCAGCAGAGAGCAATAAAGTTCCCGCAAAGGATGGGGCTCTTGTGATAGGCTGGGATGAGGTAATTGAGAGGGCGTTGGCCCAGGAGAACTTTATGGCGAAACACAGCAGCTCTGCCAAGGTTGGAAGCATAAAGGAACTGCAGAAAAAATATATCATGTTCATTCTGTACGGATTGAATAATACCCCTCTATTCAGCTATGATACAAAAATGATGAATCCTGAAGCCAAAGATGCTTATACAAAGGTTTTGAAGGAAAAAGGAGATAGTGAGCTGTTGCAGCTTTTGGGCGGATATTTGGAAATCTTAGAGAAATCCGATTACAAGCTGACTGAGGAAGCGGATAAGTATAGAAAAGATGCCGAAGGACAGCTGTAATAATTTTTAAAAAACTCCTAATGTGAATAATTGACAAATGTAAAATTCTTCGTTATACTATCTTTGGTATAACGAAGAATTTTATTATTGGTTTGACTAGAGTGCAGATTGAAAGGAATACCGGAATGGAGAATTTAGAATCAATAGAGCTTCTTCAAAAAAAGCACGGAAATGGTATAACCAAACCTGCGAGAATAGTCATTTACCTTATGCTTCTGCTGATAATTGTATTCATTTCATCTTTTTGTTTTGGAAGATATAATGTGAACCTGCATGAATTACTGAGAATACTTGCTAACCGGGTTATTCCCCTCGAACATACCTGGACAGCAGAAATGGAAACGGTAGTGATAAATATAAGGCTGCCGAGAATTGTTCTGGCCTGTCTTGTAGGTTGCTGTCTATCGGTTGCAGGGGCATCATATCAAGGGGTTTTTCAAAATCCCATGGCATCCCCCGACTTTCTGGGAGCTACCTCCGGCGCTGCATTTGGAGCTGCTCTGGCGATTCTTTTGGGCAGTTCAAGCAGAATGATCACTATATTGGCTTTTTTCTTTAGTTTGGTTTCGGTATTCCTTGTATATTTCATAGGAAGGTATGCACCCGGTAAGGGTGTGATTAACATGATTCTTGCAGGTATTATGATAAGCTCACTTTTTACGGCAGGTACATCATTTATCAAGCTTGTGGCTGACCCTAATAATCAGCTGCCGGCTATTACATATTGGTTAATGGGAAGCCTCTCAGGTGCGAAAAACAATGAAGTGGTTTTTGCATTAATCCCTATGGCTATAGGTATGATTCCGCTATTTGTTATGAGATGGCGCATAAATATACTTACACTCAGTGATGAGGAATCCAATGCAATAGGTATCAATGCCAATATGCTGCGCCTTATTGTAATCATTTCTTCCACCTTGATAACCGCTGCCAGTGTCTCAGTCAGCGGGACAATCGGATGGGTGGGTCTTGTGATACCTCACTTGTGCCGCAGGATGATAGGGAATAACTACACATATCTGCTGCCGGCGAGCATGGCTTTCGGTGCAACCTTTATGCTGCTCGTGGACAACATTTCACGTAATCTGCTGGCAACGGAAATTCCCATAGGTATCCTTACTGCATTTATAGGTGCGCCCTTCTTTATCCGTCTGATTTTCAGAAGGGAGGGGACCCTGTGATTATTGAAGTGGAAAAACTATGCTTTGGATATAGCTCCCATAAGGTGCTCAAGGATATATCCTTTAATGCGGGAAAGGGAAAGCTGATTTCCATAATTGGTCCCAACGGTGTCGGCAAGAGTACGCTTTTTCGATGTGTCCTGGGACTTATTAGTGAATACAGCGGAAGTATTAGGATTGAGGGTAATGATATAAAAAAGCTTTCTGTGAAGAGTCGGGCGCATTTAATGGCATATATACCTCAGACCTACTATCCATCCTTTAACTATTCCGTAATAGACATGGTACTTATGGGCACTGCGCATCAGCTTTCGGCGTATTCCATGCCGGGGAAAAGGGAAACGGAGCAGGCATGGAAGGCACTTGAACAGTTGAATATTACCGGTCTTGCCCAAAGAGGCTTTTGTAAATTAAGCGGAGGGGAGCAGCAGCTTGTATTGATTGCACGTGCCTTAGCCCAGCAAGCGGGAATCATTCTTATGGATGAACCGACATCCAACCTGGATTTTGGGAATCAATTAAGGGTATTACAGCAGATAAAGAACCTGACAAAAGAAGGCTATACAGTTTTGCTTTCAATGCACAATCCACAGCATGCCCTGACCTATTCGGATTATATACTGGCACTTTTTGACGGCAGCATTATAGGAGATGGAACGCCTCATGAAGTGATAAATGAGGATTTGCTCAGTAGATTGTACAATGTTGAGGTGCAAATTGCTGAAGTAGGCGGGGACATGTTAATCGTGCCCTCCGGGAAAGGCAGGGTTGATTGTGTTTAAATGGGATTTACGCATGATACAATTCATGAAGGATGCAATAGAGG
>Ga0209605_1001754_pt1 | contig 22826 bp, 15 predicted proteins | sample AD_UKC035_MetaG_FD_184408 | JGI IMG/M metagenome (GOLD analysis project Ga0209605, IMG submission 184408) | Active sludge microbial communities of municipal wastewater-treating anaerobic digesters from USA - AD_UKC035_MetaG (SPAdes) (version 2) | ecosystem: Engineered > Bioreactor > Anaerobic >...
TCAGGTCCAGCTTGGAGAAGGGCAAGGACAAGCCGGCATAAGCGTTACCGGATGGTTCGCCGTCCCAGGCGAGCCGGGAGGATCTTGTTGACAGCGTCACCGTGGACGCTATGGTATGTGGCTTAGGTGGCCCCCCTTTCGGCGCCTCTCCTGGCCCCCTTTCTGATGCTTTTTTCCAGCTGCTGAGGGACACGCGCCATTGCGCTCCATAGCTGTGAGAGAAGACCTTCGACGGTTGACTGATGATGCTACCGGACTGCTCAACAGGCTTCTCGATTGTGTCCTGAGGGAAAATGATCGGCTCCTCTCGCACCTCCGCTCCACCCATCAGTACGACCTTCTCCCGCCCGAGGAACAAGCTGTAATCTACGATGAGCATATCGACAACATTCGGCTATCCCATTTCCTTCATATCGCCAGGCGAGGATATATGACGCATGAGTATCTGCGCAGCTACTTTGATGGTCCGCATGCCCTGAGGGAATTCATGGCTGGCATAGATTGAATCAGATGGAGCAGGGGAATCTATTTGACGGACGTGGCAAAGAACTGTAGGGAAGAACCAAGACACTGGCTGGTTCTGACGCGCCGGTCACTGGCATAGTCTGATGTGTCTCGTGATAGGGTACAGCTGTGTTGCCCTCAAAACGGGCCACGAGATAGTAAGAAACCGTGCGAATACAGTAAGTCAACGAGAGATCCTAAGTCTTTGTCGCATGCTGAGTTAAGCTGTAAACATAGTTTTTGTAGGACTTTGGAGAAAGAGGGCAGATCGAATCCCGCCCTCTCCGATACATTGATGATGGATGGTCGATTATTGACAATTGAGGCGGACGGAGTGGACTGCGAGAATCATCCATAATCCATAATCAATATGATGAACTTCCAGGCAGAGCGGCTCCGACGTCTGCCCCAACACCCGAGGGAAGTCTGGCAGGGCGGAATCACGAGGCTGCCCCTTTGGGTTCGGGCGGATGACGAGGGACTTCCCGACCCGGTTCGTTCGTGGGCGGCCGGCTGGGTCAGCCTGCAAACTCGGGCAGTTTTCCTGTCCGACGGCTACACAGAACTCACAGATCAATCCGAAGCCCTCCTCGACGCCCTCGTCGATCTGGCGTACGACAAGAAGCTCGCAGGCTATCGGCCGGGGAAGGTCCAGGTCTGCGACCCCGTTCTGGCCGAATACCTCCGCAGCCAGCTCGAAGACGCCGAGATCACGGTCGAGTTGATCGCGAAGTCGTTCATTCTCGAACGCAGCCTGACCGACGCAGCCGAGGCAAGCCGGCCCTACTACCCGATGCCCTGCGGTCCGATGGACACCGAGGGCGTCACCGTTGAGATGGTGCGGGCCTATACCGCCGCGGCGGGGGAGTTCTACCGGGCCCGGCCCTGGGAACTGTTGGCAAACGACGACCTGATCGTCCTGGAGTCGCCCGACGTCGAGCCAGTTCTGCGTCATGTGTCCGTCCTCGGGTCCAACGGCGGCCTCATCGGCCTGGCCTTCCACGAGTCCCGGGCCGGCTTCGAGCGGTTCGTCGCCAACCCGGGCCAGGAAGAGACGATGGGCGGGCGGTACTGGCTCCTGCGTTTCGGCACGATGACGAGCCTCCCCTTCGGCGACGTGGACCTCTGGGAACGGTACGACCTGCCGGTGGCCGGGCCGGATGCGTATCCCTTTGCGATCTGCTACGAGGTCAGGAGCCCTTACCATCGCCCCGGCCCGTCGGAACTGGCCTTCTTCGAAGGCTTTATGCGGGCTCTGGCCCAGTCCACAGAGCAGGAGTTCGACTCCGGCCGCTGGACCAAACAGGTGGACACCTTCGACGAGCCGATGGAGTTCGCATTCACACTGCCCGACGTGCTGGCCCCCGAGCGTCCCAGGAACCCCAATCTGCCCCTGGCCAGTCCCCTGGTCATGGACCGAATCGCGGCACACATAGAACGCATGATGAAGGGGAAAGACTTCAAGACCCGCGAGGAGTACGAGGCGTTCATCCAGGCCAACTTCCTCGGCAAGAGGATCGAGGAGTTCGTGCCCCACACACCGCTGGAGGAGGCCCAGGACATCGTCTTTCGGGCCTACAGCGTCAAGGGACGCAAGCAGATCCATATGGCCCGCAAGGCCCTGGCGGTCGATCCGAACTGCGCCGATGCCTACATCCTGCTGGGCGAGCGGACGCCCGTCCGGGACAAGCAGATCGAATACTACACGCAGGCCGTGCAGACCGCGGAACGGACCCTGGCCCCCGAGGTCTTCGAAAAGGACGCCGGTCGCTTCTGGGAAATCATCGAGACCCGCCCTTATGTGCGTGCGAGATTCCGCCTGGCGCATTGCCTCAACGAGATGGGCCGGCTCCAGGAGGCAGCCGACCATTTCCGCGAGCTGCTCCGCCTGAATCCCGACGACAATCAAGCCGTTCGATTCTGGTTCTGGCCGTGCCTTTTGCGCCTGGGCAGGGATCAGGAGGTCGAGCAAGTCCTCAGACAGAACAAGAGCGATCAGGGCAACTGCACGTGGGATTACACTCGCGCCCTGCTCGCCTTCCGGAAGAAAGGGGACACCCCTACGGCCCGCAGGCACCTGCACCAGGCGATCAAGAACAACCCGATCGCCGCGGAGTACCTCATGAAAGGCCAGGCATTTCCAAAGCCCACGCCTGACGGTCGTTCCCTCTTCTATGATGAGGAAGCGACCTTCTGCGCGGATGTTCTGGCGAAGGCCTGGCACGAGACGACCGGGGCCGCCGAGTGGCTGGACGGGATCATCGGCTGGTCCGCCGAGCCGGAATTCGACGACGACGTCTGATCGAGAACCAAGCGCCACGAATCACACACCGCCAGCGAGCGGCACAGCTTCGCGTGCGCGTTCTCAAGCGATACGGGACTCACTCCAACCCCTGCTGCTCGTATATCTTCTGGATCTTCTCTTCAGCACCGAGGAAATGCTCCGCTTCGGTGGAGAACATGTCAGGCTTCCACGTGTGGCCCGGCAGACGCAGTTGCCCTCCAACAACTGGGAACGCGTACAGATTGTTGCGGCCCATTTCGTGATGGCGCTCTCGGCGGTCTACATAGATAAGGAGACACTCTGTAAACGTGTCTGTGGTGGTCAGATCCAGAGAGGTGCGCACTTCTGGGGCACCTGTTCTATAACAGTCGTCGGACGAGCCGCGACTGCGGAGGGAATCCTTCCAACAATAGAAGACATTGTCCGCCATTGCAGACACAGCCCTGGTATACCTCGCATTCCCCGCCCCCATGATGACTGAACGCAGCGAACGATGCTTGGGGCTGCCCTGGCTTGCCTCAGCGGGGCTGGAGGTGGCGAATTTGAAGCAATCCAAGAGAGCCGGGATGAACATGCTGTCGTCGATCAACATCGGGAATCGGTAGTCCAACTGGGTCAAATCCCAGAACACCAGGCGATCCAACGCCTTGGCATCACCATCCGGTTTGACGTCCAGGCGCTTCTTGACGTAATAAAGGAATTCGGCTGGAGTAATGCAGCCGGGGCGCTGATGGAAGAGGTGGATGAACTGGTTGCAGCGTTGGTTCCCCTTGGTGCACTTCTTACGACACAAGAAACGCGGACAAAGCATGTTCCGGTCAAGATTCTTGAAATTATCGATGAGCGAAACGAACAAGCCATTCTTTCCGTCAAGAGCGCCCGCGGTCAGAAAATCAATGCAGAGCTGGGACTTGAAACTGCCCCTGCTGCCCAGCAGAACAGTGACGCTGCCGTTGTCCATCCCACCGACGAGTCCTTCAAGAATGGACTTACCGGCTACCTCGGGCTGTGCGCCGGGCGTTGCCGACGCCCTGACGATCCTCGTCAAAGGCCCGAGTGACCGAGAATAAGTCACCGGCATGTATCCGGGCATCTGGACCTGGAAGTGAATCGATGGGAAGAATTCCAGTCCCCAATTGCGCATCTTGTACTGGTGCCAGCCGCGCGTCGGATCTTGATATCGAGCCTTGAGAATATGCATCTCATTTATCAAGTACTTCACCGAACCTTCGAGTGGATGCTCTCGAAGCTCGATGGCCACGTCAACCAAGTGATCCAGGTTTTGTTCCTCGGCCTCATCGGTTGGCTCATACACGATGATCCCGACATCGCTATGCTGTTTCACGAGGTCGAAGAGACGATCCAGACCAAGGACCTTGCGTTGGGAGGCAGGCACGGTCGCAAGGCCGTCGATAACAAGGACAGGCCATTGCTTCGAGGGACCTGCACTGCCCTGACTCAGAAGATCACTCATCATATACATGCCGCGGTCGAGGTTACCTGAGAAAAGGGGTATCTGCGAGCCCGACGGCGACTGCGGACGCTCATAGAACTGAAGCCCAAACAAGTCGGGGTTCTCCAGGTCCTTCTCCACCTGCTTTGTGATCGATTCCTTCTTCATGGCAGACAACCGCCTCTGGGTTCCCGTCCGCGCATTATCCATGCATTGGCGGATCTTGTCGCAGATCCCCAGACTGATTGCCTTCCCGGTCTTCTCGCGCAGCAGAGGCTCCTCCTTCATTTCAATGGCGTGCGCCGTCTGATGCACGAGCATCGAGGCTAGCTTGTATCGAAGGCTATACGGCCCTTGCTCCAGACTGCAATATGTCCCTTTGCTGAACTTCGTCGCACAAACCAAATGGCAGGCTATTTGCAGGGCCAGAGTCGTCTTGCCTGTTCCAGGTCCGCCTCGGATCAGTATGATGAGTCCATCCGGTTTCTTTCTGGAAGCATGAGGCGGCAGACAGAGTTGGTTGCGGAGCAGTACGTCAAAGCCGCCTGGGAATCCTTCGAGTTGTATGCGGTTGCTCGGCATCGTTCACTCCCCTACGCAACATCCTCACTCGTTCGTCCTCTCGAGTTCATCACACAACTGCTGCACAGTCCTCCGAACAGGCGCATAGGAATCCCGCCCATCCGCCTCCTCAGAACTGCACGGAAGCACTCTGACACCATAATTCTGCAACAGCGAGATGCGAATGCGGTCCAGATGCCCCTCTTCCTTCAAGACGCAGTAATGTGGAAACGTCCGACCGCTGGATTGGCTGGCCCGGAGGAATCTCAGGAGGTTCCAGTCACACATGGAGAGCCCAATGAACAGGGCCGGGTAGTGTGTCAAGTAGTGAATCGCCGTGCAATTACTGACGCTGATGGCGTCGTTGAACGCGGCGATGTACTCATCCTGTGAAAGCACGATGTCTTCCGAGTCCTTGGCCAGGTCGGCCGTGGGATAAGGTAGGAAACCATGAATATGATGAATCGGTATGACTGTTCGGGCAGGAGATGGGAATCGACAGGTGCCGCCACCCGGCGTTGAATATGGCTCTCGCACGGACGACGCGTGCCCGGGTTTGCGGATACGTTCTTTCACAAGGGATGCTATGCTCATCTCCACGTAGTTGTCGTAGTTCAAGGTCAGCACAGCGATCGTGGCGGGGTGCTGACTGAGGCGGGCCACATCCCGCAAGAGTTGATACTTCTCCGCCAGTGACGGTGTCCCCGCTTCGCGCGTCTGCATGTATGTATCCAGCTCCCGTTTGTCGAACACACCACCTGTCGATAGATCGCTGGTATAGATCGCCTGTTTGAGACACGCCTCGTACGTAGAACCCAGAATGAGTTTGTATACCTCCGCCTGAGCCTCGTAGCTCAGCGAACTACAATGCTCCCCGAACTCCTTGGGAGAGACATCGGGCAGACTCCTGCGAACATGGCCAAAGGCGACCTTCCGGAGGGCAGCCAGCACCTCTTTCCACTTTGGGCAGAGGCTTCCGTTGACCCCCGCTCCCAAGAAGAGAACAAAGGGCGACTCCCTGAGCGTCGAAACGACGTCGGACAAATGACCCAAAACCCGGTTACTCATATTCCCGCGCCGCCTCCAATTCCAACTGCTATTGTAGCTCGCGCCACCCACAAAGCAAATCCCAAAAAAAGCTGGCGGTTAGCGGTTCGCAAATCGATCCCTCGGTGCGGCCATCGGGCGAGACGTCAAGCGCGGCCACTTGCTTGGACTCACAGAGAGAGATGAATTCATGGCGTGCCGCGAGGGAATTGGGAAGCCCCTCGCTATTGTCCCCTCCCACCGAGGCACGGACCCCATATGCCCTCATTCTCCCTCCAGCGCGCCTGTTGTACCCAACGGCATTCAGTACACCGCCACGCCGCCCTGTCGTTCCTACGTCATCGGACGGTTTATTGTGACTGCGGGAACAAAAACTGGGGCATTCTACGGATGCTCCCCTCAGCGTTTACGCAAGCCAGGACGGTGGAGCCTTCGGCCAGGAGCAGGCCGGTGGCCTTGCGGGTGAGCTTGTACGTGTGCTCGACCTTGCCCGCCGTGACGTTCGAACAGGCGGTCTCCAGGAGCAGATCCTCGTCGTAGAACGCTGGCCGGCGGTACTTGATCCGCAGTTCCGCGACCACGAAGAAGATCCCCTCCGCCTCCAGGTCCTTGTAGGCGACGCCGTTGGCCCGGAGCAGTTCCGTCCGTCCCATCTCGAACCAGACCGGGTAGACGCTGTGATGGATCACGCCGCCCTTGTCGGTCTCTGCATAGCGTGGAACCACCGGTATCGTATGGCTCTGAATTGTCATCCGTTCGGGAAAGCTCATGTCTGTCCGCTTCGAGAATACCATATCTCTCGTCGAATGCAAGATTTGCGGCAGCGCGAGAAAAATGCTGCGAATTTTCAGGAAAAATATGACGGAATTCTCTTTACGCCGTTGTAGCGAACCGGTATAGTGAGGTTGTGAGTATAGCCCTCAAGCCCCTGCGTGTTATCTCGCTTTTCCTCTCCCTCCGCCGCGCAGGGGCTTCTCTTTTTCGCCTCATCCGGTTCTTCCTCCTCGCGAGTGTTCACCATCGAGGCCATGAAACCCCTATGACAAACAGGGGAATCTTGTCGCCAACCCCGCAGGCGTCACCGCGTCCAGTGCCGCTCGATCTGTTCGAGGCTCTTGCCCTTGGTCTCCGGCACGCACGCGCGGACGAAGGCCAGCAGGACGATGCAGAACGCGCCGTAGAGCCAGAACGGGAACCCCCGATGGAACATCGCGACCAGCCAGGGATGCTCGTCCATCATGGGGAAGGTCTGTGACACGAGGTAGTTGGCGATCCACAGGCAGACGGTCGCGACCGCCATGGCCCGCCCGCGAATCCGCGTGGGAAAGATCTCCGACAGGATGACCCACGTCACCGGCCCGACGGACAAGGCGAAACACGCGATGTAACCCAGGATGAACAGCAGCATCCACAGGCCGGTCGATTGCAGGTAGGCGGCCAATCCCATCGCGACCAGCGAGACACCCATCCCCGCCGAGCCGATCATCATCAGCGGTCTTCGTCCGATCCGGTCGACGGTCCGGATCGCGACGACCGTGAACGTGAGGTTCACGACCCCGACCACAATGGTCTGCAAAAGAGCTGCGTTCGTCCCGGACCCCATCTTCTTGAAGATCTCCGTGCCGAAGTAAAGGAAGACGTTGATCCCGGTGACCTGCTGCAGGACGGCCAGAACGATCCCGATGGCCAGGACGATCCTCATGCCCGGCTGGAAGAGCAGTCTCAGCGAGCCGCCCTCGTGAGCGAGGGCCTCTTTGATCTCGGCCAGTTCCGCCTGGGCATAGGCGGCGCCATCCACGCGGGTCAGAATGTGCAGGGCCTCTTCGGCGCGTCTCTGCTTGGTCAGCCATCGAGGACTCTCGGGCACCAGGAACGACAGGATCATCAGTCCCAGCGCCGGGAGGGCCTCCGACCCGAACATCCATCGCCAGCCGAGACGTTCATTCCAGGCTGCGTCGCCCTGCAATGCGATGAAGTAGTTGACGAAGTACACGACCAGAAAGCCGCTGACGATGGCGAACTGATTGATCGAGACCATCCGCCCGCGGATTCGGGCCGGACTGATCTCCGCGATGTACATGGGGGAGATGATCGAGGCCGCCCCCACGCCAAGCCCGCCCAGAATCCGGTAGAGAATGAACGTGGTCAGCGTGCGAGGGATCGCGGTGCCGACCGCGGACATGAAGAACAGGATCGCGGAGACGATCAGGGACTTCTTGCGCCCGAAGCGATCGCTCAAAGACCCGACGCCCGCGGCTCCGAGGGCACAGCCCAGCAGGGCGCAGCCGGTCGCCCATCCCTCCTGGACGTCATCCAGTTGGAAATGGGCCTTGAGCGGCCCGATCGCGCCGTTGATGACCCCGGTGTCGTAGCCGAACAGCAGCCCGCCCAAGGCGGCCACCAGAGTCACCATGAGGACATAGGTCGTACTGCCGGCGCGCCGATCTGCGAGTTCCCGACTCTCATCCATGGTCGATCTGCCCTCTTATGCGGATTGCGATTAGCTGGTGGGCTGCTCCTATTCACAGAGCTGCCGTCACAGAACACAGTACTACTGTCGCTATGGCTTGCAGTTCTCGATTGCGTGCTGCAGCGCCCAGTCGATGAACATAGCGTAGTTGTCATTTCGGTAGCTGCCGTCGAGGTTCTTGCACCTGCCGCGAGTACGTTCCATCTCGCGGACGAGGGGAGCGGCCTTGCTGCCGATCCTTTGCAGGGTCCTCGCGGCGTGCAACACGACCGCTTCACGGGAATCCAACAGGCCCACCATCAGGACGGGCAAGACCTCTTCGCACGAGCCGAGCCCACACAGCACGTCCGCCGCAGCGAATCGCACATCCGGACTCGGATCGTTCAACGCGGCCTTCAGAGCCTCGGTCGCAGGGGCTGCCTCGGCGCCGAGCGACGCGAGGTAGATGACCGTCCAATAGCGCACGGCGCTGTCGGCATCCGACAGGGACTCCACCATCGCGGTCAGGAGGTTCGCGCCGGAGCCCACCAGCTCCGCCGCACTCAGGATGTCCGACAGCGGGCATTTCGCGGGATCGCGGGCCATCTCGGAGGGCGTAGACCCCGCGGCGCGGATGTGCATCTCGGCCTCCGGCAGCAGGCCGGTGTCCCTCGTATCGAGCATCCAGTCCCGCAGACGTGTCCGCATCCGATTCAGCGTCTCCTGATGCGCAGGCGAACCCGCCAGATTCCGGACCTCGTTCGGATCGGCCAGCGTGTCGTACAGTTCCTCGACCGGCCTGGTGGGCTGCCAGAGCAATCCTTCCATCCCGGCCATCCCTCCCGAGGCAGCCACTCGTCGCAGCTCCTGCATGATCTCCGCCCGGTCGCAATAGTCGCTCGGCTGCACATAGGGCAAGTGCGGCAGGAAGTTGCGGATGTACTTGAACCGCTGGTCACGGACGCAGCGGGCCATCTCGTACGCTTCATCGACCCGGCTTGCGGCGCCGACGACGTACTCGCGGGCCGACGACGCTCTGCCCAGGAACGGCATGCCCTGCATGTGCGAAGGGATCGACACGCCCGCCAGCGACAGCACGGTCGGTGCGAAGTCGACGAAGCTCACGAGTCGATCCTCGCGTCCGCCGGGCGCGAAGGCCGTCGCGCTCTGATATCGCGAGGGGACCCGGACCAGCAGCGGGACGTGAAGACCGGAGTCGTAGAGCGTCCTCTTGAAGCGAGGCAGGCCCATGCCGTGGTCGGAGAAGAAGAACACGATCGTGCTCTCCGTTATCGCGTCGGCTTCGAGCTGATCGAGGATCTCGCCGACCTGCTTGTCCATGTACGTGATGAGGTCGTAGTACCGGGCCCACATCTTGCGGACGACAGGTGTGTCGGGGTAGTACGGCGGCAGAATCATCTTCCCAGCGTCGTGACGCTCTTCGGGCGCCAGCTTCGAGCGGTACTGGGCCTCGAACTGCTCGTCGGAGCCGTTGATCTGGCTCTGATGCGTCGAGGTGAAGTTGAAGACGCTGAAGAACGGCTGGCCCGCCGGACGGTTGCGCCAGTGGGCAGTCCGACTCGAATCGTCCCAGATCGCGGGATCGCGGAAGTTGTAGTCTTCCTTGAAGTTGTTGGTGCAGTAGTAGCCCGCCGCCCGCAGCAGTTTGGGGAAGGGCTCGATCTGCTTGGGAATCGCGATCTGCGAACGCAGGTGCTGGGTCCCGAGCGAGGTGGCGTAGACACCCGTAATCAGGCAGGACCGCGAAGGCGAGCAGACCGGCGCCGTCGCATAGGCGTTCGTATAGCGGATCGAGCGGCCCGCGAGCCGGTCCAGGTTGGGCGTGATCGCCAGCGGATCGCCCCAGCAGCCCAGGTACGGACTGATGTCCTCGCACGTAATCCACAGGATGTTCGGCTTTGCAGGTCGATAGACCGGCGTCGTGGGCAACGCATACCGGGGACCGTCCTCCACGCAGCCGCCCAGCGCCACGCCGGCGGCGCAAACCCCGGCGGCCTTCAAAAAGTCACGACGCGTACGCTTTCGACAACTCATGGTTCCACTCCATCACTTGGCTGCAATCACCCTGGCATCGCGAATGCTGTGAACAGGCTCCTGTCCGTCGGCTGTCAGTTCAGCCGCCAGCGTATAGTCGCCCGGCTCCGTAGGGAGGGACAACGCCAAAGACACGTCCTCCCTGCCCAGCGCGCCAATCGTACACGGAATCTCACGCGAGGCAACTATCCTGTCTCCCTGTTTCAGACATAGGCGCAGCGTGCCCTTCCGGTTCTCATAGAGGTCGTTGATCGTCACCGCCTTGAATTCGACTTCCCGACCGGCGGGCAAGTCCTGACCCCAGTAGTCGATCATGAGCCCGACAGGTGCGAAGGCGTCGCGGACGTATCGCTCGAAAGCCGGCTCGAACTCCAACTTCTCCAGATCGATGAAGTGGTCGCTTGTGGCGCCCCCCTCAGGACGGGGCTTGTCGCCCGCGCGCGAGTAGCCCAGGCCGCAGAAATGCAGGACGCCGGCGCATTCGCGATGGGCGCGCCAGAACTCGGTCTTGGCCGCCAGGTACTTCGCAAACAGCCCGCGGCGCTGCGAGGCGGTCGAGTTCGGGCCGAGCAGTTTCTCATAGACCGGACCCGTCAGGCAGGTGGGCGTGCCGTCGCGGTTGAGCCAGAGCCAGGCGTACTCATTGATGAGGATGGGCACTTTGAGTTTGCGCTGGGCCTCGTTGAGATGGGGGACACCCGCAACGCTCGGCATGTCCCTGAGACTCTTGAACTTCGGATTGCCCCAGGCGGAATTGAACAGGCCGATCATGAGATAGGGATGCGCCTCGACGCAGTCGCCTTCGCTTTGCGGCTCGGCCCAGCCATTGTCCCACGGGCGATTCGAGAGGTCCATATGCCGGACCTGGCTGAGGGCCTTGCCGGTCTCGGGCGTATTGCTTTCGTTCTGTGCATCCCAGATCACGACGCACGGGTGATTCCACCGTTCCCGCATCCACTCGACGTACTCGGGCGCGATCTTCTCTGCCTTGACCTTCTCCGGGTCCTCGCTCAGCGTCCAGATCGGGAATTCGTCCTGGATCAGAAACCCTTCCTCGTCGGCGATGTCGTACCAGATCTCCGGCGGGAACCCGATGCAGTAGCGAATGGCGTTCCAGTGCATGCTCTTGAACTTCCGGTGCAGCCGGCGGACCCACTCGGCTCGCCACGGCCTGTCCCCCCGCTCAGAGTCCTCGAAGAACCGGTACACGCAGACGTTCGTGCCTCGCATGAAGTAGGGTCTGCCGTTGAGGACCGCCCGGCCTGTCCGGCGGTCGAATCCGAACGATCGCATGCCGAAGCGGGTAGCCGCCGTGTCGGCGCCCGTGCTGAGTTTGAGCGAGTAGAGGAACGGGTCGTTGGGACTCCACCGCCGGCAGGATTTCATCGGGACCACGATGTCCACCTTGGTGACGCCATTGCCCCCGATCGGAACATTCGTCTGCTGGATCTTGCCGACCGGGACGCCGCTCCCGGCTTCCTGCACCTCGCACGTCACGGTGCAAGAGGCGACAGCAGATGACTGCAGCTCGGCTACCACCCGCACGCTCTGCGAGTCGATATCCGGCACCGCCTGGATGTTCACGATGTGCGGCTCCCCCGAAAGGATGATCTCGACGGAATCGTAAACGCCGGGGATGTAAACGTACTTCTCGAAATCCCAGCCGCTCGGCTGGCCGGCGGGCAGACACATGCGGTCCGCGCCGACACGGATGACCAGCTCATTCGACTGCCCCGAACCCTTCAAATAGGGCTTCACATCCATCAACGCCGGTGTGAAACACGGCAGATGCTCGCCGACGAGCCGGCTGTTGAGCCAGACCCGCGCGCCGTATCGGGCCTTGCGGATCTTCAGAATCGCAGCGGCCGGAACCTCGCCATCGAGCGTGAACGTCCGCCGATACCAGAAGGCCTGTCGCCTGTCGCTCTTGGCGCCCACGTCGGCAAACGCCGGTTCGGCCATGTCGATCAGACCTGGAACAGGAACCTCGTGCTCGAACCACTCGGGGATCTTCTCCATCATCCCCTCGGCCACCTGCCATGTGCCGTCCAGGTCGATCACCCGCCTGTCCGCAGTGACTCCATTCGGAGTTGTCTCGGGCACCGCTGCGAGCCCACCATGCACCATTGCCCCGCCCATCCCCGCGATGAAAAACACGACCGCAGTTCTCATGACTTGCTCCTGCATCCATTCAACCTGACACGTGGCGCCGGCTGCATGATAGCATGTTCTCGCGTCACATTCCATGGATTCGCCCTGTTCCCCCGCGGCAACAGCTTGGCAAAATGGCTCGATCTGCCGGGGAATCACAGCCGCCGAGCGGAGTTGCTGGATCCCAAGCGAGTCGGTCCAGGTCGGGTGTGTTCGCGGGGAACGGACTTCTGAGAAAGCCTGTACTCGGACCGCCCTCGGCGGTAAGCTGGATCACGGCGTTCGTCGGGTCGGACCGTCAAATCCGCCGTGCGGCACGAACGTCGATGGAAGTCCGGATTGCCGAGTGGAGACGATGAAATGGACAGCAAAGGAAAGAACCCCAGGAGCAAGGACAACGACATGATCCTCACGCGGCGCGGATTCCTGGCACGAGGGGCCATCACGGCCGGCGCCGCGGCAATGCCCTGCTACATCCCCGCCTCCGCGCTGGGCCATGGCGGAGCCGTGGCGCCCAGCGAACGCATCGTGATGGGCGGCATCGGCCTTGGCGGCCGGGGCTCCTACGATCTGAGCTACATGCTGACCCAGCCGGACGTGCAGTGGGTCGCTGTCTGCGACGTCCTGAAAGGCAAACGCGACGCGGCCAAGAACGCGGTGGATAACAAGTACGGGAACAAGGACTGCGCGACGTATGGCGATCTCCGCCAGTTCCTCGCCGAACGCACGGATGTCGATGCCGTGTTGATCGCCACGGGCGACCGCTGGCACGCGCTGGCCTCGATTCTCGCGATGCGGGCGGGCAAGGATGTCTATTGCGAGAAACCGGCCTGCCTGACGATGGAACAAGGACAGGCGGTCGTGGAGACAGCCCGACGGTATGGTCGGATCTACCAGACCGGCGCCCAGCGTCTCAGCGAGCCGAATCACGTCTTCGCCATCGAGATGGCCCGCTCGGGCCGGCTCGGCCTGATCCACACCGTATACGCGGACTGTCGTTGGCGCGACGGGCTGCGCCACGACTGGCTGCCCGCGGAGCCGGAACCGCCCAAGGAGGAACTGGACTGGGACGTCTGGCTCGGCCCCTGTCCCTGGCGGCCCTACAATGCCGGCTACGTCAACGGCGGCGGCTGGTATCACTTCTACGATTTCGCCACGGACGTCGCGATGTGGGGCGCCCACACGGTGGCCCAGGCCCTCGCCGGAGTCGATATGACGAACGTGTCCTCCATCGAGTTCGAGTACGCGGGACCCGACGCGACGATGGTGACGCGCCTGTCCAGCGGAGTCAAGCTGGTCCTGTTCCGAGTCCCCGGCTCGGTCTGGGAACCGTGCCAGTACTGGCACGGCGCCTGCGGCGAGCGGTTCGACGGTCCGGAAGGCTGGGCGGGGGCCGCCGACGGGTATTCCGCGCCCGATGTCTCCTCGCCCGCGATGATGCGCGAGTACAAGAAGGTGCTCGCGGACTACACCGCCCGCACCCAGCGGTCCCTGGATCACGTGCGGGACTTCTTCGATTGCATTCGGTCGCGCCGGCCCACGGTGGCGAACCCCGAGGTCATGTGTCGGTCCATGCACATCTGCCTGGCCGCGGACATCTGCGAGCAATTGCAGCGGAACCTGAAGTTCGACCTGCGCAAGGCCGAGTTCGTCGGCGATGCGGAAGCCAATCGGATGCGGTCCCGCGCAATGCGCGCCCCGTACACGATCTGAGATTCAAGGCGCATCCTATTCTGTTTTGAGACTCATCCGGCTTTCGCGTACTTCCCGATTCAGGCACGCCCGAGGCGGGCGTGCGGGGGAGGTTTTCCGCTTTGCGCCAATAGCATGGTTTGATCTGCAAACCATCACAAAATGGCTCCCCCATGGGCACGGCGGTACGCCGATCCCTCAAGCCCGGGACCACCGAACGGTGACGTCGTGCCGCTCTCCTGCCATGCTATTGGCGCAAAGCGGAAGATCTCAGGGGTTTGGGGACGGAGTCCCCAACAGTTCCCATAGTACGCTGAAACAGGATGAGCCTATTCTGAAATAGGCAGGTGCGACGCTCGGCGCTTTCGCGAGGTTTGTTGTCCGCTGGACAACCGCGAGGCCCTACTGGTTGTACGGCTCGATCGACGTCCAGTCCGATGACGGCGGGACGGATTCATCCTGCGAGAGGATGTCGCCGTTGTTGTTCATGAAGTGGTACTTGTCCGTGGGGAGATTGTACCGGTTGCCGTCGGTGCCTTTGTAGTCGTAGTAGTCGCCGGAAGTGTACCCGCCGTCGCGGGCCAGCTCGTGGCTCGTCTGCGCGTGGGCTGCGGCAATCTCGTTGCGCACCTTGTTCGCGTAGGCGTCCGCCTGGGCGATCGAGATGCTCATCTTGTCGCGCAGTTGGATCAGGGCCAGCGACCAATAGGGATTGGTCTGCACGCTCAGGGCCATCGTCGTGAAGACCGGAAGCAGGGCGTCGAACTGATCGCGCGGCGCGCGGATGCTGAAGTTCATCCGCTGCCACCACATCACCATGCCGGCGGTCTCGATGTACTGCAGGATGCAGATGAACTGTTCGCGATAGGCGACGCCGTTCTCGGTATACTCGATGGTGACCAGGCCCGCGCGGAAGCTCAGGCCGCTCGACGTCCCGCCGAGCAGCGCGCTGAGCTGGCGGCTTTCCACGTCGTACTTCGCGGCCAATTGGTCCAGAGGCTCCTGCTTGACGATTCGCAGGTCGGGCGCCTGCACGCCGCGCTGGCGGGGAATAACGAATTGCGTGATGTACTGCTCCGGCGTCATCGCCGAGCAGACGATCATACCGTTGTAGTTCTGTCCGGGCTGGAACAGACTGCTGGTCTGCACCCAGTACTCTACCGGGTATTGGCGGAACACGGACCGACCGTCGGGCGAGGTGATCGCATAGTCCGACTTGACGGGGTTGAGCAGGTCCGTCTTGCTGAGCATGTTGGCGGGCTTTTCGTTCGCGACCCACCGGAAGCCGCCGGTGAATTGCCAGCCCTTGGGGACGAGAACGCGGAAGCCTTCAAGCCACTGGCCCGTTCGCTGGTCCCGCAGACCGCCCTGGTCGATGTAGCGGTACACGCTGTACGTGACGGCCGGGCCGGCTGGCGTGGTTGGGACGGCTGGTCTCGACGGGCCGTCGATGTCGCCCGACTTACTGGTGGAGATCGACGTCTGGCCCAGGCCGGGAACAGCCGACGCCAGCAGACAAATCACGAGTGTCAGAGAAACAACCGTCGGCTGTCGCAATGGACTCACAATACCCTCTCTTTCCTTCTGCAAGATCATCCGACCCCCAAGGGATCCGACTCCTTCATCGCAGGTTCATCCGCGATTTCTTTCCGAGACAATTATGGCGGCGGCAGAAACCGGGATCAAGCGGAAAGTGACACCCGGGAGCGGACAACCCGCCCGATCGGCGGGCCGGAGAATCATGGCTTGCCAAGTCCTCGTCAGCGGGATATTATCTCCGCCCGACAAGGTTCGCTTTGCCTGGGGTTGCGTGCGCAGCGACTCGGTGGAAGTATCCGGTGGACCGATGCAGCAACAAAGGAGATGGTCATGCTATACTACGACTGGCAGTTTGCCGAGCGTATTCAGTGCAGCGTTGAGGAGAAGAGGGAGTGCTTCGACCTGATTCTCCAGCTCAGGAAGTACGCGTCCATCATAAGGAAAGAGGGCTTCCTGGCCCTGGAGGAGGAGCTCAAGCACGTGAACGACGAGTTCCTCGCGATCAGCATTCAGATGGGGATCGACGGAGTGAACCCCGAGCTGTTCCGCGAGATCCAGGAACGCCGCATCCTCGTGGACAACTGCAAGGGCAAGGAACTGCTCAGGCGGGTCATCATCACCGAAGCGATGGCCTCCATCCTCAGCCAGGACGCCTTCATGACCTTCCAGTACAAACTCCTTTCCTACCTCGGGCAACAAGGGTACAGGTGGGCCAAGGAACAGAAGCTGGACCTGATCGGCAAGGGTCCGTGAGAACCCGTTTCATGGATTGGAGCGGACTCCTGGGCTCGAAGTCTCGACGCGGTCCAGGTCGATTCCCATCTCTTCGAACTGCGCCGCGGCGTTGAGGAAGTGGGCCGTGATCCAGAAGACGGTCCAGTGTTCCGCGTAGCCGCCGCGAGCCCGCGACGTGTCGGACAGGTCGCCCGACTGGATGAAGTTGGTGTGCTGCATCTGCTCGCCCTGGCTGCCGTAGGGATCGATGATCTGCCCGCAACTGCGATACATCGCCGCAGCGAGTCGTTTGAGGTCGTCACGATGCAGGTACTCGCCCATGCGCCAGATCTCCGGCGTGAACATCACGCCGAAGACGTCGAGGTGCTGGTTCTGCGCCGAGACGATGGTCCAGCCGCGAGTCTTGAAGCCGTGATCGCGGAGCCGGCCCGGCGGCATGTCGATATCCCACAGCACGGTGTACGTGAGCGTCACGTCCATCGCGTGCTCGGCCCACTCCAGATAGCGAGGCTCCTTCGTCAGCTCGTAGACCGCCAGGAACGCCTGAAACGCGGCCCATGCGCCTTCCTTGTCCTCGCACTGGGCGTCGAGCGTGCCACCCCAGTAGGGTTCGGTCATGTCGAGGTGCCGCCTGGCGTAGTGCTCGGCGGCCTTGATCGCAGCCCGCCTGAAGTCCTCATTGCCGAACAGGCCGTAGCCCTTGCACAAGGGCGAGACGAAGAACCCTTCGTTGGTCGAGCCGGGACGCCAGTCGTCCCGCAGGATGCGCCGGGCGTGGACCTCGCAGGCCTTTTGCAGAAACGCTTCCCAGGGTTTCGTATCGATACCGCCCTGCTTGTGCGCGATCAGGATGGCCCGAGCGAAGTTCTCCATCGCCTGTCCCTGCGAAACCGCGTTCTGTTCCGACCAGTTGCCCGAGCCGGCCGAATAACGCAGCAGGAAACCGTGCTCGTTGAAGGGCGTGGTCGCCAGCCAGTTCAGCGAGCGAACGGCCATGTCACGTGCCTTCGGGTCGCCCAGGCGTTTCTCCAGGGCCAGCAGTGCGTATCCCGGCGCCGCGGCCTGCCCGCACCAGCCCATCACGTACTCCGATCCGCCGCCGGGGAACATGTGAAAGCCCGGGTCCTTCGGCCGATCGCGAAAGCGGGAGCACGCGAACCGATATTTGTCGCGGACGATCTGATCGAGCGTCGGCAGAGCATCCAAGTCCCCCGCCGGGTTCGAATCCATCGCGGTGCGCAGCGGCATGCGGAAGCCTGACCCCTGCTTCGCGACCGGATAGGCTTCAAGGAAGAACGTCTTCTCGACAATCGTCCCCGGCCGCAGGTTGATCCACGTATCAGGGTAGTCGATGAACCTGCCCTGAAAGGCCTTCACCACACTGTGCCTGCCGTTCGACGCGCACGGACCGGACAGCGAAACGAACTCGCACGCTTCCTCGTGCGCGACCACGCCCAGCGACCACCATTGATCGCGACGATTCGCGTCGATCACCATCGAAGGGACGGTGTGCATCGCAGCGCCGCGCCACGCATCGTCCTCATTCCACTCGATGCTGGCGAAGGGCGCCGCGTAGCGGTGTTCCTCGTAGATGGACTCCTCGCCGGGCCTTCCGGTATGCACGGCCACCGCACCGGCGCCGGTGCGGGCGCCCATCGGGTTGCCGTAATAGCAAATGCCGGGAAGCAAGGGCCTGGCGTTCTTCGCCCCCGGTGTCAGCCAGCGAACCGACAAGGTGCATTGCGGCAGCGGCTCTTTCCCGGTCCACGTGAAGCGTCGCACGCCGCGAACCAGGTTGCCCTCGACGCGATAGGAGTCGCGCAGCTCCAGCTTGCCCTGCGGCAACTCGATCGCGCCGGTCACGACGGTCCAGGCGCCGACTCTCTCGATGCCGTTGACGTTCGCGTGACGCCAGGCGTCGGGCCAGCCGTCTTTCCAGGCAGTGGCGACCGACCAGAGCCCTTCGACCGGCGACTGGAACAGCACGCGGTCGCCCGACCGCACCTCGACGCGCCGCTCGGGGGCATCGCCCACGCACAGAGCCAGCGTCCGCACCATGGCGACCGCGACAGGACCGGAGAAACGGAGAATCGCCAACACAACGAGAGCAACCCACGTGACCGAAATGTGCTTTTTCATCGATACATCCTCTTGGTCTGCATCACAGGGAGACGGATTCGCAATTCATTCTCCGGCCCGCAGAATATACCAATGACCCTGGGTGAGTTCAAACCAAATGCAGAGATGATGATCGGCTTTGGCGTATCCTGGCCCGTCGCCATCGCCAAGACCCTGCGAACCCCGATTGCACGCTTGCAGACACGGTCATCGCGCGGAGCGTCGGGTCTCAGGAACTGCGGCGTCCTCGACCTGCTATTTCACGTCCCGCAGGGCGATCTGGCCGTTTGCTGCGATCGTCACCGGCACAATCGCGGGCTTCTCGTTCACCGGGCCGTTGAAGATCGTGGACCACCACTGGCCCGCCTTGTCCTGAAAGAACATGTTGTGCCCGCCGTGCGGGATGGCGGGATAGCGGGCGTTGTACGGGCCGTAGATGCTCTTCGACGTCGCGGCCCAGCACGTGTACTTGCCGTCCCAATGGTCGGAGGCGGTCAGCACATACGTGTCGGCGATCTTCAGGAGGAACACCCCTTCGTAGCCGATGTGGTCGAACGAGTTCGGGCCGTGGATCTTCGCGCACAGGTCCGAATGGTGCGTCGGATCGGGGTCCGGCACGGTGATCTTGAGTTTGCGTCCCGGCTCGGCGGGTCCGCTCATATCGGGCTTCATCTTGCGGATCTTGCCGCAATGCCAGACGAAGTGGACCGTGCCGTCGTCGTCCTCGAACAGCGACGCGTCGATCTCGTCGCCGATGCGTTCGTCGGGCGAGACATCGACGTACGGCCCCTCGGCCTTGCCGGTCGTGCTCCGCAGCAGGCCCGAGCCGGAGTCTTTGAACTCGCCCGTGTAGGTCGGCATGCTGTACGTCAGCCAGAACGTGCCCTTCTTGAAGTGTACTTCCGGCGCCCAGAGCGGGCAGCCCTTGGCCTTGTAGTTCTGGTGCCAGGGACTGTCGCCGTAGCGCCACTCGAAGTCCAGCTTCTCCCACTGGACCAGGTCCTTCGACCGCCAGAGGCGGATGCAGTTCTGCCCCGTCGTCGTGCCGGTGAGGTAGTAGTTGCCGTCGGCGGCCAGGCAGATCGACGGATCACGGACGTACTCGTCGAACAGCAGCCGGACGGCCTTGTCCAGGTTCTTCATGGACGGTGACATCGTCGGCGCAGGCGCTGCGCCGACGGCCGACTCGGCCGCAAAGGAACTCGGACCCCACCCAGCCGTCGCCAGGGCGACCCCACAACCTGCTTTCAACACGTCGCGTCGATTCATCCTGCTGGCTCTCTTCATGCGGACTTGTGGAACGAACGGAGCGAACAACAACCACAGCGCCGGACGCGACGGAAGACCCAGACCGCCGCGCCAGGTTCGCTCCGACCGGAAGGAGGGTACGCCGGGATCAGGACCGCCATCAGGACCGTGATCACCGCAATCACCACGAGCAGCTCGATCAACGTGAAGCCACGCGGATTGATGATGGATAATGGACGATGGATGATTGGGCGGACACGCAGGCCGCTGCGCCTCGCGCAGAACACCCTCCCGGGCAGTGTACTGCCCCTTTCTCTCGCGGCACCTGTCCGTCTTTCACCCATGGCGTCCTTCCTCGAACCGACCGTATTATACCATATCGACGGCAAGACAACGGCCCCTCCCGTGGGCGAACGCCCTCCGTCCGCATGGCCGCACCCGTCCTATACAAAGGTGAACGAAGACACCAGATGTGACGCAGGAAAGTACCGGCAAGGCGAAGAAAACGAGGAGACTTGTCGCAAGACAAACGACGTACCGGCAGGCGTAGTACGCCGTCCATGTTGATTCGGTGGGTAGCGTGCCGGCGCATGGCCTGTTTGGAGTTCCGCGTTTACACGGTCTTAGGCCGCCTAAAGACGGAACTCCAAACGGTGTCCGCGACTCTTGCCCACCACTTTGGGATGGACGGCGCAGCAAGGTGGGCTGTGCCCACCATTCTCAGCCTGCGATTCCCGGTTCCAGAGGCGCCCCTTCCCGCCGCTCGGGTCCACGTCCCTGCAACTGAGACAGTCCGGCGGCGTCTTGGGCCCGGATGGCAAGATCCTGCCTCGCTCGGCAAATGATCGGCAGTCGTTGCGGCAGTACCGTGTACTCGAGCTGGCGGAAAGGAGTAGGATGCACTTCGCCATCGTTGCACAGCCGGGAGGCGGAACTGAGCGAGACGATAAGGGATCGGGTCTGAAACCGAATGACCCTCTTGTGGCGTTCCAAGGCCTTCCCGTAGACCAGCGGGATCAGATGCAGCGCCTCCCATTTGCTGGCCATCTCGATGAGCAGGCAGTCGAAGACGCCATCGTTGAACCGCGCGCCGGGCAACATGGTCAGCCCGCCGAAACGGGGCGCATTGCCGACGAGGAGCACGGCGTACGTGCCGCGAAAGACCGCGCTGTCCGTGCGGATGTCCATTTGCCAGCCCGACGCCATCTCCCGAATCACGCTCAGGGCCGGCAGCGTGTACCGCAGCGACCCGCCAAGCCGTCTCATCTGCATGCTCCGCACCGCAATCTCAGCGAAGTAGCCGAGACACGAGGCCGAGCAGAAGTACTGCGAGCCAACTCGACCAATATCGACGCCTCGGACCGTCCCGCACGTGACGGTCTGACACGCCTGGGCAAGACCCTGGGGAATCCCGAGGCTCTTGGAGAAATCATTCGACGATCCCAGAGGGATAATGCCGATCCGAGGCACATGGCTGCACCCGGAAGCGAAGAGCCCGTTGACGACCTCATTGATCGTGCCGTCGCCTCCCACGATAACGACGGTGTCCGCGTGATCCGCCGCGGCTGCCGCCGCCAGCTCGCCCGCGTGTTGAGGGCCTTGGCTGGTCGTCAGGCAAAAGGGAAAACCCAGCCTGCGGAGCAGGTCGGCGATCTTCCGCAGCCTCGATCCGCACCGCCCCCAGTTGGCTTTCTCATTGACGATCACGATGTTCGTGGACATGGATCCCAGAGACGATCTCCTGCTGTAAGGTTTTGGGTGCCCAGTCTACGGCAGTTCTGCCTTCGGTGCAATGGACAGGAAGAAACGGACAACCGACCCATGTCGCAAGCGGCAATGTTGTGGATGGCTCTCCGCTCAAAGACATCGGCCAATTCCCGTAGCGTGATCGCCTCGCAGGGAACAGGGCAAAGGTGACAAGGACAAGAGGGAACGAGCGTGAAGCGAGTGCGGCGGGACGCCGGGATGCGTGGTTTCACGAATGGGGGGAGCCAGGGCGGGCCCGCCCTGCCGTTCTGGTCACGCGAAGCCAAAGCCAGCGAGGGACCCCGGCGGGAAGAAGGGGACGCAAGAATTGGCGTCAGCGGTAGTCGTCGTCGCCAGAAATCGAAACCGCCGAGGGATCGCGGACAACCCAGATGCGGCGGCCTGATTCTCTCATCGAAGCCATCGGACCCAGGCCGCAACGCGAAACGCTCCCTTCGCGTAACCGCCTCGGACGTGCGTGTCACAAAGCTGTCGCTGTGCTCTACATGGTGGCTGTCCCCTATATCGAGTGTCGTGCTTCGAATTTCGGATTTGCCGCTTGCTGGTTTTTTGCGTCGCTCTGCGCAAAAATAGAGGGAGACAGCGACCCCCCATTGCCTTGAACGGTCTGCCGCCCCCCCTGGAAAGAAGGAAGGAGTATTATGAGAAAGCCTGTTTGTGCCGTAGTGCCGTCTTCTGGTCACCCCTTACCAAGCAAAGTATACGGCACGATTCCCGCACGGCAAAACAGGCCGGGGAAAAATCTCGCATGGTTCAACTCAGAGTCAAGACCACAAAGGACGCGAAGAAACCGGGGGACATAGTTTGGGCGGCAGCGTTAGGGTGGGCTCCGCACACCGTCTTTCCTGGCCCCGAGAATCCCTTCGTCTTACCCCTTTTGCGTCCAAGCCTATGTCAATTTGCCTGCATCGGGGACAACTTGGAAATCGACGCCTATGAGCGCTCCGGGCTTCTTCAACTGTCTGGAGCCGAAGTGCGCCGCACCGCATTGAATGCGCCGCCATTCGTCCGGGCGGACGTGAGCGTCCGGCGAACCCATCTTTGCGGCGCGGATGTGCGGCGATACTGTACCTGCCGTAAAGGAGGTGCATATGGTACAGAAGACATCCGAGTCGTTGAGTCCGCGAGGCCGGTTTTGGGACGAGCACGTTCAGCAGTGGCAGCGATCCGGCGCGACGCAGGTTCAGTACTGCCGGGAACACAAGCTCTCGGTCGCGGCGTTC
>Ga0209605_1001755_pt1 | contig 22825 bp, 13 predicted proteins | sample AD_UKC035_MetaG_FD_184408 | JGI IMG/M metagenome (GOLD analysis project Ga0209605, IMG submission 184408) | Active sludge microbial communities of municipal wastewater-treating anaerobic digesters from USA - AD_UKC035_MetaG (SPAdes) (version 2) | ecosystem: Engineered > Bioreactor > Anaerobic >...
AGCAACAGGCTGATTATATCCAGCCTGACGCGAAACGCCAGCGCCGCCCGCGCCCGGTCATGCCCGGCGCGGCGCCAGCCAGCGCAACACCGGCTGGGGCGCGTGGTCGGCCAGGTAGCGCCACCAGGGCATGGGATTGGGCGCGGCGGCCGGGTCGTGGAGATTCATCAGCATGGCCACCTCGTCGCACCGGTGAAACTTGGTGCAGTACACGCACTCGCTCCAGATCTTGGGGGTCAGGTTCCACCGGTCGACGATCTGAAAGCCCTGGCGCTGGAAGAAGTTGGGGCGCAGCGTCAGCGCACAGACCTGATCCAGCTCGCGCTGGCGGGCCATGTCCAGCAGCGCGCCCACGATCTGGCCGCCCACGCCGCGGCCATGCACATCGGCGGCCACAGCCAGCGAACGCACCTCCGCCAGGGTCGGGGTCAGCTCGATCAGGGAGCCGCAGCCGACCACGCGTCCGGCCTCGTCGGCCACGAGAAAATCCTCCAGCGCCAGCAGCACCTGCGCCTGGCTGCGGGGCAACATCAGGTTCTGGGCGGCAAAGCCGCTCACCAGGTCAGAAATGGCCGGGGCGTCGGCCTCGGTGATGGGGCGAATGACGATGGACATGGCTACCAATCACCCAAAATCGCTTGCAGCCGCTCCACCACCTGGTCGATCTCAGGCCGGTCGATGATCAGCGGCGGGGCCAAACGCAGCACGTTGGGGCCGGCGCCGACCAGCAACAGGCCATGCCGGTAGCCCGCGCTGACCACCTCGGCCGCGGGGATGTCCAGCTCCAGGCCGATCAGCAGGCCGGCGCCGCGCACGGCCAGGATGTGTGGGCTCTTCAGCTCGGCCAGGCGTTGGCGCAGGTAGTCGCCGTTGGCGCGCGTGGCCTGCAAAAAGGCCGGCTGGCTGACCTTCTGCACCAGGGCCGCGGCCACGGCCGACACCAGCGGGCCGCCGGCGAAGGTGCTGGCATGGTCGAAGGGATGGATCGCGTCGGCCACCGCCTGGGTCATCAGCACCGCGCCCATGGGCAGGCCGCCGGCCAGCGGCTTGGCCGCGGTCAGCATGTCCGGCGTCACGTCGTAGGTCTGATAGGCCCACAGCGCGCCGCTGCGCCCCAGCCCGCACTGCACCTCGTCGAAGATCAGCAGCGCGTCATGCTGGCGGCACAACTGGCGCAGCCCGGCCAGGAACTCCGGCGTGGCCGGGTGTACCCCGCCCTCCCCCTGGATCGGCTCGACGATCAGCGCGCAGACGTCGTCGCCCATGGCCGCCGCAGCCGACGCCAGGTCGTTGAAGGCCGCAAAGCGCACCCCCGGCATCAGCGGCTCGAAGGGCTGTTGGTACTTGGGCCGGTCGGTAGCTGCCAGCGAGCCAAAGAGCCGCCCATGAAAGCCGTTGGTGAAGGCGACGATATGGTATTTGTCGAATGGGCCGGCGGCCGATTGTGCCCGCTCGCGCGCGTAGCGGCGCGCAAACTTGAACGCGCTCTCATTGGCGCTGGCGCCGCAGTTGGCAAAATGAACCCGGTCGGCGAAACTGGTTTCGCACAGCAGCTTCGCCAGCCGGGCCTGCGGCTCCGTGTGATACAGATTGCTCACATGCCACAGCTTGTCGGCCTGCTCGTGCAGCGCAGCCAGCAGGTCGGGATCGCCGTAGCCCAGCGCGTTGACCGCGATGCCCGCCACGCAGTCGATGTACTCGCGGCCCTGGCTGTCCACCACGCGGCAGCCCTGCCCCCGCTCCAGCACGATGTTCGGTCGCTGGTAGACCTGCAACAGATAGCTCTGTTCTGCGTCGATGATCTTTTGAGTATCCATGTTGCTCCTTTTCACTGTTCACCGCTCATCATTCACTGATCGCCGTCCCGCCGCCTGCGGCCAGCCCGGCCAGGTCGGTGATGACGGCCGCCGGCACGCCGGCCTGGACCGCCTCCACAGCCGCGCGCACCTTGGGGATCATGCCGCCGCTGATCTGGCCGCCGGCGATTTGCGCCTCGACCTCTTCCACGGTCAAACTAGCCGCCACCGCGCCATCCAGCAGCACGCCGGGCACGTTGCTGACGAAGACCAGCCGGCTGGCGCCCGCGCCCACGGCCACGGCCGCGGCCACCTGGTCGGCGTTGACGTTGTAGGAGTGGCCATCCAGCCCCAGCGAGATGGGGGAGATCACCGGGGTGACGCCGTCGGCCAGGAGGCGCAGCAGCGGCTCGGCCTGCACCCCCGTCACCCGGCCGACGAAGCCGATGTCTACCCCGTTGGGGCGCAGTGGCTCGACGCGCACCAGGCCCAGGTCCACGCCGCTGAGGCCCAGCGCCTGCACGCCGCCGTTGACCAGCCAGCGAACCAGCCGGGTGTTGACCAGCCCGCTGAGCACCATCTCCACCAGGCGCAGGCTGTCGACTGTGGTGACGCGCAGGCCGTCGACGAACTCGAAGGGCACGTCCAGGCGGCGGTGCAGGTCGCCGATCTCCTTGCCGCCGCCGTGGACGACGATCACCGGCGCGCGCCGGCTGAGCTCAGCCAGCGCGGCCACGAAGCCGGCCAGAAAAGCGTCGTCGTCGATCTCGTTGCCGCCGACTTTGAGGAGGAGGGGAGAGGGGGGAGGTGTGTTCATCATGGGTTGCCTTGGGGGCCCGTAGTGTGTAACGCGTGATGCGTAACGGTGCAGGGGGTGAAGCAGGGCGCACTGGGGAGATGCCCTTGGGGCGCCCCTTGCTCGCTACGCGTTGAGTCCAGTCGTCTCATCCAGCCCAAACATCACATTCATGTTCTGCACCGCCTGGCCCGACGCGCCTTTGATCAGGTTGTCGATGGTGCTGGTGACGATCAGGGTCGGCGCGCCGGGCACGAAGGTCAGGCCGATGGCGCAGCGGTTGCTGTACACGGTGTGGTGCAGGGTGGCGACCTGGCCGGCTGGCAGCAGGTGTACGAAAGGCTCGTCCGCGTACATCTCAGCATAGGCCGCGCGCACCGCGGCCTCGTCCACGCCGGCCGGCAAGGTGACGTAGAGGGTCGACAGGATGCCGCGGCTGACTGGCAGCAGATGGGGCGAGAACACGATGCGCCAGTCTGCCCCGACCCCGTCCAGCGTCTGGCGCTCTGCGTTCAGCTCCTGCTCCATCTCCGCGATATGGCGATGGCTGTAGCCGATGCTGTAGGGGGAGAGGTTTTCGTTGGCCTCGACGAAGCTGTTGCTGAGCTTGGCTTTGCGGCCGGCGCCGCTGACCCCCGACTTGCTGTCGGCGATCACCTGGCCGGCCAGCCAGCCGGCGCGCGCCAACGGAGCCAGGCCGAGGATGACGCTGGTGGGATAGCAGCCGGGGTTGGCGACCAGATCGGCCGGCGCGATGGCGGCCCGGTGCAGCTCCGGCAGCCCATAGACAGCCTGGGCCAGCAGCGCCGGCTCGCTGTGGGGGACGCCGTACCACTGTTGATAGACCGCGGCGTCGTGCAGGCGAAAGTCCGCGCTCAGGTCGATAACTCTGGCGCCGGCCGCGTGGGCCGCGGCCACGGCTGGCATGGAGGCCGCGTGGGGCAGGCAGAGAAAGACCACATCTGCCCGGTCCAGGGGCGCCTCGGCCAGGGCCAGCAGCGGATCATCCCACGGGCAGGGGAAGACGTCGCTCAGCCGCTGGCCCGCCGAGTTTTCGCTGGTCAGCCAGGCGATGGCCGTGGCCGGATGGCTGTGCAGCAATTTATAAAGTTCGATACCGGTGTATCCGGTGACGCCGATGACGCCAGCTTTGATCACAGGTCTCTCCTTCGACTATCGAAGTCTTGGGGTCACTACTTGGGCGCCCAACGCTTGGATTTGGCTAGAATCAAGCGCCCAGGGCCGATGGCTGAATAGCAACGTCTTGGGTCGATGCCAACAAAAAAAGCCCTCCATCTGGAGAGCTTTGCTGCCGCGGTCGCCGTCGATCTCGGCCCAAGCGCAACTATCCAGACTTGCGTCCGGGGCAGTTGGCAGGCCTCCTGGCGGTGAACCGTGAGAAAATCATGGCTACATGTATAGCACAAAAGCGATCTGATGTCAAACCGGCTGACGTTTGGCCAGGGAGAGCTTGCGCTTCTTTTTGGCCGGTTGATCCACGGAAGTCTCCAGCAGGGCCCGCTCCCGTTTGCCTTTGACCTGGGCCACGACGCCGGCGGCGATCTCCCGGCCACGCGTCAGGGCATCGTCGAAGAGTCGCTTCATGTCCTGCTTGCGCAGCTTTTCGCCGGTGACGAAGTAGTGATAGACCGCCTGGCCGGTGGCGTAGGTGCCGGCGTAGGCGACCGATGTTTTGAGCAGCACGCCCAACGGCAGGAAGCCGACCAACTCGCGCGCGATCTGGCGCCACATGAAGCCCGCGCCCACCACCCCGGCCACCTTGGGAACGATCTCGGCCAGCGAGCCGGTTTCGCCCATCAGGATCCCCAGTTTGTAGGCCATCACCACTTGATTCTTGGTCAAAATGAGCATGTCGGCCACGGCGAAGGGAATGCCCAGCCCCGGGATCATCTCGGCCAGGCCGGTGCCGGCCGCATAGCCCGCGTTGACCCGGCTGACGCTGGCGATTATCTCATGGGCTACGGCCGGCCGCAGGCCGGGAAAGGCGCGGCCAGCCGCCAGCTCACGTCCGTCCAGCAGATGCAGCAGGGCCGGCAGCAGTGCTTCCTTGACCTGCTTCTCATCGGTCAGGGCGCAGCTCACGACGCGCGCCAGGTCGTTGGCTTGCCAGTCCGGGCCAGCATGGACCGCCGCGCCCACCTGCCACGGCTCTTGCACCACCAGCAGCGGCGCGGGCTGGGCCAACAACGCCGTCAGGCTGTCGCTGTGCAGCTCCTGGGCCTCGTCCAGCAACACGATGCGCAGGTCGTAGCCGGCCAGCGCGGCCACTTGCTCAGCGTGCAGCGGCAGGCGATAGCAGGGCAGCGCGGTCACCACCTGCTGGGCGCTGCGCGGGCCATGCTGCAACAGGCCCTGAAACGCGGAGGTCTTGCTGTCCGAGCCGATCAGCGCCAGGCGGGGCGTCTGTTCGGCGTCGGCCAGGATCGACCGGACGTCGATCTCAGAGAAGGTCTTCCACAGGGGTCCAAGTTCAGTCAGTTGTGGCATGGATGGTCTTTCCAGCAGGCGGAAGCAAGCCTGTCATCTCCTGCTTCGCCGGGACAGATGTCGCTTTCAGGCGGGGGCCTGGCGGTCCAGCGCGGCCTGCAACTGCTCTTCCAGCAGGAATTGATCCTGCAAAGGGGGCAGGCCCAGCACCGCCTCGTTGGCCGGATCTGGCTGGCCCGCGGCGTCGTCGGGATAATAGCGCAACAGCAGGGCCCGTCCCAGCCGCTGCGACGGCTCGAAGGCTGCCAGCCGGTGCAGGGAAACGGGGCGCGGCCGGCGCAGCGGCGTGATCAGCGTCACCTGCGCATCGTCCAGCGTCACCTTGGACCAGCCGCGCGGCACGGAGATCAGGCTCATGACCAGCACCAGCGCCAGAAGCAGCCACTTGTCGGCCGCCGGCGCCAGCAGCGCATCGACCAGAATGGCCAGCGCCAACAGCACCGGCAGGCTGTAGAAGAACTGAAAGCCGGGCTGAACGCGAAAGACCACGGGGCTCGGATTGGCCTCGGCGCTGCCCGGGCCGCTCGGTTCGGCGTCGCCGCGCCCGTCGCTCATGTCAATTGCTCCAGCCGGCGCTCGATCGCCTGGCGCACGACGCGTGTCTCGGCCGGCAGGTAGACCGGCGGATTGGCCAGCGTTGCCTCCACCTCGGCCAGCGTGTCCTCGTGGTAGCCGGTTTTGAACGCGGTGAACTTCAGCCCATGCGCGGTGGAGATCACCACGACCCGGTCGCTGCCCTTGATCACCCCCTGGTTGGCCAGTTTGAAGAGCACAGCCAGCGCCACGCCGGTGTGGGGGCAGCAGTACATGCCGGTGCGATCGGCCCGCGCGGCCGCGTTGGCCAGCTCGTGTTCGGTCGCCTGCTCCACGAGTCCATCGAATTCCTGGACAGCCCTGACTGCCTTCTCATAGCTGACCGGATCGCCGATCTGAATGGCCGAGGCCAGCGTGCCCTGCGCCTGGACTGCCACCTTCTCGCGAAAGCCGTCCAAAAAGCTGAGGTAGAAGGGGTTGGCCTTGGCGGCCTGGGCGGCCACCAGGCGCGGCAGCTTGCTGATGATGCCCAGATCTTTGAGCAGCCGCAGCCCCTTGGCCAGGGCGCTGATGTTGCCCAGGTTGCCCACCGGGATGATGATCCAATCGGGCACGGCCCAGTCGAACTGCTGCACGATCTCGATGCCCACCGTCTTTTGCCCCTCGATGCGCAGGCTGTTCATGCTGTTGGCCAGGTAGATGCTGTTGTCCTCGGTGATCTCCTGCACGATCCTCATGCAGCCGTCGAAATCGGTGTCCAACGCCAGCACCAGCGCGCCGTTGGCGATGGGCTGGATGAGCTGGGCCGCGCTGACCTTGCCGCGCGGCAGGAAGACGATGGTGGGGATGCCTGCGGCCGCGCCATAGGCTGCCAGCGCGGCCGAGGTGTCGCCGGTGCTGGCGCAGGCCACGGCCTTGACCGGGCTGGCGCCGCTGCGCATCATCTGGTTGACCACGCTGACCAGCACGGTCATGCCCAGGTCCTTGAAGGAGCCGGTGTGCGAGTTGCCGCACATCTTGACCCACAGGTCTTCGACGCCGATCTGCTGGCCCAGGCGGTGCGCCCAGAAGAGGTTGCTGTTGCCCTCGAACATGGAGACCACGTTGTCGTCGTCGATGCCGGGCGCCACCCACTCTTTTTTGCCCCAGACGCCGCTGCCGTAGGGCCAGTGCGAGCTGGCGGTGCGGGAGTTGAGCAGTTGCATCCAGGCGGCCGGGCCGCGGCTGCGCAGCGCGTCCACATCGTGCGCCACCTCCAGCAGCCCGCCGCAGGTGGGGCAGCGGTAGATCACCTCCAACAGCGACCAGCGGCCCTGACAGCCGCGCACACATTGAAACCAAGCAGAAAATGCCATGATGAATCTCTTGCCGATGTTAGGATCAGCCGGTGGCCATGAGGCGCGCCAGACCGGCTACTGCGCGCTGCGCCTCGTCGCCGCTGGCGCCGCCGTTCAGGCTCAGGCGCTCGGTCATCGCCCGAAAGCGGACGCCGTCGACCTGCTCGACGAGGGCCGTCAGTGTGGCGAAATCGCCGGGCAGGGGCGGCTTGCGCGGGGCATGTTGCACGAAGCCCATGGCCAACTGTCCCAGGGCGTTGGGCAGCAGCTCGTCGTCAGACTGAAAGAGCAGCACCGCGCCGGCCAGGCAATGGGCCAGGTAGGCGGCGGGTGCTTCGCCGGCCGCCTCCATCTGGCGCGCCAGGTTGAGGTGATGGGCCGCGCAGCGCGCGGGATCGTCGGCGATATAGGCGTTGCGCAGCGCCAGTTGCTGCGTGCGGATCGCGGGTTCGGGCATAGCTCTATTCTAGCCGCGTTGCAGTCAGCGGGCAAACCCGGTCTGGCCTGCCAACGGGGCGCTTCCCGCGATGGCGCGGGCAAAGGGCTGGCGATGCCGGTCAACGGTCGCGGTTGCTGTCGGCAGGGCGCGTCCTGGCCGCAGACGGAGTCGAGCCTTCCGGCGGTCGTCGCGTCGCAGACGGAGTCGAGGCTTCAGCCGGGTCAGCGCGCTCGACGCATGTCGGCCGGAACCGGCTAAAGCCTCGACTCCGTGCCGTAATTGGAACTGTGGCGCAGATGGAGTCGAGGCTTCAGCCGGGTCAGCGCGCTCGACGCGCGTCGGCCGGAACCGGCTAAAGCCTCGACTCCGTGCCGTAATTGGAGCTGTGGCTGCTCAGCGCGATGCGATTGACAAGGCGCCGTGGGCGGCCTATAATGAGGCCAGATGTCAACGCGCATTGCGCACAACTGCGACAGCGGGCTCGGTCGGAGACCGGCCCGAGCGCACGCCGCGGCATCTCCGCCCTTTGCGATCTTTGCGTCTTGGCGTGAGACCAAGAGTCCATGCGTGAGAGACCGGCCCGAGCGCACAGCCGTGACAACTCCGCCCTTTGCGATCTTTGCGTCTTGGCGTGAGACCAAGAGTCCTTACGTGAAACAGAAGCTGTAGCAGGAAGGAGGAGGTTGATGAAGCCATTGTTTGTCTTGCTGATCCTGGCGCTGCTGTTGGCGTTGCTCGCCGCCTGCACCGCCCCGCCGCCCACCGAGGAACAGCTACGGGCCTATGCCCAATATGCCGAGTTGCGCGCCACTGACGCAGCCGCCAGTCAGATCATCGCCGCGGCCAAGGCCACTGAGGCAGCCGCGGTGCAGCAGATCGCCCAGGCCACCGCGGCCGCCATCACCGTCACCGCCGCTCTCACCCCCAGCCTGGCGCTCACGTCCACCCTGCCATTCACCGAGACGGAGCATGCCGCGACCATCCCGTCTGTCGTGCTCACAGCCACCGTCGAGATCAGCGCGACCGCGTCGCTGACACCCACAGCCACCGCCACGCTCACACCGACCGCCACGGCCACCGCGTCGCCCACCGTCACGCTCACACCGACCGCCACAGCCACCGCGTCGCCCACATCCACATTCACACCCACGCCGACCGCCACGGCAACGGCGACCGCGCCGCCCACCGCCACAGCCACGCCCACCGCCACCTCCACATCCACACCGACCCCCGCGTCGTCCACTGCCACGGCGACGCTCACGGCGCGGGCCGTGGCCACCCGCGCCGCGACGGCCAGCGCGACCGAGCCCTGGGACGCGCTGCTGGCCGATCTCCCCAGCGCGACCATCACCGCCACGCTGACCGCGCCGACTGCGACCCCCACCCCGGCCGGCCAGGCGGTGGTCACCTCCCAGCAGGCCAACCTGCGCGGCGGGCCGGGTCTGGCCTTCGATGTGCTGGCCACAGCACGGCAGGGGGATGTGCTGAGCGTCTACGGCAGCGATGCGGCGCGGAACTGGTGGCAGGTCTGTTGCGTCGCCGGCCAGGCGGGCTGGATCAGCCGCACCATCGTGCGTTTCGAGGGCGATCCCCAGGCTGTGCCGCTGGTCGGGCCGTTGCTGCCCGATGACCTGAGCGCGGCGTGGGCCATGCGCTGGGAGTGCCACGGTCGGGGCTGTCGCCAGGAGGTATGCACCGGCCAGAGCCAGGCCGCGGCGCAGAGCGTCACCGGCGAGCGCTGGCTGGAGGTCAAACGCAACGCAGTGTGGGATGCCGCCTGCGGCGAGCCGGAGGAGTGGCAGACCCAGGTGGATCGCTACACCGGCCGCGAGCGCGTCGCCGGCAGCGCACCCCTCTTCAACATCTGGCAGGGCGCCAACCCGGGGCCCGCCAATCGCAGCGCCGTTCTGGCCGGCGCGCCGCTGGCGCTGTGGTGTACCGAAACCCGCAAACAGGAGACGCCCCAGGCTGGCGGCTGGACTGCGGCCTTCGAGGGGCAGGCCTGTTATGACACCAAATCAGGGGTTCTGGCGCTGATGCAGTACGTCAAGCGGTGGCTGTTCACCGGCGAGGCCGGCGGCCAGACCTTCGAGCGGGAGTATTTCGGCGACTACGAGGTGATCCAGCAGGTGTTGCTGGAGACCAACGCGCCGCTGAGCGGCCGGCCAGAGTGAGCCGACGCGGCCTCATTGCACGTTGCGATGAACCATGCTATAATGCCGCCCCAGAAATCAATCCCACGAGGATATGCATGGATATCGATCAACTGAGCCAGATGGTAACCTGGCTGGACGAGGAACACCGCCGCGGTCGCGGCGAAAGCGCCAAGCTGCAGCAGCGCATCGACAGCCAGGCCACCGAGATCGTCGAACAGGCCCGGCGCATCCAGGAACTGGAGGGCCAGTTGGCCAGCACCCAGGCCCAACTGGTGCGCTTCAGCCAGGTGGATCAGGCCTTGCAGCAGCTCAAGAACGAGCTGGTGTTGATGTTGCAACGCCAGGAAGAGCAGCGCCTGGCCGATCAACGCGAGAACGAACGGCTGCGCGGCGCGGAGCGCGAGGCGGCCGCGCGCGGCCTGTCCGAGGTGCGCAAGGAGCTGCCTCGCTTCAGCCGCATCGAAGAGGAGCTGCAGCAGCGCAAGGCCGAGGATCAGCGTCTGAGCGAGATCGTGATGGCGGTGCGCCAGCAGGTCAACAGCGTCAACAAGGACATCGACGAACGCACCCGCAGCCTGCCCTTCCTGATGGAACAACGCGCCCAGGACAACAAGCGCATCGCCCAGTTGCAGCAGGAGACGGTGGAGCTGTTCAAGCGCACCGAAGCTGCCGCAGGTAAGTTGCCCTTGCTGGAGGCGGGTATCCAGCGCGTCGAGCGCGGCGTGGCTGCCGTGCAGCCGGTGCCAGATCAGATGCGCAACCAGGTGGCCAGCTTTATCGAGAGCCAGAAGCTGCTGGATGTGGAGCGAGATCGCCAACTGGTCACCTGGCGCCAGGAGTTCGAAGAACAGCGCACGGTGATGGCCGAACAGCAGAAGCGGGTGCAGGGCTTCGAGACCCACATCAACGACAGCAAGCGGGTGTTGCTGAGCATCCAGGGGCTGGAGGAAAGCATCCGACGCGAACAGCACCAGGTGGCTGAGCTGCAGCGCCTGGCCGAGGAGCGTCAGCGCAAGGAATTGGATGCCTTCCTGGCTGAGGACGAGAAGCGCTGGAAGAAACAAACCCTGGAATGGGATCACCGCTGGAGCGAACAGGACAAGGTCAACCGCGATCTGGCGGTGGGCTTCCCGCCGCTGCGCAAGGATATCGAGGGGCTGCGCGGGCTGATCCGTCAGCTCTGGCGGCTGCAAGAGACCTACGCTGCGCACCGCATGCAGGAGGCGCAGCGCTGGCTGGGCTCGTTGGAGAGCGCCTTGGGCGATCCGCCCAAAGAGGTCAGGTAGACGAACAGCAGTTGAAGGCGGTTGCGGTCGGCCAGGAAGGCCCGCAGCCGCCTTTTTCATACAGACTTCGGAGGTGGCCGAGGTCTGGGGTATTTCGTAGCCGCTCTGGCCGCGGTTTTCAGGAGATGGTGGGCCGTTTCCTGAGCTGGTCCAGGTAGCCTGTCTACGCCGGGGCACTCGGCGGGGCGTCGTGCAGTGTGGAGGTGGGATCATGGCGTCAGTTCGTGCTACCAGTCGATCGTGGGCCGTCAGCCTGCTGGCGGCCGGCAGCGCCCTGCTGCTCATCCTCGGCCCGCGCGCGGCGCTCAGCGCCGCGTCCGCCCGCCCCCTTGCCCAGCTTCCTCCGAGCGGCATCTTCCTCAACGAATTCATGCCCCATCCGATCTCGGACTGGAACGACGACGGCGTCGCCGACCAGGGAGACGAGTACATCGAGCTCTACAACAGCAACCCCTTCGCTGTGGACCTGAGCGGGTGGATCCTGGACGGCGGCGAGAGCAGCGGCGCGCAGCCCTACACGCTGCCGCCAGGGACGGTGCTGTCCGGCCAGCATCATCTGGTGTTGTTTGGCCATGACACCGGCATCGAGCTGGACGACCACGGCGGCGCGCTGCGTCTGCTGGGCCCGGATGGGGTTGAGATGGAGAGCACCAGCTATGCCGCGGTGGGCGACGATGTGGCCTACAGCAAGACCACGGACGGCGGCAGCCAGTGGACCACCGGCTATCCGCCCTCGCCAGGGGCGACCAACCTGCCGCCGTCGCCGGTCACGCCGACCAGCACGGGCACAGCCACAGCCACGGCAACCTCCACGCCAACGCCAACGGCCACCGCCCAGGCTGTGGTCGTCAGCCTGAACGAGTTCATGCCCAACCCGGAGCATGTGGACTGGAACAAGGACGGCATCCTGGGCGACGGCAACGACGAGTACATCGAGCTGTACAACGCCAACGACTTCGCCATCGATCTGAGCGGCTGGCAGGTGGATGACGTGGCCAACGGCGGTTCGACCCCCTACACGCTGCCGGCCGGCACGACCATCCCAGCCCGCGGCTTTCTGGCGCTGTGGAGCCGCGACACCGGCATCGGCCTGAACAACAGCGGCGGCGACAGCGTCCGCCTGCTGCGCCCCGACGGCGTCGAGGTGGAAAGCACCAGCTACACCCAAACCAGCGCTGACCAGGCCTACAGCAAGACGGTAGATGGCGGCGACCAGTGGACGCGCAGCTACCCGCCCTCGCCCGGCGCATCCAACCAGCCCGCGCCCACCCCGACGCCCACACCAACAGCCACCCCTGGCAACTATTCCGACGGCGTCAGCCTGAACGAGTACATGCCCAACCCGGAGCATGTGGACTGGAACAACGACGGCATCCTGGGCGACGGCAACGACGAATACATCGAGCTGTACAACGCCAACGACTTCGCTGTGGATCTGAGCGGCTGGCGGGTGGATGATGTGGCCAACGGCGGTTCGACCCCCTACACGTTGCCGGCTGGCACGACGATTCCAGCCCGCGGCTTTCTGGCGCTGTGGAGCCGCGACACCGGCATCGCCCTGAACAACAGCGGCGGCGACAGCGTCCGCCTGCTGCGCCCCGACGGCGTCGAGGTGGAAAGCACCAGCTACACCCAGACGGTGACTGACGAGGCCTACAGCAAAACGGTGGATGGCGGCGACGAGTGGACGCGCAGCTATCCCCCCTCCCCCGGCGCGTCCAACCAGCCGCCGGCCTGGACCGCCACCCCGACCGCCACCGCCGCATCCAGCGCCACCCCGACCGCCACCGCCGCGCCCAGCGCCACCCCGACGGCCACCCCTGGCAACTATCCCGCCGGCATCGGCCTGAACGAGTTCATGCCCAACCCGCAGGAGGTGGACTGGAACGACGACGGCATTCTGGGCGACGGCAACGACGAGTACATCGAGCTGCACAACGCCAACGACTTCGCTGTGGATCTGAGCGGCTGGCGGGTGGATGATGTGGCCAACGGCGGTTCGACCCCCTACACGCTGCCGGCCGGCACGACCATCCCCGCCCGCGGCTTTCTGGCGCTGTGGAGCCGCGACACCGGCATCGCCCTGAACAACAGCGGCGGCGACAGCGTGCGTCTGCTGCGCCCCGACGGCGTCGAGGTGGAAAGCGCCAGCTACACCGCCGCGCCGGCCGACGGGGCCCACAGCAAGACGGTGGACGGCGGCGACCAGTGGACCCTGATCTACCCGCCCTCGCCTGGCGCATCCAACCAGCCCGCGCCCACCCCGACGCCCACCCCCACCGCCACCCCTGGCACTTACCCCGACGGCGTCAGCCTGAACGAGTACATGCCAGACCCGGCCTCCGACTGGAACGGCGACGGCGTGGCCGATCAGAACGACGAGTACATCGAGCTGTACAACGCCAACGACTTCGCCGTCGACCTGAGCGGCTGGCGGCTGGATGACGTGGACGATGGCGGCGCCCGGCGTTTCCTGTTTGGACCCGACGGCAGCCCGCCCTACACGTTGCCGTCGGGCGCGATCATCCCCGCCCGCGGCTTTCTGCTGGTCTTCCGCAGTCAGAGCGGCATCGCCCTGAACAACGACGGGGACTGGGTGCGCCTGCTGCGCCCCGATGGCGTCGTGGTGGAGGAGACGGAGTACAGCAGCAGCCGCGACGACGAGGCCTATAGCAAGACCGTGGATGGCGGCAGCGAGTGGACGCGCAGCTACCCGCCCTCGCCTGGCGCATCCAACCAGCCCGCGCCCACCCCGACGCCCACCCCCACCGCCACCCCTGGCACTTACCCCGACGGCGTCAGCCTGAACGAGTACATGCCCAACCCGGAGCATGTGGACTGGAACGACGACGGCATCCTGGGCGACGGCAACGACGAATACATCGAGCTGTACAACGCCAACGACTTCGCCGTCGATCTGAGCGGCTGGCGGGTGGATGATGTGGCCAACGGCGGTTCGACCCCCTACACGCTGCCGGCCGGCACGACGATTCCAGCCCGCGGCTTTCTGGCGCTGTGGAGCCGCGACACCGGCATCGGCCTGAACAACAGCGGCGGCGACAGCGTGCGTCTGCTGCGCCCCGACGGCGTCGAGGTGGAAAGCGCCAACTACACCGCCGCGCCGGCCGACGGCGCCCACAGCAAGACGGTGGACGGCGGCGACCAGTGGACCCTGACCTACCCGCCCTCGCCCGGCGCATCCAATCAGCCCGCGCCTCCCACGCCCACGCCCAGCGCGACCCCGACCGCCACCCCCGCCGTCTACCCCGCCGGCGTCAGCCTGAACGAGTACATGCCCGACCCGGCCTTCGACTGGAACGGCGACGGCGCGGCCGATCAGAACGACGAGTACATCGAGCTGCACAACGCCAACGACTTCGCCGTCGATCTGAGCGGCTGGCAGTTGGATGACGTGGACGACAATGGGCGCGCCGTCCCCAACGGCAGCCCCCCCTACACCCTGCCGCCGGGCACGATCATCCCCGCCCGCGGCTTTCTGCTGGTCTTCCGCAGTCAGAGCGGCATCGCCCTGAACAACGACGGCGATTGGGTGCGTCTGCTGCGTCCCGATGGCATCGTGGTGGAGGAGACGGAGTACAGCAGCAGCCGCGACGATCAGGCCGCCAGCAAGATCATCGACGGCGGCAATGAGTGGACGCGCAGCTATCCGCCCACCCCCGGCGGCAGCAACACCCCCAGCGGCACCCCCACGCCCACTCCAACCGCGACGCCGCTGCTGACGCCCACGCCGGTGGCCACCACTGTGCGGCTGAACGAGGTGCTGCCCTCGCCGCAGGAGGTGGACTGGGACGGCAACGGCGCTGCCAGCTATCTGGATGAGTGGATCGAGCTGGTCAACCTGGGCGACGAACCGGTCCACCTGGCGGGCTGGAAGCTGGTCGATGGCTGGGCCGCGGGCCATGAGCCGAACAGAACTTACATCCTGCCGGCCGGCGCCGCCATCCCGGCACGCGGCTATCTGGTCATCTTCCGCGCCCAAAGCGCGCTGGCGCTGGATGCCAGCCGCGAACAACTGCGCCTGCTTTACCCTGACAACAGCGTGGCCGACGTCATGGCCTACGATACCTTCTCCGGCTACGACCAATCCTGGTGCCGGCTGCCTGACGGCGTGGGCGGCTGGTCACGTTTCTGCATCGAGAGCCCCGGCCAGCCCAACCAGGCTGACCCCAGCAGCGGCGACAGCCCCGGCGCCGGCGGCAGCGGCGGCGACGCGGGCGGCGGCCAGCCCTACGACCGCTTCAACTATGATCTGGTCCCCATCGCCCAGGCGCGTGGCCTGCCTGACCGGTCGCGCCTGACGCTGGAGGGGCAGGTGACGGTGTTGCCCAACGTTTTCGACGACCAGAACATCTACATCCAGGACGCGACCGGCGGCATGCTGGTCTATCTGCGTTCCGGCGAGTGGCCGCCGCTGAGCGAGGGGCAATGGGTACGGGTCAACGGCCGGATGGATACCTACTACGGCGAGCGGGAGATCAGCCTGGTGCGCATCGACGACATCAAGACCCTGCAGCCGGCCGCGCCGCCTGCGCCGCTGCCCATCCGCACCGGCGAGGTCGGCGAGGCGCACGAAGGCCGGCTGGTGCAGCTCAGCGCGCCGGTCACCGGCTACTGGAAGGAAACCACGCTGTACCTGGACGACGGCAGCGGCGAGGCGCGCATCACCATCAAACCGAGCACGGGAATACGCCGGCCCTACGTCGTCATCGGCGAGGTGTGGACGGTGGTGGGGGTGGCGAGCCAGTCGGAGAGCGGCTATCGCGTGTTGCCGCGGCGGGAGAGCGACCTGCAGCGCGGCGGTGCGGGCGCGGCCGGCCGCAGCGGGACGACCGCGCGCGGCGCCGGTGCGCAGCAAGCGGACGCGTCATGGAACCGCGCGCCCATCTACCTGCCTGTGACCGGCGCGGTGTTGCTGGTGCGGCCGCCCGTCCCAGGGAGTCTGCGGGAGGCGTGGCTCCAGGCCACGTGGCGGCCGCTGGGGCCATAAGTCCTCAGTTGGACGCCATCGTTACCGCGCCGCGGCGAAGCAATCGGTTGCGCCGCACCCCCCATAGTTTGACACCTTCTTTGTCCCCGGCTACACTGCAAGACGGCAGGTGGAACGTTCCCCGCTTCCCCTGCCGTCTCTTGTCCCGAATACTGCCGCTCGTGCTGCCGCTCTGGCCGGTCTCCGACCAAGCCAGCCACGCCATACTGCCGCTCTGGCCGGTCTCCGACCGAGCCAGCCACGCCATACTGCCGCTCGTGCTGCCGCTCTGGCCGGTCTCCGACCGAGCCAGCCACGTTTTCACAGCTCACGGCGCGCGTCTGGCATGACAAATCCGTGCGAACAAAAGCCAAACAGCCTGCATGTAATCCGCAGGCGCCAAGGAATTCCCAGTGCCTTCCGATGTAGCGAACCTGGCTGAGCCAGCCCCGGCTGTGCGCAGCAGGACCCCAACCTACGGTGTTTCCACCGAGGAATTGATCAGGCGTCATCAGGCCGGCCAACCGGCGGCCTTCGACGCGTTGTTCGAACGCTACAAAGATTATGTCTATCGCGTGGCCTACATGACCTTGCGCAACAGCGACGACGCCGAAGAGGCCACGCAGGAGACCTTTATGGATGTGCTGCGCGGTCTCAGGAGCTACGACGTGGACGGCCCGGCCCGCTTCGAGACCTGGGTCTACCGGGTGACGGTCAACCGCTGCAAGACGCGGCTGCGCAAGAAGCGCCTCCCCTCGGCCGACTGGGACGAGATGGAAGAACGCCTGGAGCGCATGCCGGTCGAGGCTGAACAGTCCGACGGCGCCATGATTGGCCACGTGGACGGCGACCCGGAAGGCCTGGCCCTGCGCCAGGAGGACAAAGTCCGCCTGTGGGCCGCGGTCAACCAACTGGGCGATGTCCACCGTGAGGTGGTCTTGATGCGCTATGGCCAGGAGTTTTCCTATGAGGAGATCGCGGAGACGCTGCAGATCAACATTGGCACCGTCAAATCCCGACTCTTCAATGCTCATAAGAAATTGCAGGAGATTCTGACGACGCAAGCACCCGACCTCGGTCGTCGCCGCTCGGTAGCCCATCTGCTGTTGCTGCTGGCGCTGTAGAGGATCTGGTCAGGATATCGGCCCCAGCGACTGAATTGTGAGGATAGATCAGGTCGTTGTCAACTCACCATGGCTCACATTGAACTGGATCTGCTGGCTTACCTGGACGGTGAGCTAAGCCCGACGGAGATTCAATCCGTCGAGGCGCATATCGCCGGCTGTCCGACCTGCGCCGCCGAGTTGGTGGAGCTGCAGCGGCTGCGGACAAAGCTGGGCGCCGTCGTGCCGGTGGTCTACGACTCGGTCCACCTGCCCGCGGCCGCCGAGACGCGCATCCGCCGCAGCTTGGAGGCCGAACGCGCCCGCCAAAGCCGCCAATCCAGCCCGCAGGCCGGCCTATGGGCCGGTCTGGCCGCGCTTTTCCGCCCGCTGAGCAAGGCCGCCATCCCCCTGGTGCTGGTCTTTTTCTTCGGCGCGGCGCTGAGCGCGGCCCGCCTGCCGGCGTCCGGCGACGTGCAACAGACGCTGGTGCTGGGCCAGGACACCCTCGCCCCCGGCAGCCAGGCCGCGCTGCGCGTGGTGGTCAACAACGCCGCCGACAACCAGCCTGTCGCCAACGCCAAGATCGATGTGCAGATGCGCCAGGCCGGTCTGGCGCGCACCCTGTTCAGCGGCGAAACCGACGCCACCGGCTCGGCGCCGGTGCAGTTCCAGGCGCCGGTTGATTGGCAGGGGGACGCGGAGCTGGTGGTGGCCACGGCCAGCGACCTGGGCCAGAACGAGATTGTCGCCCCCATTCAGTTGCAGCGCGCCTACCGGCTGTTGCTCAGCAGCGACAAGCCGGTCTATCAGCCGGGCGAGACCATTCACCTGCGCACCTTGGCCCTGGGCACGGTCGATGGCCTGCCCGCCTCCGGCGCGGTAACCCGCCTGGAGGTCTTCGATTCCACCGGCCGCCAACTGCTGTTGCAGGAGCAGCAGTCCTCGGAGTTCGGCATTGCCGCCACCGACCTGCCGCTGGCCATAGATGCGCCGCTGGGCCAGTACCAGTTGCGCGCCACTCTGGGCGACACCGTGTCAGAGCTCAGCGTCACCCTGGGGATGGCGCCGCTGCCTAGCTACTTGGTGGAAGTGCAGGCGGACGCGCCTTTCTACCTGCCCGGCGATCTGGTCAGCGGCCAGGTCCGCGCCGCCTATTTCTTCGGCCGGCCGGTGGCCGGGCAGCAGGTGACCGTGCGGCTGGCGGCCCAGCGCCTGGGCCAGGATCCTGCCGCGGGCGCCGAGCCGCTCTTCATGGAGGAGCAGAGCGGCGAGACCGACGCCGCGGGCAATTTCCCCTTCGAATTCCAGTTGCCTGAGCTGCCCGCCGACGCCTTCACCGCCGACAGCGTCATCGAGCTGAACCTGGAGGCCACGGTGGTGGACGCCGCCGGCGAAACCCAGTTCGGCTGGCAATCGCTCACCCTGGCCAATCAGCCGATTTTGATCGCCGTGACTCCGGAGGATGGCACGCTGCACACCGGCGTGGAGAACGTCCTCTACGTGTTGACCAGCTATCCCGATGGCCGACCTGCGGCGACGACGCTGGATGTGCAGATCGGCTCTGGCGCCCTGATCGAAGAAACGACCAACGAGTTTGGCCTGGCCGAAGTGCGCTACACGCCGCGCAGCGGCGCAGAGGGCGAGCGGACAGTGACAATCAGCGCTGCCGACGCCGAGGGCCTGACAGGCGTCGCCGCCGTCACGCTGCCCCTGGATGACCGCGTGCAGACCCTGCTGTTGCGCACCGATCGGGCGCTCTACCAGGTGGGCGACACCATGGCCGTGGAGGCCATCGCCACCGGCAGCGGGCCGGCCATCTTCCTGGACGTGATCAAGGGGGGCCAGACTCTGCTGACCCAGTCGGCGCTGGTGGAGGACGGCAAGGCCACGCTGGCCGTGGACCTGACCCCTGCCCTGGCCGGCGCGCTGGAGCTCAACGCCTACCAGATCACCGACAACGATCAGATCCTGCGCGACACGCGGGTGGCGCTGGTGGAGGAGGCCGAGGCCATCCAGGTGGAGCTGGCCACCGACCAGTCCCAATATCGCCCCGGCCAAGAGGCGCGCCTCAGCCTGCGCACCACAGCCGAGGAGGAAGGGGTGCAGACGGCCGTCGGGCTGGCTGTGGTCAACGAAGCGGTCTACGGCCTGCGCCAATACCAGCCCGGCTTCACCCGCGCCTATTTTCTGCTGGACCAGGCGCTGCCAGGCGTCGCAGGCGCCGATCTGGCCGCGCTGCAAGACGCACAGCAACTGACCGCCAAGGCCAGTTGGGCCAACTACGGCGGACGCGAATACAGCCTGACCGCCCAATCCACCGCTCAATCTGGCCTCGATGCGGCCAACGCGGCGCGCCAGCAGGCGTTCAGCCTGCTCAGCCTGGGCATCAGCCTGGCGCTGCTGCTGGCAGCGGTGTTGGTCACGGCCATCATCCTGATCGGACTGCGTCGCAGCGGCGTGTTGGGCCACGCCCTGGGCCGCCTGCTGCTGACGCTCATGGCGCTGGCGGTGATCGGCGCCGGTCTGATCTTCCTGACCCAGAGTGTGATCGATGGCCTGCCCGCGCGGGGGATCTGGCTCCTGCTGGCCCTGATCGGCGTGATCTGGCTGGTGTTGTGGGGCGCGTTGCTGGTTTACGGCTGGCGGCGCGGGGATCAGCGCATTCAATATGTGACGCTCTTGCTGCTGGCCTACCTGGCGCTGCTGGCGCTCTTGGCCTTCGCCGCCGGCGAAGGGGCGGAGGTGGCCGCGGCCTGGCTGGCGGCGTTGGCGCTGAGCTTCGGCGTGTTGCTGGCCGCCCTGCTGCTCTTCGGCTGGGGCCTGCGGCAAGAAGGCCAGAAGCGGGCGGGGCTGGGAGTTTTGGCGCTGGCGTTGTTGCTCATGCCGTTGGTGGTGGCCTTGAACGCGGCCGACTTCCGCGGCTCAGATGTGCTCCAGCGCGTGATGGGGCCGCCGGTGTATGGGCTGGGCCATGGCCTGCTGATCGCCTGCGCCGCGCCGCCCGCTCCGGTCAGTCAACAGCCGGCGGCGGCGGCCGACAGCGCGGCCCCGGCGGCCGCGCCCCAGCCTGAGGCGGATGCAGCCGCGCCGGCTGAGATGCAGGCTTTCGCCCTGCCAGCAGAGGAGTCCAGCGCCGAGAGCGCGCCTGAGGCGGCCGCACCCGAGGCCGCCGCGCCGATGGCAGCATCCGCTGAGACCAGCGATGCAACGGAATCCCAGGACGCCCTGCCGGAGACAGCCGCAGGCGAGGAAAGCGGCCTGGCCGAAGTCCCTGAGCTGAGTGAAATCACCGCCACACTGACGGCGGATCTGGACGCGCGGGTCGCACTGACCCCGGCGGTCGGGAGCGAGGCGCCGCAGGTGTTGGCCACCCTTCCTGTCAGCGCCCTCGCCAGCCCTGAGGAACTGGCCCTCGCCGCCAGCGTCGCCATCACCGAAACGTCGACGCCGACTGCTTCGCCCACGGCCACCCCCTCCAGGATCGCCGTCAGCGAGATCATCACCGGCACGCCGACGCCAACTGCTTCGCCCACGGCCACCCTCTCCAGTCGTGAAGCTGTGGTTGCCGCCCAGGTTCAAGGTGTGACAGCAACGCCTGAGCCCACAGCGACCTGGACGCCAACGCTGGCGCCGACCGCGACGCCGGAGCCCACGGACTCGCCAACGCCGGAGCCCACCGACACGCCAGAGCTGACGCCCGAACCCACCGACTCGCCGACGCCTGAGCCCACCGACACGCCGACGCCGGAACCCACGGCGACAGCAGAACCAGAGCAGGCAGTCTCGCTCACGCCGCTGACCGAGGCCACGGCTGAGCCCACAGTGGCAGCCCTGGCCGCGCCGGCCGCGGCCAAAGCCGCCGGCGCGGTCGAGATCCCGTTGGAGTCGCTGCCCATCATTCGCCAGCGCTTCCCCCAGACACTCTACTGGAACCCGGAGATCGTCACCGACGCCGCCGGCCGGCTGGCCGTCGCGATCCCCACCGGCGACGCCATCACCACCTGGCGCATCAACGCGCTGGCGGTGGATCGCAACGGCCGGCTGGGCAGCGCCAGCACGCCGCTGGTGGTCTTCCAGCCGCTCTTCCTGCGCTCGAACCTGCCGGGGCGAATGACTGTCGGCCAGCAGTTCGACGGGCAGATCCAGATCTTCAACTACAGCCGTGAGCCGCAACAGGTGCAGCTTTCGACGCAGGCCAGCGCCGGGCTGAGCGTGACCGTGGGCCAGACGGCGCTGACAGTGCCCGCCAACGACATGGTGATCCTCCCCGTCCGCGTCCAGGCCATCGGCGCCGGCCAGCAGACGATCCTGCTGACCCTGAGCGGCGCCGGCCTCCTGGACACGCAGCAGACGACCATTCTGGTGCAGTGATGCGTGACTCGTAACTCGTAACTCGTAACCCGTAATGCGTAACCCGGAATCGCGGTGGGCGATTCCGGGTTACGCATTACTCGTCACAAGTTACGCATTCCCAAAGACACCCCCCACCATTCCGGCTTACGCATTACTCATCACGCATTACGCATCCCCAAAAACACCCCCCACCATTCCGGCTTACGCATTACTCGTCACGCATTACGCATCCCAAAGACACCTCCCACCATTCCGGCTTACGCATTACTCGTCACGCATTACGCATCCCAAAGACACCTCCCACCAATCCGGGTTACGAGTTACGAGTTACGAGTTACGAGTCATCTTCAGCCAAAATTTAAGGTTTCCAGAGCGCATTTCGGGGAAGGTGAGTGAAAATGCCCAAGGCGACCGGTTTTCGCCGCTTTACTTACCATAAGCTACACGAAATTTGGGGTTGATTTAAGGTACGTGACATAACAAAACCCTTGCGTTGCCAGGGCGGGTCGTGCTACAATTTTCACGCAGGCGCAAAAAGCGCACCTGCCCATCCGATTGCAGACCCGGCGCCAGCGATGCGCCGCTGCAACGGTCAACCCAACAGTCCGACTCGCTGCTGGTCAGCGGGCCGGCTCGTGGAACCAAGGAGGTCACATCGTACCATGTCCACGAACAATAACCGTCAGGTCTCTCTGGTGATAGCCTTTATCACCGCATTGACCGCCCTTTTTTTTGCGATCACCAGTGTCAGCCTCGCCGCAGGCGGAGAGGACACAGATCGCCCTACCGTGTGCGTCGGCGGCTTCGTGATCAACCATCGGGAAAATCCGGTCGACGGCACACGCTTCGATCCACCCTTGACGATCCAGGCTGAGGGCGCCGAGTCGCCTGAACTGGCGCCGACGGTGGTTGTGTCGACCCCGGTCAACGCCGACGGCAGCTATTCGTTCACCGATCTGCCGGCTGGCCTGTACTACAACTTCACCTTGCAGTTGCCCCCTGACTGGGACAGCATCGTGCCGGCCGCGCCGCGCAACGGCGTTGCCGAGAGTGGCTATGCGCTGCTGAACGAGAAGGATGGCTGCTACAACGTGCTCTTCAAGATCCGCCGCTGGTTCGACGTGACGGTGCTGAAGTGGGAAGAGCTGCAGAACGGCGCGGTGCAGCCTGGCAAGGACTGGACCGTGACGGCCACGCCCCAGGGCGACCCCTGGGCGGTGAAGCGGACCGGCAAGACCGACGCCAGCGGCGGCGTGGTGTTGTCGCTCACCCCGGGCAAGTGGCTGATCGCCGAGACGCTCAAGAGCGGCTGGACGCCAGTGACCCCTGCCTCGGTGTACATCACGTTGGATCAGTATGCGCCTCCGGGCGCGGTGGATCCGGTGGTCTTCAAGAACCGAGAGCCGGTCTGCTACGCCAGCATCACGGTGGAGAAGAACGGCCTGGGCACCGACGCCAACGGCGGCCAGGTGTGGCTTGGCCCGCTGGCTGGCTGGCAGATCACCCTGAGCCGGCCGGACGGCGCCA
>Ga0209605_1001765_pt1 | contig 22725 bp, 17 predicted proteins | sample AD_UKC035_MetaG_FD_184408 | JGI IMG/M metagenome (GOLD analysis project Ga0209605, IMG submission 184408) | Active sludge microbial communities of municipal wastewater-treating anaerobic digesters from USA - AD_UKC035_MetaG (SPAdes) (version 2) | ecosystem: Engineered > Bioreactor > Anaerobic >...
GCCCTATCCTCCGGCCGGCCCATTCAGGGTAACCGAGGCAAGACCAAATGCAAGAGGTTCTCAAAAGATAACAGTTGAAGTCGGGAATCCTAACAATTAAAGTGGTACTAAGGAAGGGGTACAGTCAGATCACCGCCTTCTCAAGATCATCCACCTGCCTGTAAATTGAGTTGTACCAGTGTTTTGCCTCGTCGCCGGGCAGGCAACTGGCTGCAGCCAGGAACGCACGGCGTTCCCATGTGCGAAATTGCAGCACATCTCTCTTTCGCGTCTTGAACCAATGATCCTGAGCCGCCCGCCCAAGAGCCAGGATTAGTTCCCGCCTGGAAAACTCGTCCGAGTGTGCATTGTATAGTGCCACAAACTCGCTCTGATTATCCCATTCTCTACCTTTTGTGAAAGTATTGATGATCCAACACTTGTGGAATGGTAGATGTCCGACAACCGACTGGCTGATCAGATCAATGAGGTACTTCCCGAGTTGGTGGCGATGCTTTTCATCAACGTTCCGGATCGACGTAATGTAGGCCAGAACATCGGTAAAGACAGGATAGAGTGTCTCTATATTCTCGCTAACTATCTTGATCGCGCTCACATCGTTGATCTGAGACAGGCGGCGCAGTATAAAACGAGTGACATTGAGGTCCAGGTCACTCCCACGTTTTATCTGTTCCTCAAGAATACCGCCAAGATTGAGACGGTCAATGACTCTCTGAACCTCTGGCTCCAGATCGTCATAACAAATCTCCTCGTACCAATCCTCGATTCCCATGTTATCGAGAATACCCCTAAATCGCTCTGTCAGCGACATCCGTTCCCTGCTTGATCCTGTCTCCAGGTATCCAGAGCGGAACTCAGCCACTGACAGTATGCGAGTCTTGTGTTGCTGCAAAGTGAGACCATGATTCTCGAACAACACGTTTGCCAAGAAAGCAAGGCTCTCATGCGCCTCACGCAAATCCCGGCAGAAGATGCGAAAATCATCAGAGAATCGACAATATGCTTTCTGCTCACTGATCAACGCGTCATCGACATCAGAGATGACCAACTCAGCCAGCAACCGTGACGCCGCTTGCCCCACTGGGATCCCATATGATACCCTGAAATTCCATTGCTTGATTAGGTCTTTGAGGGCTTTTGTGTGGTCGTGTTTACACGTGCACGCATCCAGTGCGTTTTCAAGCGGATGAGAGTATATTCGAGGAAAGAAATCGGCAATATCGGCCACCACCACAGTCTGATACTTGCCTGACGAGGCCAAGCGGGCCGATTGTTGGATAAACGTATCGTAGCCGACTGCGGGGTCAAAGAATCTCCCCACATCATCAGGCTTGAAACGATAGCTGTGTACGATCTGCTCGGCGATCGGAACTCGGCGTTGTTCTATATCTGCGCCAAGATCGTAGGTGATCGCCGTATATGCCAGCATGTCAAATGGGTCCAACTGGGTGGAAACCCGGAAGCCGAACCGATGCTTCGGCGATAGACATCGACGGTGGGGACGAGCCTTGTATTGGTGGAGGTCCTGTTTCGACAACAGTTCTCGCACTTTTGAATCCCACGTGTGCCGTATCGCTTCAAACTCGAAAGGCCCAGGAAAAATGTCGGTGTCGCCGTAGTTCTCCACGTGCTTCAGAGCCCAGTCGAGAGACTGTTCAGATAGATAAAGGGACATGACATAACTCCGTCAATCGCATGCCGGTGAAAGTCAACCGTAGCCAGTGCATCTTCTCGGAATCCCGAATCTCAAAACGGCCCGTTGCATCGCGCTCCCGTTCCTCATGGAGCAGTTGCGGGCCAGCCAATCCACGGACGAATTATGGCGGGTTGGGGCAAAGAAGTCAAGAAGACGCATTTTGAATGCATTTCTCACACAAAGCCACGAAGCCGCAAAGGTCGGGAGGGTGTTCCTGTCGGACTCTGCGACCCTTTGCGTCCCCTGCGGTTAGCCGAGAAGAGGATGGATTCCTGCTTGGCGCAGGAATGACAGAGTCGAATCCGTGTCAATCCGCGTCGAGAACGGCAATCGGGCTTCAGTTCCCTGTTGTCAGCCAGACGCGGATAGCACTCTCGCCCTCCGACCTTCTCACCTTCTTACCTTCTCAAATTCGTCTTCTGTCTCTGTGGTGAGGTCTTCTTGGCGGTCTACGGCTCGGACTTGATGACGATCGTGTGGCGGACCGGGGTGAAGGCCTTGGCGATCGCGTCCGCCAGCGGCGTGCGGGCCTTCTCCGTCAAGGCAGCCGTCATCGTCATGTCGGCGCGTCCCTCCGGGCCGTGGAAGAGTTCCTTGATCTGGCGGGTTTCGTAGGCCTGTTTCTTGGCGACCGCGTCATCGACTCGCTGGAATGCTTCGCTGAACGGATTCGTCTCGAAATCCGCGGCCAGATTCACGCCTTCCGCCAGATTGCCGGCGGTGTAGGTCCTTGTCGTTTTGCCCCATGTGACTCGGTAGTTCCCGGCGGGCGCGTTGGGAACCACGAGCAGGAATCGGTTCAGCTCCGCGTTGAACGGGACGAGCGTCATCCCCGAGCGGATGCTGCCGTCGTCATTCGCAGGTCCGGCGGCGCAGAATGGATACCGGCTACTCTCGATCTCGATCTGGCCCGCCTGTGAGGACAGGATGCGATGGCCCTCGGAGGCGGTCGCCTTGTTGTCGGCCAGGTTCACGGTGATCGTGCCGATGTTGCCATCGAGGCCCATCGCATCGAGGAAGGCATAGGCCATGACGAGCTGACCCGCCCAGCCGGGGTGGACGCCGTCTTTACCTGCGATCATATAGTCTTGGCCGTAGCGTTGCTTGCCCTCGAATCCGCCGACCAGCATGGGACGGAAGACATCGGCAAAGGCCACCTGCTCCTGCGTCGCGATGCCCAAGCCGATATTGCGGAACTGGGCGAGGCTGTGGTTGAGGTCCTCGACTTCGCCCTGGGCCTGCTTGACCCACGCGGGCATCTTGCCCACGGTGCCCGGCGAACCCTGGATCACTCGCACGCCGTGCTGCTTGAACAGGCGGATCACGTCGGTGGACGATGCGCGGTAGACGTTGCCAAGCTGTTCCTGGTAGGGCTGATAGCCGTGGTCGTTCATGCCGTAGCAGGTGGTCGCGATGGTCGGCTCGAAGCGCAGGACGTCGTTCTCCATCCGTGCGAGGAAGCCGGGGGTCCGCTCGCCGCTCCAGCCGAACTGGCGAACCGTGACGCCCAACTGCGGCACGCACACGGTCAGATAGGTCTCGATGATCCGCGAGTACATCTTCTGCTCGGTGATCGAGTCGCCGCAGATGGCCAGTCGGTCGCCCGGCTTGAGCAGCGACTGCGCCGGTGGCGCCTTCAGCAGCTTGTAGGTCGCGAAATACGGATCGGAGGGCAGCGGCTCCAGTTGCTGCGCCCACAGGGGAGCGACGAGAGCCGCAACGACGATGAGGAATGCCATGTGCTTTTTCATGGGGGTCACTATAGCCTGTCACGTCCAGCAGGACAAGCTCAAATCCGGCGCCGTGGAAATGGAACGGGGGACGCCGGCGTATCTGCAATGCAGCTCATCTGGGAGCCGCTGCTCTTGTCGATAGGGCTGGCATTCTCTCGTACCCAGTCTATCGCGTTCGTTCAGGGGGACTCTGTCCGCGACGGACATGACAGAACGAGAAAGGCGGCGGTGGGATTCGAACCCACGGATAACGGTTTTGCAAACCGTCGCCTTTGGCCGCTTGGCTACGCCGCCCAAATACCGAAACACCAGGGCAATCCAAACATCCCCCAGTATCCAAGAAAGTACCATCAACTGTTCTCCAAGTCTAGCTGGAACAGCTCCTGGACACAAGAAATTTCGTGGGCGGGCGGCCAGGAACTCGCCAGGCCGGGGAAATCGACTCTGAGTCCTGGTCTTGGCGGGCAGCGGAAGAAGTTGTGTCTTGCGGGCGGAATTCGCGTAACATCCAGAGGCGGCGACCACCTTTAGCATAGGCCGGGCTCCCGAGAACAGGGTCCGGCCGGACCCGAGATGAGCAAACACACAGACTACATCCAGTTGGTCCGACAGGCGCAACAGGGGCACACCGAGTCGCGGGCCGGTCTGCTGCGTCTTGTCGAGCCCCGTCTGACACAGTACGTCGGACGCCTGACTCTGGACCATGACCTGACCGCCGAGATCGTACAGGACAGCATCGCGGAGATGCTGCTGTCGGAGGTCGAGCAGGAATGGCTCCAGACCAGGGAGCAGGACGTGCTGGCCGAGCTGGTGACGCAGGAACTCAAGCAGATCGTGGTCCGTGCGGTCGCGGAGCTGGAGCCCCGCCAGCAGGCGGTCCTGACCATGCGCGGCGTGGTGATCTTCGACGGCACCGAGAGCAGCGACTGCCTCTACTGGAACTGCGTTGGATATCTGCCGGAACAGGAACGTCCTTTTGTCGGCCCCCAGACCGACGATGGGCGGAGGAAGGGCAGTACCCTGCCGATCGGCGACTACTTCGGCTTCAACCACTGGCGGAGTCCCGAGGCGTTCGGGAGTTGCGAGCGTCTGCCCCATGCCCAGGTGGCGGCCGTGATCCGGAGAAATGGAAAGGACCCATACGACCGTCCTGTCGGTCCTATGGGTCCCATTCATTCTGTGAGCCGGTCCCCTGCCCGGAGACGCTACTTGGGCGCCGCCCACTTCACCGCGTTGATCATGATCTTGCGGACATTCGCATCGTAGAAGATCGGGTTGGTCTCATGGCCCGGCTGGAAGTAGAACATCTTGCCCTTGCCGACCTGCCAGGTGAAGCCCTGCTGGCTGGGATCGACCTTGCCATCCTTCAGGGTGGCAACGCCCTCGAAGACCACCGATTGCGGCGTCGGCACCGCGTAGGGGTCGCTGTACCGTTCGCTGTGTTCGACGGTGAATTCCTTGATCCCCTTGGCGATGGGGTGCTTGGGGTCCTTCACGGTCATCTTCAGCGTGGTCGAGTCGCCGACGTAGGCGCCCCAGGAGCAGGCGGTGCCCATGAGCGCCTTGTTCGGCTTGGCGAAATGCGACGAGTGCAGGGAGATGAAGCCCATGCCGTCCTCTTTCACCCGCTTGACGATCTTGGCCACCAGCTCATCCTTGACCTGGCCGTGCTTTTGATGTCCCCACCAGATCAGCACGTCGGCCCGGTTGAGCAACTCGTCGGGCAGGCCCTGGTCCGGGTCGGACAGGTTGGCCGTGACGACTTCCCAGCCCTTGAGGTCTTTCAGGCCCCCGGCGATCGCGCCGTTGATGTCGTTGGGATAGACCGCCTTCGGCGCGGTGCCCTCGGACCATACCACGACGCACTTCTTGGCCTTCCCGCCTCCGCTCAACTGACACCCCGCGACCAGCGACACCGCCAGCAGCAGGCACAGCAAACGCACGAATCCCTTCACCATCTGAGCACTCCTTTCATCGGACCTTCTGTCCGGATCAATCCATCTGTTCCACGAGGTAATTCTGGGCGCCGATTTGCTTGATCTGGTCGAGCTGCACCTCGAGCCAGTCGATGTGCTTCTCTTCGTCCTTCAGGATCGAGACGAGCAGCTCGCGAGAGCCATGGTCGCCCAGCTCGCCGGCCAGACGAATGTCCTCGTTGTAGTCGCGGATGGCGGTCTCCTCGGCCTTCCAGTCGTTCTTGTGCATCTTCTCGACGGCGTCGCCGATGGTGATCTTGTTGAGAGTGCTGACGGTCGGCTGGCCCTCCAGGAACAGGATGCGTGCGATGAGCATCTCTGCGTGCTTCATCTCGTCGATGGCCCGCTTCTGGATCGCCTCATGAAGGCGCCCATAGCCCCAGTTCTCGCACATCTCGCCATGCACCATGTACTGATTGATGGCGGTCAGTTCATCGGCCAGGCGGGCATTCAGTTGCTTGATGACTTTCTCATTGCCTTTCATATCGCAGATCCTCCCAGTCACAGGGTTCCTGTAAGTCGTCCACCATCGGCCCCGACCGTACGGGACCGACACTGCGCCGCAAGCATACCAGCGGCCGTTCGCCGCGTCAACAAGGCTGTTCTGAGACCACCCGGTGTGTCATAGCCCCAGCGCGAGCCGAGCTAGGAACAGACCTGAGTCGGCGAGGCCCGCCGTCGTCAGCACGACGATGGACGCTGCGGCTATTCCGCTCAGAAGAGGGTCGAGAAGAGCGATCCCTCCCCTCCTTCCGTCGGATGCTGCCGACGGCACCACGATCCGCAGGAGCAGGCACAGCCCACATCCGAGGAGCATCAGTTGGGCCGGCGTCAGCGTCGCCCAGCCATCAAGCGCCAGCGCCGCCATTCCCTGCGTCAGCGCGCACAGAGTGCGCACGCGACAGACAAGAGAATACAAAGCCCTCATGGTCGGTATTCTCCAAGCAAGTGCCCTTGCCGGCACGGCGAGGCCGACCCGACCATCGGGTCAGAGATGGTTTGCCACAGACTACACCATCGACTTCCTCGAACGCCTGCGAGGTTAGCTGACGGGCTCGGAGCCGAGTTACCCCGTCCGGCCGAACGGCCGGATTAGCCCCAACTCTTGGGTCCCCCGCTCCCCCGGTCTCTCACCGGCGGATTCGGCGGTTGTCACGGCATAGCAAGGTGCTACTAAATTGTCCATCTCTTATACTGAGGGGCCCGCGAGAAGTCAACTGAATCCGAGGATGCGGAACCCGTGGACGGATGTCCAGATCAGACGAAAACCCTGCTGGCAGGCCCCAAAAACGAGGTTTCACGCCGTAGACACGCACGTCCAACGCATATTTTGCACGGATTTCGGGGCATCCGATCCGTCTTCCCCTCGCCCTTCACAAGCTTCTGTGCACCCACGAGTTGTCAAGCCGCCGGACGCGCGGTACAGTGGCGCACTTCTTGAGGTGACCGCTGGGACATTCTGGAAGGGATGATCGCGTGAACGTTGGACTCTCTCGAACGTGCAGATGGGCGGCTCCGCTTGTCATTTGCCTGCTGGCCGGTCTGCCCGCGGGTGCTGCGGACTATTGCAGCCACGCCTCGATGACGGAGCACCTCGCCTGGCTCGCCCGCAGCGAGCCGAACCTTGTCCGCGTCGGCGAGCTGGCCCGGTCGCAGGAACAACGCACCGTGTGGATGGTCGAGATCGGCGCCGGGTCCGCGGATGACCGAATCACGAGGCCCGCTCTGCTCGTGGTCGCCGGGATCGAGGGCAACGACCTGGTCGGGCCCTTCGCAGTCCTCTCCTGGATCGACCGCCTGGTGGCGCAGTACCGCGAAGGCTCGCCGACGGCGGACCTGCTGAACACCACGACGGTCTACGTGGTCCCCTGCCTGAATCCGGACGCGACGGAGGGTTTCTTCGCGGCGTCCAAGATCGAACGGAACACGAACCGCACCCCGAACGACGAGGACCATGACGGCCTCCAGGACGAAGACCCCTGCGAGGATCTCAACGGCGATGGGCTGGTCACCCTGATGCGTGTCGAGGACAAGGAAGGTCAGTACATCGCCGACCCGAACGAGCCGAGACTTCTGCTGAAGGCCGATCCGCTCAAGGGCGAAGTCCCCGTCTGGAGACTCCTGACGGAAGGCATCGACAACGACCGCGACAAGCGATGGAACGAGGACGATCCCGGCGGCGTCAACTTCAATCGCAACTTCCCTTGCAGTTACAAGTACTTCGCACCCGACGCGGGCGTGCATCCCGTCAGCGAGAACGAGACGCGGGCTTTGGCCGACTTCGTGGTCGCCCATCCGAACGTCGGCATCGTCCTGACCTATGGAGCCGCCGACAACCTCTGCAAGACTCCGCCAAGCGGTCCGCCGGCCCAACGCTCCAAGCCGCTGGACGCCATCAACGAGAAGGACATCGGCTACTACGAGGCAATCGGCAAGGCCTGCCGCGTCAAGCTCGGCCTGGAGAAGGATCTGGAGGGCATCTCCCACCCGGGAACACTCAGCGATTGGATGTACTTCCATCGCGGACGATTGTCGCTGGCCACCCGCCCGTGGGACCCGGCTGCCGAGATCGAGATCGCGAAATCCCCGAAGGACAGGGACCCGAACGACGCCAACACACCCCAAGCGAGGAAGAGACCCCCTGAGGACCAGGACAAGCGAGGCAAGGAGGACCGGGAGCAGCTCAAATGGTTCGACGAGCATGCCCCCGACGCCTTCGTCGCCTGGCAGGCCATCGAGCATCCGGACTTCCCGGGGCGAAAGGTCGAAGTCGGGGGCTGGCGACCCTTCGCACGGACGAATCCGCCCCTGGCGATGCTCGATGAGGTTGCCGAGAAACAGGGGGACTTCCTCACGGATCTCGCGGGGCGACTGCCGCGAATCCAGGTCGCCAAGGTGGAATGCCGCCTGCTGGCCGACTCGATTTATGAGATCGAGATCCTCGTGACCAACACGGGATTCCTGCCGACGGTCCTGGCGCACGGCGAGACCTCGCAGCAGGTCCATCCGACCCGGCTGACGCTGGACCTCGATCCCCAATGCTTCCTGGCGGGCGAGAGAACCACACGTCTGCCCGCCATCGCCGGCAGCGGCGGCACCGCCAAAACCCGCTGCACCGTTCGCGTTGCGGACCAGGACCGCATCCGGTTCCAGGTCGTCTCGGCACTGGGCGGACGCGTGCGAGGAACCATCGAACTGCTGAAAGCAGGTGACAAATGACAATTCGAGCATCCACATTCCGACGTAATCGTTCTGCGGCGGCACTGGCCCTCGGGTGTCTGCTCGTCACCGCGGGGATACGGGCACAAACGCCCGCCGCACACGTCTACCCCGCACTGGGCGTCGGAGCAGAGCGGAAAGTGGACGTCGCCTGGAACCGGTTCTACGACCACGCGGGCCTTGCCGACATCCTGGCTCGTCTGCACCAGGCCTTTCCCGACCTGACGAAGCTGTACTCTCTGGGGAAGTCGACCGAGGGCCGCGATCTGTGGTGCATCGAGGTGACAGCCCGAAACGTGGGGAATCCCAACCGCAAGCCCGGCATGTACGTGGACGGCAACATCCACGGCAACGAGGTTCAGGCCGGCGAGATGGTCGTCTACACCGCGTGGTACCTGTGCCACCAGTACGGTCGGCTCGACCGCGTCACGAGTCTGCTGGACGACTACGTGTTCTACCTCGTGCCAATGGTCAATCCCGACGGTCGCGACTTCTGGCTCGCCGACCGCAACGGCGCCCTGGCGGGACGGACCGGCTCGACGCCGATCGACAACGACCGGGACGGCGTCGCCGATGAGGACGATTGCGACGACCTCGACGGCGACGGCTGCATCGCCATGATGCGGATCAAGGACCCCCAGGGCCGCGAGAAGCCGCACCCCGACTATCCGCAATACATGATGGTCCGTGCCAGGCCCGATGAGCCGGGCGAGTACACTGTCCTGGGCTGGGAGGGAATCGACAACGACGGCGACGGGCGGATCAACGAAGACGGCCGCGGCGGCTACGACCTCAATCGCAATTGGGCCTGGGACTGGCAGCCCGCCTACGTCCAGCACGGCGCGATGGACTACCCGTTCTCACAACCGGAGACGCGGGCGGTCGCGGACTTCGTGCTGGCCCATCCGAACATCGCCGCCTGCCAGTGCTACCACAACTGCGGCGGCATGATCCTGCGGGGTCCCGGCCGAGAAGGCGGGGAAATGAAGGAGTCCGATGCCCGGCTCCTGCGGAACATCGCCGAACAAGGCGAGAAGATCCTGCCCTACTACCGCTCGATGATCTGCTGGCAGGATCTCTACACCACCTGGGGCGACGAGGACACCTGGTTCTACGGCGCTCGCGGCGTCCTCTCCTACACCTGCGAGATGTGGACATCGCAAAACCTGTATAAGACAGACGGCGACCCCTCCCGAGAGCAGGAGGCCGAGTTCATCCGGCACGTCCTGCTCGGTGACGGCGTGGTCACCTGGCGGCCGTACGAGCACCCCACCTACGGGCAAATCGAGATCGGAGGTCTCAAGAAGGAATGGGGTCGCCTGCCGCCTTCCTTCCTGCTCGAAGAGGAACTGCATCGCAACATGGCCTTTGCCGTCTATCACGCGGGGATGATGCCGCGGCTGCGGATCGCCGATGTGGCGGTCGAACCGCTGGGCAACCGCCTGTACAAGATCTGGATGACGATCGAGAACGACCGGCCGATGCCGACCCGAACCGGCCAGGACCGCGATCACCACATCAACCCGCCGGACCTCGTCTCGGTTCGCGGCAGCGATCTTCGAGTCCTGTCGAGCGGTCTCGTAACGGATCGCTTCTTCAAACAGGTGCAGGCCGTCGAGTATCGCCCGGAGCGCGTCGAACTGGACACGATCGACGGCATGGACGCGACCCGCGTGCAGTTCATCGTCCAGGGCAGCGGCTCATTCACCGTGACCGTCGATTCCGCCAAGGGCGGCCTGCTCCGCAAGGACGGCTCCCTGCCGTAGACGAGCGATGCAGGCATCCCCCCCTGCCAAGGGGGTTTTCGTCCTTGATCCTGTGAGTCGCTTGCCGGATGGATGTATCATCTGTTTTGATGGTGCACGGATTATTATCTTGTGCCCGAGGTGCACGTGCGTTTAGACTAGGGCGATGATGAGATACAAGCACGTACTGATGCTCGATCCCTGCTTCGGTGATTCCACAGCTACGATGGGCGTATTCCCCCCCACCGGCCTGGAGTACATCGCCGCAAGTCTCAAGGGACTGGTGGACAAGATCACCCTGCTGGACCTTCGCTATGAGAAGGCCTACCGCGATCCCAGGGCGCTGAGCCGATTCATCCGGTCCGAGATCGACCTGATCTGCATCGGGATTCAGTGGGACGCAAGATTCGAGAGCATCTGCGATTTCATCTCGCAATTGCCTGCGGAAATCACGACGGTCGTCGGGGGCCGCAAGGCCACCGAGGAGGTCGAGTACCTGTTCACCCGCTGCCCGAACATCGACATGATCGTCCGCGGCGAAGGCGAGGAGATCATTCAGCAAGTCGTGACGGGCGTGCCGCAAAACGAAATCCGCGGGCTGTCCTACCGCGAGAACGGCTCCGTCGTACACAACGCGAACCATGAGCTGCCCGACCTGCAGCACATCGCGTTCCCCGATCGGTCGCTGCGTGGACACGACTACTACTGGTCCCGGCACGGTATCCGACTGAGCCGGCACACGTTCGACACCGTGCTGACGACGCGGGGCTGTCCCTTCAAGTGCAAGTTCTGCACGTTCAGCCTCAATCCGCTCGGCCAGAAGCGAGAGTACACCGAGCGGCCGATTGAATCCGTCGTCGAGGAACTCAAGACCATCACGGCGGACGTCGTGCTCTTCAGCGACGACAACTTGTTCACCAACCCCGCGCGAGCCGAGCAACTCTGCGATCTGATCGTCGAGAATGGGATCAAGAAGACCTTCATCGTGCAGGCCCGAATCGATATCGCCCGGCGCCGCCCGCTCCTGGACAAGCTCCAGCAGGCGGGCTTCCGCGTCTTCCTGCTCGGCGTCGAATCCCCGCACGACCGCATCCTGACGCAGCTCCAGAAGGGCATCACGCAGCAGCAGATCCGCGACGCGTTCGCGATCCTGACGCAGTACAAGTTCTTCCTGCACGGCTACTTCATCTACGGCAATATCACCGAGACCGAAGAAGAAATGCTCTATATCCCGAAATTCGCTCGGGAGATCGGCCTGGATTCCATCAGTTTTCAGAAGCTCCGTATCGAGAAGTACTCGCCTCTCAAGGAAGTCGTGGAGTCGACGCCGGGCTACTACTACCACCGGATCGGAGGGCCCGTATACTCGGACCGCTATGGGCGAGAAGAACTCAAGCAGATCCGCAACCGCATCCGGGCCGACTTCTACAATGTCCGCCAATTGCTCCATATCGCGGCCAAGGCCCGTCGAATCGGATTGGTTACCGGATGGGACGTCGCGGGATCGCTGGTGAAGCTGTCGCTGGTTCTGCCCGGATTCGCTCTGGACGGCCTGCACAAGAGGAGACGCCACAGGTCGCGCCAGCCCGCTGCGCCGGTCCCGGCCAAACCCAGCGTGGCGGGGCCCGCCTGATCCCTCGGGCGCACGCGAGCCGAACTCGCCACATAATGTCGGCGAGGTCCGTTTCGCGTTTCACGCTTCACAACGCACGCTCCTGCGTCAGGCCATCAGCTTCCTGAGCAGGGCCCGCTGGAAGTGCAGGCGGTTCTCGGCCTGGTCGAAAATGATCGAGCCGGGACACTCGCAGGCTTCGTCGGTAATCTCGAAGCCACGATAGGCCGGCAGACAGTGCATGATCTTCACGTGCTTCGGCGCGGCGCCCACCAGCTTCATATCGACCACGAACCCCGCGAAGTCCCGCCGGCGCTTCTCCTTCTCGTTCTCCTGGCCCATGCTGACCCAGGTGTCCGTATAGATCACGTCCGCATCGGCAACCGCTTCGAACGGGTCGCTCACCTGCGATGTGCAGGCCGGCGTGAAGGCGTTGGCCTTCTGAATCGTCGGCTCGTCCAGCTCGTACCCGCGAGGCGACGCGACGACCAGCTTCATGTTCAGCCTGCCTGCAGCGTAGGCCAGCGAACGGGCGACGTTGTTCCCATCGCCGATGAAGGCGATCTTGATCCCCTCGATCCGTCCGAAGTGCTCGCGGATCGTCAGGCAGTCGGCCATCGCCTGGCACGGGTGCGACCAGTCGGTCAATGCATTGATCACAGGGATATCCGCGTACTCGGCCAGATCGATCACCGTCTGGTGCTCGAACGTGCGAGCCATGATCCCCTGGACATATCGGCTCAGAACGCGGGCAATGTCCTTGACCGGCTCCCGCTTGCCGATGCCGCCGATGTCCTCGGGCTTCACGTAGATCGTGTAGCCGCCCAGGTCCGTCATCGCAACCTGGAAGCTGATCCTCGTCCGCAGACTGGGTTTCTCGAAGAGCATGGCGAGCGTCTTTCCGGTCAGACACAGGTCCCGCTTGCCGGATTTGTAGTGTGCTTTGAGGGAAGCGCTCGCATCGAGGAGGTCCTGAAGCTCCTGCGTCGAACACTCGGAGATCGCAAGGAAATCGTTCATGGTTAGCCCTCAGCTAAAACGCTGTCGAAGATGTCCACCGCTTGGTCGATCTGCTCTTTCGTCACGATCATCGGAGGCATGAAGCGAATCACGGTGTCGTGCGTGCAGTTGATCCTCAGGCCGCGTTCGAGGCACTTGGCGACGAACGGAGCGCCCGGCCGGGTGAGCTGGATGCCGATCATCAGTCCGATTCCGCGGACGTGGTCGATGGCGGGGCGTTTGTCCTTGAGTGCCCGCAGTCGATCCTGAGCGTACTGGCCCATTTCGACGGCCCGCTGCAACAGATTGTCCTCTTCGATGGTCTGGATGGTCGCGATAGCCGCGGCGCAGGCCAGGCAGTTGCCGCCGAAAGTCGAAGCATGCTTGCCCGGCACCAGGCTGGCGGCGATCTCCTCGCGCGCCATCATCGCGCCGATCGCGACTCCCCCGCCGAGGGCCTTGGCCATCGTGATGATGTCCGGCTCGATGTCCGAATGCTGATAGCCGAACCATTTGCCGGTCCTTCCGATGCCCGTCTGCACTTCGTCGAGGATCATCACGGCCCCCTTCTCGTCGCACAGCCGGCGGATCGCTCCGAGGAACTCGCGCGACGCGACGTTGATCCCGCCTTCGCCCTGGATGGGCTCGACCAGCACGGCGGCCACCTCGTCCGTGAACGCCGCCTCCAGGGCCGCGACGTCGTTGAAGGGGATGTAGACAAAGCCCGGCAGCAGCGGCAGGAATCCCTCGTGGTACTTCGGCTGCGCGGTGGCCGTCACCGTCGCGAAGGTCCGGCCGTGGAAGCTGCCTTCGCACGTGATGAACTTGTACTTCTTCTGTTTCGAGGTGTAGAGCCGCGAGAGCTTGAGGGCCCCTTCGTTGGCCTCGGCGCCGCTGTTGCAGAAGAAGCACTTGCCGCCGAAGCCCCGCTCGCTGAGCATCTGGGCCAGGCGACCCTGCGGCTCCGAGTAGAACGTGTTGTCCACATGGATCAGCTCGCCCGCCTGGTTGCGAATGGCCTCCACCACCTTCGGGTGGCAGTGGCCGATCCCGCTGACGGCCCAACCGGGGAACATGTCGAGGATCTTGTTCCCATCGGCGTCCCACATATAACAGCCCTCGCCCCTGACCATCACGCGGGGCAAACGACCATAATTGGCGATCACATACTTCTTGAATAGTTCAATGGTTTCCTGAGTTGTCATGGATATCCTTTTCTCGATGCTCGTGTCGATTCGATTGTTGCCTGCACATCATACTGCGAGCGTAGAATGCCTCAGAGGCCCCTTGAGCCCGCGCTCAAGGGAGCAGCCCTCGCATCGGCGACTTCCGATCCCGCCGAGGATGCCGGATGAAAATACGATACTCGCAATCAACATAATCACACCTTCGTGGATTCCGTCCTGGATTGGGGCTCAACCCCTGATGATCTCGGTGCCGATGCCCTTGGCGGTGTAAATCTCCAGCAGGAGCGAGTGGGCGATCCGGCCGTCGATGATGTGTGCCTTCTTGACGCCCGCCTCCAGGGCGATCATACACGCCTCGACCTTGGGGAACATCGCATCGGTGATGATGCCCGCGTCGATCATCTCCTGGATCTGGGCCTGATTGAGACTGGAGACGCGGCTCTCCGGATCGTTCATGTCGCGGCGGATGCCGTGCGTATCGCTGACCATGACCAGCTTCTCGGCCACCACCGCAGCGGCCACCTTGCCCGCAGCGGTGTCCGCGTTGACGTTCAGCTTGCCGCCGTTCTTGTCCATGGCGGTCGAGGAGATCACCGGGATCGTACCATCGACGCAGAGCGTCTGAAGCAGCTTGGCGTTGACGTCGGTGACTTTACCGACGAGGCCCAGGTCGATTTTGCGCCCTTCCTCGCCGGGCAGGCGAAGCGTTTCCGCGGTCAGCACGCAACTGCTGAGCGTGTGCAGGCCCATCGTCTTGCAGCCCAATTCCTCCAGGTGCCGACAGATCGGCTCGTTGACCGTCCGCACGAGCACGTGCTCCACGATATTCAGCGTCCGCTGGTCCGTGTAACGCCGGCCCTGGACCCAGACCGGCTCCAGGCCCGCTTCGTTCATCGCACGGGTGATCGCCTTGCCGCCGCCGTGAACGATGATCGGACGCATGCCCACCGTGGACATGAACGCCACGTCGTGCAGGAGGTGCCGCTGGGCGGCCTCGTCGTCGAGGACGCTGCCGCCGAGCTTGACGACAACCACACGGTCGTGGAACGTGCGAATATAGTTCATCGCCTCGATCAGGGCGTCGGCTTTTGCAATAGCTTCTTGCACTGGACTACTCCTTGGGTTCCCGAAGAAACAAACTTTCGAGTGTATCCTCGGCCTACCGGACCGTCAAGAGGGAGGTGGAAATTCTTGGAGAGAAACAGGACGCATGGGACGGATAGGACTCGTGGGACCAGTTCGACAGGTCCGATCCATCCTATGGATCCTATCCCCTTGTCAGGCCAGGCCTTCCGGCGTGGACTGCCCGTGAAACTGGCTGGGATTCAGGAAGATCTCGCCGCGAACCTCTTCGATGATGAGCTGAGCGATGGCCATGCCGGGACGCAGGATGATGGTCTGCGGGCCGAGGTTGATCATTTCGAGCGTGAGCGGGCCGACCCAGCCGGGATGGACGGTCGGGGCGGTGAAATGGACCATCAGGCCGCAACGGGCCCGGCTGCTCTTGCCCTCGATCCTCGCGGCCAGGTGCGGCGTGCCCTTGTCCGCCGGCAGCTCGACGCGTTCGAGCGTCCGCCCAAGGATGAACCGGTGCGGCGAGAGCGGGTAGGGATTGTCGTCGGTCAACACGAAGCGTTGCGACCGACCCGCGATCACCTCGGGCAGCGCCCCACGCTCGGTCACGTCGAAGTGGTCGGGCCCGGGCTGCGGCACGCTGATCTCCGCGAACAGACGCAGATCCACCGCGTGCGTGTCGTAGGGGCAGTACTCCCCCGCCCGCGGCCGTCGCGGCAACGGCTCCGGATCGATCACCAGCCGCCCGTCATCCATCGCCCCCTGAATCTCAATGTTCGATAGAATCATGGTTCAATCCGTTTCGCGCTACCGCTCAGTCCACTCGTCAATCAGGTCATCATCGTGGACAAGGCGATAGTGTCTTTCGTCCTTGATCGACACCTCTCCATCAGACAAGACGAACTCGAATAGGGCAATCAGGTTATCATCAACGAGTTGGGCACCAATCGGACGGCAGACGAGCGTCGGGAATCTGGATGCACACACGGCTGAGTCCCGTTCAACCTGCATAGTTCCAATGTGATCCTCCGGCCCCCTCGCCTGTATCGGGAAGACCAAGTGGCGTCCCCTCATGCTCATCCCAACATAGATCTCGCTCGTCTCCACTTCCCCAACCCCCGGCATGAAGGTTCGCGAAGGACTCTCAAGAGAATAGCACGTGCATTCTGTGAAGATGTCTATCAACCGATTGTGTCGCAGTATCCCAAGAAGGAACCGCTCCTCCGTCAACGCGTACCGTCGGACCATTGCGGGCACAGAACCAAGCACATTGATGACGGACAAACGCGGATTGGGGATAATCTGATGATCCTTGCGACTGCAACTACTAGTCCGTGTCATCGCCTTTTCTCCGACCCTTTCAAGCCGCGTGCAAGGCCAAACCTCGTGGCATACACGCCCGTCATTGTAGACGCGCCATGACGCATTGACAAGTGCCGGATTCTTCTTGACGATTCCGGCTAGAATCCTGTGACAATGACTGGCGGCGCCCCTCGCGACAGGGACCCAATCAGACCACAGATCGGAGATCGGGCCAGGAGGCGAGCAGGTGATCGGGATTCTCGGCTTGGATCTTGTCGAGGTGCTTGACGGCTTGGCCGCCGGTCTTGACGACCGCGGAGACGACGCCGGCCCTCCTGCCCTGGCGGACATCGTGGTCCGTATCGCCGATGTAGATCGTCCGCGATGGGTCCACGCCGAACTCCTTGACCAAGGCGACGATGCCCTGTGCGCGGGAGTTGCCCGCCTCGGCCTTGTACATCATTGACGACCGCACGGCGTCCCAGTCCTTGAATGTCAAAGTGGACAGGATGCTCTCGATGGATTCCATCCGCAGACCGCTCAGGACCGCCAGTCGCACGCCTCGACTCTTCAGCTCCCGCAGCGCCCCCTCCACACCATCAAAGGGCGCGATCTGGTCGAGCACCTCGCAGGGAAACAACTGCCAGAATCGTTCGTGGCATTCGTCCGTCCGGTCCTTGTACCCGTCGGGCAGGTAAGCTCGCACATACTCCCAGATGCTCGTCCCGAAGACATCGTACACCGGGTCGGCGTAGCCGTCGGGAATGCCCAGCTCTCTCGCGGCCCGCTGCACCGCGGTCATAATCGCATCGTCGGTCTTAACCAGGGTCCCGCCCAGGTCTGTGACGATCAGGTCGATCTTCTTGTCGTTCTCGCTCAATTCGGAATCCCGCCGGCAAGCCATGCGATTGGCATCAGGAGAAGGTAGCCACGGTTACAGACCGCTCTTCGGCGAGTGCCTTGCGATGAAGCCTGATGCGTTCGATCTCAAGCAACGTCTCGGCGGTGAGATAGCTATCACCACAGTGAGGACAACTTACAACGGGCACATTCTCGATGACGAACAGATTCGCTCCTTTGCCATAACTTCGAGACACTCGGCGGACCTGAATCCCCGTTTTGCCACACAGATCACACGTCTTGGAGTCTCTCTTCATTCTCTGGACACCGTGATGAACACCAATTTATCGGTATGCGGTCAAACATAGTGTACTCCGAGACGGCAGATCAACGACGCCTTATACCGGATCTATGTTACCACATCCCTCCTCCTGCGGCAAGTGGAGGCCCGCGCGAGGGCGGATCATACCGACTTGTCTTCGACCTTGAACACTCTGAATCCTGACCGGAGGTAGTTGTTCAGGGCATTGGGGTGGTCGTTGTTGCAGGTGTGTACCCACACCCGGCGGGCATCTCCCCAAGCGAAGGCATTCTCGATCGCGCTATCCAGCAGCGGGCCGCCCAGGCCATGCCCGACGAACTCCGGCGTCAGGCCGAAGATGCGGATTTCCACGCTGCCTCCCTCCTGCTGCTGCAATTCGTAGTAGCCGGCGATGGAGCCCTCCCTGTAGGCCACGAAAGTCCTGAGGTTGTCATTGGCGGCATAGTCCTGCCACTGCTGAGCGGGCCAGACCAGCCGATCCACCCATCGCCAGTCGCCGCCGACGTACTCGTACAGGAACCGATTGAATCGCGGCTGCTTGATCACGCACTCGCGAACATCCAGCCCGACATCCGGCCGGGATCTCCTGATCCACTGCTTTCTCGAAACGATCTCCAAATGCGTGGTTCGCACAATCATAGATTCACCTGTGATGGTCTGCCCAGTTGCCGGCACATGGTCCCGAACAGGCTGAGATGATAGCCAAGGCCGACGGCAGACACAAGCGCAGGGTCCGTCGCCCTCCGGCCGGACAGGCTTTTGCTGAAGGTTGTCAACCGAAGCGGTATAATCAGCGTCCTAAGAATAGACAGAGAACAGATTGACCTGGATCAGGAGGTTCGGCCATGATGACGGGCAGGATTGCAGCGGCTTTGTTGGTTCTTGCGTCGACCGCCGCCAGTGGACGCGACAACGAGACGACGAAGATGGATCGGAGCAAGGAAACAACCTGGGTGGCAGAGGGAAACAACTCCTTCGCCATTGGGCTCTATCAGCAGTTGCGCAGCGGGGAAGGCAACCTGTTCTTCTCGCCGTACAGCATCTCCGCCGCACTGGCGATGACCTATGCGGGAGCCAGGGGACAGACCGCCGAACAGATGGCGACGACGCTGCGTTGCCCCACGACGCCGGAGGTCTTGCAGAAACTAGAGCTGACCGGGGAGCCGCTCACGCAGGAGCAGTTCGCCCAGGCCTTCGGCGGGATCGTCAAGGACCTCAACTCCCGCGGCGGCAAAGGCAGGTACGAGCTTCGGGTAGCCAACGCCCTGTGGGGTCAGAAGGGCTTCGAATTCCTCCGAGCCTTCACGCAGACTGTGGAGGATCAGTACGGCGGCAAGCTCCAGGAACTGGATTTCGTCCAGGCGGTCGAGAAAGCCCGCCGGACCATTAACTCCTGGGTCGAGAAGAAGACCAACGACAAGATCAAGGACCTCATCGGCCCGGGCGACCTCGACGCCGCGACCCGGTTGGTCCTGACCAACGCCATCTACTTCAAGGGCAACTGGGCCAGCCAGTTCAAGAAGAGCCGGACGTTCGATGAGCCCTTCACCCTCCTCGATGGCACCGAAGTCCAGGTCCCCATGATGAATCAGAAGGCCAGGTTCGGCTACGCCGAGACGGACTCGCTGCAAGTGCTCGAAATGCCCTATGTCGGCGAGGAACTGTCGATGGTCGTCCTGCTGCCGAGAAAGGCGGACGGAATCGGCGAATTGGAGAAGGACCTCAGCGCCGAGCACCTCGACCAGTGGCTCGACAAGGCCCATAAGCGAGAGGTCGTTGTCACTGTGCCCAAGTTCAAGATGACCAGCAAGTTCAGCATGGCGGACGTCCTGCGGACGATGGGTATGACGGACGCGTTCACCGCGAGGGCGGACTTCTCCGGCATGACGGGCCGGCGGGACCTGTTCATCTCCGCCGTGATCCACCAGGCGTATGTCGACGTGAACGAGGAGGGCACGGAGGCTGCGGCGGCGACCGCAGTCACCATGAAGCTGACCGCCGCCCTGCCCGACCAGACCCCGGTCTTCCGCGCCGATCACCCGTTCCTGTTCCTGATCCGAGACAAAGCCTCCGGCAGCATCTTGTTCCTCGGCCGGGTGATGAACCCGCAGACCTGAAGCCTGTGGCCAGGAACTCGTGGTCCAGCTTCAACTCACACCGAATGCCTACGGCGTGCGCTTCGTCAGGCGGATATCGTCGATGTAAATCCGGCCGGCGCCGCCGGGCTTGGGGTTCTCGCGATCGCCGATGCCAATCACCATCCTTCGCACCGCCGTCGTGTCCACGCCCGCCGCTTGCACATCCGCCAGAGCGATGCGCCATGCTATCCATATAGCTCCCTGCACGGCATCTGCATTCGGGTGGATCACGGTCACGATCCGTCCGCCAGTGTCTTTGATCTGGACATACAGCGACCCTGGACTGTTGAATGGATCGCCTCGGAAATACAGCGTCAGTGCGTCTGGCTCATCAACCGTCCAATCCTGCGGCCCCTCCCACCACCGCTCAATCTCGGAATAGAAGGGCGGCCACGAATTGTCGAATTCCACGGGCATGGATTGCAGGCCGCCGTGGACAATCGTCATTTCGGCAAACGGAGCCCAGGCGTAACCCACAATAGAACCACTTCCGCCCTCCCAACCGTCGATCCAGGTCTGCCAGATGGCCTCTCCGCCCTCCATGTTGTCCGTGTAGCTTTCGAAGTCATCGACGACAGAGACAATGTCGTAGTCAGCATCATGGGTACCGAAGCTCCAGACGTCTCCTTCCCACGGACTTCGGGGGTCTGTTTCGTCGATCGCATCGATTCGCCAGTAGTAGATTCTATCGCTCTCTAATACACCAGGATCGTAAGTTGTCACCTCAGGGGGGCGCCGGCCGTAGTAGACGCCTGGGGTGTCTACCGTCGCGTTGGTCACGGCCTCCCTGTCTTCTCCGAAGTAGACGTCATAGGACATACCCGCTTGGCGGCATTCCCAGTGAAGAACGATCTGCGACCGAATGGACTTGATGACTCCGTCTTCAGGGTCCGGATTGCCGATATAGCCCGCCGTCGTGAAGGCCCAAACACGGCCGATGCACCCGTCCCCCGGAATCTCGTCCCGTACCTCGTCGATACGCCAGTAGTACGTCGTTGCCCATTCCAGCGCATCGGGAGCGTACGTAGTCGATTCCGCCGGCAGACGGCCGCGATAGACACCCACGGTGTCAAGTGTTGCGTGAGCCACTGCTTCAAGATCGTCTCCGAAGTAAACGTCATGCAATAGCGTTGGCCATCCAGGCGCCCAGCCCAGGGCCAGTGGCAGGATGAGATCCCTGCCACTGTCTCGCGGAACCGGGGCAAAAGCCGGCCGGAGTAACGGACCGTACCCAAGCTCCCACATCAGGATCGGGTAATGCACGCCCTCAAGCATGTACCAGGTGTCCTCCGTGCCGTTGGTGGTCTCGTGCACAAAGTCCCAGCCGGCGTCCAGGAATGTGCCGGCCGTCTGCATCTCGGCTCTGGTTGCGCCTGCGCCGCCTGCGCTCGTCGTTCGACCCGAGGCTTCGATATCCCAGAAGCCGCCGGCCACAGTGCCGGTGCCACTGTAGTCGCCCCCCACCAGGCCCCCAACAAAAAGACTGCCCCTGACGACACCACAGCTATAGCAGTAGGTGACGGTACCCCGGTTTTCCCCGACCAACCCGCCGACATACTCATTGCCGCCAACTGCGCCCGTGCTGTAACAGCAGGCCAACGTAGCACGATTGCTGCCCAACAGTCCACCCACATACCGATTCCCGGCGGCGGTAGTGCGGCTGCAGCATTCGGTCACAGTGCCCAGGTTCTCCCCGATCAGTCCACCGACAGACCAGCTTCCCCTGACCCCGCCTGTGCTATGACAGCGCATCACATGGCCTTCATTCTTGCCTGCCAACGCCCCGGCGTACGAACTTGAAGTGACGATGTTCACGTCCACGATCCATAGGTCCCTGACCTCGGCGCTAGGTTTCAGTTGTCCGAAGAACCCGGCATTGCTTCCACTTTTGATCGTCAAATGAGAGATCGTGTGACCGTTGCCGTCGAAGACGCCCGCAAAGGAGGCGATGGTATGCATGGCGGGCCGGCCGGCCTTGCCGTCGAAACCCGACAAATCGATATCCGCCATGAGCACAAAATGCGCGCCGCGCTCGTAGGGACACCTGCCGACAAAATCGACCTCATGGGCAGCATGAAGCTCATACGGATTCTCCGGCGTCCCCTTGCCGGCCAGGAACCCCAGGCGGAACTGCTTGTCCTGCTCGTGAGGACAGCGGATAAGCAGATCGAGGTCCTCCGCATCGCGGATGACGTATGGATCGTCCTCGGTTCCCATGCCCGGCAGGAACCCCAGGCGAAAGTCCTTGTCCCGCTCGTAGGGACACTGAACCAGCAGGTCGAGATCATTCGCGTCACGGATGACGTACGGATCGTCCTCGGCACCCGTCCCCGGAAGGAACATGAGCCGGAACTCCTTGTCGTGCTCGCATGGGAACTTGCCGATCGTATTGACGTCTTCGATCGTGTAGATGAGATAGGGATTCTCGGGCGTCCCGTCGCCCGTCAGGAACTCCCCAAGGTACGTCTCTATCGGCCGGCCGGCCTTCCACTCCCACGACAGTCTCGGATAGTCCTTGCCCTCGTCAATCGTCCAGACCCCCGCCCCCTCGCAGATGCCCCACTCGGCAAAGGTGGCAAGCGTCTGCATCTGCTCCGTCGTCAGTCCGGCGCCCCCGGCGCTCCATGCCTGTCCGGAAGTCTCGATGTCCCAGAAACAGTCCGCCACAGACCCGCTGTACCACTCGCCTCCTACCAATCCGCCCGCGCCGGACGCGGCCGCGACCGGACCTGTGGAATAGCATCTGAGGATGGTCCCCCCGTCACTGCGTCCCACCAGCCCGCCGGCATTCGCCGCCGAGGCAAAGACCGCGGCGCTCGAGTAGCAATCCATGATGGTTCTCCAACCCCAACCCCAATAGGGGTTACTCTCCAAGCCCACCA
>Ga0209605_1001766_pt1 | contig 22724 bp, 42 predicted proteins | sample AD_UKC035_MetaG_FD_184408 | JGI IMG/M metagenome (GOLD analysis project Ga0209605, IMG submission 184408) | Active sludge microbial communities of municipal wastewater-treating anaerobic digesters from USA - AD_UKC035_MetaG (SPAdes) (version 2) | ecosystem: Engineered > Bioreactor > Anaerobic >...
TTCTTGTTTTAGAGGCTGCGAAGCCAGTTTTAGTAACTCATGGAAGGAGCTTTTAGTAACCATGAAACCAGTATATCACAATCAACTACCTACTATGAGGGGATACTTACCATTTTTTTTGTGTTGGTTTCATCCCATCTCCTTAATCTGTTGGCGGAGTTCGGCTCTTTTCCTTTTTTCGAGTTCTCTAACTATACCCTTAATCCTCATCTTGTAGCATTTCTTGGTATTTTTTAGTTGCTGATTTGTCTTACCCTCGTACTTCATAGTTCCTTTCTATTCATTTACTCCCATATAGTGGTCATGCCCACCACTTAAAATACCTTGTACTGTTAGCATGATGGCGAGAAGTAATAAGTTAAGTAGTTTCATTTAGTCCTCCTCTGGTCGACTTCTATTCTCGTTTTGAAATCACAATCTTGGCACTCATCCCATAATTCCATTGTTTCTACTCCCGAATATCCAATATCTGGATAAATACCACGATAAAAAGATTTCACTTCATGACTGGTTTCTCTCATGTGATTGATAGATACGCTTTTCATTTCTCCTCCTCTTTCAGTTGGTTGAGTTTCTTATACAGTTCTCTTTCGTCAATGATTCCTTCTGAATTGTAAACTCTTATGTTTTCTCTTAGCCACCTCTCCACTTTACTCAATACTTTTTTACGTTCATCAGCTCGTTCTTCTCTCACTTTTTCATCCACATACTTCTTAAACTCAAAGCAGGTGTCAAAACAAGGTGTCCCATTTTCACACTTGCAGAATAGATGGTCAGGGAGTCCGCAGGTGGGGTCATTCTCGCACACATTATTTTTACACTTGATAGCACCAATCCTTAACTTCTGGTCAAAAGTCAACACTTCCTTCTCAATAGGATAATTAGAATCCACATAATCGTCTGCGTGTAGTTGTTTTTGATCTAGGTGTACTTGTGCCACATCTCCTGCTGGTCGGGGGTCTGCCGGCTGATTACAACCCTCACAAATATAGTAGACAGTTTCCCCACGCTGGGGGTTTTCCCTGCTTAATCTCAATGGCTTGTTGCAGCATTTGCTTTTCATATCCCCTTTGGTAGTTTATGCCTCTTTTACTATTTTTACTGTTTTACCTAGTCTCTTGCAGACTTCCGCCAATGTTAGCTCCTCAATCTCGGTTACCCCTGTTTCCACAAGAATACCCACTACTTCGCCACTCTCTAATTTGCCACAAGTAACTGTTCTGTCTGTGTCAGTTATTTCTCTCCAATTACAGACTCCAGCAATTATGCGTAGCCCCGCATTAAGAGTACCTTTGCAAGTGATGTGAAGAAACGCTGTGATGCCGAGTTTAGCCTCAATCCAGTCACCAGCCTCAATCGAGCTACCAGCCTTAATCCAGTCACCAGCCTCAATCCAGTCACCAGCCTTAATCCAGCTACCAGCCTCAATCGAGCCACCAGCCTCAATCGAGCTACCAGCCTTAATCCAGTCACCAGCCTCAATCCAGCTACCAGCCTTAATCCAGCTACCAGCCTCAATCGAGCTACCAGCCTTAATCCAGTCACCAGCCTTAATCCAGTCACCAGCCTTAATCCAGCTACCAGCCTTAATCCAGTCACCAGCCTCAATCCAGTCACCAGCCTTAATCCAGCTACCAGCCTCAATCCAGCTACCAGCCTTAATCCAGCTACCAGCCTCAATCCAGCTACCAGCCTTAATCCAGTCACCAGCCTTAATCGAGTAACCAGCACAATAAATATACCCAGTGACTTCAATTTCTTCTTCTACCTCTAGGTTATCAGTCAAAATTAAGTTGCCTTCAATTAAAAGTTTTCCAGTAATCTTTCCTCCTTTTTTATAATCTTTCATATTTATCCTTTCACATTTTTGTACAGTTTTACTACTTCAATACAGCGGTCATAATTACCTCTCCACTTCTGAGCTTCTACCCAAAAAGAAATAAACACTCCTATCAGTACACCGATACAAATTAAGCAGATTAGTTTACCGATTAGTCGTTTCATTCTGTCCTCCCTGCTAACCATCTAAAAAATACTGACTTAAATACTTCATCCTCAATCACTTCTAAATCCCTATCATTTTCAGACCACTCACTGTCATAGAACATTCCCCAATGGTCACGTTTACTTCGGGCTAGTTGTTCTCTAAGTGATTCGGGTAACTGTTCGTATTCGGTTTTAGTTAGATTCATAACCGGTCGTCCTTTCCAAAAGTGATACCATCGCCTTTTCTCTTAACCGTAAACGTAATTAGCTCGTCAGTATCTTTATTAAGTGTGTAGATAACCTCAAGTGTGATTTTCCTGTATTTAACTTTGGTTTGTTTCAGCCCATACTTACTAAACTTCCACGCCTCCATATATCGCTTTAACTGATAGTCGCTAGAGTATTTGAATAACTTAATTGCTCCGGCAATTTTCATTGGGGTTAACTTTATTCGTTCTCTAGCGTGTTTAGTTAGTTTCATAACCAATCCCCTATAAATAATATAATTAAACCTGTAACTAGTGAGATGGTTGAAAAGAATAGCCAGAGTGTTGTTAGTCTATTTATCATACTGTTTTAGTAATTCTTTGGTTTCTACGATGATTTGTTCCAGTTCTTCACGATTCCAGCTTTTAACATCGTTGCGGTGTTCATCTAGCCATTTAACCCGATCTTCACCAATCTTTTCTACCAATCTAATTCTGTATTCAAGTAAGTTTCCACGCTTCCTAAAGTTACATTGGGTGCATTGTCCGTTGATATTCAGCAAGTTATATCTGAGTGCTGATTTGCTACCCATGGCCCAGAAATGACCACCTTGCTCTGATTTACCAGTGGTGCATGAGATACAACCATCTTTTTGATCTCTGAGTCTTGCCAGCTTATTTACTAACTTTTGTGCAGTCTTTTTTAGTGTAGCGATACTAGTAACTACTTGCTTCTTTTGTTTTCTATTCTTGAGTCTGCTGAACGCTCTGTTTTGGGCTTCTTTTTGCTGTTTCAATTTAACTATCAACTTACACTGGTTGCAGTAGCTAGCTTGTGTGCTGGTAAATGCCGACAGTGGTTTATTTTCCTTACACTCCCTGCAATTTTTTAGTTTCATAATCCCATTTCTTTCATTTCAGCTCTAGCTTTATTAAGTATTGCAAGTAATTCTTCCGGTGTTGGTTCTGGATTTTCTCTCTGTTCATCAATCTGTCTTTCAATCTCAGCGTCATATTGTTCTTGGTTCATATTACCTTTTCCAAAATGGTTTAACTCCTACTCGTTCACTACAAGCCCAAGCTGTCCAACCTCTGTTGTCAAATATCTTTTTTGCAACTTTGATATTTTTCTTGTAATCCTTCATATCTTCTAGTGAGTGGCCATGTATCTCGTTGACCTGAAATATTCCTGCATCCCATGTTCCATTACTGTTCCAGTTCATAGCTTCTGGATTTAATCCTCTATTTTCACAGTATAAAACATTGAAAGCGTTTGGTGCTTCCTCCCCAAAGACTCTGACAATCTCAGCAATAATAGCCTCCTTATCTGTTGGAGTTGGTGTGGCTGTTGGAAAAACAACTTTCTCAACAACTTGGAGTTGTGGCGTGGGGGAGGGTGTCGTGGTTGGCTGTATCCACCCAGCATTTGCATTGTTAGCACCCTCCCTCGCCTGTACTTGTTCAATTCGTAATCGTGTTCCAGTTTGTAATCCCCAAGCTAAACCTGCTGACCATAACATGAGGGCAAGTGGAAAAAATCTTTCAGTGTAATTAACTCTGTACTTTCCGTTGGGCAATCGTCTTTGTTTCATGCAGTCAGTATATAGCAGTTATTCTCTATTGTCAACTAGCAATTTACTCAAGCATTGTCTAATTAGTTCAGCTTCTTCTACACTCATTCCCAACATGTATTTGTAAAGTTTATTAGCTCCCTGTCGTGTCATTCCTAGTGAAGTGCCGATACTCTCAAAAGTCCAGCCCTGATTTCTCAAAGTTAAGACTTCAATACCCTTATCTATGTCTATTTGTTGTAAGTCTCTAATTCTTCGTTTTAGTGACATGGTGTATTTTTTCATTTTGTCCTCATTTCCATTATAAGTGTTTCCATACTTGGGAACTCTACCACTAGACCAAACCGATTGGCTAAGTGTCTAGTGATTGTGTTGAATACTAAATCAATGTCTTGGCTTTCCATTTCAGTTGTGCTTCTTTTGACAAGTTGTGCTTGCATGATTGGTCTCCATATATATTCTTTGACTGTTTTAGCACTCCAAGGTATCTCTACACTTGGCTTCAAAGTCTTTCGCATATCTAAGCCAGCATCGTTTAATTCAGAAGCTAAGTGTTCAAAATAGAGATGTAACGCTTTATTCTGTTTTTTAGTTCTTTGCATATTAGATTAGAATGGCAAATCATTTGCTACATCATCGGAAGTTGTATCTGGTTGTTCTTGCGGTTCTTCTTCAATCTTAGCGTAAGCTCTAAAGTCTGGTCTGCTTGAATTATTCCCCTTATCGTTCTCAAAAAGATTAAATGATTCTCCTTCTATGATGTCTTTCTCAGCTTTGAATGATAGATATGTTTTACCGTTCTTGTCTTTTTTCTTCCAGATTACAGCTACGTTTTGATATTTCATGTTTTCTCCTTATGCTTACTTTTACTGTTTATATACTCAGTTAAATCCCATATACGTTCTTGGTTGTGGGGATATATTGCGTATGCTCCCGTTCCTGGCTTATTAGTATCTACCCACTCAAAGTCTAAGTCGTATAAGAATCTTCCAACTCCCCACTTAACCGCCGCTCTTTTGAATGAATCGCTAATGGCACTTTTTTCGGCTTCAAAGTTTCCCGATGTTCCAGTATCCCACTTAGTCACCCATTCACCGCTTTCAGTACGAATAGACAGCCCACAGAGCCATTGATTATTTACATACAAGTATTCATCTTTCCAATTTTCATATCCAACTGCTTTATCTAACAAATCCATAACGTCACGTGCGTCTATGTATGCCACACACTGAGCTTTGTTTTTTGTTTTGCTAACTGTTTGGATTTTCCATTTATACGGAATCTTAAACTTCAGCTTTTCTTCAATGGAGTAGACTTTTTTTGTCATATTGATTCCTCTCCTCCATAATTACTAATAAACTCATCAAGTTGTGATTCTTCGATTCTATCCATCATATCTTGATTTTCAGCTTCTTCTCTCTCTTGCCAGTATTCAACTGAGTCTGTCATTTATCCCCCTTAATTTGGCATCTTAAAAATCCACCATCTGACACCTTTACTGCTTTACCTGTTTTTTCTTCTTCGGCTTTCATTTGCTTAATTTTTAGTTTAGTCATTTCCTCTTTGCCGACTAACTCATCTGAGTATTTCCATTTTGGTCTGTACATGAGTGAGAATGTGGCATATTCAGTTTCTAACTTACAGCCATCAATCTCCGCAACTTCTTGAAAAATAACTGTTTCTAATTCTTTTGCTTCGTTTGTGAGTAAAGCTATTTGCTTTTTAAGCTCCGCATATTTTTGATATTGATTCATAAAACTTCCTCATAAAGCACTGCTTTGAGTGCATCTAGTACGATTGTTGATTCCTCTGTATTACCTGAAAATAAAACACCATCTTTATCTTGAATCCATATTTTTGTTAGTTTTCCATCAGTGTATTCTTTAGTGATGAGTGTTTCTCCCATTTTGAATTGTTGTTCTGTTAGTTGCATAATCTCCTTTCTTAGCTAGAAAGAATAAGCCATTTTTGTGTATATGTCAACTACCAATTACGTCAAGGCTTGTTGCACTTGTTGAATAAATGTCGGTTTCGCGTTTTTAATTTGATTTGCTGAAATCTCAATCATCCGCATCTTTACCTCATCCCCACGCTTCTTAGCTTCCCTATACTGATCTCTGAGTTTCTCAAGCTGATCCTCAACACTAAGTTTTGGTGCTTCCGGTGGAGTGAATGGTTTAGTCGGTGTAACGAACTTGTAGTAGCCCTTGCGAGTGTTGACTATGTGTTCTCTAGCAGTGCAAGTATCTTTATCTTTGCCACAGGTACAGCCCAAGACCTCTCTGGCATCCACTATACGACCGGTATATTCAGAGATTCTCAGATCATCTACAATCTTACGGTGGTTGATCTCTATGTTGGAGAAGTTGCGGAATAGCTGGAGTACTCTTTCAGCGTCTGTCATCTTGTCCTCACCTTGTTTTTTTCAAAGTGTTGTACGAATTTACAGCTCGGGCAAACATACCACCAGGTAAAATAATATGGTTGTTTGAGTATCTTCTTGGTAATTTTCTTGTGAGAGTTCTTATACATTGGCGTATCACAGTTTGGACAATTCATGTTCCTCCCTCATCTTTTGAATCCCTTTATCAATTTCCTCTAAATCAAAATCCTCTCCATAGTTTCCCTTCTTTATAGGTTTACTGTTATCCTTTCCTTTCCTTTCCTTTATAGTATTACTATCGTAATACGTTCGTAATACGTTCGTATCTTTACCATGCCATCTAGCCATGATAGACGCTCTTGCCTTCTTTGATTTTTCGGCTCTTTTTTCTAATCTATAGGCTACGGAAACGCTCCAAAAGTGTGTTTCATTGGACTCAAAACATACGTTTATTATTTTTCGTAATACGTTCGTATCGGTTCTCAATGCGAACGCATAGCTATCGCATTTGTCTAATCTAAGTTTTCCACCTTCCTCATACATCATTTCAACTAAGCACCAGAATATTCCAATGCCTTCCATGCCAAGTTCCATCAGCAATTCTTGTAGCTTAGGATCATTTCTAGCATTGTAGTCATGCGAGAAGTAGTAACTATCTTTCATACACGTTCCTCAAACCAGCCCCCAGGGCGATGTTACCGCAAAGTAAATACCCCAGGGGCTAGTTAAAAGACTCACTTGTTTTTGAGATTGCGGTAAACATCTGCCATTCAAATTACACTAAAAAACGCACCGTGTCAACACGTTCGATTTGATATAGTTGTATATCTTGTATTACGGCTCAAAAATGATATTATTATTCCACCATGATTGAATACGATGATAGGTTAGAAAAAGCATATTATTGGGATGGAGACCAAGACAAATCTACTCTCCGTAAACAAAGATTGGTAGCAACAAATCCAATTACCCACAAAAAAACAAAACACAAAAAAGCTAGAACGCCAAACTTAGAGGAAAAACCACGTTATTGGGAGAGATCAAAGGCTGGATCTCGAAATGTACTAGGTGGCGACGGTCAATGGTGGAACAAAGTGTCTGAGAGAAGTGAGAAGCAATTTAGAGACTTGAGACGTGGGGAGACAATGGGCAAGCATCTCCCCACCTCTGAGGACTTATGAACTGTGTAATCTGCGGACAACCAACTAAACCATTCAAAACAGGACAATACCCAAAAACCTGTTCTAAGGAATGTCTGTCTAAACTCCGCTCTGAGATCAGTAGACGCAACAAAGACCGAGTACGCTGGAATCAACGCCCACAAGAGAGACCTAGTAAGTTCCTTGAGGAAGTAGCAGAGAGAGATTATATCGAAGGCGTGTTGCGATGAGATATATAGACTTATTCGCTGGAGTAGGGGGATTCCGTTATGGGATTGATAGGTGTAATAGACCCACAGGGCAGAATAAAAAAGAAACTAAAAATAAAAAAAATAGTACCAACACTAAGAAAGGAAACACACGGGAACTTGCCTTTACTTGTGTTTACTCAAGCGAATGGGACAAATATGCAAACAGCGTCTACAGAAAACACTTTGGAGAATGCGATGACAGAGACATCAGAACAGTACCAACCTCAGAAATCCCAGACCACGACTTACTCGTTGGAGGAGTGCCCTGTCAATCGTGGTCGGTTGCAGGAAAAAGAGGTGGGTTTGACGATGAGCGAGGAAATATGTGGTTTGAATGTTTTAGGATACTTAGAGCAAAACAGCCTAAATACTTCCTCTTTGAAAATGTTAAAGGACTGCTCTCACATGACCGAGGTAAAAGCATGGAAAGAATATGTGAAGAACTTTGCGGATGCGGTTATGCAATAGATTTTGAGGTGCTGAATAGTAAAAACTTTGGTGTCCCACAGAACAGAGAAAGAGTTTTTATAGTAGGGATTAGACTGGATTTACTTGACAGTTGTCAGATATTTTAATATGATTAACTCATGGCAAAACACAAACTATATGCAGAAATGTATCAAAAGTACCAAAAAGGTTATTCTCTTGCAGAAGTTGGCAAAATGTATGGGATGTCTAGGCAATCGGTATTCTCAGGATTCAAGTGCCGAAAATATAAACTGCGAGAAAAAAAGCAACTACCATTTCTCTCATTTAATGGGGATAAGTTTACACTCCGCAACAATGGATATTATGGCAAAACCTATGGTAATAGAGAACTTATGCACCGAGTTGTTTGGGAACACACCAATGGTTCAATACCACCCAACCATGACATCCATCATGTCAACCACGATAAAACAGATAACCGCTTAGAAAATTTGGAGCTATATGAAAAATCAGAACACGCAAGAAAGTTTAATGCAAGACGAAATCAACATACCAAAGGAATTAAATGAAAAAAATAGACGAGCTAAAAATGCGACTACTGGAGAACCCAAAGATAAAAATGATGGCGTTCAACTTTCCTCAAGGTACTTGCAATACGCCTACGCTAAGCGACATCTTAGAGGAACGGGTAGACCAGAAGTATTTCCTCTCAGCGGAGCAAACAGCAAAACTCTTAAAGAACTTACCAAGGGACAGAGCCAAGGAATGAGGGTATACGAGCCTGAAATCAGCACAACCATCGCAAGCCAAGCTGGAGGCCTGGGAGCAAAGACTGGACTGTATGCAGTTCCAGTCCTTACCCCCGACAGAGCCGAGAAAAGACAAAACGGAAGGCGGTTCAAAACCAACGGAGAGCCAGCGTTTACCCTAACGGGACAAGACAAGCATGGAGTGATGGTTAATCGAAAAGATGGAATAAAAAAGCAGATTGATATTGCCGGCACACTTTCATCATCTGACTGGCGAGGACTTAATAGAAACCAAGATCAAACCGCAATCATGGAAAACATGGCAATCCGCCGCTTGACACCCATAGAAACAGAACGATTACAAGGCTTCCCTGACGGCTGGACTGAGTATGGCGCAGACGGAGAAAAAATCAGTGATACACAAAGATACAAACAAATGGGAAATGCCGTTAGTACGCCTGTGGTTAGTGCAATAATCAGTCGCTTAAAATGAGGAGGATGGGGTTTACGAAATATGATGGGCAACGCAGTAACAACCAACGTAGTATCAGCTATTATCGAAAGGATAACAAAAACGCCCACCGCTAAGTGAGCCTTTTTGAGAAAGGAGATAGTACCATGAAAAGAAAGAAAAGCAACAACTTAAAACCTGCTTTGCTTGGATTACTCTTAGGACTGTTTGTAACTGGGTTCATTCTAGGAATGATGAGTGTTAAGCAAGAACTACCACCACACGCAATTGGATACAACAAAGATGGTGGATTCATTTACAAAAGCGATTTTATTGGTCCACTTAATAAATACGATACAAGGGCTGAATGAGTACATCTATTACCGCAAAAAATGCGGGAAATGTTAGAAATGTCTACAAAGATGCCGAGTACATCGAGTTTATGAGGTTAGTGAATAATGGGGAATTACCTGACACCTGGGAGCTGACGGCAGAGGCTTTAGGAGTACACCCGAACACAATTAAAGCATGGAGAAAACTACCTGAGTTCAGAGAGGCAAAAAGAAAAGGTATAGAACACTGTCTAAAGGAAATGAGGCGAGCAGGTAAAGAAGATTGGAGACAGTGGGAAGCATCGCTTAGGCTCTTAGGGGTTAAAACATCAGAACAACCAACAACTAATATCCAAATCAATATACCAATCTTAGGAGGTAATACTGTACAAAGCAACAACAGCGACCCACAAATTATTGGAGCTACAGAAACGGATTAGAGGTGTCGCTGGTGGCACATCTGCCTCTAAGACAATCTCAATCCTACTTTGGCTTATTGATTATGCACAATCAACTGAAGGGGAGCTAATATCTGTTGTTTCTGAGAGTTTTCCACATTTGAAGCGTGGTGTTATCCGTGACTTTCAAAACATTATGGAACAGCACGGCTACTGGAATCCTGGGCTATGGAATAAAACTGATTATATTTACACATTTCACAAAAATAGCAGAATAGAGTTTTTTAGTGCAGACCAACCAGGAAAAGTAAGAGGGCCACGCAGGCAAGTATTATTTATCAACGAAGCTAACAACATTCCTTATGAAACTTTCACACAGTTAGAAGTGCGTACATCTAAGATTATCTGGTTAGACTGGAATCCCGTATCTGAGTTTTGGTGGTATACCGATGTACTACCGCATCAAGATGTAGACTTTTTAACGCTAACCTACAAAGATAATGAGGCACTTGATCCTGCTATCGTACAAGCGATTGAAGCTAGAAAACATAACAAGAACTGGTGGGCAGTTTATGGACTTGGACAACTTGGAGAGGTAGAGGGCAAGATTTACAAGGACTGGGCTACTATAGACGAGATACCACACGAAGCACGACTAGAACGCTACGGGCTTGATTTTGGCTACTCTAACGATCCCACAAGCATAGTTGCAATCTACAAGTACAACGGTGGACTAATCTTAGATGAGATTACCTATCAAAAAGGACTCAGCAACAAGCAGATAGCAGACATCATTACCAATCAGCCACAGGCGTTAGTGGTAGCAGATAGTGCCGAACCAAAGTCTATTGACGAACTAAAAAGCTACGGAGTCAACATTCTACCAAGCCAAAAAGGGCAGGGATCAGTCAATCAGGGTATTCAGAAGGTGCAAGATCAAAGAATAAGCGTAACCAAGCGCAGTCTTAATGTCTTAAAGGAATATCGTAACTACCTGTGGGAAACAGACAAAGACGGTAAAATACTCAACGTGCCAAATCCAGTATTCAATCATGCGATGGATGCCATACGGTATGGAGTTGAGAGTTTAGTACCACAACAAACCGACTTAGGAAGTGCAAAGAACGCAATTTATAAAGCCCAACAAAGAGTTAAAGGATTCTATGTCTAATCTTGATATCTTACTTACTCAAGAAAAACTATTCAAAGAGGTTGGCTCAGGTAAACTTACAATGGAGTATCTAGTTCATAATAGTGTGGTTAAGGGTGTTAGAGTATTTGGAAGCAGGAAGCTACTGTATAACCGATCACAAGAGGACAAGCAGGACAACGAACAAGCACTCAGAGATTTAGTGGGTAGAGTGGCAGATGGGTTAAGTAGAAAGACAAGAGAAGTACTACAGTTTAGTGTTACGGTCAATGATGGCAAGATAAACTTTGTTGAATGGCACAGCCAGCAAGACAAAAGATTTGACAAAACCAAATAATTATTGTATAAACTGCGGTAATAGCGTTTCAAGGCTCTAGCAAGTTGCGGAGAATAAACCGAAGCAAGACGCACCACCAATGGTGTGTTTTTTTTGTATGGCTAAAAACTCTCCTCTCACAACTAAACAAATAGATCAACTGACTGGCGATTATTCAACAGATTACGAATCCATTAAACCAATTCACGATGAGTTTGAGGAAAAAGAGAACATGATTCTCGGTACTCCAAAAGACTCAATCTCACAAAACGAGTCAGTTTCAACAGTACAAGACCCCACACTGCTTTCAGCAGTAATAAAACAAAACAACTCAGTAATGGCACAAATGCCAACAGGCAAAGTGACTGCCTTATCACTCAAGAATAGGGGAAAGTCGCTATTCATGGACCTAATTCTCCATGAACACATACTTCCACACGCCAAAACACAGTATGATCCCTACACGAAGTTATGGCTTCTTTCATTTTACAGAAAAGTATATGGCTCATTTGGCGTGATGGTTGACTATAATGTCGGCAAGAAGTATGTCGGTCCAGACTTCACACTGATTCCAGCACGCTCAATCATTCCGCAATCTGGCAGAACAACTATAGAGGGTTCAGATCATGTTTTCGTTAGATCAAAAGTAACTCGTGGGTGGCTTGAATCACGCAATAAGGATATCTGGAAAAACATCGACAAGGTTTTAGAGAAACCACATGGAATTGATGACTCATCACTTCAGACTGCCAACGAACAGAACTACCAGCGAACTTCAAATAAGAACGAGTTTGAACTTATCACAAAGTATGAGGGGGATCGGTGGGTAACATTCTCTAAAGATGCTCAGGTGGTTGTAAGAGATTTTGGCAACCCACAAAAGAATGATGAGATTCCTGTGGTTATGTGCCACGCATACCCACTGATGGACAGATTCTTTGGTCTTGGAGAGTTTGAACGAGGCAAAACACTTCATTACGCACTATCATCACTAATCAACCTATATCTTGATGGCGTTAAGATGTCTATATTCCCACCACTCAAGGTTGATCCAACCTCGATTGCTGATTGGAACTCATTTAATCTTGGCCCTGGTAGCGTCTGGCTTATGAATGCTGGTGGTATGCAAGGCATTGAACAGATGCAATTTTCTCCACAAGGACTCAACACATTTCAAAGCACTTACTCATTCCTTAAAGGAGCAGTTCTAACTCTCACTAACACCACTGATACCAGTGTGTCAGAGGGTACTGATCCTGGATTTGGTAAGACTCCACAGGCTCTCAAGATGCAAGCGATGACTGAGGGTATGAAAACTCAGTTTGACAGGCGAATGCTTGAGATTGCTACTGAGAACATCTTTGACAAGATGATTGATCTAATCGCAAAGAGGCAAGAAGAACCCATTGAACTCTACCTGCATGAAAAAGATCTAAGTAAGGTTGAGGAAGTTGCTCCAGATGTGGTTGAGATGTTTGAAACAGGCAATATGGGTCGGGTAGTTGTTAAACCGCAAGATATTGCCAATTGTGAATACCGCTATGAGATTGATGCTGGCTCAACAGTTAAGAAGGACGAGATCATCGAGAACCAAACACTCACAGAGCTTATCTCTCTAATCTCTAAGATTCCAGGCTCTATGGAACAAGTAATGCAAATGGGTGGGTTTAGGGTTGGTAACTCATTTATTAACTTCGGCGAACTGATGAAACGATGGGTTATATCAAGTGGTATTCAAGATTGGGACAAGATTATTCAGGAGCAAGACCCCAACCAAGCCAATTTTGAACAACAGGGACTCAATCAAGCATTTCAACAGATGCAACCACTCCAGACTTCTGAAGCACAGGCAATTATGGATGAGTTGATGGGCGGTATGGGTCAACAAGGTATGCCACCACAAGGTATACCGCCAATGGGAGGAATGTAGATGGAAACAGCTATTCATAATAGTGCCGATGTGTTTGCCTCATTTAGAGAGTTAAAGAACAGACCAGAGATTAAACACAAAGAGAGTGAAGCGGAGCAAATAGCACTACTTGCAAAAGATGACGGCTTCAAGGCGCTACAACGAGTCATTGAGAGGCAGATTGAAAACCTTGACCAGATGAAAATGGGCGTACCTGAGAGCTTAGAAGCGGTTGGATTTCGGTTCTTAGCCTGTCAGATTGCAACAGAGCAACTTAGATACATCCGAGACTTGCCCCTGTCTCTAGCGAAAGGCAGTCGTGGAAGAACAAACATTTGAGCAAGTTTGGGGAATTAGCGAGCAAGAAGTTGAAGAACTACGAAACAAGGCTCGTGAGCAACTTAAAAATACAAAGCATACATGGAGACAAAAGGGAGCATGGCTTCAATGTCGTTCATGTGAGCAACCTCACGCAACCTACATTGGTACAAAGCACATGATGGTTGGTGAGAACGATGATGGGACACCAATCCTAGTACATAGAGTTGGGGGTAAGAACAAGTGAATCACTCACTCCTTTCGGTTAGCTACTTATCTACCCCCAACCCTGTATATCAGGCAAGTGGTCGACCCCTTGTTGTGTGGTCTGTAACAAGTAAATAGGAGAGGCATCATGACTGATGAACTCGAGGCGCAAAACGAACAGGTGGAAGCGCAAACACCTACTGAGGAAACGCCAACTCAGGAAACTGATTCCACAGAAGAAGCACAACCTCAAGCCACCGAGGCAGAAGTGGTGGAACAAGGAGAAACTAAAAAGCCGACACGATCTGAACGCAGAGTCGAGCAACTTTTGAAGAAATTGAAAGAGCGTCCACAAGTCGATGACTTTCATCAAACGCAGGACGAACCCTTAATTAAACCAGAAGAAATGGAAACAGGGATTGATCCAAGCGCATTAGAACAACGCTTCAACTCAAGGATTCAAAACGCTACTGCTCAGACACGTCAACAGATCAAAGCTGAATTGGCGTATGAAAATGAGGTCAAGTCGCATATGTCAGACCTTGAGTCTGCCATGAAAGACTTAGACCCAAGAGTGGAAAAGCTGGCGGTTAGGCAGTATCAAGCTACCAACTACCAACTCAATCCACTTACAGGTCAGCCAATTTTCGTACCAACAGTCAAGTTCAGCGAGATAGTGAACCAAATCAAAGGCGATTTGGAAGATTTAACAGCTTCTAGGGTTGCTGAGTCAGCAGAGCGAGTCGCAAGAATCGCACAAGAGGGCGCAGTACAACCAGGAACATCGAGCAAACAAAAACTTGGTGTTGATGATCTAAAGAGAAGTCTTTGGAAAAATCCAGAAGCAGTCGCTAGAGAATTGGAAGGCAGACTTGGTTACTCTGAGGATTAGTATAAGGAAATCATTGTATGGCAGCTGAAACAACCACAACGCTATCCAATGAGCTGATGACTTTCTACTCGAGCAAGTTTATCGAGAGAGCAAAGAACATTCTTGTCCACGCACAGGGATTTCAAAGAAGCACTCATGGTAAATACTCGGGCAAAGTTATGCGAATGAATCGCTATACAGCTCTGAGTGTAGCTTCAACAGCACTTACAGAAGGCACTAACCCAACTGAGGTGTCTATCTCCAGCTCCACTGTTGATGTGACGTTAGCTGAGTATGGAACGACTGTCAAAGTCGCTAAATTACTTAGCTTGACAACCATTGATCGTGAGGGTCAAGAGAAAGTCGAGCTTATTGGTCAAAACATGGGTGAAACCCTTGATGACTTGGCTCGAACCGCTCTATACGGTGGTGCAACCGCCCAACTAGCAGGTGCAAAATCTGCTTTAACTGATGTTGCTGCAACCGACACGTTTGATGCAGATGAAGTCAGAAAAGCAGTCCGAACCCTGAAAGTTAATAAAGCCCTTCGCTATGCTGATGGATACTTCCTCGGCAAAGTTGGTCCTTACTCAAGCTATGACTTGATGGGTGACTCAACTTGGGTAAATGCACACACCTATAAAGATGGTGCTGAACTGTACAAAGGAGAGATTGGACGACTTCACGGTGTTCGTTTCATTGAAACCAACTACCAAAAGTCCGAATCCTCAACTGTCACTGTCTACTCCAACTTCATTCATGGAGACAAGGCAGTGGGTGAATACAACTTAGAGGGTGATATGCCCAAGTTGTACATCAAAGTTCCAACCGCTAGTGACACCTCCAACCCTGCAGATCGTTATTCAACGCTTGCTTGGGCTGGGGTTTACGCCGCGAAAGTTCTCGTAAGCACCTGGTGTCTTAATGTTAAATCGGGTGCGACAAGTTAGGAACTAGCCACTGTTATATGGTATAATCCCCCTAGTATAGTCTTACTAGGGGGATACCATGATAAAAACAAAAATATGCAAAACTTGCAGAAAACAATTCACTCTAAATCTAAAACCAAGCGATTGGAAAGTAAGGCGGTATTGTTCAAGAAAATGTGCAAATGTGGGTATGAAGGGTATTCAACCATGGATGAGATTAGAAGGATTGGCTATCGGACATGGGTGGAATAAGGGTAAAACGGGTTACATGAGTGCTGAAGGTAGAAAAAACATAGCTGAATCAGTAAAAAGAACTATAGCAAATGAAACACCAGAAAAAAGAGCAGAGAGAATCAGAAAGGCAATAAGCAATAGAAAATCGAACTTTGGCAAGAATCACAAGCGAGGTAAAGAACACCATGCTTGGAAAGAAACAGGGCTTAATTATACGAATACACACAAATGGGTAAACAAAATGAAGCCAAAAATGGGTGTCTGTGAAACTTGCGGTCAAGAAGGTAGAACAGAATACTCAAATGTAGATCATAAATATAAGAGAGTAATTACAGACTATATGGAGTTATGTAAAAAATGTCATCAAAAATGGGAAAAAGATCATAACTTATGAAAACAACGCGCGATCAAGATATGGATTTTTTGACCCTCAAGGCTGAGGAGAGTCAAGATGATTCTCATGCTAAGGCGGTAAGAGAACAAATCTATCACCAATCAAAGGATGTCTACCTAGAAAAGAAGCGCGGTGAACTGGCAGAGTGGATTAAGCGAGGGCTATATGCCTATCAGAGTGCCGATCCTAAGAAGAAGGAAATCATGGCACAGTCTGAGATGAACATAGATCGAATAGAGCGAGAGATTAAATTATATGCTGGGAGCGAAGCCTTCCAACAAACACTAGCAAAAGCAGCCGCCAAGATTAGCAATTTACAGGCGGAAGTATTTATTACTAAAAGGGGGAAACGTGAAAGACAAAAACCTCATTGAGGGCATTAGAAAAGCCCACGAAGTATTGATGATGTGTCCAGATGCACTTGATGTTGCACTTGGCGATGCTCGTGCAGGATACGCCTACGCCTATGTAAACAAAACCAAAGAGGCAGTTAAGGTTCGTAATGAAGCTAGAACTATCCTCTGGCAGACATGGCAAGCTGGAGCATACTCATTCTCTGAAATCTCACAAATGCTTCGGGTTGATGAATTAGCAGTTAAAGCCGCCCTTGACCCAGAGTGGCGACAGGAGATGGGAATTGAGTAGTATTATCCACTCAACTAGTGTTGCTACAGAATCTCAGGCATTACCAAAGGCTTCACCGCCTGAGAGTGTGCCTGAGAATGTAGAACTTCCTATAAGTTCTCAGATTGCTGAGAGTGATGTTCCTTATGTTGCCAAACACCTAGAAGGTGCGATGGTATGGGATAAGTTAGATTCAAGAACACAGGAGAATGGGGAACTAATTGATGATATGTTTAAGAAAGCAGTCAAGTCTGGTAGGTACAGAGATGACAAGATTGGGTTTAGTGAGTTTATCAAGCACTATGAGAAAGTAACTGATACCAAAAACTCTCCTCTCACGATGAAAGTCAATGTAATAGCTGAGTTTCTCAGATACTCACAAAGGAGAAGCGAATATGAGTCGTAACCACCCAACCCAACAAAGTGAGCAGAAGGTGCTAAACAAGGCATTTGAACAATCAAAACAAGCCATAGCAGTGGCAGGAGTTGAGACAGATGGTACTAACGAGTTGTATAAGGTGTCATCACTAGTAGCTAAAAAAATTACTACATCAGGCAACTATACCTATATAGCCACTGCACCGATCGGAACAGCACAAGATACAGCAGGTTGGCAGGTAAAAAGGATAGAAGTATCTGGAAATGACACGATTATCACTTGGGCAGATGGAGATGCTGAGTTCAATAACGTAGTAACCGACTTGACCGCACTATCCTACTCATGAAAATAGCAGTTATTGAGACACACTGGAAGTCTATATCTGGCAAAGAACGAACCAGTGCCATTGACTACTATCGCTCCATTTCTCCAATTCAGTATGCAGGTAAAAAGATGGGTTGGGAAGTTGATGTTATTCGTGGTCTTGGAGCAAAACCATCGGTTAAGGAATACGCAAGACTCAAGGAATACGACCTTGTGTGGTTGTCATACCTTGATAACTCAGTAGCACTCAAGTATTTGGTTGATACTGGTACTCCGTATACAATGGATTTTGATGATGATCTAATCAACATAGACCCGACAAATCCAGTTGGACAACAATACCACCCTGAGAGTCAGGCATTTAAGACTCTCATTTGGGCAATTAAACACTCCCCAAATATCACGGTTAGCACACCGCATCTAAAGAGTGTTTATCAGCCACTCAGAGGTGGAAAGAATATCACTGTACTTAGAAACTCGGTGCTACTTGATGACTTTGTTAGACAGCCAAAAGTACAAGATGACAAGATAGTCATTGGCTATACTGGTGGGATTACTCATTATGGAGATATCTTTCATTCTCCATTTTGGGGGGCAATTAACTATTTGTTTGGTAAGTATCAGGGCAAGATTGCCTTGAAAGTCTTAGGTATGATGCCTGATCTCTGGTGGAAAGACCTAGAGGACTTCAGATATACAGGTGGTACTTCAGACTATATTGACTACAAGAAAACACTTAGTGAGTGGATTCGTGATGTAGATATTGCAGTCGCTCCACTTCACCACACCTATTTTAATAAGAGCAAGTCATTTATTAAGGCGATGGAGTATTCAGTCAACGCTGTGCCAGTCGTAGCTACAAGAATTGAGCCATATGAGGAATACGACAACAAGACTGGCTCAATACTTCTTTGTGAAGGTCATAAAGATTGGGTTGATAACTTAGAAATGCTCATCAATGATGCTCAGGCTCGAACAGAGTATGGAAAGAAGTCGCTTGCGAGAGTAAAGCAACTTAGTTTAGATAAAACCTACGACAAATGGGCTAAGTATGTAGAGAAGATTGCAAGAAAGCCCGAAATGAGGGGTTTAGTAAGCTCCCATGAGGTAAAAAGTGTACTATTTTCATGTCTAGCGTTTGGTAGTATGACTGGTAGTGAACTATATGTTTACGACTTAGCTAAAGAATACATCAAACGAGGAATTGAGGTTGGTATTTGGGCAACACACTACGGCAATGACTACTTAGATGAAGCCAAAGCACTTGGAATCACTATCTATACAAGCAAACCAAAAAAGAAGTATGACATCTATCACGCACAACAGGTAGAACCGACACAGCGAGTCTTAGGACTCGGCAGGGTTATTCAGACCGTACACTCTGAGATACTACCTGACTTTGAGTTTCCAGTTGTGGGAGTTGATAAGTATATTGCAGTTAGACCAACGATTGAAGCATTCCTATCAAATCAAACTAACAGGCCAACTAGAGTGATATTCAATGGAATTGATACAAATCTCTTTTACAGAACAGGAAAGAATAACGGAAGGATTCTTTTTGTTGGTAAAGATGACTATTTAAGACACGACACAATCGAGGAATTAAAGAAAACAGGAAAACTATTTCATTTTCAAGGAAGCTATGAAGAAGTAGCAGAACAGACAAGACAGTGCTACAAGACCGCATCAATTATGCTTGGTAGGACTACGATTGAGGGTTGGCATTGTGGAAAAGTCGGGATTGTGTATCGAGTTGACGAGAGTGGGAAAATCTTAGGTAAGCAAGAGATGCCACCACCAATGGATTTGCTCCCATTCACAATCGAGTACATGGCAGATGAAACACTAGGATTTTATGATTAGTCTACTTTTACCAACGAGAGGCAGGAGAAGCGAGTTACAGCGTTTCCATGAGTCTGTGTTTCAAACTGCTGATGCTCCTGACAATATAGAGATTATCTGCTATGTCGATGATGATGACACTTCCTACGATGGACTAGAACTTAGGCAGACTAAGTTTATCAATGGTAAGAGAATAGTCTTATCAGAAATGTGGAACAGGTGTTTTGAGGCTTCAAAGGGCGAGATACTTGGACACATGGGAGATGATATTATCTTTCGTTCACAGGGTTGGGATACCTATGTATTTGAGGCAATCAACAACTTCAAAGACAAGATAGCATTTGTGTATGGCAGAGATGGGTTCTCACCCTCTGACTTTGGTACACATGGATTCATTCATAGAAAGTGGGCTGAAATTAGTGGCTTTTTTGTTCCCCCGTACTTTTCTAGTGACTACAACGACACTTGGTTTAATGACGTGGCGAAAGCTGTTGGTAGGCATATTCATATACCAGAGATTTACACTGAGCATATGCACTGGATTAACGGTAAAGGAGCTAAGGATCAAACACACCTAGATAGACTTGCAAGGCATCAAGCCGACAACGTACAAGCTATCTATGAGAGTAAGAAGTCGGAGCGTGATGATAACGCTAGCAAATTACTCGAGTATATAAGGAGTATATGAAAATTGGCATGATTGGTTTAGGTAAATTAGGACTTCCAGTAGCCCTCTCTATTGAGAATAAGGGGCATGAGGTCATGGGATATGACATCAATCCTCAAGTCGCTGAGTACATCAAAAATAGACAAATCCCCTACCAGGAAGAAGGCACGCCAGAGTTACTAGAAAAAACTAATATCAAACTAGGAACGCTAGAGGAGGTGGTAGAGTTTGCAGACATTATCTTTGTCCCTATTCAAACCCCACACCATGAGAAGTTTGAAGGCATTACGAGACTTCCTGATGAGCGAGTGGATTTTGATTACACATATCTTGTTAAAGGTATGCAGAGCATATCTAGGGCTTGTACTAAGGATAAAGTGGTAGTCATAATCTCAACCGTACTACCAGGAACTGTTGAGAGGTACATTTTACCCGTCATCTCAAAACACGTTAAACTTTGCTATAACCCATTTTTTATAGCGATGGGTACAACCAGAGCAGATTTTGAATATCCAGAATTTGTGCTTTTAGGTTGTGATGATCTGGAGATCTCAGAGTATGTTACTAACTTTTACAGGACAATTCATGATAAGCCAGTATTTAGAACCTCAATTAAAAACGCTGAACTGATTAAGGTTATCTACAATACTTTTATCTCAACCAAGATTGCATTCATCAATACCGTCATGGAGGTTTGTGATAAGACTGGCTGTAATGTTGATGTGGTGAGTGATGCGATTGCTCTAGGAACAGATAGGCTTATCTCAACTAAGTATTTGCGAGGTGGCATGGGTGATGCTGGTGGCTGTCATCCGAGAGATAACATAGCCCTATCATGGTTGGCTCGTGAAAAACACTTATCTTATGATTGGTTTGAAAACATTATGATAGCCAGAGAGAAGCAAACTGAGTGGCTTGCCTCTTTAGTCAAGAGTGTTAAAGATCACTTTGCTATGGATGTCATAATTCTTGGGGAAGCATATAAAAAGAATATCAACCTCACAATAGGCTCATCTAGCACTCTCTTATCTAATCTGCTAACTGAAATGGGAGTGGAGCATTCCACATTTGATCCACTTACTACGCCACTACCATTCAAGGCTGGCACTCTTAGACCAGCGATTTACTTTATAGCAACCAATCATGATGTATTTAAGGAATATGAGTTTGAATCAGGCTCAGTAGTACTAGACCCCTGGAACATTATCAAAGACCAAAATGGGGTTATCGTAAGGAGGATAGGGAGATGACATACACTTATAACACTATTGTAGAGTTTATCCGTAACGTGTTTGATGTAACTGATAAGGCAGATAAGACTGAAAAGAAGGCAATTATTGCTGTTTCCGGTGGTATTGATAGTGCTGTATGTCTGCACTTACTCTATCTTAATTTAGGCAAAGAAAGAATGATTGCGGTGTTACTTCCCTATGGCGAGCAGGATATGACCGATGCAAGACGTGAGTGTGAAGCACTTGGTATAGTGCCATTGATTATTGATATCAAGCCTGCTGTAGACGTACTTGCTAGAAGCAACGACCAAATGCGACTCGGTAACATCATGGCTAGAGTAAGAATGATTTATCAGTATGACCTAGCAAAAGAACACAACGCTCTTGTTTGTGGAACAGAGAATCTATCTGAATACTATCTTGGGTACTTCACTCTCTTTGGAGATCAGGCTTGTGACTTCTCCCCAATTGCACATTTAACCAAGACAGAAGTAAGACGATTGGCAACAGAATTAAAGATTAGTAATGCTATTCAGACAAAAGCACCGTCTGCTGGGCTATGGACTAACCAGACTGATGAACAAGAACTTGGCTTTACCTATGAGGAAGCTGACTTGCATATTAAACATCAAGTTTACTCATCTAGAGTAAGCGATAGGATTGCTAGAACCCATTTTAAGAGAGAAATACCATACAAAGTAGTTTAAGTCTATTGACAACACAACATATAGTGGTATTATTAGGTTGTTCTATCTCCCAAGACAGGGACTCGGAACAGGTATAACTCACGTTCTATCGTGGGTTTTTTTGTATAAAAAGGAAAATATGTTATATCCAACACCAGTTCCAACACCAACGCTACCAGTAGGTATGCAACAGCCTTCGCAGTATCAATCTCAGTACATTCCAAACCAATCACTCTATCAAGGACCACTACTTCCGAATCAGAACGTAAGTGCCTTTAGAAATTACAATGTTGATCAGAGTGTAAGTCGAACACCCTCAGCACCAGCACCAGTTCCGACACCTCAGCAATCTTCTGGTGGTGGAGTTAACCTCAAAGACCCAAACTCCAGTCCTGGAGCTGGTTGGTGGTGGGACGCTGCCGATGGTTGGAAGTTTTCAGGTGGAGATGCTCAAGCTGAAGCAGACCGCAGGGCGCAGGAAACCAGAGATATCATCAATTCTGGCTATAACTCTGTAGAGAGCAGAATGCAAGGCCTGATTCCATTCTATGAGGGTCAACAAAACACTCAGCTACAATCAGCGCAGGATATTTACAGCCAGATTGCTCAAGGTCTGGGAGAGTCTAAGCAAACAGCCATTGATAAGCTGGGGATTGCACGAAACCAAGTACAAGCTAATGTGGCAAACAGTGCAAAAGACTTACAACAAAACTTACTTGGTGTTAT
>Ga0209605_1001796_pt1 | contig 22464 bp, 19 predicted proteins | sample AD_UKC035_MetaG_FD_184408 | JGI IMG/M metagenome (GOLD analysis project Ga0209605, IMG submission 184408) | Active sludge microbial communities of municipal wastewater-treating anaerobic digesters from USA - AD_UKC035_MetaG (SPAdes) (version 2) | ecosystem: Engineered > Bioreactor > Anaerobic >...
CGGCGGTGAAGTACTTGCGGATCAGCGGCAGCACCTCACGCTCCTCGGTGATCATGTGGCTGCGGTAGAAGGCCGCATAGTCCTCGAAAGCACGCTTGAAAGCCTCGAATCCGCCCGTGGGGTCCTGCGCGTAGCCCTTGACCGCAGCGTCCAGCACGGCGATGCGCACCTCGGCTTGAGCGTGCTCGGCTTCGAGACGGTCGAGCGCGGCATCGGCATCATGCGTGAGTGCGCGCAGCGGCCCGAAGAGGAACTCGTCTTCCTTCGGGTGGTGGCGCCTTTCGGGGTAGGCATCGAGGTAGTGCACCATCGCCTCGAGCAACTTGTGGTCGGGCTGCAGGCGGCCCGCACCGATCTCGCCGATCATGTGGCGGATGGCGTGGATGATCGCCGCCAGCGACTGGTGTTCGTCCATCAGGATGCGCATCGCGTCCATGGGAATGTCCTTTAACGTTTGGGGTCCGGCTTCGCGGGCGAGCTCAGGTCGACAGCATCGCCTGGTGCTTGCCACCAAAGCCGAGATAGGCCTCGATCACGCGCGGGTCATCCGCGAGTTCGTGCGCCGGGCCCTGCATGGCGATCTGGCCGGTCTCGAGCACATAGGCGTAGTCGGCCACCTGCAGCGCGGCGCGCGCGTTCTGCTCGACAAGCAGGATCGACACGCCGCGCCGGCGCAGCTCGCTGATGATGCGGAAGATCTCGCGCACGATCAGCGGCGCAAGCCCGAGGCTCGGCTCGTCGAGCATCAGCAGCTTGGGCTTGGCCATCAGCGCGCGGCCCACCGCCAGCATCTGGCGCTCGCCACCCGACATCGTGCCGGCGTGCTGATCGCGGCGCTCCTTCAGACGCGGGAACAGCGCATAGACCTCCTCGAGCGTCTGCGCGTGGTCGCGCTTGCCCATGCGGTAGCGCTGGAAGGCGCCAAGCACCAGGTTGTCCTCGACACTCATCTCGCCGAAAAGCTCGCGCTTCTCCGGCACCAGGGTCATGCCGCGCGCAACCATGCGCTCGACCTCGGGTACCACCTCCAGGCTGCCGTCGAAGGCGACCTGGCCTCTGGAACCGAGCACCCCCATGATCGCCGACAGCATCGTCGTCTTGCCCGCCCCGTTGGGGCCGATCACGGTGACGATCTGGCCCTCGCCGACGGTGATGCTGGCGTTGGTCAGCGCCTCCACCTTGCCGTAGGACACACACAGCTCCTTGACCTCGAGCACGGGGTTCTTCGCACTCGCGTTCGAGGGCGCGCTGGCTTGGGTTTGTTGTGTCATCGCGTTCTCCTCGCTCACTCCACGCCGCCCAGATAGGCTTCAAGCACCGCCGGGTTCTGCTGCACCTCTTCCGGCAGGCCTTCGGCGATCTTCTGGCCGAACTCCATCACCACCACGCGATCGACCAGGTTCATCACGAAATCCATGTCGTGCTCGACGATCAGCGTGGCCATGCCTTCCGAGCGCAGCCTCTTCAGGAGTTCGGCGAGCGCCTGCTTTTCCTTGTAGCGCAGGCCGGCCGCGGGCTCGTCGAGCAGCAGCAGGCAGGGGTCGGCACACAGGGCACGTGCGATCTCAAGGATGCGCTGCTGGCCAAGCGCAAGACTGCCGGCCTCGTCGAACATATGGTCCTTGAGACCCACACGCTCGATCTGGTGCGCGGCCTCCTTGAGGATGCGCGCCTCTTCGGCGCGGTCCAGGCGCCAGGCCGAGCTGAGCACGCCCTTGTGGCTGCGCAGGTGTGCGCCGATGGCCACGTTCTCGAGCACGCTCATGGTGGGCAGCAGCTTCACATGCTGGAACGTGCGGCTCATGCCCATGCGGGCGATCTCACGCGAGTCACGACCGGCCACCGGCTTGCCCAGGAACAGCACCTCGCCCGAGGTCGGCGTATCGACACCCGAGATCTGGTTGAACATCGTGCTCTTGCCCGCACCGTTGGGGCCGATCAAGGCGAGGATCTCGCCGGCCTTGACCTCGAGGCTCATGTTGTTGTTCGCTACCAGACCGCCGAACCTGCGCGTGACGTCCTTGGCCTCGAGGATCAGCGTCCCGGGCGCGGGCAGCGTACGCCGCGGCAGAGGCTCGGCCTGGGCATCGATCGTCTTGTGGATGGTACGCATCGGCACAAGCTTCTTGAGGATCGGCCACAGGCCCTCGCGGGCGCGGTGCAGCACCAGCACCATCAGGATGCCGAATACGATCATCTCGAAGTTGCCGCTCGCGCCCAACAGGCTCGGCAGCCAATCCTGCAGCCACTGTTTGAGCACGGTGATGACGCCTGCGCCGACGATCGCCCCCCACACATAGCCAGCACCGCCGACCACCGCCATGAAGAGATACTCGATGCCGATATGCACACCGAACGGAGTCGGGTTCACGAAGCGCTGCATGTGCGCATACAGCCAGCCCGAGGCACAGGCCAGCAGCGCGGCGATCACGAAGATGATCATGCGCGCACGGCCGGTGTCGACACCCATCGCCTCTGCCATCACCCTGCCGCCTTTCAAGGCGCGGATCGCGCGCCCTTCGCGCGAGTCGAGCAGGTTGTGGGTGGTGAGCATGCCCAGCAGCAGGAAGGCCCAGATCAGGTAGAAGATCTCGCCGCCGCCATCGAGCGTCCAGCCGAACAACTCGATGGGCGGAATGCCGGTGATGCCGGTGTGCCCGCCCAGGCTTTGCATGGTGCCGAACAGGAAGTACAGGCTGATGCCCCAGGCGATCGTACCCAAGGGCAGGAAATGGCCCGACAGCTTGAGCGTGAGCGAACCCAGCAGGACCGCCACTGCAGCGGTAATGAGCAAGCCCGCCACAAGCGTGAGCCAGGGCGAAGCCCCCACCCAGGCCAGCCAGGCCGGCAGGTCCGTCGCCGTGGTCAGCGCAGCGGTGGTGTAGGCCCCCAGGCCGACGAAGGCCGCCTGGCCAAAGCTCGTGAGCCCGCCCACGCCGGTGAGCAGCACCAGGCCGAGGGCGACCATCGCATACAGGCCGATGTAGTTGAGCAGCGTCACGTAGTACGGCGACAGGATCGCCGGCACCATCAACAGCAGGGCAAGGAAGGCCCCCAGCACCAGACGGTCGGTTCTCATTCTTCCTCCTCCACGTGGTGGCTGGTCAGCGAACGCCACAGCAGCACGGGGATGATCAGCGTAAACACGATGACTTCCTTGTACGCGCTGGCCCAGAATGAAGCGAAGGCTTCGAGCAACCCGACTGCAATGGCGCCCAGCGCGGCGATCGGGTAGCTGGCCAGGCCGCCGATGATCGCGGCAACGAAGCCCTTGAGCCCGATCAGGAATCCGGTGTCGTAATAGATGGTGGTGATCGGGGCGATCAGCACGCCCGAGAGCGCGCCAATGAAAGCGGCCAGGAAGAAGGTGAGCTTGCCGGCAAGCGCGGGCGAGATCCCCATCAACTGCGCCCCGACGCGGTTGATCGCGGTTGCGCGCAAGGCCTTGCCGTACAGCGTGCGTTCGAAGAACTGGTAGAGCGCCACGATCAGCAGCACCGACACCACCAGCACCCAGATCGTCTGCCCCGTCACCATCAGCGGGCCGAGATCGAAGCTGAGCTCGCTGAAGGCCGGCGTCCTGTGCCCCTCGGCGCCGAAGAACAGCAGCCCCAGGCCCACCATCGCGATATGCAGGGCCACGGACACGATCAGCAGGATCAGCACCGGCGCAGAGGCGATCGGCTGGTACATCAGGCGGTACATCATCGGTCCCATCGGCACCACGATCGCCAGCGTGAGCACAACCTGCAGCACCAGCGGCAGTTCATTGACCGGCAGCGCGGACAACACAGCCACCAGCGCCAACGGATAGGCCAGGTTCCAGCCCGCCACCATGCCCGCACGCTGCATCTGGCCGGCCTTGAGGGCTTTGAGGCCGTCGAACGCCGTCACCAGCCCCCCCATCGCCACCAGCAGCCAAACCGTCGCAGGGGTCGCACCCGACTGCATCATCGCCAGTGTCAGCGCGCCGTAGGCCACGAACTCGCCCTGCTGGATGAAGATCACCCGTGTGACCGCAAACACCAGTACCAGAGCCAGCGCCAGCAGCGCGTAGATCGCGCCGTTGGTGATGCCGTCCTGGCCCAGGATCAGTGCAATTGACATATCCATGGATGTACCCCATGTCCGCTGGCCGCCATAAAACGCCAGTCGAGTTGAAAACACCGTGCCGGCCGCGCGACACGGGCAGGCGCGGAGCGCAAGCGCTCCGCGCCTCAGGACTTACTTGAGCAGCGACCAGGTGCCGTTGCGGATCTCGATCATCACGCGCGAGCGCTCGTCCAGACCAAGGTGGTCATCCGCGCTCATGGTGTAGATGCCGGTCGCACCCGCCACCTCCTTCACGCCCTCGAGCGCGTCGCGCAAGGCGCTGCGGAACTCGGCCGACCCGGGCTTGGCCACCTGCAGCGCAACCGGAGCGGCCGCTTCGAGCAGCACGCCCGCATCCCAGGCGTAGGCACCAAAGCTCGACACCGAACCCTCGCCATGCACCGCCTCGTACTTCTCCACATAGGCCAGCGCGCTCGCCTTGACCGGGTGGCTGTCGTCGAGGCTGCGTGCCATCTGCACCGGACCGACCGGCAGCAGCGTGCCTTCGCAGTCCTTGCCGCAGATACGCAGGAAGTCGTTGTTGGCCACGCCGTGCGTCTGGTAGATCGGCCCCTTGTAGCCACGCTCGCGCAGCGTCTTCTGCGGCAGCGCGGACGGCGTACCCGAACCGGCGATGAAGACGGCATCCGGCTTGGCGGCCATGAGCTTGAGTGCCTGGCCGGTCACCGAGGTGTCGGCCGGGTTGAAGCGCTCGTTGGCAACGAGCTCGATCCCCTTCTCCTCGGCCTGCTTCTTGAACTGCTCGAACCAGCCTTCGCCGTAGGCGTTGGCAAAGCCGATGAAGGACACCCGCTTCACGTTGTTGGCGGTCATGTGCTCGACGATCGCCGAAGCCATCTGCTGGTCGTTCTGCGGCGTCTTGAAAATCCAGCGCTTCTTGTCGTCCATCGGCGACACGATGCGCGCCGAAGCGGCAAGGGAGATCATCGGCGTACTGGTCTCGGCCGCGACATCGATCATCGCCAGCGAGGCCGGGCTGGTCGTCGAACCGATCAGCACATCGACCTTGTCCTCGGCAACCAGCTTGCGCGCGTTCTTGACCGCCGTGGTGGTGTCCGAAGCGTCGTCGAGCACGATGTAGCGCACCGGCTCGCCACCGATGGTGGTCGGCAGCAGCGCCACGGTGTTGCGCTCCGGGATGCCCAGCGACGCCGCAGGACCGGTGGCCGAGACGACGACACCGACCTTGATTTCGGCGTGGGCGGCGGAGGCGGCAAAGGCGAGGCTGATTGCTGCCAGCAGGGTGTGACGCAGTTTCATGGTTTCTCCTCCGATATTGATGCAAACAGCCGGGTACCCGTGACGGGCCTGTCTCACGGCGCCGCCCCGGACTTCGGCGCCTTGTGCTTCTGGACTTTGCCGAGAACCTGGCCGAGGCATCTGCCCGGACCAAATTCTGCATTACAGAAAACGTTTCTCTTATTAGAAATGATACAAAACAGCGCGTCAAGACATTATTTTGTATCGCATGAACACCCTGCCTGCGCCCCTCAGCCCCAACAACGAAAAAGGCAGGAGGACGCTCACCATCGAGCCTCCTCCTGCCTCATCCGCACTCTCATCCGCGACCTTCGCCGCGGTCGCGCCAAGCCCGCGCCGTGCCGCTCTATTGAATATCGGCGTCCATCGCAAGCGAGTCCAACGTGGCGCCAAGCCGTCGCGAGAGCGCTGCCGCGGTACGACGCAGCGCGCCATCCATGGAGAGATCCATCGACCCTTCGACACCGACGATCGCGATCGCCATGGTGATCTCGTTCTTGAAGTTGAAAACCGGCGCCGCAGCAGCTTCGACGCCGCGCGCAAAATAGTCGCCACTGAGGACGACGACACCGGACTCGCGCACCTGCGCCAGCAGCGCCCGCGCGTCCTCAAGGTTCGCAACCCCCGCGGGCGCCCTGCCCGTCTCCAGTTCACGGCGCAGCAGGGCTTCGGTCTGGCGCTCGGGGAGCCAGGCCGCAAACACGCGCCCACCCGCCGAGCGCAGCAGACTCAGGTGCGTACCGGTGACAACGTTCACCGTGATCGGTCGGCGCGGACGCTCCCAGCGCACCACCACCGGACCGGCATCGCTCCACACCGTGAGGGCGACGGTCTCGTTGGTTTCGTCACGCAGATCAGTGATCGCGAGCAGACCCAGACGGATGCGATCAATGCGATCGAGGGCCACCAGGCCGAGGTTGAGCGCAAAGGGTCCCAGGTCGTAGCGCGAGGTCAGCCGGTCCTGCTCGACCAGCCCGCTGCGGATGAGGCTGACCAGATAGCGGTGCGCCTTCGACGGCGGCATGCCAGCTGCCTCGGCGATCTCCTTGAGCATCATCGAACGCCTTCCCGTCGCCATCGCGCGCAGAATGCTCATGCCCACCTCGAGCGACTGAACCCCATGCTTGCCGTCAAGTTCTTCGTTCGCGCTGCCCATCGGGACTGTTCCTTATTGGAGAAATCGTTTATTTATATGTAACACAAACCTCAGGAGCGCGCGCGTGATCAAGCCGGAACTCAAAGTCTATGCAATCGATGGCATCGTGCCCGTGGTCGACCCGACCGCCTACGTTCACCCCTCGGCGATCCTTATCGGCGACGTGATCATCGGCCCGGGCTGCTATGTCGGCCCCTGTGCCAGCCTGCGCGGCGACTTCGGCCGCCTCATCCTGGAACGCGGTGCAAACCTGCAGGACACCTGCGTCATGCACGGTTTCCCGGGCACCGACACGGTGGTTGAAGAGGACGGCCACATCGGTCACGGCGCCGTACTGCACGGCTGCCGCATCGGGCGCAATGCGCTGATCGGAATGAACGCGGTGATCATGGACAACGTGGTGATCGGCGAGGAAGCCATCGTCGCCGCCTCGGCCTTCGTCAAGGCGGGTGCGGAGATCCCGGCACGCGTGCTCGTCGCCGGCGTGCCGGCAAAGGTCGTCCGCCCGCTCAGTGAAGACGAGATCCGCTGGAAGAGCCAGGGCACCGCGACCTACCAGGACCTGACCCGGCGCTGCCTGGCAACGCTATGCGAAACGACACCGCTGGCCGCGGTCGAACCTGGCCGCAAGCGCATCGAGATGCCGGACGTGATCCCGCTCGTCGAAACCCGCAAGCGCGAGGGCTGAGCCCCGCGCAAGCACTGCATCAGGTCGGCAGGGAAAGCAGGTCCGGGTCCCGGAAACGCTCATGCAGGCGCGGCGACGCCTCGGGCACCGAACCGTCGGCAAGCTGGAAGCAGGCATCGAGGTGGCGTTCCGACGCGCTCAGAAGCCTGCGGTAAAGCTCTCGGCAAAGCAGCCGGGCCTTCTGACCCGGCCAGTCGGACGGCAGCAGGACGTCGGGCAGCACCGGATCGCGCAGGAGCAGACGACGGTAGTCGTGGATCAGCAGCACGCGCAGCAGCAGGGCTGTCTCATCGCTCGTCTCGAAGCTGCCCTCGCGCAATTGCCCCAGCACGGGCCGATAGCGCGCCACGAAGTCCCGATACAAGTCAGCAAGGTGCGCCAGGTCCCAGGCCGAATGCACCATCGCCGCATCCGTCGCCGCCGCGCCCAGCGCAGCGTCCGCCGCGATCAGCGGCTTCAGCCGATCGAGCAGGCTGCCCAGACCCTCGGCCACGAGCGCGTCAAAGGTTGCGATCAAGTCAACGCTTGGATGCACGAAGCAGTCGTTGTTGAGTGCCCCGAAGCCGTGCCACGTCAAGGCCTTGCGCAGGCGATCACGGTCCCGGGACGAGAACTCGCCGACAGTGACGATCAGCCGCCAACGCCGGTCCCATTGCGGCATCGCAGCTGCGTAGATGAGCCGCGACGCCTCATCCATGCGCTGCTCTGCCGACGGCGTGAGCAGGTAGTCGGTCCGCCGCCCTGCAGGCGCACTCGCCAGCCACTCGTCACGCACCAGACGAAACACCGCCGTCCGCACGAGACGCTCATTGAGACCCAGAGGCTGGAGCAAGCGGATGAGGCTCCCCAGCCAGATGCGCCCTCCCCGCGGCACCACGGCATCGCCGAACACCGAGATGATGAGCGAGCCCGCATGCACACGGTCTTTGCGACGGAAATCGTCGAGGATCTGCTGCGAGGGAGAGGACACGATAGTGGCGGGAGAGCGTGCATTTTGGGGGCGGAAGTCTAGCGGATTCAGTGGCTTGCGTACAGGCAGATGACGCCCTTCAGGCACCTCTTCGGCAACGCCGAGCCCCCGTTTCGAAGCCATCGCAGCACCGCCGCCGATCACTCGCGCCACGCCCCACCCACCATATCGAAGCCGGTCCGAGGGCAGGCTCTCGGCGCTGCAGCGGACGATCTGAAAGAATCCACAAAACGACTCCTGAAAACACTTTTTATTGTCATTTTTGTATCACATCAACAACCACCATAGATCATAAAAACTTTCTATGGAAAATATACAGGACCTGAAGTACAGACGAAATAAATCATATCTATATGTTTTTATTGTTATTTTGTTTTACGGAACATCTTTCCAATAGTGTAATACGAGCATTTTCAACAACATCAGAACGATACTTTCTATTGACCATTCGGCATCACATTTGTATCGTTTGAACACAGAACCACTCCCCCGGAGAGAGACGAATGAGCCACCCCCTTCTTGACAAGCACCGTGACACCCTCGATGGCGCGCTGTCCGCGATTGCGACGCGTGGCTACTGGACGCCCTTCCCGGAGATGCCGAGCCCGAAGCTCTACGGCGAAACCTCAGCCGACGACGGCAAGCGTGCCTTCGAGGCGCACCTGGGCAAGCGCTTCGAGCTCGATCAGCCAGGCCAGACCGGCTGGCACGGAGGCGAAGCCTCGCCCTACGGCATCGCGCTCGACGTCAGCTACCCGGTGTGCGACCCGGATGCACTGATCTCTGCGGGTCTCGAGGCCATGAAGGGCTGGCAGGCCGTGGGAGCGGATGGCCGCACCGGAATCTGCCTGGAGATCCTCGACCGCCTCAACAAACAGAGCTTCGAGATCGCTCACGCAGTGATGATGACCACCGGCCAGGGCTGGATGATGGCTTTCCAGGCCGGCGGCCCGCACGCCCAGGACCGCGGGCTCGAGGCCGTAACCTATGCCTGGCGCGAACAGAGCTTCGTGCCCGCTGAGACCACCTGGGAAAAGCCGCAGGGCAAGAACCCGCCCCTGGTCATGAAGAAGCACTTCCAGGTCGTCGGCCGCGGCGTAGGCCTGGTGATCGGTTGCGGTACCTTCCCGACCTGGAACACCTACCCGGGCCTGTTTGCAGCACTCGCCACCGGCAATGCAGTCATCGTCAAGCCGCACAGCAACGCCATCCTGCCGGCAGCGATCACCGTACGCACCATCCGCGCCGTGCTCGCCGAGAATGGCATCGACCCCAATCTGGTGAGCCTGTGCGTCGCCACCCAGCGCAGTGTCACCCAGAAGCTCGCCACCCACCCGGCGGTCAAGTCGGTCGATTTCACCGGCAGCAACGTGTTCGGCCAGTGGCTGATCGACAACTGCCGCCAGGCCCAGGTCTATGCCGAGCTCGCCGGCGTGAACAACATCGTCATCGACTCCACCGACAGCTACAAGGCAATGCTCGGCAACCTGGCCTTCACGCTGTCGCTATACTCCGGCCAGATGTGCACCACCTCGCAGGCGATCTTCGTGCCCGCGGGCGGCATCGAGACCGAAGACGGCCACAAGAGCTACGACGAGTTCTGCGCCGACCTCGCCCGCGCCGTCGAGCGTTTCCTGTCCAAGCCCGAGGTCGCTCACGCGGTGCTCGGCGCGATCCAGTCGGCCGACACCGCAGAGCGCATCGACATCGCCAACAGCGGCGAACTGGGCAAGGTGGTGCTCGCCTCGCAGAAGCTCGACAACCCGGAGTTCCCGAACGCCAAGGTACGCACCCCGGTGCTGCTCGCCTGCGACGCCGCCGACGAAAAGGCCTACATGGAGGAGCGCTTCGGACCGATCAGCTTCATTGTCAAGGTCGCCGACACCGCCGCCGGCATCGCGCTGTCCGAGCGCGTAGTCAGCGTCCATGGTGCGCTCACAGTCGGCCTGTACTCGACCAAGCAGGCCGTCATCGACGCCATGACCGAGGCCACCTGGCGCGGCAAGGTTGCGTTGTCGATCAACCTCACCGGCGGCGTGTTCGTGAACCAGTCGGCCGCCTTCTCCGACTACCACGGCACAGGTGGCAACCCGGCTGCCAACGCCTCGTACGCGGACTCCGCCTTCGTCGCCAACCGCTTCCGTGTCGTTCAGCGCCGCTATCACGTCTGAGGAGGCGCTCGTGGAATACCAGAACATCCAGTTCGCGGTGGAGGCGGGCGTCGCCCGCCTGACACTCAACCGCCCCGACAAGCTCAACAGCTTCACTGGCGACATGCATGCCGAACTGCGTGACGCACTGGACCGCGTGCACGCCGACCATGCCACGCGCGTGCTGGTGCTGAGCGGCGCCGGGCGGGCCTTCTGCGCCGGCCAGGACCTCGCCGACCCCGACATGGCCACGCAGCCCGACGGCCGCCTACCCGACATCGGCGACGTCGTCGACAAGAACTACAAGCCGCTGGTGCTGCGCCTGCAGAACCTGCGCGTACCCACCATCGCCGCCGTCAATGGCATCGCCGCCGGTGCCGGCGCCAGCCTGGCGCTGGCCTGCGACCTGGTGGTGGCGACGAAGTCGGCGTCCTTCCTGCAGGCGTTCAGCAAGATCGGCCTCATCCCCGACACCGGCGGCACCTGGTTCCTGCCCCAGCGCGTCGGCATGGCACGCGCCATGGGCCTGGCCCTGCTCGCCGACAAGCTGCCCGCGGAGAAGGCCGCCGACTGGGGCCTGATCTGGGCCGCGTACGACGACGCCGAGTTCGGCGCCAAGGTCGACGCGCTCGCCACCCAGCTCGCCGCCATGCCCACCAAGGCGCTGGTGCGCACCCGCCAGGCCATGCACGCCGCCCCCGGCCACACCCTCGAACAGCAGCTCTCCTTCGAAGGCGGCTTCATGCGCGAGTTGGGCTGGAGCGCGGACTACGCCGAGGGCGTCGCCGCCTTCACTGAAAAGCGCGCGCCGAGGTTCACCGGGAAATGATCGTGAACGCCACCCAGACCTGCAAACCCGTCGCACACGCATTGCCCACCTCGGCCATCGTCGCCGTGGTCGGTACCGGTGCCATGGGTGCCGGCATCGCACAGGTCGCGGCTGCGGCCGGCCACGTGGTCAAGCTGCTCGATAACCGACCGGGCGCCGCCGCCAAGGCAATCGAGGGCATCCGCGCCCAGTTCGGCAAGCTTGCCGACAAGGCGAAGATGAGTGCCGAGGCCGCACAGGCCGCAAGCGCGCGCCTGGTCGCCGTCGAGCAGCTCGGCGATCTCGCCGATGCCGCACTGGTCATCGAAGCTATCGTCGAGAACCTCGAAGCCAAGCAGACGCTGTACCGCAACCTGGAAGAGATCGTCGCTGCCGACTGCATCTTCGGCACCAATACCTCCTCCATCTCGGTGACCTCGATCGGCGCCGCATTGCAGCGCCCCGAGCGCCTGGCCGGCCTGCACTTCTTCAACCCGGCGCCGCTGATGAAGCTGGTCGAGATCGTCTCCGGGCTTGCCACCGAGCGCGCCGTGGCCGACACCCTGTTCGCCACCGCTGCGGCTTGGGGCAAGACGCCGGTGCATGCACGCTCGACCCCGGGTTTCATCGTCAACCGTGTCGCCCGGCCGTACTACGCCGAGGCACTGCGCGTCCTCAATGAAGGCGGTGGCGACTGTGCCACGGTGGATGCCATCATGCGTGACGCCGGCGGCTTCCGCATGGGGCCGTTCGAACTGATGGACATGATCGGCCACGACGTAAACTTCGCCGTGACCCGTTCGGTGTGGAACGCGTTCTACAACGATCCGCGCTTCACCCCCTCCCTGATCCAGCAGGAGCTGGTCGACGCCGGTTTCTACGGGCGCAAGTCGGGACGCGGCTTCTATGATTACCGCGACGGCGCCGAGCGTCCCGGTGCGCAGGTCGCCGTGGCGCAGCAGGCACCCGGCGACATCGTGCTGCATGGCCACTCGGCCGTGGCCCATGCGCTTGCCGATCGCCTGTTCGAACGCAAGATCGCCCACACCTGGGGTGAGGCCGCAGACGGCCGCATCGCCGAGGTGGGCGGCGCAGTGATCTTCGTGACTGACGGCCGCACGGCCACCCAGCGCGCCGCCGAGTCGGGCATCGACAATGTGGTGTTGATCGACCTCGCACTCGACTACGCCAGCGCTCCCCGCCTGGCCGTCGGCGCCGCGATCAACTGCTTCGCCCCAGCCGTCGGCGCCGCTATCGGACTGCTTCAGGCCGCCGGCTTCGAGGTCTGCCGCCTCGGTGATACGCCGGGCCTGGCGGTGATGCGCACGGTCGCCATGCTCGCCAACGAAGCCGCCGACGCCGTGCATCAGGGCGTATGCGATGCCGCGGCCGCCGATGCGGCAATGAAGCTCGGCGTTAACTACCCGCGCGGCCCGCTCGAGTGGGCCGACCGCATCGGCCTCCCGGCCATCTGCACGGTGCTCGCCAACCTCGCCCGCTTCTATGGCGAAGACCGCTACCGCGTCTCGCCGCTGATCCAGCAGCGCGTCCTTGCCGGAAAGAAGATCCATGACTGATATCCAGACCATCCCCACGGACCCGCAGGCCCTGGCCGAAGCCGTGGCCGCTGCAATGTGGTCGCGCGACCGCGCCGCCCAGGCGCTGGGCATCCGCATCGAGGCCGTCGGCCCCGGCACCGCCACGCTCAGCATGCTGGTGCGTGGCGACATGGTGAATGGCCACCACATCTGCCACGGCGGCCTCATCTTCTCGCTTGCCGACACCGCCTTCGCCTACGCCTGCAACGCCTACAACCGCAACACCGTGGCCTCGGGCTGCAATATCGACTTCGTCGCCCCCGGCAAGGAAGGCGACACGCTCACCGCCGAGGCCATCGAGCGCTCGGCCTCGGGACGCACCGGCGTCTATGACATCACCGTGCGCGACAGCAGCGGCAGGACGGTCGCGCTTTTCCGTGGCAAGAGCTACCGCATCGCCGGCGAGGTCATCGCCGGCCTGGCAGCAGAACAGGCCTGAGCGGCCCCCGAAGAACAGAGAGGAGAGGACAACATCATGACCGTGAAGCGCCCCCAGCCCGGCGAACTCGACCCGATCGAGACCGCCAGCCGTGACGAGATCTCCGCCCTGCAACTGCAGCGCCTGCAGTGGTCGGTGCGCCACACCTACGACAACGTCGCAGCCTACCGCACACGCTGCCAAGAAAAGGGCGTGCACCCCGACGACCTCAAGTCGCTCGCCGACCTCGCCAGATTCCCGTTCATGACCAAGACGGACCTGCGCGACAACTACCCCTTCGGCCTGTTCGCCGTGCCGCGCGACAAGGTACTGCGCCTGCATGCCTCGAGCGGCACCACCGGCAAGTCGGTGGTGGTCGGCTATACCCGCAACGACCTCGACAACTGGGCCGACGTCGTCGCCCGTTCGCTGCGCGCCGCCGGCGTGCGCGCCGGCGACATGGTGCACAACGCCTATGGCTACGGCATGTTCACGGGCGGGCTCGGCGCCCACTACGGCATCGAGCGCCTGGGCTGCACCGTGGTGCCGATGTCGGGCGGGCAGACCGAGAAACAGGTGCAACAGATCGTCGATTTCCGCCCCGACGCGATCATGGTCACGCCGTCGTACTCGCTGGTGATCGCAGAGGAGTTCGAGCGCCTCAACATCAAGCCCGAGGAGATCTCGCTCAAGGTCGGCATCTTCGGCGCCGAGCCCTGGGGTGAAGGCATGCGTGCCGAGATCGAGCGCAAGCTCGGCATCGACGCCATCGACATCTACGGCCTCACCGAAGTCATGGGACCGGGCGTGGCCTGCGAGTGCATCGAGACCAAGGACGGCCCGGTGATCTGGGAAGATCATTTCTACCCCGAGATCATCGACCCCGACACCGGCGAGGTGCTGCCCGACGGCGAGGAAGGCGAGCTCGTGTTCACCTCGCTCACCAAGGAAGCCTTCCCGGTCATCCGCTACCGCACCCGCGACCTCACCCGCCTGCTGCCGCCGACTGCACGTTCGTTCCGCCGTATCGGCAAGATCACCGGGCGCTCGGACGACATGCTGATCGTGCGCGGTGTGAACGTGTTCCCGACCCAGATCGAGGAGCAGATCCTGCGCGACAAGCGCCTGTCCGGCAATTACCAGATCGTGCTCACCCGCGACGGTCACATGGACAACGTCGAGGTGCGCTGCGAAGTCCAGCGCGAGTTGTCGGGAGCGCTCAGCCGCAACGACACCGAGCTGATCGCGCGCGAACTGCAGTCCCACATCAAGACCATCATCGGCATCACCACCAAGGTGAGCGTGATGGAGTTCGACACCATTCCGCGCACGCTGACCGGCAAGGCCCGCCGCGTCATCGACCAGCGCCCGAAGCAGCTCTGAGGAGCGCACGATGACACAAGCCTCAACGCCCCAAGCCTTCATCTGCGACGCCATTCGCACCCCGATCGGCCGCTACGGCGGCACGCTCGCAGCAGTGCGCGCCGACGATCTCGGTGCCGTGCCGCTCAAGGCCCTGATGACCCGTAACCCGCAGGTCGACTGGGCTGCGGTGGAGGACATCATCTACGGCTGCGCCAACCAGGCCGGCGAGGACAACCGCAACGTCGCACGCATGTCCGGCCTGCTCGCCGGGCTGCCGATCGAGGTCCCCGGCACCACGGTCAACCGCCTGTGCGGCTCCGGCATGGACGCCATCGGCCTGGCCGCGCGCTCGATCAAGTCGGGCGAGACCGCGCTGATGATCGCTGGCGGCGTCGAAAGCATGTCGCGCGCGCCCTTCGTGATGGGCAAGGCCGAAAGCGCGTTCTCGCGCCAGGCCGCGATCTACGACACCACCATCGGCTGGCGCTTCATCAACCCGATGATGAAGAAGCTGTACGACACGCACTCGATGCCGCAGACCGCGGACAATGTCGCCGCCGAGTTCGACATCTCGCGCGCCGACCAGGACGCCTTCGCGCTGCGCTCGCAACAGCGCTGGGCCGCCGCCCACGCCGCCGGCCGTTTCGCGGACGAGCTGGTACCGGTAGAGATCCCGCGCAAGAAGGGCGAACCGATCGTGTTCGACACCGATGAGCATCCGCGCCCCGACACCACGCTCGAGATGCTGGCCAAGCTCAAGGGCGTCAACGGTCCCGAACTCAGCGTCACCGCCGGCAACGCCTCGGGCGTCAATGATGGCGCGTGCGCAGTGCTGCTGGCCTCCGAAGCCGCCGCCGCGGCGCACGGCCTCACCCCGCGCGCGCGCGTCGTCGCCATGGCCACTGCCGGCGTGCCGCCGCGCATCATGGGCTTCGGCCCGGCGCCCGCGGTGCGCAAGGTGCTGGCCAAGGCCGGCCTCACCCTCGACCAGATGGATGTCATCGAACTCAACGAAGCCTTCGCCGCACAGGCGCTCGCCGTGGTCCGCGACCTCGGCCTCGCCGATGACGAGGCGCGCGTGAACCCCAACGGCGGCGCGATCGCCATGGGCCACCCGCTCGGCATGAGCGGCGCGCGCCTGGTCACCACCGCGGCCTACGAGCTGAAGCGCCGCAATGGCCGTTACGCGCTGTGCACCATGTGCATCGGTGTCGGCCAGGGGATCGCGATGATCATCGAGCGCGTCTGAAGCACAGGACATGGCCATGACCTACGACACTCTCGCCATAGAACGCTGCGGCGCCGTCGCCACCGTCTGGATGGATCGCCCTGAGGTATTCAACGCCTTCGACGAGCAGCTCATCGCCGAACTCGCCGCTGCCTGCGCGGCGCTCGACGCCGACGCTGGCGTGCGCGTGGTCGTGCTCGCCGGCCGTGGCAAGCACTTCTCGGCGGGTGCAGACCTGAACTGGATGCGCCGCGCCGCCGACAGCAGCGAAGCCGACAACCTCGCCGATTCGCGCAAGTTCGCCGCCATGCTGCATACGCTGGCAAGCATGTCGAAACCGACAATCGCCCGCGTACAGGGTGCCGCACTTGGCGGCGGCACCGGCCTGACCGCGGCCTGCGACATGGCGATTGCCGCGGCCGACGCCAGCTTTGCGACCTCCGAGGTCAAGTTCGGCATCATCCCCGCGGTCATCAGCCCGTACGTACTGCGCGCCATCGGCCCGCGCCACGCGCTGCGCTACTTCCAGAGCGCCGAACGCTTCGGTGCAGCGGAGGCCAAAGCAATGGGACTGGTCAGCGAGGTCGTTGCCGTGGATGAACTCGACGCTGCCGTGGACCGCCTGGTCCAGGCCCTGCTGGCCTGCGGCCCGCAGGCCCAGCTCGCAGCCAAACAGCTGATCGCGGCGATCAACGGGCGTCCGATCGACCCCGAGGTCGGCGAGGAAACCGCGACCCGCATTGCCCGCCAGCGCGCCACCGCAGAGGCACGCGAGGGCTTCGCAGCCTTCTTCGAGAAGCGCCAGCCCGCATGGATGGCATGAACCCCCGCCGCGCCCGGAGCGCAGCGGACCACTGAGGAAAGGGCGGGCCACACGTCCCGCGTTCCGCACCGGCATTCTCCGGCGCGGTGTTTGCTAGGAGGAAACACATGTACACCCAGGCAATGGACATACCGGATGAGTCCGGGAAGAAGCTCGCCGTCGTCGCAGGGCAGAGCGAGCAGGAAGCCGCGTTCGAGGCCCGCATCGACGCCGACGGCCGCATCGAGCCGCAGGACTGGATGCCGGACGCCTACCGCAAGACCCTGGTGCGCCAGATCAGTCAGCATGCCCACAGCGAGGTCGTCGGCATGCTGCCCGAGGGCAACTGGATCTCGCGCGCGCCCAGCCTCAAGCGCAAGGCGATCCTGATCGCCAAGGTGCAGGACGAGGGCGGCCACGGCCTCTACCTTTACTCCGCCGCCGAAACGCTTGGCACCAGCCGCGACGAAATGATCGACGGCCTGCTCTCGGGCCGTGCCAAGTACAGCTCGATCTTCAACTATCCGACCCTGAACTGGGCCGACGTGGGCGTCATCGGCTGGCTGGTCGACGGCGCTGCGATCATGAACCAGATCCCGCTCTGCCGCTGCTCCTACGGCCCCTACTCGCGCGCCATGATCCGCGTGTGCAAGGAGGAGTCCTTCCACCAGCGCCAGGGCTACGAGGCCCTGCTGGTGATGATGAAGGGCACCGAGGCACAGCGCGAGATGGTGCAGGACGCAGTCAACCGCTACTGGTGGAAGTGTCTGGCCATGTTCGGGCCGCCCGACGCCGACAGTGCGCACAGCGCACAGGGCATGCGCTGGGGCATCAAGCGCATCAGCAACGACGATCTGCGCCAGAAGTTCATCGACGCCACCGTGCCGCAGGCCAAGGTGCTGGGCGTCACCCTGCCCGACCCCGACCTCAAGTGGAACGAGGCGCGCGGCCACTACGACTACGGCCAGATCGACTGGCAGGAATTCTGGAACACCGTCGAGGGCAACGGCCCCTGCAACAAGGAACGCCTGGCCACCCGCGTCAAGGCACACAAGGACGGCCAGTGGGTCCGCGACGCGGCCATGGCCCATGCACGCAAGCAACAAGAACGCGCACAAAAGGAGGCAGCATGAACACCCCCGCACTCAAGGATTGGCCGCTCTGGGAAGTCTTCGTCCGCAGCAAGCAGGGTCTCGAGCACAAACACTGTGGCAGCCTGCACGCAGCCGACGCCGCCCAGGCCCTGCACATGGCGCGCGACGTCTACACCCGCCGCCAGGAGGGCGTGAGCATCTGGGTCGTGCCTTCGGCCGCGATCACCGCCAGCAACCCGGACGACAAGGGCGAGCTCTTCGACCCGGCTGCGGACAAGATCTACCGCCACCCGACCTTCTACGAAATTCCTGAAGAAGTGGGGCACATGTGATGAGCAAGGCACCCGTCGAATACTTGCTGCACCTGGCCGACAACGCCGTGGTGCTCGGCCAGCGCGACGCCGAATGGTGTGGCCACGGCCCCATCCTGGAAGAGGACCTCGCGCTCGCCAACGTCAGCCTCGACCTCATCGGCCAGGCCCGCCTGCTCTACCAGCTCGCCGCGGCGCGCATGGGCAACGGCGCCACCGAGGACGCCCTGGCCTACTTCCGCGATGACAAGGACTTCCTGAACTACACGCTGGTCGAGCTACCCAACCACGGTGCCCTGGTCGGCTACGCGGCCGCAGACCGCGACTACGCCACCACCATCGTGCGCAACTTCCTCTACAGCGCGCTGATGGTGCTGGTGTGGGATGCGCTGCAGAAGTCGCCCGACAGCGACCTCGCCGCCATCGCCGCCAAGTCGCTCAAGGAGGCACGCTACCACCTGCACCACGCCGCCGACTGGCTGGTGAAGTTCGGCGACGGCACCGAAGAGTCGCATGCCCGTGCCCAGGCTGCGCTCGACCACCTGTTCCGCTACACCGAGGAGTTCTGGACGCCGAGCGCAGTGGAAGACGCCGCCATCGCCTCCGGTGCCGCAGTCGACGTGCGCACCCTGCGTGCCGCCTGGGACGCCATCGTCGCCGACACCCTCGCCGAGGCCACGCTGAAGCGACCCGAGGTGCGCGGTTACATCCCCGAGGGCAAGCACGGCCGCCACTCCGAGCACCTGAGCTACCTGCTGGGCGAGATGCAGGGCCTGGCGCGCGCCCACCCCGGCGCAACCTGGTAAGGCGGCAAACCATGAGCAGCACGATCGAAAAAGTCTGGGCCACCCTCGAGCACCTCACCGATCCCGAGATCCCGGTGGTGACCCTGCGCGAGCTGGGCATCCTGCGCGAGGTGCGCGAGACCGACGCGGGCATCGAGGTGGTCATCACGCCGACCTACAGCGGCTGCCCGGCCATGGGCCAGATCGAGGACGACGTGCGCGCAAGCCTGGACCAGGCCGGCATCGCAGCGCGGGTGATCACCCAGCTCGCGCCGGCCTGGACTACCGACTGGATGAGCGACGAGGCCAAGGAAAAGCTGCGCGCCTACGGCATCGCCCCGCCCCACCGCACCTGCGGCAGCGGCGGCGACGTCAGCGTGGTGCACTTCGTGCGCCGCGTGCAGGCCGAGCCCGTAGCGTGCCCGCGCTGCGGCTCCATCCACACCACGGTCACCTCCCAGTACGGGTCGACGGCGTGCAAGGCACTGTACAAGTGCCTCGACTGCCAGGAGCCCTTCGACTACTTCAAACCCTATTAAAGCCGGAGCCCAAACGCCATGTCAGCACTCCGTTTCCAAGAACTCGCCGTCAAGCGCGTGAGCCCAGAGGCCGCCGGCGCGGTGGCAATCACGTTCGACATCCCGCCTGCCGAGCGCGAACGCTTCACCTTCGAGCCGGGCCAGTTCCTCACCCTGCGCGCCACCATCGACGGCCAGGACGTACGCCGCAACTACTCGATCAGCAGCCCACGCAGCCGCCTCGCCCGCGATGGCGAACTCGAGATCGGCATCCGCCCGGTCGAGGGCGGCCTGTTCTCGAACTGGGCCACGCGTGCGATCAAGGCCGGCGACACCCTTCAGGTAATGCCGCCCGATGGACGCTTCGTGGTCAGGAAGAAGCGCGCACTGCACCGCGTTGGCTTTGCCGCCGGCTCGGGCATCACCCCGATCCTGTCGATCGCCGCGACCACGCTCGAGGAGCAGCCGGACGCCAAGTTCACGCTCATCTACGGCAACCGCCGCATGTCCACGGTGATGTTCAACGAGGAGCTGCAGGACCTCAAGGACCGCTACCGTGACCGCTTGACGATGATCCATGTGCTATCGCGTCAGGCCCAGGAGGTCGACCTGCTGCAAGGCCGCATCGACGGTGACAAGGTGCGCGCCATCATCGGCGCCCTGCTCCCCGTGGGCAGCATGGACGAAGTCTTCATCTGCGGCCCCGATGAGATGATCATGGCCACCGAATCGGCTCTGGTCGAGGCCGGCGTGCCGGCAGACCGTATCCGCACCGAGCGCTTCACTGTCAACCTGCCCGCCGGCGCCCAGCCCGTCGGCGCATCGAGCAGCGCCGAAGCCGCCGCCGCCGCAACCAAGGACATCACCATGACCTTGGTGCTCGACGGCAAGGAACACGAGATCGCCATCGGCCCGGACGACCACCTGCTCGACGCCGCGCTCAACGCCGGCCTAGACCTGCCGTTCTCGTGCAAGGCGGGCGTGTGCTGCACCTGCCGTGCCAAGGTGCAGGAGGGCGAGGTGGTGATGGACAAGAACTTCACCCTCGAGGCGGCCGAAGTGGCACAGGGCTTCGTGCTCAGCTGTCAGGCACGGGCGACGACCAAGCGGCTCAAGATCAGCTTCGACGAACGCTGAGCGCGCGGTGCGGCCAAGGGCCCGCGGCTGGCGCCGTGGGAGCGGGCCGAGCCGCGAGCGGTTGAAGGCAATCGCGGCAACTGCCCTGCCCGCATCCGTACCCTTGCAACGGCCGTCTCGACGGCCGTTGGCGTTTTCGAGGCGAGACGCCAGCGGACGCTTACTGATACACATCAACAAAGAAAATCAATTTATCTGGTATCACTTAAGCCCTAGCCACCTCTGCGCCCACCGCCATGTCCAGCCACCACGCCCTGAGCACCGCCTTCGAACCGGCGTCGATCGCCGTCATCGGCGCTTCGGACTCACCCGGCTCGGTCGGCCGCATCATCTTCCGCAACCTGGTCGAGGGCGGCTACCGCGGCACGCTGCACGCGGTGAACCCGAAGTACGAGCGCATCCAGGACCACCCCTGCCATCGCTCGATCGAGGACATCGGCCGCCCGGTCGACCTCGCCATCATTGCCACGCCCGCGCGCATGCTGCACAACGTCACTGCCCAGTGCGGGCGCAGCGGTGTGCGCAATGCCATCATCGTCGGCGCCACCGGGCGCACACTCGAGCGCCGCATCATCGAGACCGCGCGTGAAAGCGGCTTGCGCCTGCTCGGACCCGGCAGCCTGGGTATCGCCCGCCCGGGCAGCGGGCTCAACGCCGCGCTCACCCGCATCGCGGTCAAGCCGGGCGAAATCGCCCTGGTGTCGCAGTCGGGCGCACTGTGCTCGGTCGTGCTGGACTGGGCCTCCACACAGGGCGTGGGCTTCTCGTCGGTGATCTCGCTCGGCGGCACCGTGGACATCGACTTCGGCGAGACCCTCGAATACCTGACCCACGACCCGCAGACGCGCTACATCCTGCTCTACGTCGACCACATCCGTAATGCCCGCCACTTCATGAGCGCACTGCGCTCGGCGGCACGCATCAAGCCGATCATCGTGCTCAAGGCGGGCCGTCACGGCGCGGACGAGAACGACACGACCGCAGCTGCACACGGTGGACTCGCCGACGTGGTTTTCGACGCGGCCATGCGCCGTGCGGGGGTGGTGCGGGTCAACAATCTCGACCAATTGTTCTTCGCCACCAAGGCGCTCTCCTGCGGCTTCCGCCCGCGCGAGGACAGCCTCGCCATCGTCTCCAACGGCAGCGGCCCGGCCGACCTCGCCGCCGACCGCGCCAAGGACCTCGGCACCACCCTGGTCAATCTCGGCTCGCCCACCATCGCGGCGCTCGAGCGCCTGGGCGGACGCGAGCGCCGCAGCCACAACCCGCTCGACCTCGGCGGCGACGCGAGTCCGCAACGCTATCGCGACGCCATCCTGGCACTCGCCGAGGACGCCGCAGTGACCAACCTGCTGGTGATCCTGTCGCCGCATGCCCTCGTGGAGCCGGTCGAAGTCGCCCAGGAGATCATCGACCTCTCGGCGCAGCTGCGGCTCAAGCTGTGCTGCTGCTGGATGGGCGGCGGCCAGGTGGCCGAGGCACGCAGCCTGCTCGAACAGGCCGGCATCCCGGTATTCAGCGCCCCCGAGGCCGCGGTCGAGTTGCTCCACGACATCTCCCGCTTCCATCACAGCCAGACACTGCTGCTGCAGACCGCGGGCGGCGGCGCGGCGGCCTACCGTCGCAGCGGCGGGGCACGCGTGCTGATCGAAACCTTGCTCAACCAGCGCCGCCACACCCTGTCGGCGATGGAGTCCAAGGCCCTGCTACGCAGCTACGGCATCGCGGTCACGCCCACCACGGTCGCCCACGATGCCACGCAGGCCCTGTTCGTCGCCGAGCAGGTCGGCTTCCCGGTGGCGATGAAGGTCGACGCTGCCGAGCTTGCCAGCAAGTCGGAGTCGGGCGGCGTACGCCTCAACATCAACACCGCCGAATCGGTGTGGAGCGCCTACCACGACATCGTCGATGCGGTCCGCCTGCGCCACCCCGAGGCGCACATCACTGGCGTAGCGATCGAGCCCTACCTGTACCGGCCGCGCGCCCGCGAGTTCAGCATCCAGGTCGTGCGCGACGCCATCTTCGGCCCGGTGATCAGTCTCGGGCCAGAGGACGCCTCGGCG
>Ga0209605_1001797_pt1 | contig 22448 bp, 29 predicted proteins | sample AD_UKC035_MetaG_FD_184408 | JGI IMG/M metagenome (GOLD analysis project Ga0209605, IMG submission 184408) | Active sludge microbial communities of municipal wastewater-treating anaerobic digesters from USA - AD_UKC035_MetaG (SPAdes) (version 2) | ecosystem: Engineered > Bioreactor > Anaerobic >...
GTGGACCGCGATCCGGACACGGGCAAGCGGGTCATCAAGACCACTGACAAAGGCAGCACCGAGCGCTTCCGGCTTCTCTGGGAAGAGACCGCCAACGACCACCTGAAGAAGGCGGGTTTCGAGGTCCGCATCGACCGGCGCACCCTAGAGGCCCAGGGGATCGACCGGACGCCTACGATCCATGTCGGCCCCGGCGCGCAGATCGTCGTAAACGAGGTCAAGCGCCCGGAATCCAAAACCGGCCTGGAGGGCCGCAAGAAGCCCTATGCCGAGGTGGACCAAGGCAAAACGCGGCAGGAGTTCAACAATCAGATTATCGACTTCAATCTGGAGAAGCTTCGCCGTTCGCCAGATCCCGCCGAGCGGGAACGGGCGAAGGCGATCCAGATTGAGCGCACCAGGCGCTTCCGGCTGCTCCAGGAACGGCACGAGCGCGCCCAGGACATCACCCGCGCCATGCGCGAAAAACGCGCCGCGCTTTGGGTGAGCTACCGTGCCGCCTCCGAAACCATCAAGATCGCGAGAGCCCAGCAGGAAAAGCAGGCCGCCTCCGAGGTCCGCAAGGCGTACCGTCCAGAGTGGGCCGCCCTCCTCTCTTCCCAAAAAACCGCCCTCGCCGAGTTCGAGAAGAATGAAGGCAGCGCCCAGGGTCTCGCCAGCAACGCCCAGAAGGTCATTTCCTTGATGAAGCGCGGCGAGGATTTTGAGAAAGGGTATCTCACGAAGATTTTCGATGCCGCGAAAGGGCACATGCGCAAGAAGCTCTTCGAGCAGCACCAGGCGCAGGAGCGCCGCGAGCTATTCCATCGGCAGACGGAGGCGATCAAGTCCCGCACCTTGGAGGCGATCCGGCCTTACCGGGAGGCCGCCAAAGAAAACCGCCTCAAGTGGGACGAAGCCAGGAAGCATCTTTCCGAGGAGACACGGGCGGCCTGGACGGTGCATCACCGGCAGAGCGCGGCGGAGAGCCGCAGCTTCGAGGCGAACCGGGATGCCGGGCTTTCCTCTCTCGCCAAGGCCTTCGAGGCGGGCCGCCGGGGCGAAGGCAAGCCTTCTCCCGAGAACCGCCCTGCCCCTTCCGGTCCTGGCAAGGACCGGGGCTTAGGGCGGTGACTGATGGCTTTCGGTATTCGTAAGGTATTTTTCGACTGCGATGGAACGCTTGTGGAAAGCGAAGTCCTTGCGATGAAAGTCGCCATCGACATCATTGCCGATGCCGTCGAAAACGCGCAGCCAAACACCGTCATCGACTGCGCCTACTACGTTCAGGAATATGCTGGGTGGCACTTTGACGAGATGATGAAATCCTTTGAGGAAATTCACGGGGTCTCGTTTGATCGTGCAGCGCTTTCAGCGGATAAAACGCTCCAGACCCTTGAGGCCCTGAAGGCCGTCGGGCCTGTCGAGCATATGCACGAATGTCTCGAAATTCTTTCTACCAATTACGGCCTTGCATTGGTTACCAGCAGCGAATTAGACCGGGTGAATCTCTGTGTAACCCAGGCGGGTATGGATAGCTATTTTCCGCCCGCGCACAAATACAGCGCCCATGACAGTTTGCCTGCCCCAAAACACAAGCCAGAACCTGATGTCTATCTGTTGGCTAAGAACAATGAGGGGATTACCTCTGATTCCGAAGCTGTAGCGATTGAGGACAGCAAGTCCGGTGTTTTGTCGGCAAGAGCGGCGGGGCTCCTGGTCGTTGGTTTCGTGGCTGGAACCCATATTCCGCTCACGGATAAACCGACCACGGCGCGTAACCTGATCGCTCATGGAGCGTCGATTGCCCTGTCGGATGCGCGTGATATTCCCGCTGCTGTCCGTTGCCTCGATGGAGAACCCCTTCCGGATAAATGGCATGGAGCTGTCTGGTTGCCTGAAACCTCAGTCATGCAGGATGTAAACGCCGTGCCCACGACCGGCCCCTTGCGGCCCTAGCAAGGACTGGGGCTTCGGTCGCTGAATTTTCTTCCTCTGCCGTCTTGAATCATGTATGTTTTATGTATGTATCGCATACACGATAAGGACGCGCCATGCATATCAATCTGCCCAAAGAAATGGAAAACTACCTCCAGACCAAGGTGAGCGCGGGCTTCTACAGCAACGCCTCCGAGGTCATCCGTGACGCCATCCGCCGGATGCGGGAGGAGGACGAGAAGCTCGAAGCCTTGCGGGCCGCCGTGCGCGCCGGAGATGAAGAGCTCGACCGGGGCGAGGGCCGGACCTATACCCCGGAGATCTTGGAGAAAATGACCGAGACAGCCCGCGCCGGCGCGAAACAGGGCCGCAAAGTGGGGCGTGATGTCGCCCCATGAGCTGCGCTTGATCCTTTCGCCCAAGGCCGAGCAGGATTTTACGGACATACTTCAATACACCCTGGAGGTCTGGGGGGAAGAGCAACTCCTCGCCTACCGCGCCATCCTCGATAAGGCACTTCTTACCCTGCTGGAGAATCCCCGAATTGGCGCGCTCAGGCCGGAGATTTCCGGGGAGCATCGCGTCTTTCCGGCGGGCAGCCATATCATCATTTACCGGCTGAGCGATGCCGCGATCCTGGTCTCCCGTATTCTGCACGCCCGCATGGACGTTCGCCGCCACGTCTAGCCATCACCTTTGATGGGTCTTGCGCCACTCCCAGGGCTTCTCGAAAGCCCCCTGGTGCACTCCCCTCCCCTGCTTTCGCGCGGCCTCTTCCGCTTCGGCATAGTGACCTTTGGAGTAGCGCGGGTAATCAAGGGCCGCGCCCTCCCGGACCAGGGCTTCTCCCAGGTCCTGCCCATTCTGGAGCGTGCAGGTAGCGATGAGGCGCTTGTAGCGATCCCGGCCCTTGCCGGTGCAGGTTTTGAGGTCGGATGCATTGAGGATGCGCTCCAGATCATCCCGCGCGGCATCGCCGCAGGCGTAGGACTTACCCTCCCCCGTCTCGCAGCGCTGCGATCCTTCCGGGGCGTCGATCCCCCAGAGGCGGACGGTTTCCCCGTTCCATTCCAGGGTGTCTCCATCGACAACCCGCACGGACGCGGCCCATGCCGCAGTAGCCCACACAAGGCAGGCGCAGGCGATGAGGCCGCGTAGCAGGTTCATTCGTCTTCTTTCTTGGTCTTCTTCTTGTCGTTGATGCGCAGGACAAAGCGCCCATCGACCGGCAAGGCATGGAGCTGGACGTTAAGCCCCTTGCCGTCCTTGTTGATCCAGGCCGCGCCAATCTCGGACCAGGCCCCAGACTTCTCGCCTTCGGCGGTCTCATAGTCGCGGACGGCGAAAGCGATATGCGAGGGTTTCCCTTTCGGGTTGGGTTGTTTCTTCTCTGCCATTGGTGCCCCCTGTGGCTTTGGTGTTGTTTTGCCCCACTCTGACACAAACTCCCACGACTGCCGAGAGGGTTTTTCACGGCCCCTCCGTTTGGGCGTTTACGCGAAATAGCGAAAACGCTATAGCGCGTGTTCGCGAAATGTGATTCCATTTCCCTGCCCATCTCTTCCGGAAAACCCATGCGAACCATCGTGATCGCCAGCGAGTCCGCCGGTACAGGTAAAACCACCTGCTCCGCTCACTTGGCTGTCATGGCCCAGGCCTTCCTCGGGCTTCCGACCGCCATCCTGGACACCGACCCGCAGGAAACCCTTTCGACCTGGTGGAACATCCGCAAGGCCGATAACCCGCCCTTGATTACCTCAAGCCTTGCCGGGCTTCCGGCGGCGCTCCAGCAAGCGGAGCAGGCGGGAGTCCGTTACTGCTTCGTTGATACACCGCCCGCCCTTGGCGACCGGACCCGTGAGGTCCTCAAGGTTGCCGATCTGGTCATCATTACGGCCCGGTCCAGCCCGTCGGACCTCTGGGCGCTCGGACATACCCTCGACCTGGTGAAGGCAAGCGGCGCGCATTATCTTGTCGTGCTCACACAGGCCAATCCCAACACGCCGACCACGCAGCAGACCCTTGACGCGCATTCGGAGCTTGGCGCGGTCGTTCAGCCAGTCCTCGCTGAGAGTGAGGAATACGCCCTCGCCATGCGGAGCGGTCTAACCGTCCAGGAGACAGCCCCAAACGGCTCCGCTGCCCGTGACATCGAGGAGCTATGGAGAATCGTTCAGGTCTTTGCTTCCGCCGAGTGGGAGTTTCCGTGGGCTTATCATGTATAAGCGAATTCGCTAAAACGCGAAGAGGCGATAAGGCGAAAAAACGAATTGTAGTTTTTCGCGAATCAGCTACCATGGGTCGAAGTCTTTGACTCCCCTACCCCGGAGCCGTCCACATGAAAACCATAGTGATCGCCAGCCAAAAAGGCGGCAGTGCCAAGACGACGTGCACCGCTCACCTCGCTGTCATGGCGCAAATCGCAGGGCATGGCCCGACCGCCATCCTGGACACCGACCCACAGGAAACCCTTTCGACCTGGTGGAACATCCGCGAGGCCGATAACCCGCCCTTGATTACCTCAAGCCTTGCTGGGCTTCCGGCGGCGCTCCAGCAAGCGGAGCAGGCGGGAGTCCGGTACTGCTTCGTTGATACACCGCCCGCCCTTGGCGACCGGACCCGTGAGGTCCTCAAGGTCGCCGATCTGGTCATCATCCCGACCAGGCCAAGCCCATCCGACCTTTGGGCACTCGGGCACACCCTCGACATGGTGAAGGCAACCGGCGTGCCTTACGTTTTTGTCTTGACCCAGGCCAAGGGTAACGCCCGGATCACTCTGCAAACCGTTGCCGCGCTCTCCGAGCATGGCCCCGTTGCCCAGGCGGTCCTACATGACCGCGTGGAATATGCGACCGCCATGATTGACGGGCGCACCGTTCAGGAAGTCTCTCCAAGCGGCTCCGCAGCCCGTGAAGTCGAGGAGCTTTGGATTAGTATCAATAAGCGATTTAGCGATAATGCGAAATCGCGCAAACGCGAAATGAGGATCGTCAATGGGTAAGCCAGCTCAAATCAGCTCTTCCGCCATCTTTGCCACCAAGGGCAAGGCTGCTGCCATCGCCGGTACGCACGCGCGCGGCGTCGCGGCTTCGGAAAACCTCGTGGACCTCAATTTCAAGGTTCCGGCAGAGTTCCGCAAACGCTTCAAGATCGCCGCCGCCCAGCAAGGTGTTACTGGCGTGGATCTTCTGCGCCAGGTCTTTGAAGCATGGGAAGCCCGTCAGGCATGAAAAAAGGGGAGGGGGCTTTGGTAGACAGCGACCTGACAAAACAGCTCGAAAAGCTCTCCAAGGCCGTGACGGAACGCCAGAAGGGCGCTGTCATCCAGCTCCCGCTCTGGCCCGAGCCCAAGCGCGGCACACCCAACAGCTTTCTAAGGTCCGCCCTGTTTGCCGCCGTGCAGGGCAAGGACCGGCAATATCTCAAGAACCAGACCCTTTCGAGCCTCAACGGCATCACCGTCAAGTTCACGGGTCAGCAGCTCGATCAATCCGACCTCGATGTCTGGGAGCAGGCGATCCATTACGCCCGCGTCCATCCTTTAGGTGATACCTGCCATTTCTCCGCTCATAGCTTCCTCAAGGCCATCGGCCGCAGCAACGGCAAGAGCCAGCACGACTGGCTTTATGGCGTCTTCCTGCGTCTCACCGCCTGCGCCGTCGAAATCAGTCACGAGGGGAAAACCTATTTCGGTCCGCTCATCAAATTCGGCCTCAAGGATGAAGCCTCCAAGCAATACTGCCTGGAGCTCAACCGCGAGCTGATCCGCCTCTTTGGGGAAAACCAGTGGACCGCCGTGGACTGGGAGCAGCGCCAGCTCTTGACTCGGCAGCCCCTCGCGGCCTGGCTGCATGCCTTCCTGAGCAGCCACCGCAAGCCCCATCCCATGAAGGTCCAGACCCTTGCCGAGCTTTCCGGCAGCCGCAATATCCAGACCGCCAGCTTCAAACGTCAGCTCTTGAAGGCCCTCGACCGCCTGGTCGAGATTGGCTTTCTCGTGTCCTATCTGGTCAAAGGCGACCTCATCACCGTCGAGAGGACCCAAATGCAGATTGCTGCCGCGAAATGATCCAGCCTCAAGAAGGGAAGGGGAGGCACGGCATACGATGCACAATTTCTGCGATCTTTTTCCCCTTGGCGCCACCCGAATATGGGGCAAGAGACTCCCGTGTTCAGAAGGCACGGCATACGATGCACCCACCCACGGCATACGGTGCACACTGGCACGGCATACGGTGCACCGCGCACGGCATTCGATGCACCCAAGGCACGGCATACGGTGCACCTGACTCACGGCATACGATGCACCGCAGCGCCTGTGGAAAACCGCTATGAGCCTTGGTTTTCCTAGGGTTGTGCGGTTTTCCATAATTTCCCTAATCTTTTTCTAATCTTTCTTTAATCAAAAGAAGGAGGCATTCCCTACCAAGCGGCAACCACCACAGGCACGGCATACGATGCACATCTGATCCTGACCACCCTTCGTGGTGTCACCCACCCAAAAACCGAAAATTGAAGCCGCGTTAGCGGCTGCTCTATAAGAGCGGCCCTACCGGGCCGGAGAGAAGCGGAAGCCCCTCACGGGGCTGATTTTTTTGATTAGAGGGTGGAGGGGGGCTCATTGCCGCCCCCTCTTGGCCCCTAAGGGGGCCAATTCACCCCGCTAGGATACAAAACAGGATGAAGCCTAAGGGTGTCGTGACAATTGACACTTGTCAGTAAAACCACTTTTTGGTAAACATGTTTTCCAAGAAAGAGGGGACTTCCAACGATGCCAGCCAAGAACCCGCCACACCCGGGCCTTGCGGTCCGTGACGACTGTATCGAGGCCAACGGCCTGTCCGTCACCGAAGGCGCGAAGGTCCTGGGCGTCACCCGGCAGGCCCTCAACAACCTGGTCAACTGCCGCTCCGGCATCTCCCCGGAGATGGCGATCCGTCTGGAGAAGGCCTTCGGCGGGTCCGCTGAGGCCTGGCTTGCCCTCCAGATGACCTACGACCTGGCACAGGCCAAGAAAAATGCCGACAGCATCAAGGTCAAACGCTACATCCGAGAACACAATCCAGAGCAAGCAAAGCTTCTCTAGGCAGGGAGCCCCATTACATGACCGCGTATGCCGTTGAGGTCCAAGCTGACTTCCTTGAAAAAATTACCCGGGCAAGGCCTGTTCAGGCCCTTGCGGAACTTATCTGGAACGGCCTCGATGCGGACGCGAGCAAGGTCCAGGTCCGACTTGACTACAACAGCCTCGGAGCCATGTCCGCCATCATCATCAAGGATGATGGGCTGGGAATACCCTACGCCGAAGCACCGGAGCTTTTCCGGCGACTGGGAGGTTCATGGAAGAAGCCTGGAGCCACCACGAAGAGGGCAGGGCGGTTCCTGCATGGTCAAGACGGTCGAGGCCGCTTCAAATCCTTCGCCTTAGGGCTGATTGCAGAATGGGACGTAACCTAGGCGCGTTTGATAGTCGGCTGTCGGGAGATAGGCATCTCCATCAGCCCCCCATGCGTTCACAATGGCTTGAGCTTCTCTGAATTGGGCTGGTGTTCCCTGGAATTTATAGCCGTTCGTGTTGGTCTGCTGGAGGTTGCTTGTCCGAGCTGTCGTGTCGCCGGGTTCTAGGACAAGATAATCAGGTGGGTTGTGATAATGATCGTCACGGGCTTTTGCTACCGACCCACCGGACACCACAACAATCCCAATAATTTTTGGTCTCCCAAAGATCAAGAACTCCGGCAACCAGGCCAGCATCGCGACGTAAGTCTGATCTTGTGCAAAGTGGTTCTGGCTGTCTTTGAACCGAGCGGTTATTTCTGTGGCGAGTGGAAACCAGGCCTTGATTTCAAAGCCAGGTGTTGGCGATACCCCTCCAACGAAAATCGTATCTGGGAAACCTGGGTCCTGCCGTTTCCAGTGCCCTACCCCAGAAAACCCCTCCTGGTCATTTAGATATTCGCAGGTGTTGAATTCGATTAGGTTTCCAACCAGGGGAGAGAGCTTGGAAATTATCTTTGCCAGGTTGACCGCCGCCTCGGGCGATACTGGTTTTTTCACATCAAGAACATCGAATTCATGCCCTGCAAGCCCTTGCAGGTAATCACTTGCAAGCGCAATGACTTCCTGGGTGTTCATTCGCTTACCTTCTTCTGAACATCAGCCAGTATGGCCTTGGCATCAATATCCAGCGCCCGGCAAACCTGGATGAACTCCACCACGTCGAGACGACGTTCACCACCTTCATATTTCGCAACGAAAGACTGTGGGCGGTCGAGTCTTGCAGAAACTTCCGCTTGGGTAAGTCCTGCTTTCTCCCTAGCTGCGATAAGCAGTGATCGGAAGTATTCGTATTCTGGAGTGTGGAGCGACTTCGCCATCCGGGCATCGTATATCCCGAATCAGGTTATCCCACTTCGGGTTTAACAGCCTGTCCACACCAGAACAGAGCGATGTCATCCCAGGGCGAACCCGCCCCCAGGATGAAGCCCTGGAGGCGGTCGGGCTCTACTCGGCATCAGCCTCCCCGAGCCAGATACATCCTGTCTCGGCCTTCCGGTAACGATCCCTTTCGCAAGAACCTTGTCTTGAGGGCGGCAGCCTTCGGCACCCGCCCGAGTTCCCGGCTCAAGGCTTTCGCCTTCAGCCTCTCTTACCTACGCGAATTCGCTAAACCGCGAAATCGCGCCTGAAACCCCCTAAGGGGCCAGCCCCTCGCGCCGGCAAGGGTGAAGCTCCGCCGTCCTGCCGGGTATCCCCAGCCTTCCGCTCTTCGTTTGTGCAGGCCGGGTGATCCCCCTCCCGGCAGGCCGCCCTTGTCCTTTGCTACCCCCGGTCTCGCCGACGGGCAGAGGTGCAGCGCAGCGCATGCGCAAGCACCTCAACCCTGAAGTCTGGAAAGGAGCAAATACCATGACGACCAAGACCACCACTCCGAGAGCCGATGTCTATTCCCGCGTGACCTCTCGCATCATTGAAAGCCTGGAGCAGGGAGTCCGGCCCTGGATGAAACCCTGGGCCGCCTCTCATACGGAAGGCAGAATTTCCCGCCCCTTGCGCGCCAACGGTACGCCTTACCGGGGAATCAATGTCCTGCTTTTGTGGGGCGAAGCCATCGAGAAGGGCTATTCCCGCAATATCTGGATGACCTACAAGCAGGCCGAGGAGATCGGCGCCCACATCCGCAAAGGGGAGCACGGGTCCCTTGTGGTTTATGCCGACCGCATGACCAAGACGGAGACCAACGAGAAAGGGGAGGAGCTGGAGCGCGAAATCCCCTTTATGAAGGGCTACACGGTTTTTAACGTCGAGCAGATCGAAGACCTCCCGGCCCACTACCTGGCCCAGCCTGAACAGAAAGGCGAGCCCCTGGAACTGATCGAGCAAGCGGAGGCCTTTTTCACCAAGACCGGAGCCACCTTTCGGCATGGCGGAAACAAGGCGTTTTTCAGCCCGAGCCGGGACCTGATCCAGCTTCCCCCCGCCGAGGCCTTCAAGGACGCCGAAGGCTACGCCGCCACCAAGGCCCATGAGCTCATTCACTGGAGCGGACACGAAAGCCGCCTGGCGCGGGAATTCGGAAAACGCTTTGGCGATACCGCTTATGCACGGGAAGAGCTGGTCGCGGAGCTGGGAGCCGCGTTCCTGTGCGCCGATCTTGGCATCACCCCGGAAATCCGGGAGGACCACGCCGCATATCTGGACAACTGGCTCCAGGTTCTCAAAGAAGACAAGCGCGCGATCTTCTCGGCGGCATCCCATGCCCAGAAGGCCGCTGACTACCTGCACAGCCTGCAAGGGGAGGGGAGGGAGGAGGAAAGGGAGGCAGCTTGAACCGCCCGGCAGAAACGGAAACGGCGGACCCGGAGGCCCGCCGCTTCACCCTGTACGGTCATCGCATCCCTGCTGTACCGTGCCCCCAATGTAGCGACTTCCCCCCCTTCCTGCAAGAAAGACCCTTTCACTTTCACCCTGTTTTCAAATCCTAGCGGGGTGAATTGGCCCCTTTGGGGCCAAGAGGGGGCGGCAATGAGCCCCCGCCGCGCTCTCGCGCGGCTTCACCCCTTGAAGGGCTAAGGCCTACCCGAAAGAGGAATCCACTTCCCGCAAGACCGGCATAGGATTCCGGGAATGACCTGGAAGAGGAGGGGAGAGCGATGAATATCCCGAGAAGTGTTGTCGAGGACGGGTTTCCCTGCCCGCCGCGCCTATGGCGCTTGTACGAAGAAATGACCTGGCCCGAGGACTCGGAGAAATTCAAGGAACGTCCTTATGTTCGCTGGACGGTCCGGCTTCCTTTCGGCCAGGTCTTGCTTGCGGTCTGGACGCGGCATTCTGACAAGCGCCGCGCCCAGGGGCTCCCGCCGCTCACGGAAGAGGAGTGGCTAAGGATGGGCAGCAAGGCGCTTGAGGAGCACGCCGAGGAGGCCTTGTCCCACTATCTGGAGTGGGCGCTTGAGACCTTGGACATGGACATTCAGGACGGCATGTTCAGCCCTTCGCGGGCCGCTGCCCGAGATGTTGAGGGCTAGAACGGCAGCCCGTCGTCCGGCAGGGGAAACTTGACCCGCATTTCCGGGCAGTGGGCAGCGGCCCAGGCCGCCGCCGCATCGAGGGTCGGGTAATAGTCGGTCTCCACCCGCTCATCCGAATAGCGGACCTGGAGCCGGATGACGTGCCCCGGCTTCTCCCAGTGGACCTCGCAGCCAATCGCATAGGGCGGATCGCCGATAGCCTGGCGCTCGAACTCCGCGAGCTCCTCCGCCGTGAATTCGTCCTCGCCGGTCACGCCCTAGCCTCTTGTGCCTTGATGGAGCGATAAAGCGTAGCCCGGCCCACGCCGAGGGAGCGGGCGACCACCGAGGCGCTTTCGCCGCCGTCGAGGAGCTGGCGCGCGTGCCGCGCTTGCTGCGCCGTGAGCTTGGGCTTTCTCCCCAGCTTGGTTCCCTTGGCCTTGGCGGCGGCAAGGCCCGCCTGGGTCCGCTCCACAATCAAGGTCCGCTCGAATTCCGCAAGGGCTCCCATCATGTGGAACACGAGCCGCCCGCCGGCGGAGGTGGTGTCGATGTTCTCGGTCAAGGACACGAAGCCCGCTCCCTTCGCCTCGATGGCGCGCAGGACCTCGATCAAATGGGAGAGGGAGCGCCCGAGCCGGTCCAGACGCCAGACCACTAGGACATCCCCCTTGGCGAGCTTGGCGAGCGCCTTATCGAGGCCGCGCCTGTCGGCGCGAGCGCCGCTTGCCTGATCCTTGAGGATGACCTCGCACTCCGCTTTTTTGAGCGCCTGGGTTTGCAGGTCGAGCTTCTGGTCTTCGGTGGAGACCCGGGCATAGCCGATCTTCATCGCGGCTCGTATCCCTTCTCGGCAAGCGCCCGTTGCACCCGCCCGGCGGCCTGGATCATCGTGTAGGCCACTTCTTCGCTTTCCGCGTTGTTGCGGAAGTCGGTGAAGGTGGCGCGCTTGAAGAACTGCGCGAGCTGCCAGGCCTCCTCTTCGGAGAGCTCCACGGTAATGGTGACCTTCTGTTCTTCGCTCATGGCTTTACCTCCTGGAGCAGATCGAGGGCCTCGCGGATTTTCTCGACCAGGTGCGTCTTGCCGGGGTTCTCGTCCGAAAGGGCCTTTGCCTGTTTGAAGGCCTCGACCAGGTGCGCGCCCATGACGTGGTATCGGTCGCTGTCGCGTGGGGGAATGGTAGGGGTAGGGTCGGTCATCGTTAGCCCCTCCAGAAGGCCAATTTCACGGCCTAATTCTGAGACTAATTTATGAGACTGGCAAGTCCTTGATTTTGCTGGGGTCGGGAAGGTGTCTCAAAAAGGTTGGTTTGCGGGACTGTGAGGGTCACAAAAAGCCGGGCAAGGGACCCGGCTTTTTTCGTTATACCCGCGCCATCACTGCTCGATGCAATAAAGCCTAATTCCACTCCAGCAATTAGTATTATTAGATGTAACTGCCCATGTGCCTGAGAGAGATCCAGAAGCTCCATAGCTGTAATACCATCCCTGATGATCACCTGCCCCAGTCCAATCCTTACATGCCTGATTCGTTCCAGAATATGTGGCTATACCGTTACTATTTGTGTTTGTAGCAACACTCGCTGCAAGATCGGCCCCGAATTCGGTCTTACTAATAGCATTGGTTAATGTTCCACTCCAGAGCGTCCCAGTTGTTGCGACCGTTGCGCTATCACCAACTCGTTTCAAGAAACTCCAGTTATAACCGACGCGATTAATAGCCCATGTTGGTTCCGCTAATCCGGAAAGAATAGCCTTCCAGCTTCCTCCCAAACCTGCAGCGGCAGCTCTACTTTGACAATAGGCATCAGCCCCTGAAATCCCGCCAAAATTGCCACTCTGAGTGGTTGATGTCACAAACACCCGTTTTACGACCGTTCCCGTTGCATCCCCGGTGGTCCACACGCGCCATGTTACCGTCCCGCCTGTGCCGACTTTGACTGTCATAGAGTGGTTCGTATTATCTGTTGCCGGAGAGGTCATAAACAGCCGCAGCCTGTGCCCGTTCTGGACCGTGGTAACGCCGGATGTTCCGGGGTTCCATGTGGACCCGCCATCGGTTGAAACTTCAAACCCCGGCGATCCGTCAGAACCCGTAATCACCACTGTTGCCGATACGCCCGACCCCAGCCCCGCCACGGTTCTTGAATTAGATGTCTTCAACGTCGATGTCGGCACCTGAATCGCGTAGGTAAAATCACCAGTTGCATTCGGCATAGACGGTTTCGTATCCGCCCCGGGATTAACGCCTAGGCAATAAATCGGATAGGAATTGGTGCACCATGAATTACCATCGCCGTAATGTGCCCATTGGCTGAGTGAAGTCGAAGAATTCCCGTCCCCGCCATCTGCCCCGGTTACGCCAGCCCAATCATTACAAGCCCCAGCAAAAGTCGAATAGATTTTTGTTCCATCTGATCTCGTATTCGTCCAGACCTGACCGTTATATGTGGTCAGATTTTCGCTCACGTTGATTGGGTTCTGGAGTGTTCCATCCCATAAATCCTGCCAGCTATTGGCGACAACTACACCATCAGGCCGTTTCAGACTGGCCCAGTTGAAAGGTAATCTTGATGCTGCATTAACTGTGGAACTTGAAAGGATCGCCTGCCATGTTCCGCTATACCCAACTGCGGTGGCTGCCGATTGGCATTTACTATCACCACCGGCAACCCCCCCAATCTGGGAACCGGCCCAAGTCTGGGTCGTCACGAACACAATCGCCTCGCCTGCCGGATCGGCATAGCCCAAGTCCCATGTATAGGTATCAGGGCCGACCGTGACGGTTGCTGTATGTTTGGTTCCGGCAACCGTCGGGGCATCCATCCGGACACGGACCCTGCCGTTAAGCATGGTCAAAGTCCCAGAGGTTGATTCGGCACTCCATGTGGACCCACCGTCATTTGACACCTGAACCATCGGGTTCCCCGATGCGCCGGTGACCGACACGTTCACGGGCTGCAAATACCCCGTGAACGTAGGCCAAGAAGATCCCACCCGCCCGCCGGACGTCGTCGTCACCGACATTGGAAACGGAGAGGACAGGTCATCCGGGTTGGTATCCACCGTCGCGGTTGGTAATGGCAAGTCTTCTCTGCGGACACAACGGACGTAAAAGAGGGTCGCTTTGGAATTTGATCCACCGCAACTATTACCACCACTTGTCAGGCTGACGCCGGCGATTTCAGAAGCATTTCTTTCACTACTTGTTTGATAAAACCCGGCAGAAAATCCACCTATCGCTACCCGGTTTGGATAGACAAGAGTTGCCAATTGATATGGATTGGGCAAGAACCAATCGGTTTTTCCACCATATTCCATTGCATCGCAGTAAGAGGCTGCCGAGAAAGTGCCATAACCTATAGTTTGAGCCTGAATAATATCTACGGCCCGCTTTGCGGCTTTACAGACATTCCCCATATCGCAGTTACAGCTTGGTGCAAGATTAATTGCACTACCCCACGTCCTTTGGACAGCACCGCCGTCATTTCCGGAACACGTCGGATTTACAGTAGCCCCATTACATCCGCCCGGCATGATTATGAGGTCATAAGCCCCATCGCCGTCATTTTGATTGCACGCCGCATAAATCCCGCCGCCACCAACACGGCCCGGGGTACAACCGAAGCCCGCTGCCGTTCCCTGCACGACGGCAAACGGATTGTTGTTCGCCGTAATGCTGAGATTGGTCGTATAGGTCATGTTGCCATTGGCTTTGGGCTTGACCGTAATCGTGCAGCTTTCCATGGGGTCGAGCTTGCCGTCCGTATTGCCCCCGGCAATCGTGCAGCTATTGCCAAAAATCACGAAATTGCTGGTATAGCTTCCGGTCAAGGAGACGTTAATCAGAGCGGAAATCGCGCCACCCTGATTTTGTAGGGTAAAGGTATATTCCGACCCGCACACCCACGCACCGGTACAGGTCGTGGTATCAAGATTATTGGCCCCATCGACATCCATGGCGTTTTGCTGACTGGGGGTTAGCACAAGGTTTGCTACTTGCGAGGCCAGCGTAAATGGCCGCCAGTTAGTGCCATCGCAATATTCCGGCAATTCGGTCGTCGCGTTGTATCGCACCTGCCCTATGGTCGTTGCGTCACAGGCGACCGTGTTATCCGTACTGAATCCCGTTGCGGCCCCGCCGCCTGAAATCGCGTCCCACGCCCCGGCCCCGTCACAAATATCAATGCCGCCAGAAGCGTTGCGCGCCATCACGCCCGCCGTGGTGGCATCGCAGGTAATCAGCGAGCTATCGGGGAGCAAAACCCCTCCCTGAAACTCGCCCATGCCGCTAAAGTTCGCGCCGCCGGTGACTTCGACATCCTTGTCGATCATCGCGGTTCCAGGCTCTCCGGATTTGAGCCGCCAGAGGCCGCCAGAAGCCCCGGTCGCCTCGTCGTAGGTGTAGGCGAAGATAATGTCGTCGTCGGTTGATGCGGCCTTCGAGACCAATGGCAGGTCCCCGGCATCCAACAGGCTGAGGTTGTCATCGACATCGGCGGTATCGAAGTCCCGGCAGGTCGTGGTAAAGGTCTTGTCCGGTCCGGCGGAGATGAGCGCCACCACGGTATGACCGGCTCCGGTCGGTCCGCCCGCAAGCCGTTCCGCCGGGTTATCCCCGGCCCCCGTTTCATCATCACAGGCCCCGTTTGTCCCGTGGTCCCAGACGCAATAACCGTATTCCGTGCCCCACGGGTCTTTCTTCGACACCCCGATGGTCATCGGGATCAAACCGCCGCCGGTCGGTGAGGGCAAGGCCCCCGCATCCCTCCATTCGAGAGGCTCGACAAGGCCGTCCGCATCGCAATCCCCGCTTGTGGGTGTGTTGGCAGCCGCCATCACGGCGACCTGTCCCGCCATGCTCATCTGCGTTTCCGCCGTGTTTTGCCGGGTCAGCTTGATCGACGTTGCAAGCGGGCCTTTCATAAAGGTCATCACACCGCCGCCTAGAACGGCGACCAGAGCAACCGCGCCGAAGAGCGCAAAGAAAATATTCCCGGATTCAGATGATATTCTGGTCATGCCCTGCCTTCTTATTCTTCTTTTCGAGGTAAAGGGATGCAACCATGCCCGAAACGCCAATTACGGCGACGGCGACAAAAACCCAAAAGAGATTTTGATAAAGATCGGCCTGATCCATAAGGACCAGCCTATCAATGAATCGTTAATTCCCTATTAGCGATTTGAATTAAATGCACAGGAATTAAAGCCGGTATTCTGAAAATGCGAAGGCCGGGTGCAGGTGGAGCCTTACCCGGCCTTCCAGACTTACGCCTGACGACCTGGGGGGGCCGCAAATTCATCCTATTGATATGCATTTTCCGGTCAAGATAATTCCTACACTCTTCCTTAACCAGGCGCGGGTTAGGTTGGGATATGGCCCATGACAAGTCCCAGACTTCCGGCTCGCTATTCACGGTCTATGACCCGTTCGCCGAAGCCCTTTACTGCCGCCGCACCTTCGAGGCGGCGACCCAGGCCGCCGACAAAATCGGCTGTTCCCTCATTGTCGAGCTCCAAGGAGATGATCCTCTCGATCCGAAAGCGGTCCGCAGCCGCTACCGCAAGATCGAAGGCGACTGGGTAACCGAGGCCGAGCTTGAGGACGCCGCCCGCCACATCCTGGAGCAATCGAAGAAGGCCTTTCGCCTGAGCGAGGACGCGCCTTCCGATCCGGCCCTAGTGGCCCAGCTCCAGGCGCTCAAGGACACCACCGATGCCTTGAATCTCTCCCTGCTGCCGCCATCCCCGGACAAGTCCTAGCCGCACGGCCTTGATCTCGCCGGAAGCGGGGTCGATGCCAGCCCGGCGCGTTCGCGCCGCACCTGGTTGTTTCTGACAGGCCTCCCGCCTTGCCCCGTTCCTGCCCCTTACCTTCTTTCCGCCTTTTTCCGTGAGAAGGTCTTCGAGGTCTAGGGGCCTTGAGTGTTTCGTGTCTCCTCCGTCTTCCTCCCCTTGAGGGTTCTTCACTTTTCAGCGGTCAGTCTTGCCGCCCGCGCCAGAAGGTCAACAGGCGGCCCGCTCCATTCGCATTCGCTCCCGTGTTGCCTGTTCCCCTGCCGGTGACCCTCTGGCTCATCCGGTCGGCCCTTTCCTTCCCGCAAGTGACTCACCTCAAGGGAAATGAAAGGAGACCCAAGATGAAACTGCTCACCAAAGACCTCGAAGCCAAACTTCTCAAGAACGGACGGCTCCAGAAGGAGGCGCAGGACCAAGACAAGTCCATCGACTTCCGGCCCGTCGTGAAACTCTTCACCCCGGACGCTGCCGCGACCTGGCTCTTAACCGAAATCGACCCCGACGATCCCGACATCGCCTTTGGCCTGTGCGACCTTGGCCTTGGGTTCCCGGAGATGGGGATCGTCAGCCTTACCGAGCTTGCCTCCATCCGGGGCCGCCTTGGGCTTCCAGTGGAGCGGGACCTGTCCTTTGAGGCCGATAAGACCCTCTCGGCCTACGCCGCCGAGGCGTCTTCTCTGGGCCACATCCAGGCATGAGGGGGGCACGCCATGACCACGACCTTGAACCCATACGCCACCGACCCGCATGCGGCCCGCTACTGGGAGGATTTGGAATCCGCCTTGATGGCGAAGACCATCGAGCAAACGACCAGCCTTCCCGAGGAGCGCCGCCGCGCGCTCCTTCGGCTCTGGGTCCGGGGCACCTTCGATGCCGCCGCCGCCGGTCTTGAAAGCCTTCCCGGCTCCGGGGTCCTCGTCTGGAACGAGGGGAGCCGGACCACACGGGATCTGGTTTATCACGCCCCTTACGGCCTGGCCTGTCCGCTTGGGCGGGTGTACCGCCAGCCGGACGGCACTTGGGCTGCCTTGGTAATCGCCGGGGTTGGCTGCGATGAATACGAGGCTATGGCAAAGGCCGAATGGGGGATTTCCCGTCTCACGGCGCAGTAACAGGAAGGGGCCGGTCTTTCCGGCCCCTCTTCCCCCTTCATCCTGTTTTGTATCCTAGCGGGGTGAATTGGCCCCCTTAGGGGCCAAGAGGGGGCGGCAATGAGCCCCCTGCCGGGCCTTGCCCCGTCAGAGCTTTCTTGCCTTCCCCTCGGGTTTCTTCGCGGGGCTGTCTTGCCCCGCCTCGAATTCGCGTTGCAGCTCGAAGACGGCGCTGATGAGATGCGCCTTGGGGTGCTCCTCGCAGTGAAGGACGATGCGCTTTTCCAGGGCGTCGGTGTCGATCCGGCCCACCAAGTCCACTTGATGGGCCTGTTCATAGGCGGAGAAGTACCCGAGCGCCCATTGAATCACCTTGTCCCGGATGCAGGGGTCCTTGCGGGTCTCCAGATATTGGGCGCAGCGGATCGCGCCGCTGCCGCGAATACCGCCTGCCTCCCCCTGCAGGGGGACGGCGAGGGCGGCAAGCAGGGAGGCGATGAGAAAGGGTTTAGTAGCCACGGCCCGACCCTCCACAGTAAGAGCAAGTCGTCAGTTGATTTTGCTGCCTGCTGCCGTTGCAAAAGTCGCTACAGCGCCGAATGCACTCGCAAGGCACACGGACGAGATCAAAGCGTTGCCCGGAGCCGTTGCACCAGGTGCACTTGGGTTTTTCGGAAGAGCTGGAGGCGGAATAGCTGTACGTCATGGCAGTTCTCCTTTTGAAGGAAGGTCAGTCGAGGGAAAGCCGGACATCCCCGCGCGCCACGTCGCGCACATCGCGGAGCTGGTCCCGGAAGGGGTCGATTTCATAGAAGGGGATGCGCTCCGCGACGAAGAGCGGATGACCCGGGAGCTTGAGGAGCTGGCGGCCCTCGCCTATGGCGCGTATGTCCTCCACCTGGAGGACGGGGCGCGCTTGCTCGGAGATGCCAGTCGAAAGCCCCTCCACCTGTCCGCCGCTGCGGTTCACACCCCGCACGGCGACCGTGGTCTTGCCGGACCAGGCTTCCACATCCTTGAGAAGCGAGGGGTCTTCGATGCCCCACATCTGGAGCACGTCGGCTTGATCTTCGATCTCCTTCACGATCTCCGGCGGATAGCGCTCCTGGAGGGAGAAGCGCCCTTGCGCGAAAAACCAAAGCTGGATGCCCCGGCCTCGGTAGAGGCGCAGGGCTTTGGTGATCCCCGGCATGGGTGGGAGCTGCGCGAATTCATCGAGGAGGAAGAGCGTGCGGACCTCCCCATGTTTCGCCGCGACGGTCTCGATCAAGTGATTGGTGACGAGAGAAATCCACTGCGCGGCGACGCCCAGTTTGCCGCTTGGGGTCATCAGGTAAATGGTCGCGGGTTCGTCCTTGAGGAGGGAGGGATCGAAGTCGTCGGCATCAGTCGCCGCCTCCAGTTCGCTCCCCGGCTCGTAGGCATCGAGCGCCGTTTGTATCTCGCTCCGATAGGCCTCCCATTGTTTGGGCGCGTCTTCGATGAGAGAAAACATCGTCTCCGCCTGGCCCGCTACCGTGACGTGGGAAGAGGAGGCCATTTCGCCGAGGTCATAGGCGAGGCCCTGGTTGCCCTGGTTCACGAAGCGCCAGAGGGAGGACAGGCGGCATTCCTCCGGCCTCTCATAGGCCAGGAAGGCCATGCGGGCAGTCAAGATGCGCTGCGCGCCTTGGGAGACCCAGGCGTTATCCGCGCCCCGGCGTGGGGCGGGAACGAGGATGAGGGCAATCTCGCGCGCCGCGAGCTCGACGCGCTCGCCAGCTTTGGCGAGTCGCACCAGCCGCCCCAAGGGGTTGAGCCGGGCATTACCGGCTTTCAGGCAGTTCCAGGGGTTCAGGAAAAACACCCGATGCCCAAGCGCCTTCGCCCGGTGCCGGGCGGAGGCGTAGGCGTTCTCGCCGTCCTTCACGTCGATGGCGACGAGGCTCTTATCCTGGACATGGGCAAGGTTTGGCAGGATGACATCCCGCCCCTTGCCGCCGCCGGTGCGGGCGTAAGTGAGGAGATGGGCATTGCCGCTGTAAAACAGCGGCAGCCCGGCAAGCGCTCCGAGATAAAACCCGCCTGGGTCCAGGAGCCCGGCCCGCCGGGTGTCCTGAACAGCCCCGAGGGCGGAGTCTCCGAGAAGGCCAGAAGGGGTCGGGTTGGTCAGGTAGGCACGGTTCTCTTCAACCTGGCGGAAGCTGGCCTCGATGCGGGCTTCCTGTTCGTCGGCCCGCCGCCAGCCCTTGAGGCTTTCGACAAGCCGCACAGCGCCAATGCCTAAACTCCAAACCTGCCCGAAGGTGAGGCCTGGCCTGCGTCCATAGCCGTTCATGGCATGGCCCTTTCATCACGGCGCGGCAGGCGCGGTCGGTGCCGGGGAAGCGGCCTGGGCTGCCCTCCTCTGTTCAATCTCCGCGCGGATGTTCGCCTCTTGCTGGAGGCGGATTTCCGCGACGTTCGGGATACGCTGCATGATTTGGCGGTGGAGGCTGCCGACATCGAGTCCCGCGCCGCGCGAGATTTCCGCAGCCATATCCGAGCGCAGGTTATCGGCGTAGTTACTGGCGCCTGCCATCGAGGAGTCTCCGGCGATCTGCCCGAAGATGCCGACCCAATCGGCGAGGGCCGCCACGGTGCGCTTCGCCCCTTGCGCGGAGGCGACGGTTTCCGCGCGTGCGCGCGCCAGGTCGCGCTCCATTTCCAGGGCGACTTGGGTCGCGTTATTGGTCATCTGGTACATCGCCTCATAGGCCTTGTTGGTGCGGTCGAGCTCGCTCGCGAAGGCCGCAATGACGTTCTGCTTATCGGCCTCGATGTCGGCGAGGTCGCGCTGATAGGCCTCCTCCACTTCCCGGAGCTTCGTTTCATAGGCGATTTGCGCGCCCAGCTCGCCTTCCTTGACCGCCTTCACATAGGCCGCTTGCGCGTCCTGCGCCGCGTTCAATTCGGCGGTCTCTTTCCGGCCCGAGAGCGTGCCGATGAAATAGGAAGGCCGGAAGATTTCCGAAGGGTTGGCGTACTCCATGAGACCGACGCCGGAGATGACGCCGACGGCTAGAAGGACGCCGGTAAAAGCCGTTCGCCCGCTGCTTGCGGCGTCGCGGAGGGCTGTTTTTTGGGGGGCGGGAAGATGGACGCCTTCCCGTGGTTTTGAGACTTCTTCGGTAAGGACAGGCAGGTCTTGCGGGATGGTCAAGCGGGCGGACATGGCACATCTCCTATGGTCGTGTTTGCACAATTGCAGTATCGCAAAAGTGCAAACACGTCTGACATAGTACGGACGTACCAGTTAAGCGCGGTTTACTTAGTCTTTGATGAAGTCGCGGACGGCTTTTTGGTATCTCTGTAGGTTGTCCGCGTGTTTGGCGAGGAGGTCGTTCATGGCCTCGTTGAGCACGTCCTGAACCTTCATGCGCCGCATGGCGGCGATGTCTCTAACCCCGTTGACTACTTCTTCCGAGAAGTAGCCGGTGAGCGCCTTCTTCGTCGCCCGGCTGGGTGACACATAGCCGCGTGCTCCTATGGCTTTTTCGAGTTCTTCTCGTAATCCTTCCATCGTTTTTTCTTCTTGTTGTTGTCGTTTTCCCTCTGGCGTTCCGGCGCTTTGCGTCTTGAACACCGCCCTTTCTTCCGGCAGCAAATCCTTGTCGAGCTTGCCGATCAGGTCCTCGACGTTGCTGCGCAAGTTCATTGCTTCACTTACCAAATCCTCCTTTGGCTTTAGCGCTTCGATGATCTTGATAAGGTCATCAAGCATCGGCAGCACATCAAGATAGTCACCGCGCAAAACGCTGATTCGCATTTTCGTGAACAGCGTCTTGATGTATTCCTCCTGGTCGGGGGCCAGCCCCTCCCAGAATTTCGAGAGCCTTGGTATATCGCTCACAAGTCCATCCAGCAGCTGCACGAAGGTCTTCGCCATGTGCCCTTTGGGAAGCTTGACCACGGGGTTGAAGTTGAAGCCCTCCGAGACCCTTGTGAATTGTTCAGGCGCCCGGCCTGGACTGAGTTTCAAACCCTTTGTGATCCGCTCCATCTTGGCAGCGATCTCCTGCCGTGCCTCTTCCGGCAAATCGCCCGCGTAGGCGATGCCTGCCGGCTTGGTCTTCGCCGTCTGCCGCTTCGATCTTTCTGTCATAACTCGCCCTTGATGTGCAAGAAATTAAACATGCATACATGTTGGACTGCTCTTCCAATCCGAGCAAGTTCACCCTGTCCTGGTATCCATCAGCCTCCGGCGTGCGGTCCTCCCCTGCCCTATCGGTCTTGTCACCCTGAGCCGGGTGAGGGGAGTCCCGCTGGAAGGCCCTTCGATCTTCTTCGGCTTTGCCTCATCTGACCTCGGGCCGCGCCCCTTGCTTGTTGCTCCAAAGGTCTTTTGTTACGTGGCAAACGTGGGGCGCATTAGCTTTGTTTCATGTAGTGGACAACGCACGAAACATTCTTGCCGGGGCGGCCTGTGGTAGGCTACGCAAAAAGCAGAAGAACAGGGAAGGCGCACTTATGAGTTTCTTACGAAACTCGCGCGCCGCCGGAGGCCCAGGAGGGGCCGTCCGGCTCGACCTTGTTCCCTGCTGCCGGACAGAAGAATCCGGCTTACGGGACCTTCGGTTTTGCGGTGCTAGAGTGAGGCGTAACGTGTGGCGATCTATAGCTTGAACCACTCCGCCATCGGCAGGACGACCCATGCCGACGGCACGGCGGGTGCTCACATCCGCTACATCACCCGCGCCGGGGCGGAGCCGGTCGTCCTCGCGCACCTGATACCGGAGGACCGGAATCAGGCGCGCTCCTGGATGAACCACCACGAGCAGGAAAGCCGGAAGAACGGGCGCGTTTGCGACAAGCTGATCTTCGCCCTTCCCGTGGAGCTTAATCCTCAGCAGCGCGCTGCCCTGCTTCGTGATTTCGCCCACCAGGTCACGGACGGGGGAAAAATCCCCTGGTATGCCGCGATCCACCAGGAAAGCAAGGACCTCCACAATCCCCACGCCCATTTGATACTGGTGGACCGCGACCCGGACACGGGCAAGCGGGTCATCAAGACCACTGACAAAGGCAGCACCGAGCGCTTCCGGCTTCTCTGGGAAGAGACCGCCAACGACCACCTGAAGAAGGCGGGTTTCGAGGTCCGCATCGACCGG
>Ga0209605_1001804_pt1 | contig 22399 bp, 16 predicted proteins | sample AD_UKC035_MetaG_FD_184408 | JGI IMG/M metagenome (GOLD analysis project Ga0209605, IMG submission 184408) | Active sludge microbial communities of municipal wastewater-treating anaerobic digesters from USA - AD_UKC035_MetaG (SPAdes) (version 2) | ecosystem: Engineered > Bioreactor > Anaerobic >...
ACGTTGCAGTGCCTGGGGCAGGTCTGCGTTGCGCCAGATCGCCCGCCCCCACAATTGGTACCCATCTGCCTGGCTGGCTACATCGCCCGCCAGTTGTGCTTTTTCCACTGCCAGTTGGGCTGCCGCCGCGGCGCGGGGGTAATCGCTGGTCACTTCATAATAATTGGACCAACGGCGCGCTAAGATGGCTTGCAGCCTGGCTGCTTCGGCAGGTTTCCCCTCCAGGCCGTCTATCAGGGTCTGTAAGGCCTGCAGGTCAGCCGTCTGCTGTTCGCGCATCCCCAAAAGGTCGTATACCCGCTCGCGCGCTAAGAGCGCCCCAATCCGCACCTGGATGTATTGCCCTTCAGGCAGCAGGCGCAGCGAGCGGCTTAAATATTCGATAGCCTGCCGGTTGTCGAATTGGGCCGCGGCGTGGTCGCCGGCTTTTTGCAAGTAGATCACCGCTTGCTTGAATTCGCCGGCCAATTCCAGGTGGTCGGCGATCAGGCCGGTGTATTCATCGGTGCGCTCGCCGCCGCGGTGGATGAGCCATTCGGCCACGCGGGCGTGGTACTGCCTGCGCTCGCGTTTCAAAACGCTCTCGTAGGTTACCTCGTGCAAGAGGGCGTGTTTGAAGATGAACTCTTGCGCACCGGAAAAGGCGCTGCTGCGGCGTGCAAAGATCAATTCGCGGCGCGCCAGCGCTTCGAGGGCCTGGTTGAGCGAGTCTGGCGCCTGTCCAGGCCCGTTTTCTGAGGCTGTTTCTTCCCCTTCTTCCATGTAGCGCAGGGTGTCATCCCAAAAAACGCGCCCCACCACCGATGCCTGTTGGAGCATTTTGCGCTCTTGCTCTGGCAGGCTGTCGAGACGGGCCTGTAAGATCTCAGCCAGGGTTGAGGGTACCCGCATTGCCACCAGGCGTTCTGGGTCAATTTGCCAGCGTTCAGGGCCTTTGACCACCACACCATCTTCGATCAGCATCTTGATGAATTCTTCTACGTAGAAGGGGTTGCCCTCGGCCCGCCCAACGATCATTTCTTGCAGGACGGGGGGCACTTCGCCCGCCCGCTGTAAGATGGTGTTGACCAGGCTGCGGCTGTCATCTTTGGTCAGCGGCTCAAGCATCAGGCGGATTTGAGCAGGCAGGTGGTTGGCCCACTGTGTGTGACGCTCGAACAAGCTGGGACGTGCCAGAGCCACGATCAAGACCGGCAGATCACCCACCGCGCCTGCCAGGCCCTCGATGGCTGCCAGAGAGCTGTCATCGGCCCAGTGTACATCTTCCAGGAAGATGATGGCAGGGCCTTGTTCGGCATGGGCGCGGAAGAATTCGCCCAGGTAACGCAAAGCCCGGTCACGCAGTTGCCTGCCGTCCAACACCCCTTGCAGATGTGGGCTGGCAGAAAAATCAAAGCCCAGCAGTTGGGCGATAAAATGGGCCCGCATCAAGCCGCTCTCGTCCATCCCCAAAACGCTCCCCAGGCCTTGTTCGATCTTCTGGTAGGCCACGGCGGCGGTCTCATTTTCTTGGAGCTGAAAGCGGAAGACCAATAGGTCGCGCAGCAGGGCATAAGGCAGGCGCTGCATTTGTGGGCTGGCCCGGCCTTTGAAATACCAGATTTCTTCAGAAAGCTGTTCGAGCCAGCGTTCGAACTCGTACAGCAAGCGTGATTTGCCAATCCCGGCATCGCCAATTACGGTGACAAGCTGTGCGCATTTCTCTTGGGCGCTTCGGCGGTAGGCTTCTTGCAAGAAGCCAAGCTCGGCATCTCGCCCCACCATGCACGTTTCAATGCCCTCCAGGCCGCGGCGAACCTGGCGGAAGGTGCGCGGCTTGGCTCCCAAAACCTGGTAAGCCTGCAAGGGGGCAGATTTTCCACGTGCATCGATGGTGTCAACCGGCACCACGTCAAACAAACCGCGCACCAGTTGGAGCGTTTCATGCGAGATCAAAACTCCTCCCACCGGTGCAGCCATCTGCAGCCGGCTGGCAGTGTTGACCGTATCACCCAGGGCGGTGTATTCACCGGTCGTCCCCACCATCCCCAAAAAGACCGGGCCGGTGTGGATGGCAATGCGCATGGCAAAACGCTGGCCTGCCAGCAGTTTCAGGCCGGTTTCTTGGATCTGCTGTTGGATGTTCAGCGCTGCCAGCACGGCCCGCTCGGGATCGTCCTCTTGGGTTGAGCTTGTCCCCCACAACGCCATCACCGCATCGCCAATGTGTTTGTCGATCGCCCCGCCATGTGCCAGGATGGCGCGGTCTACCAGCGCCCACAGGGCGTTAACGGCCTCGGCCACATCCTCCGCGTCTTGAGCTTCAACTGCCGCCGTAAAGCCTGAAATATCGGCGAAGAGCACCGTCACCTGTTTGCGCTGTTGCTCGACTGGTTTCTGCTGTAAGGCGCGCAAACGTTCTCGGATGGGTGCCTGGGCGGCATCCACCACTGCATCACCTAAAACCTGGCGTTGGCCATCGAGGGCGGCCAACGCCAGGTTTAGATGTTCAATTTCAGGCGAAACAGAGTCGGAGCGGCTCATTCACTGGCTTGAAACCCGGGCAGTTCTTCGGTCTTGTCGCCCATCTGGACGACATGGAAAGGCATCCAGGCCACGCCGAAGAAATCGAGCAGCACATCCTTCTTCAGCGGCGAGATCTTTGTTTCTGTGATCTCGTTTGCCAGGTCGCCCCAACGCGCACTGACCTCTTCGATGAGGGCATCCTTTTCTTTTTCCAGTGCAGCGATCTCTTGCTTGAATTGTTCGATGGCATCAATTGATTCATCAACATCGGCCTTGGCTTGCTCGGTCAGGCGGCGCTTGGTAAGGGAGCTGGTCAGGCTGCGTTTGCGGCCGAAACCCAGCAGGCTGGCGACGTTCTCCAGGTGGGTACCGCCTTCTTCAAGCTTGCGTTGTGAATGTTCGGCCTCGTCCTGGCGCAGTTCACGTTCTTCACGCGCCAGCTTATCTTTCAGGGTGCGCAGCTTGGTCTCAAAGGTGGTGGTAGCCTTTTTGGCTTCGGCATCGCGGGCTGTGCGAGCAGCCTCGGCGCACTGAGAGCGGAACTCGGCTGCTGAAACCTGGGGCCCGGCGTATAACTTGAGCGCCTCATTGGTGCGCACCGTCACCTCGGCCGAGCGGAAGGCCCAATCGACAAAATCCTTTTCCATTGCGGCCAGGGTTTTGGCCTCAGAAAAGGGCGTTTCTAGCGCCGCAAAGCGTGCCTGCGGATCGGGCTTATCGTCCAGGGCCCGGTTATTGATCTGGGTGGCGATGTAATCATCCCAGCGCACCATGCCGCGCCGGTCGGGATTTTGCACCACAGCGGTTTTGAAGGCCTCGGTGTCAACGTTATACTTGCGGTTCAGGTAGCGGATGCTGGCTTGTGCCAGCACCACCGGGCGGTAAACGATGCCCTGGCTCATGGCCTCTTGGGGATACGTTTTGCCGGCGGCTTTGAAGGCCTGGGTAAATGTCAGGTTATTGGGCAAGAAGTATTCGGCAATGCCGGCTGGAACCGCGGGCCGCGTGCTGGTCAGCGCTGCGGTGGCCTGGCTGGCGGTCTGGCGCGCCGCAGGTGCGGGCACTGCCGCAGGGGCAGCCACAGGGATCGGCTGGACCTGTCCAAGCGGGGCTGCCGCTGAGGCCTGGCTGGGTGCCAGAGCTGCCGCCGGGGCCTGGATCTTGGCGCCCACCATCTCGTTGAGGGCAGGGATCTGGCTGCGCGTCAACGGGCCAGCCAGGTAATTCATTGCCCAGCGGGTAGAGAAAACCTGGGGCTGTTTTTCGTGCACGTTGTGCAGCAAGAAGACGCGTTTGCCCAGGCCAGAGATCATGCGGTCATAAGCGGCCCGGTCCAGCCCTGCTGAGGTGGCACTTTCCAGCCCGTCTAACAAGCGTTGTTTGTCCTGGTCGGTTTGCAGCTTGCCAATGAACCAGGAGCCTGCATTCGAAAGGGCTTTGTAATCCACATCCACCGGGTTTTGGGTCACCAGCACCTGCCCCACGCCAAAGGCGCGCGCCTGCTTGAGCATGCGCAGCATGAGGGGCTTGGTAGAAGGGTTGGCAATAGGCGGCAAGTAGCCGAAGATTTCGTCAAAGTAGAGGATGGCACGCAGCACCGAGGAGCCCGATTGTGAGCGCATCCAGGTTTCGACCGCCGAATAGAGCAATGTAATGAAGAAAGTACGCTCTGCTTCGGTGAGGTGCGCCAGGTAAAAGACACTGTGGCGCGGCCGCCCATCTGGCCCAAACAGCAGGCTGGGAATATCCAGCGGTTGGCCTTCGATCCACGTTTGGAAGGCCGGCGAAGCCAGGATGTTGTTGAGCAGCATCGCCAGGCTGAAGCGGTCTTTCTCGGGGAAGAAGGTGTTGACGTCGAAAACGCCCAGCTTGGCAAAGGGCGGGGTTTGAGCTTGCAAGATCAACTCGCCCAGGTCCAGGTCTTTGCCCTGGCTCCAGGCATGCTCGAAGATGTTCGAAAGCAAGATGTGCTCGCGTGAGCGCACGGGGTCCACATCTTGCATGCCTACCAGCCCCAGCAGCGCGGTGACGGTGCCAGAGATCTTCTCTCGCAGCAGTTCGCGGTTGCTTTCCCAGGGAATGGCGGGAGCTTTGAGCGAGGCCAGGATACTGACCGGGATACCGGCATCAGAGCCGGGGGTGTAAATGGCAAAATGAGCCGAGTTCTTCAGGTTCAGCATGCGGTCTTGGCCGATTCCCCAGCTTTCCAGGCCTTTTTTCCAGCTCTCAGCCGCTTCAGCCGCTGCCTGTTCCACAGATTTGCCTTCCCGGCGAGCCTGGTCTGCGTTGACCCAGGGCTGAAAGTCTTGCGGCAGCAGGTCGGGGAAGTGCAGCAAGAGGTTGGTGATATCCCCTTTGGGGTCGATCAACAGGGCCGGTATACCGTTCAGGGCGGCCTCCTCCAACAGGCCGATGCATAAGCCTGTCTTACCAGAGCCCGTCATGCCTACCACAACGGCATGGGTGGTCAGGTCAGATGGATCATACAGCAGAGGCTGTTCGGTTACTTTGCCCGTTTTGGTGTCAAAGATACGCCCCAGGTAGAAATTGCCTTCTGTCTCGATCATGAATTCTCCTTCCTTAAAACTCCCTTACGTGATAGGGTTAATTATACCCTGCTTGAGGTTTTTTTCTACCGTAGAGACTGTTCTTCCTGGGTTATAAATCCCCAGAATGAAGATGAGCGGCGCTGATGCGCCGCTCATCTTCATTCTGGGGCCATCTGGTACACGCGCCAGAATTCTTCGAGATACTGGGCCGCTACGTCAGGGCTGAAGATCACCAACACGTTTTCGTCGTTGCGGTTTTCGGCGCTGGCGGTGAAATTGTACGAGCCGGTGATCACGATCGACTCATCAATGATCATCACCTTGTGGTGCATGTCGTTGGGGTTGCCGTCCAGGCGCACCGCCAGCCCGGCGCTGCGCAGGTTTTCAAACTCGGTGCCCGTGTTCGTATTGTACTGGGCTTTTTCGAAGACACCCGCCACCGTCACGCCCACCTGGGAGCGAGACAGCATGACAGATGCCAGGTCGTCAGATGTGTAAGAAAAGGCCATGAAGTAGATGCTCTCTTTGGCTCCTGCCACCAGCTCGAGCAAGCGTTCGATGGGGTCGTCATCTGGCGAGAAATAGACCTCCAGTTGGGTGCCCTCCACCGTCAGCACCGGGTAGGGTGTATCGGCAGAGCCATTGGTGCCGAAGTTGTCATCGACAAATTCTTCTTCGAATTCGCGTGTGTAATTTTCTGCCAGGCGGGTAGAACGGATGCGGATCAGGTTGTTGTCGTTGCGGTACAGGCCGCCCACCGTCAGGTTGGTCGAGCCGGTCCACACCTCGTAACGGTCGATGACCAGGAATTTGTTGTGCATCAAGCCTTCGCGGCGGTCACCAATCACCTGGATGCCGGCGTCGATCAACTCTTGGATCTCGTCCTCATCCATGTTCTCACTCTCGGTGGTCACCCGCACCTGCACCCCGCGCTGGTGTGCATCCAGCAGAGCGTCGCGCACGCTCCAGATATTGAAGGAATACATGGCCATATCCACGCTCAGGCGGGCCTGGTCGATGGCTGCCGCCAGGGGTTCGTCAGGGCCGCCCTCGTAATCCCTGGCGTTGGGTGCAGTGGGGTCGGTGAAGTAGACCCAGATCCAATCCACGGGGGCCTGGGTGGATGCAGGGGCCGGACGGGTGGTGGGCCGCGAGGTGGGCGCAGGGGCATTTTCGCCACTGCAAGCCAGGGCTGCCAGCAGCAGCACCGCCAGGAGCCCCCATGGGATCATGCGCCGGGGCCGCTTCATGGCAGCACCCACAGGGCCGCTTCCGAAAGGCGCACGTTCAGGCGCACCTCTTTGAGCATATCACTGCGCCCGGCTTCGATCGCCAAAACGATGAAATCGGCCATGGGTTGGATATCGCGGCGGTGCAGGGTCACAGGCTCAAAGGCCGCCGCCGGGCCAGGCTGCAGGGCCGGTGATTGGAGCAGCATGCGCTGGCCCAGGCTGAGCATCGTTTCCAGCGAGCAGTCGAAGGCGGGGATAAAGAAACGCCGCGGCTGTGCCCATAGGCTTTGCGCCTCTTTCCCTTTGTCACCATGCCCGTAGATCTGGCGCTGGAGTTGAACTGTGCCATCAGCCACCCAGTAAGGCTTACCGCGCCCTGCCGGGGGAATGCCGGTTGCAAACTGCACCACCAGCGGCAGGGTGCCTTTGCCGCTGGCCTCGGGATCGTCGTTCAAGGCCAGGCCTTGCCCACAGCGGGCGCACACCCAGGCCACTTCTTCAGGCTGGGCTGGAATGGGGGTATCACACTTAAAACATGCCAGGGGAACGAGTGTTACTGGTCTAGCCACGATGACAACTCCTCGATCTGTTTACTCATCTTGCCAACATCCAGGAGCGCCTCGCCCTTCTTTTTTTTGCCCTGGTTGAATTCATATTCTTCGCCATAGCGGAAGGAAGTGTAAGCCTTACCGATCAATACAAAGCCTGCGATCAACAGCCCTACCCCCAGCACGAAGATCCCTTCGGCATCATCCCCTGCCTGGATGCCCAGCCAGAAGCAGATTGCCGGCAGATCGATCGCCATGAAGGCGCCCAGCAACATGCCGCCAACCAGCACCGCGGCGCGGTAAAGGGTGTTGCCGGGGGCCTTGCCATATAACACCATGCCGGTATAGCCGTCCACTGCCACCTGGAAGGAGCGCCCGCGGTACAGGTAGCGCATCACCCACAAAGGGTAATACACCAACCCCATCCGCTGGCGCAGAAAGCGCACGAACACCTGCCCAATGCGGTCCAGCTTTGCTGCATCGTGAATGCGCTTCTGAAAATCGGCCTCCGCCCCGCTGCGCGCTTCGCTGGTGGACCCAACCGGCTCGAAGACCATGCCCGTCTCATGCAGCAAGTCAGGGTCAAAGGCCTCCAGCGGCTGGGTCGAGAGGGGCACCGTTGTCACGCCAAACTCGCGCACATCGCAGGCGGCATTGTTCCAGAGCATATCTTGCACCACGCGCACCTCGCGCGGTCGGTAAGTGGTAGTTTTGTTTGAGCGGACGCGTTTTTGGCCAAAGACCCAGCTCAAGACGCGGCTCCAATTGGCCCAGAAGGGCAGGTAAGCCACAAAGGCTTCGCTCAGGCGAGAATTCTTGGCGGCATCCAGGGCAATGGCATAGTTGCCGGTCAGGAATTTCTGCAAAGCACCAATCGCTTGTTGGCGCTCGATGCGCCGGGGCACCTGGTACCGCTGCATGCCGCGTTCGCCGCGCACCAAAGAGCGCAGGTCGCAGTAAGGGCACTTGACGATCACCTGCCCCTCAGGGATGGGCACCATGCCCCCGCACTGCGGGCAGGCCAGGCCGTGAAGAGAATCGGAAGCTTGATCGCTCATACTTTTGCCGCAATCCACAGCGCCAATGCGAACAACACCGGCGCGGCCAACAAAGCCAACACCAGGTACAGGGCTGTGCCAATTAGAATGCCTTCCGGGTAGCCCGAAAGGGCGCCGATCACCGGGAAGGTGGAGATGCACAGGAAGATCAGGGCCGTCAGCCCACCGATAACCTGGTAGGGCATTTCGGCTTTGGCCGGGAAAATGTTGGCAAAAACGCCGCCTGTGCCCGCCTCTACCACCGCCAGGTATTCCTGGTTGTTGTAGGCGTATTTGAATTGATACATGGGAATGTGCACCAGGGCGCGCTCGGCGATCTCTTTGCCCGGCACCTGGCGCTCCTCCAGCCACTTTGTCACCGCGTCCAGGGGCACGCTTGGCGGCTGGGAATCGGCATCCAGGGTTGAATCATATTTGCGCAGGTCGCCGGCGGGCAGCTTGATGTTGCGCACCTCGCTGACTGAGATGGCCGCGGCCGGTTCCATCAGGATGCTTTCTTTGCCATTGGCTGCCTGGTGCTTGAAATACCAGAGCGGAAAGTATTGAAAAGCACTGCTCAACAGGCGGGCCTTTTTATCCAGGTCTTTGACGGTCTGGTTGCCAGCCATCCAGCGTGCCAGGGCAGCACGCGCCTTGGCCTCATCGAAGGTGGGGGCCAGGTACCAATGGAAGACAACTTGCGTCTTATCCAGGTAAACGGTTGAACTGCAATATGGGCAGGTCAAGAAGATCTGTCCTTCGTCGGGGTGCAGCAATCCGCCGCATTGCGTGCAGTTGAAAACGTTCACCGGGGTTTGGGTGGGGGCGGGTGAAAGATCGCTCATAGGCTGAAATTATAGCAGGGTGTTTTCATAATACGAAAGTGCCTTTTTGCAGATTTTCTACCACTGCCTGGTGCAGCGGTGCAATAATGGCATTCACGTCCAACGCCAGGAGTTCGGCTGGCGAAACCCAGGCCACCTGGCTGGTTTCTACCTGGTCGGCCCGGAGCTGACCAGCCAATGGGCGGCAGGCAAAGATGCTCACCAGGCCCTGTGTGCGGTCGCCGTTCGGATATTCCCAGATGTGGGTCGGTGAGAATACACCCATCAGGCGTTCAGGCTGCACGTGCAGGCCGGTTTCCTCGAATACTTCGCGTATTACAGTATACGCTGCATTCTCACCCAGGTTGCTGAAGCCCCCCGGCAGGTTCCATTGGCCGTCGTCGGTGCGCCGGCCTACCAAAATCTGCCCCGCCTCGTTCATCACCACCCCGGTGGCCCCTACGCCGATGAAGGGCGCGTGGCCGATGATCTGGCGGATATTCTGGATCTGGTCTACAACATGGGGGTGGGCAAAAGGCGGCGCAAAGGCCGGGGGCCTGCCAGCCAGGGCATCGCGCAGCATGTGCTGATAGAAGACTGGCATTTCTCCCAGGGGCAGGTCAGGCGGCTCAAAAAAGCGCAGCTCCAGGGTCTCGCGGTGGTCTGGGCTGCCGCCATCGGCCTGCAGGTGACCGGAGACAGCCTGCCCTTCAAAGCAGACTGTGAACTGCTGTACCTGGTCGCCGTTGGGGTACACGGCATCATAAGCCGGATCGCAGTAAACGCCTACCAGGCGCAGGGGGCCGGCTTGCAAGCCGGTCTCTTCCCACACCTCGCGCTGTGCGCAAGATAGAATATCCTCGCCCAGCTCCAGCGAACCACCCGGCAGCCCCCAGACCTTGAAGTCGGCTCGGTGCTGCAAAAGCACCTGGCCCCTGGCGTTGCGCAAAACCACCGAGGCATAAGCCATGAAGATCTTATGATGGCCGACCAGGCCGCGGATATAGGGGATGTATTCCATCAACTGCGGGCCGTTTTCTTGGGATCCGGTTCGGGCGGCGCGCAGCGCTCGATGCCAAACGTCACCCGTTCGCCGTCAAACTCGGCCATGGTGAAGACGCGTTTCTCGCGCTCGGCGCTGGGCTGAAGGGATTCGTCATCGAAGCGCTGGATGTCACTGCATCGGGTTTCGGCCATCACCAGGCTCCGGCAAGCTTCAATGGCTTCGGCCAGGCGCGGCGTGGCATTCACAAAGAGACGGATCGGCTCACCCGGCTCAAATTCAGAGCGGCGACGGAAGTCCAGCACCCGCTGGATGAACTCTGCGGCCAGGCCGGCATGTGTTAGCTCGGGGGTCAGGCGGATATCCAACGCCAGGGCCGCCTCTGGCAGCACAGCGCTGCACCAATCGGGCGCGGCTTCGCCGCTCAAGCCTTCTCCAGCCTGCAGGGCTTGCACGTTCAGTGCCGCTTTGAGCAGTTCTGCATGTTCGACTGCCAGGCGTTCTGCTTCGGGCGCAGCCAGGCGTGCCAGGGCCAGGGGCTGGCGGGGTGAAATGCCCGCCTCTGCGCGGGCCTGCTTGCCCAGCGTGCCCCACTTGCGCAGCAGGGCCATATCCATCTCCAAGTCGGGGGCCTGTGCCTCGCTGGCGGGCGGCCATTCTTCCAGCATGATCGAAGCAGGGGCCTCAATGCGCTCGAACCGCACCAGCTTTTGGAACAGCTCCTCAGCCAAGAAAGGCGCAAACGGTGCCAGGATGGCGCTCAAAACCTGGACTGCCTTTCGCAGGGTGGGCGCGGTGGCGCTGGTTTGGGGCCGCGCCAGGCGCAAATACCAGCCGTCCAATTCATCTAAAATAAAGCGGTCCAACAGCCTGGTCGCCTCGCCCACATCGCCCTGTTCCATGGCTCCTGTGACCTCAGCGGCGGCGGCCCCCAGGCGTGAGAGTAACCAGGCATCCAGCGCCTCGGCCGGCCTGTCTGCCGGTGCTTTCTCGTCTTCGTGGGCAGCCAGGATGGCCTGTACCTCGCGCAGCACCTGCAAAGCGGTCTTGCCGGCAGGGGCTGCTTCTGCCTCGCTGGTTGTGGGTAAAGATTGGCCCAGGTACAGCGACCAGCGCAGCGCGTCGGCGCTTTGCTTGCGCAGGGTCTCTAACAGGTCGGGGCCGTTGTCTGGTTCGTTCAGCGGGCTGAAGAGCGCCTGGTAGCTGCATTCTTGCCCGGTGAGCAGGGCCGTGAGGGTGCTCATCGCAATCAGCCACAGGTACCCGTCTTCTCCGCCCGCGCAGGCGGTGCGCCCGGCTTGCCCGGTGCCCAGGTAAAAGGGCAGGGCGCCCAGTTCCAGCCATTCATCCAATACGCCTGCCGCCCGCTGCAGCCGCCCGCCGCAAGCCGGGCATGGGAACTGTAAGCGGTCTAGAGTGGAGGCGTGCAAATCATTGATCTTCAATGCCCGCCCAGCCAACTGCGCCAGCTCATCCAGCGAGCCTGGCACATGGCGGGCGGCGCACTGGCTGCATTCCCAAATGGGCAGCGGCACACCCCAGCCGCGCTCTCGGCTGATCAGCCAATCTCCTGGCAAGCAAGCTGTGAGCGGTGCGCTCCCTTCTCGGTCAGGTTGGATCAGGGTCCGGTTGTTCAAGGCTTCGAGCGCAGGCCGGGCCTGCTCCATGCGCAAATACCAGCCCCGCCCTTGGCGATAGTGCAGTTGGGTGCCGCAGTAGCGGCAGGTCGGCACAGATTGGGACTGGCTTTCTACCTGGTAAAGCAGCCCGCGCCCATCCAGGTCTTGCAAGATCAACGGCTCAACAGCCTGGAAGTGGATGCCGCGCCAGGGCAAGATCTCAGACCGGAAGGTACCGTCTGCTGCCAGGATCTCAAAGCTGGGCAGGCCGCGCTCGCCAGCCAGTGCGGCAGCGTGCGGTTCGCAGGCTGGGGCCAATGAAAGCAGCCCGCTGCCCTGTGCTGTGCTGGCTTCGCTGTCCATGACCACGAAATAAGCCGGCTTTTCGGGCAATAAGAAGGTAAAGAGTGGGCGGTAGCGCAGCCCTTTGAGGTGTTGGCCTTTGAAGCTTTCGTACACGCGCACCTTCGTCGGCCCAAAAACGGCCTCTACGCGGCTGCGCGCCAGGATGAGCTTCTCTTTGCCGCCCTCGGGCAGCTCGTGCTCGACAATGACGAAGGTCTCGTCAGGATTGGCGGCTACGGCGCTGTTGGCGGGCAGCATCCAGGGCGCCGGGCTCCAGACCAACAGGGAGGTGCTGGGGTCTTCTACCAGCGGCATGCGCACGTAAGCCGTGGCTTGTTCTGCTTCTTGCCGCCCCAAGGCGATCTCCCATTCTGAAAGCGGCGTATCGCAACGCCCACAGGTCAGTGCCATGCGTTCTTCTGCATACAGCAGATCTTTCTCCGACAGGGCTTTTACCACCTCCCATACCGCCAGGAGGTAGTCGTCATCCAGGGTTGAGAAGGCTTCTTCACCCTGGATCCAGCAGCCGCTGCGCTCGAAGAAACGTTCCCATTCCAGCGTGTACGTGAATGACACCTTGTGGCAGGCATCATTGAAGCGCGCTTGCCCATAAGCGGCGATCTGCTGGCTGGAGGCCAGTCCCAGGCGTCGTTCGGCCTGGGTTTCTACCCGCAGTCCGTGGGCCTGCCAGCCAAAGGGCCGCCGGATGCCCTGGCCGCGCATGCGCTGATAACGTACCAGGGCATCTGCCAGCAAGTAAGGCCGCGCTTCAGCCAATCCTGGGCGGGCAAAAGCCGCGGGGGGCTGCTCGAGCAGCAGATACTCAGGGGCCGATGTGAATTGGGAGGCCTTTTGAAAGATGTGGTGGCTCTTCCAAAAGCGCAGCGTTTCTTCTTCTTGCAGGTTGATCTTGAATGGGGAGGGGGGCATCTTGAACATAAAATGATTATCCTATAGTCGGGCGAGGGCGTCAACTAAAAAGGGGTGACTCAAGCCAGTGTTGGGTATATACTATAAAAGGAAACCTGAAAGGAGAAAGCCATGAAAATATTGGTCTATGGTGCTGGCCCCCTGGGCAGCCTGTTTGCAGGGCGGCTGGTAGAAGCCGGGCACGATGTTTCGCTGTTGGCGCGCGGCAAGCGCCTGGAGCAATTGCGCCAGTACGGCCTGGTGCTGGAAAACGTTCAGACCGGCGAGCAAAGCATTACCTACCCCAACATCATCGAACGGCTGGAACCGGAAGACGCCTATGACCTGGTGCTGGTCATCATGCGCAAGAACCGCGTCTATGGGGTCTTGCCGGCCTTGCAGGCCAACCAGCATACCCCCAATGTGTTGTTCTTGATGAACAACGCCGCCGGGCCGGGTGAATTTGTTGCCTCCCTGGGGATGAAGCGCGTCCTGGTGGGCTTTCCCAGCTCAGCCGGTTACCGTAAAGAGCACGTCATGTGTTACCTGGGCGGCTCAGAGGATCGCCTGGTCTCCATTCCCATTGGCGAGGTAGATGGCAGCATCACCGATCGCACCTGGATGGTGGCCGATGCCCTGGCGAGCATGTATGGCTACCAGGTGGAGATCCGCACAGATATGGATGCCTGGCTCAAGACCCATGTGGCACTGCTCATGCCTTCTCTGGCGGCGGCGCTGTATGCTTGCGGAACGGATAATTACCGCCTGGCGCGCACGCGTGACGGAGTGGTGTTGGGGGCACGCGCCATTCGCGAAGGCTTTAAGGTGCTCAGGGCCCTGCGCGTGCCCATTGTCCCCAAGACCATGAAGCTCTTTGAGCTGCTGCCTGAGCCGCTGCTGGTGCCATATGCCCGGCGCCTGCTGCAAGCCAAGACGATGGAGACGGCCCTGGTGGGGCATGCCCAGGCGGCCCGGGATGAGATCAAGCACCTGGCGGATGAGTTCCTGGCCCTGGCTGCGCAGGCCGATGTGCCGATCCCCAATATCCGCCGCCTGTATCCTTATTTCGACCCGGCAACACCGCCCATTCCCGATGGCTCGGCTGAAATCCCCCTGGATTGGCGCAGTACAGCCGCCCTCCTGGCAGGCACGGCAGGCTTCATCGCCTTGGGCATTGTGGTGGGGAAAGCACTCACCGGTAGAAACCGAGACTAAGAAAGAGGTTCCTATGGAAGAGGCCCCAGCCATCACCATCCAGGGATTGGTCAAGAATTATGGGCGCCTCCAGGCGCTGCGCGGTTTGGATCTGGAAGTGCGGCGCGGCGAGATCTTCGGTTTTTTGGGCCCCAACGGCGCCGGGAAGACCACCACCATCCGCTGCCTGTTAGATTTGATCTGGCCCAATGGCGGCACCCTGCGCGTGTTGGGGATGGACCCCCAGCGCCAATCCCTGGCAGTGCGCACCCGCTGCGGCTACCTGCCCGGAGAGCTGCACATCGAAGACAGCCTCACGGTTGAGAAAGCACTGCGTTACCTCAATGATCTGCGCGGCGGCAAGGCAGATTGGTCCTATATCCGCCAACTGGCAGAGCGCCTGGACCTGGGGTTGAAAACTCAGGTCAGAAACCTGTCTAAGGGGAATAAACAAAAGGTAGGCGTGGTGCAGGCCCTGATGCACCGCCCAGAACTGCTGTTGTTAGACGAGCCGACCTCTGGCCTCGATCCACTCATGCAGCAAGAGGTGCTGAGCCTGGTAGCCGAAGCTCGCCTGGCTGGCGCTACGGTTTTTTTCTCGTCTCATATCCTCAGCGAGGTGCAAGAGATCAGCGACCGGGTGGGCATCATCCGCCAGGGAACGCTGGTGGAAGTGGCCGAAACCCAGGCTTTGATCAAACGCTCACTGCGGCGGGTGCGCCTGCGTTTCAAGGGCCCTGTGCCGGTCGAAGCGCTGACCGCGCTGCCGGGCGTCAGCCAGCTTGTTCGGGGTGATGGACAAAGCCTGGTCTTGCAGGTAGAGGGCGAGATGGATGGCCTGATCAAGGCCCTGGCGGCCTTTCCTGTTTTGGATTTTGAAACCGAGCGTCCCAGCCTCGAAGAGATCTTCCTGGCTTATTACAGCGGAGGCTGATATGTGGACCATTTTCCGTCATACACTGGCCCGGATGATTGGCCAGGTGCTTGGTTGGGGCCTTGTCATGGCTTTGCTGGGTTGGTACATCATTGCGCTGTATGATACCTTTTCTGCGCCCGACTCTCGCCAGGCATTTACACAGATGATGGATGCCTACCCCCCTGAATTGATGAGCTTCTTCGGCGATATTGGCCGCATCTTTGAGCCGTCTGGATTCATCAACTTCACCGTCTTCTCTTATATGCCGGTGGTATTGGGTATTTTTGCCATCCAGGCGGGCGGGAGCCTGTTAGCGGGCGATGAAGAAAAAGGCACCCTCGACCTGGTGCTGGCCCACCCGGTCAGCCGCACCGCCTTCTTTGTGGGGCGGGCGGCAGCCTTTGTGGCTGCCACCTTGTGCATCCTGTTCATCTTTTGGCTGGGCCTGGTGATCCCCCTGCCGCAAACCAGCCTGGCTGTGGGGGTGGGTGAGATGCTGCTGCCGTTCTTGAGCTTGCTGGGCTTGCTGCTTTTCTTGGGCGCCCTGGCTTTGCTGTTGAGCATGCTGTTGCCCTCGCAGCGCATGGCGGTCCTGGCGGCTGGCCTGTTGTTGGTTGCCAGCTATATCATCAACTCGCTTGGGCGGATTGACCCCGGCCTGGTGAAACTGGACCCCTACCTGCCCTTGCATTATTACCAGGGCGGCATGGCGATCGATGGCGTAGAATGGGGCTGGCTGGCAGGCTTATTGGGCTGCGCACTGCTCTTCAGTTTGTTGGCCTGGCGGCTTTTTGAGAAACGCCAGATCCGTGTCAGCGGCGAGGCCGGGTGGCATCTGCCATAATTCTACCGGTTTGTGCTACAATTCTGCGCATGACAAACATCCCTGATCTTGGCTACCAACTTGCAGAACCGCGTTATCATCATGCGCCGGGCTATCCCCGGGTAGATGTTTATATCCGCACGGCCCCCAGTTACCACCACTTCGATCCCGAAGCCGTGAACCTGGTGGTTTGCAACCCGGTTTCGGGCGGCGAAGAGCGCGCGGCCCAATCTTTGACCATCTACCACCCCTGGTCTGGCGAAAAACATTACCAGGTGCTGCCCGGCCCGATCGACATGGTCGACCGCGAGGGGCATAAACGCGATATCTTTACCTTTGGTGGGCAGCTCACTGTCCACGCTACCGACGAATTGACCATCCTGACCTTTGAGTCGCCTGCCCCGATCTTGGTGGAGGTGGGCCTGGATACCACAGCCCGCCTCTTGGCTGATGAAACCGAGATCATCCTGGCCCAGCGCCGCTCGGCCTGGCTGCCAGGCCTGGAAGGTTACGAACAACGCCTGATCCAGGCGCGCCCCGACCAATTGTACGCGGCTTGTCTTAAGGCCTTGCACGAGCGCTTCCTCGACCTGCGTCAGTGCGGCGAAGAGACAGCCCAAGATTTTTGCAACTTTATCCACGGTGAGATCTCAGCCCTCGATGAACAAGGCGAATGGCCTGTTATTCTTCCGAGCATTGAAGACTTGCTCTAGCTATTGATTCTCGCCGTATTTATGGGATAATTAACACGAGTCCGGGATAAGGGTTTGGGGGTTGTTGTGGGCGGCCAAGCCGCCCACAACAACCCCCAAATAGCCGCTTATTCTGCTAATCCGCACTCATGTTATTAAGTTAGGTCCGTTTTTCATAGTGGAGGGCTAGAAAGATGGCGTCCAACCCAAAAACCTTGATGGATTTGAAGACTTACCTGCTGGCGGGACGGGCAGATATCGATGTCTTGAATTACTACAAGGGCGTGCCTTTCTTGTGCAAGGCGGCCTTTCCAAAGATCATTGACGAGACCATTACCTTCACGCTCCAAACCCCCAATTCGATCCTGCTTCACCCGGGTGGGGTAACCACCTTGTTGAGCGACGGCTTGCTTGACCCCATCCTGGCACACGTGCGCTCCTTCGACGTGCTGACCAGCGTGGTCGAGCTGGCCGATTTCACCTACACCCCGCCTCGCATTGGCAACCGGCGCGAGGTGCGCGTGGAGCCTGAAGAAATGATCCCCGTTGCGATCACGCGCGGCGACCAGGAATACCAGGGTCTGTTGTGCGACGTGTCTATGGGCGGCGCCGGCATTCATGTGGAAGATGCCGAGCTGTTCAAGCGAGGGGAGACTATTCGTGTAGCCTTCACCTTGCCCAACGGTCAGGCCCGGCAAAGCGGGCAGATCGTGCGCTCTTCAGATGATGAAGACACCTGCCGCCTGGCGCTTAACTTTACCGGCACCTCCCCCGACCAACCCCTGGTAATGCGTTATATCTTTGAGCGGCGCGAGCAGATCCGTTCTGAAGTCATCCGCATGTACGAGACGGCCTTGAAACAGGCCCGGCAGTAAAACCCATTTCTAAGACCATACCTGGAGGCAAAAAAATGGACACACATCCTGCCCATGTTTTGGGCATTGATATTGGCGGCTCAGGCATCAAGGGCGCGCCGGTAGATATTCATACGGGGACTCTGCTTGCCCCGCGTCACCGCTTGCTCACCCCCGACCCTGCCAAGCCGGGCAACGTGGCTCAGGTGGTGACCGAGATCGTGCGCCATTTTGATTGGGACGGGCCCGTTGGCTGTGGTTTCCCGGGTGTGGTACGCGCCGGGGTCACCCTGACGGCCGCCAATGTACACAAACAATGGGTGGGGGCCGATGCCGCGGCACTGCTCAGCCAGGCCACTGGCTGCCCGGTGCGCATGGTCAATGATGCGGATGCGGCTGGCATGGCAGAGATGACCTTCGGGGCCGGCAAAGGCCACCAGGGTGTGGTGCTGTTGGTCACGGTGGGCACCGGGTTGGGGACGGCACTCTTTGTGGATGGCAAGCTGGTGCCGAATACCGAGCTGGGGCATATCCAGATCGAAGGCGTGGATGCAGAAACGCGCGCCTCAGATGCCGCCCGCAAACGCGATGACCTCTCCTGGAAAAAGTGGGCCGCCCGCTTGAATGATTACCTGCATACCCTGGAACGCCTGCTGTGGCCCGACCTGATCATCCTGGGCGGCGGGGCAGTCAAGAAGCAGGCAGAATTCATGCCCCTGCTAACGCTTGCCGCGCCGGTTGTCCCGGCGCAGTTGGGCAACGATGCTGGGATCGTGGGGGCGGCCCTGGCAGGGGTGGTGCCTTAAGGGCCAATGTTTCTGCGGCTAGTGTTCGCTTTTACAGCTTTTTTGCCACGAAAATGAAGTTTTCTGTCTCGGCGGTGTAAGGTGAGCCGTCGAATTCGCCATACGTTGCTTCAATGGCTAACCCGGCGCTGCGCACCTCTTCCAGGTAGCGCTCTGCTGCAACCAGCTCGTGCGTCACTTCTACGCTGGTGCGTTGAACGTCCCCATCTGGCAGCAAGTGGTCATAATGCCAGGTGACGGTAAGGCGGTCTTTGCTGCGCTTCCAGGCGCTGCTGACCTGCACCGGGTCGCCGCTCAGGGGGTGCTCAAATTCATCTTCCACTTCTGGCTTGGCATTGGGCGGCAGGTCTAAGAGCACTTGCGGGTTGGGTACGCTGACAGCCAGCAGACCGCCGCTGTTCAGGTGCCTGGTGATGCACCCCAGGGCCCTGCGGCGGGTATCTGCGTCTAAGGTGCTCCAGGTGTTGCAGGGCACAATGACCAGGGGAAACTGCCGATCCAGGTTGAAATCGCTGAAATCAGCTTCCAGCAGGTGCGGGGCAGGCAGCACGTTAGGGCTCAAATTGCCTTGCAAGAAGTCGAGCATCTCGGGATCTTTGTCGATGCCCCAGGCGGCATACCCGGCCTCTGCCAGCGGGATGAGCACCCGCCCGGTGCCGCAGCCTAATTCTAGCAAGGGGCCGCCCTGCTTCTCGGCCAGGCTTTTCCAAAATGGCAAGTCTTCCACATCAAGCCCGTAATGGGCATGGAAATATAATGCTAACATGAGCCTCCTTCGCGGCCCAGCTCTTGCCGCCGGCAGTTTGGGGTTATCAATAGCTTTCTGCGCGTTTGATGCCTATATTTAACCACAAAATAACAGGATGCACAGGCCGAACCGCGGGTTACCTTTTCACCTGCCGCAACACGGCACGCAGCAGGCTGCGCGTTTCAGGAACTCTCATGCCCAGCACCGCCAGGGCATAGACCAGGCTGCCCACCGCCACCCCGCCCAGGCAGATCAGCCAGGAAGGCCAGGCTGCACTCAAGGCCAGCCAAACCCACAGCGCCAGGCCCATCAACAGCGCCGCCGCCGCGGCCTGGACCGCCCCGGCCCATATCGAGGGCGCCGGCTCGCCGGGGGTTTGTTCGGCCTGGCTGTTTGCTTGCAAAGCCAGCCGCCGGCGCATCATCACCAGCAGGCCGGCTGCTTCAAGGGCCGTAGCCAGCGAGTTGGCCAGCGCCAGCCCGCCGTGGGGCATCCAGCCTGCCTGGGCAAACCAGGCCGAGAAGAGCAGGCTGAAAACCACGTTCAGGGCCATGGCCAGCGCCCCCACCAGCACAGGGGTGCGGGTATCGTGCAGGGCGTAGAAGGCGCGCGCCAGGATCTCGACCAGCGAATGCCCCACCAGCCCGGCGGCGTACCACAGCAGTGCCCAGGCCACCAGCTCGGTGGAGTGGGCGGTGAATTCCACGCCATCTTCATACAAAAATTGGATCAGGGGAAAGCGCAGCAAGATCAGGCCCACTGTGGCAGGGATAGCCAACAGCAAGATGCCCCGCAGGGTGCCTGCCAGTGCGCCGCGCAGCTCATTGATCTTGCCCAAGGCCACCTGGGCTGAGAAGGTGGGCATGGCGGCAATGGCGATGGATTGGGCAATGGCCGTTTGCGGCATGAGCATCAACGTGAACGCCAGGGTGATGGCTGAGACGCTGCCCTCTGGCAAAGATAGGGCAATGATGGTGTTGACGATGAAGTTCAACTGCACCACTGCCACCCCCACCAGGCGCGGTCCCATCAACAGCAGCACCTGGCGCACCTCGGCCATGCGCAGGCCCAGGGTGGCGCTGTACCGCCCGCCCAGGCGCAGCAGGCCGGGGATTTGCACCAGCAGGTGTAGGGCTGAGCCGGCCAATGCCCCCAGGGCCAGGCGCTGGATGCCCCACTCTTGCGGCAAGAGCAGCACCCCGCCGATCTGCCCCAGCGAGTACATGGCTGGGGCGATGGCTGGCAGCCAGAAGCGTTGGTGGGCGTTCAAGATGCCCATCACCAGGCCGCTCAAGCCAAATATCACCACCGTGGGCAGCAAGATGCGCAGCAAAGAGATCGTCAGCGCCTCTTGCCCGATAGCCATCTCGGGCGCCAGCACGAACAGCCCGTGGCGCACCAAGACCGGTGCCGTCAGGGCTGCCAGCCCTGCCACCAGGGTCAATACAGCCAACAGCAGGTTGGCCACTGCCGAGGCCAGCTTCCAGGCCCGCGCCTGGTGTTCTTGGGCCAAGAGCCCGGTGAAGGTGGGGATAAAGGCCGAGCCCAATGCCCCCCCCGCCATCAGGTTGAAGAGCATCTCAGCTACCCGGTTGGCGGCGTTAAAGGAATCCAGTTCCAGGCTGGTGCCGAAAGCGCGGTAAATGATGATCCCGCGCACCAGCCCTGCCAGTTGCGTGAACAAGAAGGCCACCATCACGGTTCCCGCGGCGCGGGCGATCTGGCGGCTGGCAGGCTGGGCAGTGGTTGTATTGTTGGTCATGGGGCTGATTATATCCGTAAAAGCGGGGGTTTTACCGCAGAGACGCAGAGAAAAACAACATAACGCCAACACTAACGCAAAGACGCCAGGAAGCCAGGGCGCGAAGAAAAGCTTTATCAACCTTTGCGAGCTTTGGGTCATTGCTGCTTTGCGTTCGATCTTTGTAGGAAAACTCGGCGCACGCTGCGGCTTTGCGGTAGAAGGGGTGATATACTTCCAGGAGAATGATCACCTTCCAGAATGTGACCTTCACCTATCCTGGCGCCAGCCGCCCGGCCCTGCAAGAGGTCAGCCTGCACATCCCCGGCGGCACACTCTGCCTGGTGGCAGGGGCTTCGGGCTCGGGCAAGTCGACCCTCCTGCGCTGCATCAACGGGCTGGCCCCGCATTTCAGCGGCGGGCGCATGGTGGGCAACATTACCGTGGATGGGCTAGACCCGGTGCGCCTTTCTCCGCAGGGCATGAGCCGGCACGTGGGCTTTGTTTTCCAGGATCCTGAAGCGCAGTTTGTGGTCGACCAGGTGGAAGATGAGATTGCCTTTGCCCTTGAGAACCAGGCCATGCCGCTGCCCGAGATGACACAGCGCGTGGGCGAGGCACTCGATCTGCTGGAGCTGAAGCCTTTGCGCCGCCGGCGGCTCGAAACGCTCTCGGGCGGCGAGCGGCAGCGGGTGGCGATTGCCGCCGCCCTGGCCTTGCGCCCCCAGGTGCTGGTGCTCGACGAGCCCACCTCGCAGCTTGATCCGCACACTGCCGAAGAGGTGCTGCAAGCCCTGCTGCGCTTGAATAAGTCCTTGGGCCTGACCATTGTCCTGGCTGAGCACCGCCTGGAGCGCGTCTTGCCCTTTGCGGGGCAGATGCTGTACCTGGCGGCTGGTCAACCGGGCCTGGTTTCAGGCCCGCCGCGCCAGGTGCTGGAGCGGGTTGATCTCAACCCGCCGTTGGTGGCCTTGGGCAAGGCCATGGGCTGGCAGCCCCTGCCGCTGACGGTAGAGGAAGCGCGGGCGCATATAACGGCTGAAGTGGCGGCGGCGATTCCAGAAAAAGACATGCTAGCAACGCCTTCAGTCGTGACCGGTAAAACACATATTCCTCCCGCTGCCGGACCTTTCATCCAGGCTGAGGGGCTGGGCGTCTCATATGGCGATTTCTGCGCGCTGCGAGATGCCAGCCTTTCCCTTTTTCCCGGGCAGATCGCCGCCCTGCTGGGCCCCAACGGGGCCGGTAAGACCACCCTCCTGCGCTGCCTGGTGGGCTTGCTGCGCCCTCAGCAGGGGCGGGTGCTGGTTGCCGGGCAAGATATTGCCGGGCAGGATACGGCTGAGATCTGCCGCCGGGTGGGCTACCTGCCCCAAGACCCCAACGCCCTGCTCTTTGCCGATAGCGTGCTGGATGAACTGCTGGCCACGCTGCGCAATTTTTCATCACCTGCCGGGCGAAGGAAGAAGCCTGAAGCGGTGCTCTCTACCGCAGCGGTGCTCTCTACCGCAGCGGTGCTCTCTACCGCAGCGGTGCTCTCTACCGCAGCGGTCACAGTCGATCCAAAAGTGGTTGCTTTGACTTTGCTGGAGCGCCTGGGCTTGAGCAGCCTGGCTGCGGCCTACCCGCGTGATTTGAGCGCCGGAGAGCGCCAGCGGGCCGCCCTGGGCGCCGTGACCGTGACCCACCCGGCTGCACTGCTGCTCGATGAGCCCACGCGCGGCCTGGATTATGCTGCCAAGCGCACCCTGGCCTCTCTGCTGCAAGGTTGGCGCAATGAGGGCATGGCCATTTTGCTGGTGACGCACGATGTGGAGCTTGCCGCCGCCGCTGCTGACCGGGCTATCCTGATGGAGGCCGGCCAGATCACCGCCGACGGCCCGGCAGCCGAGGTGTTGGGCCGGTCGAAGCATTTCGTGCCTCAGGTGATGCAGGTCTTTTCAGAAATCTATCCATCTTTGTCCCCAGAAGACCCAGGAATGGAGGTAAAAGCGTATGCTTGCCAGGAGTAAATGTAGTGCTATGATCATAGCCGTTGTTGAAGGCCTTGTATA